>Ga0105239_10002379_pt1 | contig 23988 bp, 17 predicted proteins | sample KBSC44metaG_FD_92761 | JGI IMG/M metagenome (GOLD analysis project Ga0105239, IMG submission 92761) | Corn rhizosphere microbial communities from Kellogg Biological Station, Michigan, USA - KBS C4-4 metaG | ecosystem: Host-associated > Plants > Roots > Rhizosphere > Soil | place: Michigan, USA...
GTGCAGGGCTGTGGTTCCATCAACCTGGGGGGCGTTAACATCGGCCTTCTTCTGAACTAAGCTGCGGACGGCGGCCTTATCGCCACGCTGGGCGGCGTCCGCGACATCGCTTTTTGGGGGCGCGCCAACGGCGCAAGATACCGCCAGCGCAACTGCGAGGCACAATCGGAATTTCATAGCGAGGCCATCCTTTAATCTTCCAGTCTATGGCTTCCTGACCGGTGCTTCTTCAGCCCGCACTCGGACGTTATGGAACACAGCCGGCAATGCATCGTAGTCCTCCAGCGTCATGATTTTGGCGGAGACGTCAGGAGCCACTTTGCCTACCAGCGAAACCTTTCCTTCGCCATCGCCCTTCGCATTCAAGCGCAACTCAATCACCGAAAACTCGTAGCTATTCGCGGTGCCGTCGAAGGTCGGACTCCAGCGTGGATTGACCGCTCCCAACCGCCGCTGCGTGATTAGTAAAATCCTCTGCGATCCGTCCGGGTTATCAACCTTGCCTGCGTAGCGCAAAGCATAGCCGGCCATCTCGGACGACCACAGATAGCCGACGGTGGTAGTCTCATTCAGAGCTCTTGCGAGCGCGGCCTCCGGAGTTGTATTGTTCGCGGCTGGGCTCGCCGGCGCCCGCCCCCTGCCCGCGGCTTTTCCCTGCTTTGCTCCTCTACCTTCGCTTGGCGCCGCTGCGGAGGGCTTTAGGTTCCAGGCTGCCATCAGACGTTCACGTTCCTCGTCGGTGGACCATCGCAGGATCTCGATTCGAATAGCATCCGGGGCGCCGGTGACGTTGGCCGTGGTTGCGGTGAGTTGCAGCAGCCCGTTCGGATTGGCGGACGGAGTCTCTGCAAGCAGCATCTCTGCAAACAAAAGGGCCGCGGCCAGAGGAATCGATACGCCCAGCACGAACCAGGTGACTGCACGGCGTGAGTTCATTTATCCTGATTCGTCCCCCATACGCGATCCAGCCATTCCACTAGCCGCTCCAGTTCTTCGTCCGATAACTCCGCGCCCCGCTCCCGCATGTCGACTAGCGTGACTCGCCAGCCTTCAGCCGCCTTCCTTGCGCCCTGCACCTTGTCGAGCGCGTGGCAGCGCGTGCAGGCCCGGTTCATGAGCCGGAACGCCTCGGGATCGGAGAAGAAGGTCGTGATCTCCGGTGGAATGTAGGTTCGCGGGAACGGCTTGGTCGCAGGTCCGAATCTCTCCACCAGCCAGCCGAGCAGGAGATTCCGGTCGGCTTCAGAAAGGCTGACGTCGCTCGGCTTGTGTTTTTCCGAGATTAGTTTGGACCAGCCGGCCTTGTCCATCGCGTAGAACGCATAGTCGTCGATACCGTGGCATGCCGTGCAGTTCTTGCGAATAACCTCCCAGACGGGGCCATCCGGTCTCTCGATTTTAGGACGAGTGGCTCGATTGCCCTGCCCCGCGAGCGGCAAAACCGCCAGAATCGCGATCGTAATGAAGCTGCGCATGCACCTAAAGAGAAAGCGGCTTGGTGCTGGAACCGAACGATTTTTGCGTTCCCGTCTGGCGTCCAGCGGCGTCGTACTTCGGAATGTCTTCGATACCGTATTTGTGCAGTAGCGCGAGAAGCATGTTGGAGGTGCGTTCCGTATAGTCCGGAAATACGATGTGGCGGTTCCCCTGAAACGTTCCATCCAAACCACCTAGAAGGATCACCGGGACCTTGATGTGGGCGTGCCGGTGCGAGTTCCCCATATTGCTGCCTTTGTAGATAAGGATATGGTCGAGCACGGTACCATCACCGTCCGGGATCTTGCTCAGCTTTTCGGCAAAGTACGCCAGGTTCTGCACGTGATACCGGTTCATCTTGGCGTAGTTGGCGATGTTCTCGGGTTTGTCGCCGTGATGCGAGGAGCCATGCCAGGCGCCGTTGAAGCCCGACTCAGGGAAACTCGCGCCGGAGAGATCCTTGCCCAGCATGTAAGTGGCCGAGCGGGTCAGGTCCCCTTCAAACGCCAGCGCCAGCAGGTCGTACATCAGGCGATAGTGAACATGCTTGTTTTCCGGAATGCCGAAAGGGATCTCGTTCGAAGGTTCCTTCACGGTCGATTCCATCGCGATGCGGATGCGGCGTTCGATTTCGCGGATGTTTTCCAGATACGTATCCAGCCGCTGTTTGTCGCCCTCGCCAAGGGGCCGCTTGAAGTATGCGATCTCCTGGGTGACGGAGTCCAGAATGCTGGCGCTGTCCTTCCGTCCTCTTTTGCGTTCTTCCGGGTTGGTTCCGTCGCCGAACAGGCGCTCGAACGCCACGCGCGGATTCACTTCCGTCGGCAACGGCTGCATGGGAGAGGTCCAGGAGACGGAATTCGTGTAGGCGCAGCTATATCCCCAATTGCAGTTTCCGAAGTTCCCGTCTTCCTCGACACCCAGTTGAAGCGACGACAGGATGGTGCCCTGGCCGTACTTCTGTGCGATCAGCTGGTCCACCGTCACCCCCAGATACGGGCTCACCGCGTTTCTGCGTGGGCGGGCCGATGACAGCAGAACCGCTCCACGCGCGTGATCGCCGCCGGGCTCTTCGGTTGTCGCCGCAGCCTCGGGCATATCCATACCCGAGATCAAAGTGACACGGTTACGGAACGGTTCCAGGGGTTTCGTGATGAAAGAGAAGTCGAAGCCCTTGCCTTCCTGGAGCGGGCTCCAATAGCCGGGCGCCGCACCGTGCGGATGCCAGATGCCAAGGAACCGGGGGATTGGCGCCGCAGCCGTCTTTTTCAGGTCCGTCTGTGCCGGCACCATGCTGTCCAACAGAGGCAAACCGACGGCCACGCCTGCACCCCTCAGGAAGGTCCGGCGCGGGATGAACTTCTTAGTCAGAAACATATAGACTCCTTGCGTGCGTTCCCTAGTTCTCTGCGGCCTGCTTCACTCTCATCTGAAAAGGATCGCTCTTAATGATCCCCATCAGGATCGCCGTGAACCGATCGTTGTCATTGTGCGCGTTGCGCGCGATGGACCGGATCACCGGCATATCTTCGTATTCGACGCCTCGTCCCAGGGCATATGTCATGAGCTTCTCGGTAATCGTTCGCACGAACTGCGGCGAGTACTTGAGCAGGGCCTGCCGCAACTCCGTGGGACCGTCCACTTTCGTGCCGTCCCAGATGGTAGCCGACGCGTCGATCGGTACGCCACCTTGGCCGCCTTGCATCGTGCGCCAGGAACCGTCGGCGTCGAAGTTTTCAAGCGCGAATCCGATCGGATCCATCAGCTTATGGCAGCCCGCGCAGGGTTCGTTTTTGCGGTGCAGCGTCATCTGCTCCCGCAACGTCATAACCTTTTTGTCGGCATTACTGTCTTCAAGCGGCGGCACGTTCGGCGGGGGCTCCGGCGGTGGAGTACCCAGGATGTTTTCAAGCACCCATACGCCGCGCTTCACCGGAGACGTGCGAAAGTTCTGCTGCCAGGCGAGCGCGAGCACGCTGCCTTGGCCCAGCAGCCCCCTGCGATATGCCTGCTCGGGGCCCCAGGTGACCCGGCGGAAGTCCGCTCCGTAAATGTTGGGCACGCCGTAGTGCTTGGCCAGCCGCTCATTCAGGAACGTGTAGTCCGCGTTCAACAGATCCAGAACGCTACGGTTCTCCTTGATGACGCTCTGAAACAGCAGTTCGGTCTCCCGCCGGAAACTCTTGCGCAACTCATCGTCCCAGTTCGGATAGAACACTCCATCAGGAGAAGTCGTCGGGAGGTTGCGTAAGTACAGAAGCTGATCGCCGAAAGTCTCGACCAGAGCATCTGCCTTAGGGTCGGCCAGCATACGGCGTACCTCGCGTTCGAGCACTGCTGGAACATGCAGCTGATTCTTTGCCGCGACATCGATCAAGGCGTCGTCCGGGATGCTGCTCCACAGCAGAAACGACAATCGGGACGCTAGCTCCAGGTCGGTGATCCGATAGGCTTGGCCGGCGCGAACGCTTTCGGGTTCCCGTTCCGCGCGCACCAGGAACTGCGGGCTGGTCAAAATGCGCCGCAGGGCCAGCTCAATACCATCCTGGAAAGTCCCTTCGCGGCGGCCCGCCTGATAGAAACCCTGTACCCACTCCATGTCCTGTGGGACGACAGGTCTGCGATAGGCGCGACGCAGGAGCGTAGTCAGAATTTGTTTCGCGCAGGGCTCTTCCTGCTCCGCGCTGGAGGGTTGGCAGACGTAGACTTTACGAATGCTCCGGGAATCTTCCGCGCGTGTCGCCGTGAAAGGTCCGCGGATCCGTACCGTTCCGACGGCTGGATGATACTGGAGCTGGGGAATCGGGTTGTCCTCAAGCGATTTGCGGTCATACTGCCGGATCAGATCCAGGCTGGGGCGAAGGTTCTCCGCCAGAAACGTCACGCCCACCACGTGCGAGCCGGCTTTGATCGGGATGGTTACTTCGATCGCCCCATCGTTATCCGATGAGTTGGCCGCAGACAGACCCACGCCACGGTAGTCGCGGGTTTCTACAAGTTCGTTGTCGATGAATAGCGCCAGCTTCTCATTCGGAATGAACTTACCTAGACCAAAGTTCGCAATGGAGAATTTATATTCTCCATTCGACGGGAAGACATGGCGGATCGCCATCCCTCCGCGGGTCCCGAGCGGCAGTCCACTCACGCGCTCGGTCTGCGATGTGTCGGCGGGAGAGATATAGGCAGCTTCTGTAGGCGATTTCCAGAAGCCCACACCCATACGCGCGATGCGCGCCGCAGCAGACGTATACGCTTCCAGCAGAGTTGGCGAAATTGTCAGAGAGCCAGCTATATTGTCAAACCCATGGGCCGAGTCGTCGGGAGGCAGCAGCGAAGCCACATCGATCTCCAGATCCAGAAGATCTCGGATCGCGTTCTTGTACTCGGTGCGGTTCAGCCGATGCAGAATTACGGAACCGGGATTAGGGTGGGCGGCCGCTCTGTTATCGACTTCCGATTCCAACCAGTCGCGAACGCCTTCGTAGGTCGTAAGCGGCGGCCGCGGCATGCCCGGAGGAGGCATCATACCGGCGCGCATCTTACGAATCACCCGCTCCCAAATCTCCGGATGGTCGCCCACGATCGCCAAGTCGGCTTTCTCGAGCGAGAAGTTCGCAGTCCTAGTTTTGTCGTTATGGCATCCTACGCAGTACTGGTCGAGCACCGCCTTGGCTGCTTGAGGCGTCGGCGTCTGGGTCGTCGATGCTTGAGGGGCCGTTCGTCGCGCGGCCTGCTGGAAGCCGGAGAGCGCTACCGTGGCCATCAACCCGGCCAATAACAGTCTGGTCTTCATTTGTGCGCCGCGTCGCCGAAGTGATCGTGGTGTAGGGTGTGCTCACTTCGCTGTTTTTCCTGCCGCTTTGCCGCGGCACGCTGGTGAGCCGTGCTCAGGCTTGCCGCGCGGCTGGATTCGGAGCTAACGGCGCAGAGCGACACCAAACGCTGCACCTGATCCGCCCCACAAGAAGGACAAGCAGCTTTGGGACTGCTCGCCCGTTCCAAGTGCTCAAACTGCTGCTCGCACTCGAGGCACTCATACTCAAAAATGGGCATAAAACATACATTCCCCAAAGAGCAGCACACTCCGCCACTCAAATCTTATCCGAATTCGTACCCGGAAACAATCGTTTGTTCTTCTGGAATGATACGGCTCAGTTATCGGTTAGGGCTCCAAGTGGGCCTCGCTGACTTGCTCGTGCGGGCCCCCGGGTCTCCAAAGACGTCGGACATCAGCCTGTTTTTTCCCGGTGTCGAAGCAATATAGCGAATTAGAAGGTCAAGCGGCCCACGAGGAGGCCGCTTCGCTCGCCGATAACCGCTGACGCCGGCTGCGTCGCAATCGCGCCAAAACCGGCCGCATTCACCCTGTTCCCGTTAAAGCCCACCTGCGACGTGATACCCGTGGCATAACTACTGCTCACGGGATTGGGTACTTGCGTCCGGTTAAACGGATTCGTAAATTCGGCGCGCAGCTGAAACTTTACATTTTCGCGAATGCTAAAGACGCGGCCGAAACTCAGCGTCTCTTTTGGGCGGCGCTGGTAACGGTAATCGTTGTAGAAGACGGGGCCTGTTGCGAAGGTCCCCGCCCCCGGGTCAGCCCACGCCTTGGGATTCAGCACCTGGGTCGTGGCGGGGTCGAAGCAATGGCAGTTCAAGTCCGCCAGAAATAAAGGCTGTCCGGGAACTCGTTCTGCGTGCGTGCCGCGTAGTAGCGCGGCTGCGTTGTTGATGACGGCCGTACCAGGAACGAGAATGGGTTGGCCGCTGCCGTATTGCAACACGGTTCCAATCGTCCACTCGCTGAGAAGGTAATTCGCGTGGCGATAGACCCTTACCTTGGGTGCCGTATAGTTCAATGCCAGAACGTTCCATAAGGGCCGGGAAAAGCTTGAGAACGTCTTGTTGGTGTTGCGATTAAAAACGTCGTTGATCTCTCCGGCCCCTCCGCCTGTGTCGCTTTCCACACCTAGTTGGAGTTCCTTGGACCACGTGAAGCTATAGGTAACGTCGAGGCCATGCGAGAGGCGCTTGGTCACCTTCGTTTGGAGCGAATCGTACCAGGTCTTACCCAGCGGTCCTGCACTGGTAATGCTGGCCGCATTGGCGAATTGCGGGAACGGCAGTAGCGATCGGGCGACGCTGAAGGTGGTCGGGAATCCTGGGAACGGCACCCGGTTTTGGAAGCGTCCGGCAGCAGTTTGCTGGACTTGGGCCGCAAGAATTGTACGATCCGCGGCATTGGTGATGTCGAGGTTATAAACCTGTTTGAGAATGTCGGGCTGCAGGCCGTTATACTGATTCAGCGAACTGGTTTGCCACCACGCGCCTCGATTAGCAACATAAGATGCATCGACAACAAGGTTACGGGCGATTTCCCGCTGGAACCCGGCCGACCACTGAGCCTGACGCGCTGGACGTCCGGCGTTCTGGTCAACGAGATTGGGCTGTCCGGCAAATGTTCGTGGATCGGGGAACAGGTTTGCACGAAGATCTGGCCATACTGGAGAAACCGGATAGCCGTTACTTAGAGTAAAGGCAGGATCACCAAACCCAGGAGCATTGGCCGTCTGCGAAGCCCCTGAAACGCCCTGGCTTCCACCGGGGCTCGATGAGTAGACAACTCCAAAACCCGCGCGGAACACCGTTTTTGAATTGATCTGGTACGCGACGCCAAGGCGGGGGCCGAAAGCGAAGGGATAGTTTTTCGCAAACGAACAGCCGCAACGGCCGGGCCCATCTCCTTCAAAGATTGAAGCGCCCGGACGCCCAGCGGCGGTGGAATTCGGAGTAGTGGCCGAAAAATCCGGCGTGCGGCCGTATTGTTCGCGGGAGTAGGTTAAGTAGTCGTAGCGCAGGCCATAATCGAGCGTCAATTTGCGGCTGATTTTCCAGGTATCTTGTGCGAAAGCTCCCATGAAGAATCGGCCGCCGCGCACCTTGGCGGGAGCTGCGACCGTTACCTGGTTTACGCTTCCCAGCAGGAAACTGGCAAACGGAAACCCGGTGGTTCCATTGGTCAAACTGACGCCGGCATCGTTATACCAGGGATTAGCAGTCTGGTCGCCGCTGAATGTTAACGACCCGGAGTTGTTCTCGTACGGAGTCTGGATATAGCCCTCCGTGCGTGCCTCGGCGCCAAACTTGTAGGTGTGTTGACCCTTCACCATGGTGAGGGAGGCGTTGAATGTCGGTTTCAATTCGGTGACCAGATTCTGCGTGATCGGGCCCATACCGCTCATCCCACCCGAAGTGTTGCCGCCGGTCATCGCATTGAATCGCGGGAAACGCTGATCCGCTATAGGCCGCGTTGCGCCTCGGATGCCTAGTTGGCCGAAGACGTCGAAGCTTTTGACGGGAGGTTCATACTTGAACTCGGTGGACTGGAAGCCGGCGCCCAGGTGCAATAGTGTGGTCGGCGACAAGGTGTAGTCGAAATTCAAACGCTCCGTGTTGGAGCTGATATACGTGCTGGACGTTGTATCGATGGGCTGCGGAAGACCCACGCTCGAGCACAGCGGAACGCAAAGGACAACACCGGTGCTCGTGTCCGACCAATACCCGGAAAGCTTTGCTTTGGCTCCGAAACTATGATCGATCTTTAGGGATGGGATCGGTGTCTTACGATCCGTCGGAAAAGGATTATTGTAATTGTTGACCAGCCCGCTGCCAGTCGGGGCGGGAATGAGCGCAAGGACCTTGGCCGACGAAGGATCGAAGCGCGCCACCGGAATGATATTGCCAGGAAAAGGGTCCCGCACTCTATAACCATCGGAACCGACCCGTGTTGTCACCGGATCAAAGATCTGCCCGTCGACTACAGTTCGGCCAGTGCTATCTACCAACTTACCGGCTGTTGCGCTGATCGGAGCTGTGTTTCGATTCAACGCCTGGGTGAAATTTCCCATACGGTAAAGGTCTGTCGGCACAGTGGGATTCTGAGTGTTGATGATCCCCTTCTCACGAAATGCCTCATAGTTGAAAAAGAAGAATGTTTTGTTCCGCCCGTTGTAAATCTTGGGAAACCAAATGGGGCCGCCAATATTGAACCCGTAGTCGTTGCGGCGCGTCTTCGGCCGGGTGCCTGTATACGCTTGCGACGCATTCAGGAACTCGTTGGAGAAGTAATCGTAGGCCGAGCCGTGGAATTGGTTCGTACCCGATTTGACGGTGTAGCTGAACACGCCCGAACCGGCCTGACCATACTCGGCCGCGTAGTTCGAAGATTGAACGGCAATTTCCTCCAGAGCATCGACGCTCGGCTGTGCATGGGATTGGAAGTTCGCCCCGGCAACGTTCACAGTCGCATCCTGACCTTCCACGCGCACCGATTCGGTATTTGAGGGAGACCCGTTCACCCGGATGTTTGAGCTCGGGGCGAAATACGTCCCCGGAATCAAATTCGCCACGGCCTGCGGGGTGCGGACCCCGTGGCTGCTCGAGTTGCCGTTACCGATCGGCAAAATAGGCAGCGACGTAAGGCGAGCTGTCTCAACGTTGGCAGACACATCCGAACTATCCGTTCGAAGAAGCGTCACCTCCGCCGTTACGGTGACCGATTCGCTGGCTGAGCCGACCTCAAGCACAATGTTGAGGGGGATGACCTGCGAGGTCTGAACTCTAATATTTGCCCGAGTCAACTTCTTAAACCCGGGAATAGCGACTGCAAGCTCGTACGTTCCAACCGGCAATTGCGAAAAGGTATAGTTGCCCGTGGCCGAAGTCACCGCCGGGTATACCGTTCCTGTCTCAACCCCCCGCAACTCGATTGCTGCGTTCGGAATTACGGCGCCTGCCGGATCCGCAATTACGCCAGTCAGCGTTCCTCGATCGGTTTGCGCCAGCGCCACCGCTCCCAGAACGATTCCTATCACCGTCAGTCGAAGAAGCATTGTGATCCTCCCGGAATTTTCTAAGTGCGGTCGCACCTCTGGCGACAGTTATCATCTTGATCGATTACCGAACCAACCTGAGTAGCCAGTGAAATTGCCCTGTCATCCGTACTCGGACTAGGGAGAGTATATTGGAGGCTTACTAAAAGCTCCAATACTGAATTCTTATCGTTCCATACGATTCAGATCTTGTTCCGGGCAGTGACACGTAACGCGCACGTGAACACTTTTAAGCCGAGATGGTGAAGGCCGTTGAGGTGATCTAGCGCGGCGGCTCTGAGTTACAAGCTCCACCGATTGGCGCGGCGTGGGCTTTGTTTTGGAATATCGACTGAGAATTGGCCCTTGCCGTGCTCAGCTCAATCGACGGAGCTCAGGATCTCATGAAACCTTGTGTGGCTATGTTGATGTTTTTAGGCGCGCTTCCCGCCTCTAGCCAGGTCATTGCCGGAGTGGATAACCCGGCTCGGGAACTGACGGCGGCTGGCTCTAAGCTAAAGCATTTCGCCCCGGTAGATGTAGGCGTTTATAAAGGATCGAGACCTAAGAGCGACGCGGATTACCGGTTCCTTCAGTCCCTGCACGTCAGGTACATCGTGGACCTGCAAGTCTTCCCCTTTATGTCTTTTCTCGAAAAGCGCAAGGCGAGAAAGTACGGCATAACAGTGATTCCAGGCATAATGAATGCTTCCCCGATCTCACCATCGGAGAAACACGTCGACGCGATACTTACGATCCTGCGAGATGAAAAGTATCACCCCATCTACTTCCACTGCCGATTCGGCCGGGATCGGACGAGCGTCATTGCCGCGCTGTATAGGATGTATTTTCTTGGAATGTCACCGCAAGACGCCACGCAGTACCTGCATGAGTCTGGTTACGCTTTTAGGTTCGGGTGGCTCCGCAGCGGACTGACGAGATATGTAAAGAAACACCCTACTCCATCGACTGGCTTGCTTTCTGCCTCTGAAACTAGATAGCGTCACTAAACAAGGGCGCGACGCAAAGCAACACGGCGCGCAGAAAGGATCCATCGATGAAAACTTTTGCTATTTTCTTCTTCCTACTTGCGTGTTTGCTAATGCCCGCTTGGGGCCAGCCGAGCGATCTGAGCTTCCTGAGCACGACGGCGCCCGGCAATTGCGGCTCAGGCGACAACGCTGCCGTGACCGCGCAGATTCTGTTTGGCTCCGGAACGGGCTTCGGCTGTATAAAGACGGTAATCTTTCCGCAATTTGCCGTCGGCAGTGGTTGGACCAGCCAAGCGACCCAATTGATGCCCATACAAACGCCCATTCCCGGACTTGTCACTGGAACCGTGCCAAGCTTCCGAGCATGGGTTAGAACCGGCAGCGGGGCAACGTTTACCGCGCCCAACGGCTCGATTATCCCTTTTAGTAGTCCTGAGAATTGCTTCGGGTTGTGGGGAACTGAAATCGGCGGGGCCTTTCCCGCTGTGCAAGGCTTCTCGTTTTCGCTACCCTCCGGAACGGCGAATCAAGGGACTCTTACCAGCGTCGCCAGAATTGGAAGTTGTACGGGTGGAGCTGATACGCAGATCTCCGGCTTGGCGCAGGGACCTGTGCAATTCCAGATTGTCGCTCCCAATGCCACCGCCCTCAGTCAAGCGACGGTCCAACTCTCATACTTTCTGGTGAGCGGCAACATCAGTTGGCAGGTCACCGTCGACCCGGTCGATATCACCGGCGCGAAACCTCGTTGGACGGCTCCGCTATTCCAGGGCAACGGCTATGTTACGGCGTTCACCGTGGTGAATGCATCGAACAGTGACCAGACAGTCACGGTGGTCCTCCGGGACAATAGTGGTAATGCCATCGGTTCCGGAAAAGTCACCCCATCGCTCGCTGCCGGATGTGGATGCGACCAGTTCAACCAAAACGCTGTGGGCGGGTTCTACGCGAACACAGTACCGGGATTGTTCGGAGACATAGGCACGAAAACGGGCTCCATTGAATTCACGGGTTCAACCGGCAACATTATTGTGTTGGTTTTACGAAGCGTCAATAACAGTCTGGGCAGCGTTCCGGCTCGGTGATTCCCGTATCCAAAAAAGGTAGTGGATCGCCAGGCGACCCACTACCCGAAAGAACCCAAAACCGTTCGGAGGATTGCGGTCTTGGGGAAACCCCAATACCATAGCCGCAAAACGAGCGAGATTCGACTAGGAAAACTCCCTTTTCCACAGGCTTTCAACGGGTTTCTGCTCTGCCGGCCACCAAGAGGACGGATGAAGCTATCGAACACAGGGGTAGCGCTAGCGAATGGCGAGAGTGGCTAATTGGGCCGGTCGGCGCTTGGCCGTATGCCGCCGCTCGCCGATTCGATGGCATCAAGTCGAGCTTCAAGAGTACCCAGCGCGTCCAGAACAGTGCTGTTGGTCGTCTCTTGCGCGGTTACCTGCTTCTGATAGGTGTCTAGCAACACCTGAAGGTGCCCTTGAAGCGAAGTCAGCACGCCAACCTTCTCCCCAGATTGCTGCTCGAGTGTCTCTACACGCTCCGCGAGGGCCGCTGAGGCTTGAACAATTTGCTGGAGCGTGCCTACAATCTGCTGGAGCTGTTTTACGATCTCATCGGGGGACATGCCCGCAAGTATATCTCTGTACGCGGGCTGCAATCAAAGAATGTAGAGTATTTTCGTGTCCTGTTCCGGCCTGGTAATGTATCTACTAACCGTAAGGAGTCCACGATGACCAAGAATCAACAAAGTAAGCCCCAGAACGAACACGGCCAGCAGAATCAGGAGCCCAAGAAGGGGCAGAACCCTAACGATGCCCAGAATCGGGAACGGAACCCGAAGCACACTGAGCACCACGACGAGAAGCAGCATCAGGGCGATAAACAGCCTACGCGATGACAGTAAAAAGTTCCTACTTGCTGCGCCGGTGATACTCTCCACCACCGAGACCACCAAGGTCGATTACCACGGCGACGATCAATAACAGCAAGTTGATTCCCGCCGTCGGCTGACCGGTGTTCATCATCCATGCGTATACCAGCGTGGTGACGGGCAGGAAAATGAAGCCGAGCAAGGGCAAAAGCAGCCCATGATATGCGCGTTCGAGATAGGTCGAGAACAGGAACAGCAGCAGCAGCACAATCCGCGGAAACGCGAGGACTAAAATCAGCAAGAGACAGGGCATCGGAGTCAGGCGTACAGAATCATTCTATCGGGGATCTAAGGTGTTGATGTTGCTCTTTGATTCTTGACCTGAAGTTCGTTTACGACCTGTTCAACGTTGGGAACGCGCGCAGCGATTTGCTGAGCGGAAGTACGCGCGGTTTCGGAATTTACATCTCCCGTCAGCGTGACCACGCCGTTCTTGACTTCGTACTTGACCTGATCGTGCAGCGGCGCATGCGCCAGCAGTTCGGCATCCAAGTTCTTCTTGATGCCAGCGTCCAGATCCGCGTTAATCGTTTTGGCCACCCCCGCCGTCCCAACTGGTAATACCGCGATTTCATTGGCGATGACCTGCCCTCCAGCGACCGACTTCGCAATGGATTCAGCCCGCGCTTTCTCGCCTTCCGCCGCCACACTTCCCTGAAGAGTAACCACACCTTTATCGCGATCTTGACTAACCGATACTTGTGTAAGACCTTCCTGCTTGAGTGAATCGCGGACAGCGCCCGCCACATCGGGTGCTTTTGCGGTGTTCGAGCATGATGCAAGAACCAGGCTAAGTAACAGCATGACGCCACGGACACGCACCGGAGTGATTGGCATGTTTCTTCCTCCTAGACCACTGTTCCAGTTGTTAGAGCCCGGACGGTGACTCTTGTAACAGACGATTCGCCATAACTTCGCCAAAGCCCATGAAAACCCGGGTCGTGAACCGGGCTTAACGACGGGTGCCTGCTAATTCTTCCGTAGGTACCGACTGATGATCGGAATAAGAAATACTGGCTTGAGTCGGAAGTGCCAGAGCCGTTCCGGCAGCGCTAATCGCGTCCATGATTCGAAGAAGCAGATCCTCCTGGATCTTTAGAAATTCGTCGTAATTCGCGGTCCGTATGTAGGCAAAGATCTCGATGTCCAGTGAATACGATCCGGCGCCGATGAAGCGCACGGGCAAGGCGCCTGCTTCCACTTTGGGATCTTCGGTCAGAATGCGGCGAATCGCTTCCAGAATATTCCGGACCTGTTTAGGCGTAGTATCCCTCCGCAGATTCAACGTCGGATGGAACCACACTTTGTCCCTCTGCGAGAAGTTCTCGAGCACCATAGACGAGAATTCCGCATTGGGGATGGAGACCAGAGTCCGGTCCAGCGTTCGCACCCGAGTGGAACGTAAACCGATATCCTCGACGGTGCCCACGCGGTCGCCGAACTTGCAGAAGTCGCCGACTGCCACCGGCCGATCGCTCACAACCGCCACTCCTCCAAATAGGTTCTCGATAGTTTTTTGCGCGGCTAACGCGATCGCGATCCCGCCGATTCCTAACCCGGCGAGAATCGTGCTGGTGTTATAGCCCCAGCTGCCGATCACCGCGGTGACGGCGAACACAAAAATGGTGACCTTAACCACCCGGGAAATCAGAGGCAAAGCCGAGCGCGATAGCGTGCTGCGCCGCGCTATCAACCGCAAGCGGACCTCTTCGATGACCACGTCCACCGCGTCGGCGAAGAACCAGGCGGTACCCATGATGATCAACAGCGTACAAAACCGCGCCAGGTATAGGCGAAGAAGCGCCGGCGGCTCCAGCCATTCCACTCCAGCCCGCAGGAGTGCGCCGGCCAGCAGGAGTTGAACCGGTCCGGTTACGGTGTGCAACAGTGAGCTTTCGAGCTTCGGTACGAGCGTTCGGGCCAGGGGGCGCAACAAGATAATTCCGAGACGTGCAATCCATCTGGACAACGCCGCCACTACGATCACCACCAAACCGAGCGCGATCCAGCGCCATGCGGGAGTTCCCGCCCAATTCCACGTCACCAGGGGCGTCGGCAGGTATTTTTCAATCCATGAGTCGCCGGTGACCTGTGTTATTTGCGGAACCAGATTCACGCTGTCCGAAGAAAAAACCCAAACCGAAAGCCCCGACCGGAAACTGGTCCGTTCTAGCTGAAGCTCCAGCGTCTTATCGCCAACCCGATAGGACCCGATCCGTTCCCGGTCGGCCGGCAAACCATCGGTTAGATCGCCCTGAGGATCCCTGCTGATATCGGCCACATCGAAGGCCGCATCGCGATCCAGAATCCGCCCAAGTTGTTGCGCCAATCGTGAACCGTCACTTAGCCGCTGCTCACGCGGCATCTGACGGAGGTTCAGGTACCTCGAAGCGCGTTCGAAGTTTCCCGCGCGGCATGCCTCCAGAAACGAGATCACTGAACTCTGCGGCGTTAGGCGATTGAAAGGATCCTGCAGGTTGGTTTCTTTGGGTGGAATCGCCTTCCCATCCGTCGATATCGGCGTCTGCGCACTCAGGCTGTTAAGACACAGTCCCAAAAGAACGAGCGGAAAGATTTTCCGGTTTCCGGTCATCTTCCCACGTCTGATGCAAGTAAGGCACCAAACTCCCCATGAGGACCGTAAATCCCACTAGACCAGCGCTGCCTCAGAACTGAATAGCCCCACGATCTCCTTCAGTATCTTGTCCGCCGATTCATTGGCAATCTGGCAAGTTCCGGCGGCATCGTGACCGCCCCCACTATAGTTGAGCAGCACATCCCCAATCTTGGTTGGTGAGCTCCGATTGAGGATCGACTTGCCTACGGCGAAGACCGTGTTCTGTTTTTTCAGTCCCCAGAGGACATGTATCGAGATCTCGCATTCCGGAAATAACGCGTAGATCATGAAACGATTACCGGCGTAGATTACGTCTTCGCCGCGCAGATCGAGAACGGCCACGTTTCCGTGCACTGTCGTGCAACGGCGGATTTGAGCCGCGAATTTATCGGAGTGCTGGCGATAGAGATCGATCCGCTCCCGAACGTCGGGAAGATTCAGAACCTCGTCGATGGAGTGCTCCCGGCAGGCATCGATCAACTGCATCATCAACTGATAATTGGAGACGCGGAAATCGCGGAAGCGCCCAAGCCCGGTGCGCGGGTCCATCAAAAACGAGAGCAGCACCCATCCCTGCGGATGGATAATGTCTTCCCGATCGAAGCGGGCCGAGTCTGCTTTATCGACCTCCGCCATCATGTTTTCATCGATGTGCGGGAACGCATCGTGCCCGCCATAGTAGTCGTACAGAACTCGCGCGGCGGAATCCGCCTTTCCCATCAGGATGTGGTTAGCGCCCGACAATCCCTTAGTCCGGATTTCTTCGCTCGGGTGGTGATCGAAACAAAGATGGCAGCTCCGCACGTAAGGCAGGTTCGTGAGGATGTCCTGATCGGTCACCTCCACCTTGCCATCCTGCACATCCTTGGGATGCACGAAAAGGATTGAGCCGAGCGTGCCCAACTCCTTGAGAAGGATGGCGCAAACCAGGCCGTCAAAGTCGCTGCGCGTGAGTAATCTGTATTTTCTGATTTCCGTAGTCATAATTCGCCTGCCTGCCTTATCGGCAAAACTGGTCCAGGCACGAGCGGAATCGTTCAGGCGCCCGATTCTATTATTCGGAGTTTGACGTATCCTGGAAGTTCGAGGACCCAATGATCACACTCAAAATCAACGGCGCGCAGCGCCAGTTCGATGGCGATCCCGACATGCCTTTGCTCTGGTATCTGCGGGATGTAGCCGGGCTGACCGGATCGAAATTCGGCTGTGGTATCGGTATGTGTGGCGCCTGCACCGTGCACCAGGATGGGGTAGCTATCCGTTCCTGCGTCACGCCCGTAAGGAGCGCGGTGGGCAAGGAAATCACCACCATCGAAGGCCTCAGTAACGGCGATCATCCATTGCAGAAAGCCTGGGCCGCGTTGAATGTTCCCCAATGCGGCTATTGCCAGGTGGGGCAGATCATGCAGGCCGCCTCGCTGCTGAAAACGAAGCCCAAACCCACGGATAAAGACATTGACGATGGAATGTCAGGCAACATTTGCCGCTGCGGAACCTATCAGCGTATTCGCGCCGCCATTCATTTGGCCGCCAAGGAGAAGGTATGACCATGATCGATAACTCCAGCCGCCGCAGTTTTCTCCGCCAGGCTTTCGGAGCCGGGGCCCTCGTCTTGGGAGCGCGCATTCTCCCGACTCGGGCTCTGGCCGCCCTGGAGACTGCCGCTTTCTCCCCCAACATGTTCGTCGGTATCAAGGCCGACGGAACCGTGCTGATCGTCGCCCATAGGTCGGAGATGGGCACCAGCAGCCGGACCATGGTCCCGCTGATCCTGGCTGATGAAATGGAAGCCGATTGGAAGCGCGTCAAAATCGAGCAGGCCATCGGCGACGAGAAATACGGCGATCAGAACACTGACGGGTCGCACTCGATCCGCAGCTTCTTCGGCGTGATGCAGGAATGCGGAGCTTCGGCTCGCACCATGCTCGAACAAGCCGCCGCCAATCAGTGGAAAGTCTCAGCCTCCGAATGTAAGGCTACTCTGCACGAAGTAGTCCACACTCCCAGCGGCAAGAAACTGGGTTATGGCGAACTGGCGCCTGCCGCCGCCAAACTGCCAGTGCCAGACAAATCCAAGCTGATCTTCAAGAAGAAAGCGCAATATCGTTACATCGGCAAAGACTTGCCGGTTTACGATCTCGCCGATATCACGCACGGCAAAGCTGTGTTCGGCATGGACGCGAAGGTCGATGGCATGGTTTACGCTTCCATCGAGCATCCGCCGGTGCTGGGCGGCAAAGTCATGTCGTTCGACGACAAGGACGCCCTTCAGGTGGCTGGCGTTTCCCGCACTGTCGAGATTCCAGGCTTCAAACCTCCCCACGCGTTTCAACCGCTGGGCGGCGTCGCCGTGATCGCCGATAGCACTTGGGCGGCCTTCCAAGGCCGCAAGAAACTGAAGATCACCTGGGACCCCGGTTCGAATGCCAGCTACACTTCTTCGGAATACAAAAAGGAGTTGCAGGCCACGGCGCGTAAGCCGGGGAAAGTGGTCCGCAACGTCGGCGACGTCGACAAGGCCTTCGCCGGCGCGGCCAAGACTCTGGAAGCGGATTACTACGTTCCGCATCTTGCTCACGCGGCCATGGAGCCTCTGGTAGCCGTAGCCGATTTCCGCAACGGCAAGTGCACGCTCTGGGCGCCTACCCAGAATCCGCAGGCGGTGCAAGATACCGTCGCGGCTGCCGTCGGCATCGACAAGAAAAATGTGATCTGCAACGTCACTTTATTGGGCGGCGGATTCGGCCGCAAATCGAAGCCCGACTATTGCGCCGAAGCGGCCATCTTATCCAAGCAGCTTGGCAAGCCTGTTAAGGTCGTCTGGACCCGCGAAGACGACATCCATTTCGATTACTATCACTCCGTCGCCGCCTTGTATATGAAAGCCGGCGTCGACCAAAAAGGCAAGCCCGTCGCTTGGCTGCAGCGAACCGTATTTCCCTCGATTAATTCCACATTCGCTCCGGACGTCAAATCGGGTAGCGCCGGCGAACTAGGGATGGGCTTCACCGACACGCCTTACGATCTTCCCAACCACCGGGCGGAGAATGGCGAGGCGGTGAACCATGTTCGCATCGGCTGGCTGCGTTCGGTGGCGAACATTTATCACGCCTTCGCAGTGTGTTCCTTCGCCGACGAGCTGGCGAACTCCGCGGGCCGAGACTCGAAGGACTATTTGCTGGAGCTGATCGGCCCGCCCCGCCTGGTCGACCTGAAGGCGCAAGGCGTCGACTACCCCAACATGGGGCCAATTGAAACGTATCCCGTGGATACTGCCCGCTTACGCAAAGTGATCGAGCTGGTCGCGGAAAAATCGGGCTGGGGCAAACGCAAACTTCCCAAGGGCCACGCGCTGGGCATCGCCGCGCACCGCAGCTTTCTCAGCTATGTCGCCACTGTCGTCGAGGTCGCCGTCAGCCCGGACGGGAAGATCTCGATCCCACGTGTGGACACAGCCGTTGACGCAGGCATGATCGTCAGCCCCGACCGCGTGCGCTCTCAGTTCGAAGGAGCGGCAGTCTTCGGCGCAACGCTCGCGCTTATGGGCGAAATCACGGCGACCGGGGGCAAGATCGACCAGGGCAACTTCAATAACTACCCGGTGCTGCGCATGAACGAGGCGCCGCTTGAGACGCACGTCTATATCGTCGAGAGCGACGCGCCGCCTGCCGGAGTCGGCGAACCGGGTGTACCGCCGTTCGCGCCTGCTCTGTGCAACGCGATCTTCAAGGTGACCGGGAAACGTATCCGGGAGTTACCAATCGGGCGGCAAAAGCTGGTTTAGAAAGCCGCTACGGATAATATCCTTCGCGTGCACGAACTTTGAGGCCGCGGCGACCACTCACCGTCACCTGGATCCGCCGCACGGCCGAATTTTCGGTTTGCGGTGGCTGGAAAGACAGCAGGTAGCCGTGCGTTAGGTCCTCGGACACTTTGTCGAACACGCGGCCGATTTCGCTGGGCTTCTCGATCGCAAATGCCTCCCCACCCGTAGCCTTGGAAATTCCCGCCAGTTGCTCCAGCAGGTCCTTGTGCCCGATTGCCTCGCCTTGAGCGATGGTGTAGATTGGAACGCCGTTCGTCTTGGCCCGTTGAATCGCGGCGTCAGGGTTCAGCGTGCTGGCGTTGTCCTTGCCGTCCGTGAACAGCACGATCACTTTCTTTCCCGCGCGTCCCTCCAGATCCTGGCCCACCCGCGCCAGCGCATCATATAACGCAGTGTCCCCAAACGCTTGGGTACGCAGCACCGCGCGCTTAGCGGCACTTTTATCGGTAGTGAACGGCTGTAATTCGGTTACCGAGTCGCTGAAATTGTAGATCGCGATCGAATCTTCAGGTCGCAGCTCGCCAATCAGCCGCAGGGCGGCATTCTTAAGCGCCGGAAGCGCAAACTGCATGCTCCCGGTAGTATCCAGCAGCAGTACGCAGGAAACCTTATTGGATTGCGGCTCGAACGCCATAATGCCGGGTGCAATTCCCTCATCCATAATCAGGAAGTCACTGCTAGTCAGGTCGTCCACATATCGCCCGCGCCGGTCGGTGACCGTGGCGGAAACTTCCACCAGCCGCCCGGATACTTTGAAATCAGCCTCGATAGGAGGCAAATCCGAGGCGATTGGACCCGAGCCCCCACCGGATACAGGGCTCAAACCCGACGCTTGGTCGCGAGGTGCGGATCGAGCTATGCTTTTGCCGGCAGGCGCGAAAGTTTTCCCCAGAGCCCCCAGGTTCCGCAGGCCGCCTGTGAGGTACGCCCCGGACGCAGAGGGCACCAGTGCCACGGGTGAAAACACTCCTCCCTGCTGGTCACGCGGCTTATCCGGCGAAAGAAATTGATGTTTGCGCAATAAACTTGAATCCGCGTTGACCAGCAGGCCATCCGGATCGAGCGATACGGCATAGACGATCCCGCTGAGCGCGGTCGCTATATTTTCGGGATTATCGCCGGCCTGCGGAACGTTCTGCAATTTTAGAACGCGCTCAAACGCGGCGCGTCGCTCTTCGTCGAGATGTAAAAGGTTGCGAGCCACGGCATCGTGAGTCTCGCCCCCGGAGATTTCACGAAGTACAGCCAGCGCTTTGGCTGGATGGTCTTGGGCTGTAAGATCTTGACAGGTGCGCCGAAAAGCCGTGGCCCCTGCAATTTGGTCGATCGATCCCGCTTGCACTCCCCGCGAAATCAATTCCACCAGCGAATGCCATTCGCCCAGGACCGCGTTCTGCGTCGCGATCGGATATCTGCTCACGACGGTGCCAAATCTCTCCAAAGCCTCGAAGTCCGCCTGGCGCAGGGCATTCAGACTCGCGAAATATGGGAACAGCGAGCTCCATTCGGAATAGTGCCGCGTGAGGAGCTTTGCCGAGCCTGCGTCCAATGGCTGTCCGCGCCGCCGCTCCAGCTCGGCAACGGGGACCAACGCTTCCAGCGTTGGCAAACTCAACAGAACTTCTTCATCTGGCCCGGCCGAAGCGGTCCAAGCGGCCTTGCCTCCGGGATAGCGGATATTGCCGGCCTCGTCCACAGGCAACTTTTGCAGCAGTTCGGTCCTCCACCCCTCCACCTGCCGGGCTTGGCCGTTGCGGAATTCGTCCCCTTGGCGATACCAGGCATAGAAACGTTCGGCGCGTGCAGCGGTCTTCGTGAAGTAGCGCTGATGCGCTGTGTCTGAGCGGGCCAGCACGGAGTAAAACGCCGCCAGCGTTCCAAGTGGCTTATCCAGGAGAGCCCGAAAGAAAAGCCCCGGGCTCCGCGGGTTCTCGCCCGCCAGCTTCTGCCACACCGGTGCGGATTCGATGCCTCCCGGCAGGACAACAGCGCCGCCAGAAAGCGAAAACGTGCCGCCATGGCGCGCGAGGGCATCGGCGTAGCGAGTCGCCAGCGTGCGAAGATCGGCCGCGGCGAGCAACTCGCTGGATGCAGCGTCGCTCATCGTATTCAAGCCGGCGCAGGTCTTGGCCAGGCGCCAATCGGTGGCGAAGCTCGCAGCCACTCCGCCTGGGGGCACCACGACGTCTTTTAAGAGCGCGCTCCAATCCTCGCCGCCCGCGAGCCGGGCGTTTTCCGTCGGGATATCGAACTGGAACTCCCGGCCCGCCTCGAGTTCTTCCTGCATATGAATCTCGTCGATTCCAAAGGCCCCGGGAATGGCTTGCCGCAGGCCGTCTTCGGGTTGATCGCCCGGCTCGACGGTAACTCCAGTGTCCTTCTGCCCTAGCTTCCAGCCCAGCAGCCGGAGGATGTGTTCCGTTTCCTTGCGCCGGTCGTCAGTAGCCAGAGATAGCGTGATGCGTGTGCCGTCATCACCGCGTTCTCCCAGTTGCGACATTTCAGAGACTGCGGCCAGGTATGTGCGCAGAGTCTCGATGAATAGCGGCTTGCCAAGGGTGCTCCCCACGGACACCTCGCGGACAATAGCGCGGCAATAGTTCGAATAGAACCCGAAGTACGTGGGAGGCTCGTCCAGATGCACGATGGCGGCAATTGCCGTCAAGCCGCCTGGAACCCACGCCTCTTGAGTCCCGGAAGATGACCGCATTACTTTCAGTTCCAACGGCGGTTGCGGCACTCCTGCTTGCGAAGGGCCTCGCGGTTTGCCGAGAGTCTCCATGTGGGCTCGAATCTCTTCCGCGTCGGCGGGTTTCGAGTCCAGTGTCAAGTACTGCTCCAGATGCTCCCGCGCCCCCGGGAAATCGCCTTTGGCTTCGAGGATCACGGCCAGAACATATTCCGTCCGAGGGACTTCGTGTTTCCGGTCCAGACGGATTCCGATCCGCGCACTGGCCTCTGCTGCATCCAGATCCTTCACGTAATAGAGCGCCGTCGCCTGGTGCAGGTAAATCTCGGGATAGCGCTGCTTGGTGTCCATTTTGATGAAGGTTGCGGCGGCTTTCTCCGCGGCGACCCAGTCCTCGGCGGCGATACTCTCGCGAGCCACGTCCAGGAGCGCGTCTAAGGATTTGGGCTCCAGTTCCACCACGTGCTGAAACGCATCGCGGGCCTCGGCCGGTTTGCTCTGGTTCGCGCAAGCTACACCAAGCGCATTCCAGCCACGGGTGAACTTCGGCGCGACTCGTACCGCGATTCGCAGTTCCCTCTCCGCCGCCGCCCAGTTCTTCTTCTGGGTGAGCTTTTGCGCGTTGTTCCAAGCGGTGCGCGCCGCCAGCGGTATTCCGTCCTGGTAGAAAATATTGAGGTCGGTGTTCGAGCTGCCCGCCGCACGGGGACGAATCACCATCGGAGGTAAGTTGGGATCCGTCGACCAGTTGAAAGCGGAAATATCAATCACCGTCGAGTCGAAGCCGGCCATCCCGGCCCGCAAAACGCAGGCCTTGTCGCTCAGAGGGTCGATTTCCATGGACCACAAATAATTGCCCTTCTTGTCGGTTTGGGTGACTCCTTGCCCGCCGGTGTCATGACAGAAGCGCTCGATGCGGACCGAGCGGTTGGGAATGGAGCCGTCCTCCATCACCACCTTCCCGCGCATCAATAGGGTGTTGGCACCCGCGGGAAGAATCAATATGAAGAATTCGGAAATTACGCCTGCGAGCGAAGAGGCGAACGGCGTACGCATATTAGAGTGATGATACAGATTACTTCTTCGCTTTGCTGGCCTGGCTCTTCACGGGTATATTCGCCTCGGACCAATTGAGGATCACATCCGCGACTTCGAGATTATTAGTGCCGAGCATCATCATATGCGTGGTGCCCTTGAATATCGGGTTCCCGATTTCGTCGAGCTTGATATATTCCGCCTTCGCGGAGCCGTGCCCGGCTGCGCGACGAGCGTTGATCGCGTCGACGGTGGTCTGGCAAGCCTCACTGGTCGCCGTGTAGTCTCCCTTCAAGGCCAGATAAGGAATGTTGTCGAAATCCTCCGCCTTCAGTCCGCTATTCGGAAGTGAGCAGGAGCCTTCAATGGTGATCAAACCTTTCAATAAATTCAGGTGGCCTCTTTCTTTCAGAATGCGGATCATATGATGCCCCATGATCCCGGATTGAGAATGCGTGGCGACCACGGCTCCCCCCAGTTTTTCGACGAGTAACGCCAGATCCATCGGCGTCCACGTGTTGGCCGGAGCGATCTCCTTGGGATCGCAAGTGGGACAAATGGAACCCGGAAGAGTGGCTTCGGCGTTAGGGACCAACTGCTTGTAGTACTCGAGAGCCAGATCGTTAGCGGGACCCTTTGGTGCAGGACCGATGGCTCCCTGGCGCGCGACCACGTTCGCGTCGACCGAACTAAACGGATACGCCGGCCGGTAGTCGTTGGTATGCGTCGCGTCGTCGTTGGGCGGATCGCCGGGATCTCCGTGCTGTATCAGCGTGCCGTTGAGAATCGTCGAGCCTTCGGGAATCAGGTGGCCGAACCACTGGGTCCAGGCGCCATTATCGGAAATTCTCCCGAACGCCGGGATCATGGCCAGACCTTTGGATACATCTCCGCCTCGGATCAAGGCTGCGGCTTCATGCAATACCGATTCGTCGAATCCGGAGCGCCCTCGGCCAGCCTGGTCGACCAGGTAGGTCGAGATGCCCTTGCGCACGAAATAGGGATACCAGCCTTCGCGGCCATCCGGCGTCGATTCGAGACATGCTGCGGTGTGCGTCGATCCATGAACCATGATGACCGGGGGCGCATTGCGCTTCTTGGTAGCTGGGATTTCGAACTGGACATACATCTGGCCGATCGTGATCTGGTTGGGGATGGGGGACTGGCCGGCGGCCGGCACCGTCGCGTAGTTGGTGACTTTGGGGACGCCACCGATGAAAAAGCTGCCCTGGTCCTCGATCACCAGCGGCTTGGTGAGGAACTTTTTCATTTTGGGGGTTTCCTGAGCGGCGGCGCTCCCTACAAAGGTGGCCAGCAGGATCGCCGGCAGAATAAGGAAGAGCGGTTTGTGCGTAGTCATCGCATTTCATTCTAGTACCCTCTTGACACGCGAAAGAGTTCGTACTAATGTTTTAGTATTAGTCGCGCCGGAAGTAAGCCAAAAACTACTCTCACCGGTCAGGAATTGGAAATCATGAAGGTGATCTGGAAGCTCGGGACACCCACCGTGCGGCAGGTTTACGAAAATCTGCTGGAACGCAGA
>Ga0105239_10002380_pt1 | contig 23985 bp, 23 predicted proteins | sample KBSC44metaG_FD_92761 | JGI IMG/M metagenome (GOLD analysis project Ga0105239, IMG submission 92761) | Corn rhizosphere microbial communities from Kellogg Biological Station, Michigan, USA - KBS C4-4 metaG | ecosystem: Host-associated > Plants > Roots > Rhizosphere > Soil | place: Michigan, USA...
GAAGACAGTGGGGGGAAAGATCGTTTATACGGCGGTGGTGCCTCCTGGGGCGACGGCGGAGCTGGAGCTGCCGTGGAAGAAAGTGGGATTAACGGCGGGGACGTATGAGTTTCGGCAGCCATAATCTTAGTTGGGAGGGAGGGGAGGAAGTTGTAAATTTGATCTTTCCATTCACTCCCAGTATGAAAAAGAAGCTAACCGTATTGGTCGCTCTGTTGGCCATTCTTCAGGTGTCGTTTGCCCAGTTCGAGGGTACGTTGGTATATGACTGTACGATGAAGACGAAGGTAATGATGACTCTTTATGAGACGAAGTCGAAGGTGAAGATAGAGTCCAAGATCTATCCGATGAAGGAGGGGGCTGCGGATATTACCAAGGGGAAGGAGCAGGACAATACTTTGTTGGATTTTACGACCAACAGGGAGGTGCATTTTCTGGATAAGCACCACGCGTATACGGAGGGTGATTTCAGCCAGCTAAATACGGAGAAGGAGATGAAGCTCTCCGATGGGGATATCAGTGTGGAGAATGTCGGGGCGGAGAAGATCGGCAAGCTGGAGTGTCAGCATTTTGTGGTGAAGGTGAAGGGAGATCAGCGGGATCTGTGGATCACAAAAGATCTTGGCAATTCGAATATTTGTCTGGCGGGGATATTTGTATATTATCCGATGGGTTCGATGATCCTGAATAAGATCAAGAGTGCGGGTGGGGATGGGGTTGTAGTGAAGTGTCAGGCGGGGGATCAGGTGGTTATGCTCACGAATTACCAGACGAGGATGCCGCCGGCGTATAATTTTGTGATACCGGAAGGGTATAAGAAGATGTAGGACCGTCCTGTGGGGGCCGATGTTCTGGCATGAAAGGTTGTGGCCGTTGGGTTGGGGACCGATGGCGGCGCGCCGCGCTTAGCTGAGAATGCCTGAGACGAAGTCGGAGTGCAGGCTGATCTTAAAGAAGGCGGTGAGTCCGAAGATGACACCGAGCAGGCTCATGCCGCTGGCGAACCAGAGCAGCCATTTCCGCTGGGTGAGGGAGGCGATGCCGAACATGGCGATGGAGATGGTTAGCAGGGCCTCGGTCATGTCGAACTGGTCGTCGAAAAGGTTGAGGTCGTCGTATTGTTTCTGATAGTTTTCTGCTTGTTTTTTTATTTCCGCTTTTTCGGAGTCGTAGCGCGCGATCTGCGCCTCGTATTTTTTTATCAGTTCGTCGGAGCCGGCTGATCTTTGCAGGCGGGCCAGTTCGAGAACGCTTTCCACCGTAGCTTGTTTGGTGCTTTTTGCCTGGTAGTAGGACCAGGAGTCGATGCTATGTGCCTGGGCCTGGTCCATGGCCTGGACGATATTGCCGTCCTTGACGTTGCAGATGGCCATGAATGTTGCGGTGATGGCGACGAAAAGTGCGACGAAGGCGTTGATCCTGCTTTTGGAAGCTTCTTCGAGTGGTTGCTGGATAGTTTCTGATATGTCTGCCATGATTGAGGTAGTGTTGGGGGATTAAACGAAGATCGGTGGTTTTTATTGGATGGCCGGGGACCGGGTTTTGTGCTGGAGTTTGGGGTTAGAGGACCAGGGTTGCGTGGAGGCGGCTGAGCGCTGCCGCGGGGTCGGAGCAGAAGCCGGGGTGTACTTTTGAAGTTTGAAGGACGGTGCTTCGTGTGGCTGTGAGCCAGCGGAAACGGCTGGCGATATCGAGGCGGGCGATCGGGCCGCCTGTGGTGTGGCCGAGGGTTATGGCCTCGAAGGCCCGGAGGTGTTCTTCGAGCTCGCCGATGTCGGGGTGGTCGGTTGATTGTGGGAGGGTGCCGGAGCCGGGGGAGGCGAAGGCTTTCAGGCGGTCGGGGTTCAGGGTGTAGATGAGTTGCAGGTATTTGAGTTTGGGGCAATAGAGGATGACCCCGACGTTGAGGAATTCTTCGCGTTCTACCCTCGGCACGACCCGGATGACGGCGTATTCAAATAGTGTTTTTTCTGACATGCTGGGCTTCGTTTACAAAGATAGAAGATACTGCGATGCGGGTGTTGAGGAAGCGGGCGTAGACGTCCCGTATCTCGTTGGGTGACTGTCCGGAAGGCCAGTTGGTGAGCCATTCGTCCGGCAGCAGGGCGACGATATTGTTGATGCGATCGGGTGTCAGCATCGCGCGGAAGGCCTGGTCGACTTCATCCAGCCTGGAGGCCCAGGGCAGCAGGACGTGGTCCTTTATTTGTGTAAAGGGTCGTTGGGCGGACTGGTCCCAGCCCCCGTCCCAGCTGTGGTGGAAGTAGAGGGCGGCGCCGTGGTCGATCAGCCAGAGTTCTTTGTTCCAAAAGAGCATATTGGTGTTGCGGGCCGTGCGGTCTACGTTGGTGAGGAGGCTGTCGAGCCAGACGATGCGGGAGGCTGTGAGGGGGTCGACGGCGGTCACTGCGGGGTCGTAGGTAATGGAGCCGGTGAGGTAGTGCAGGCCCAGATTGAGCCCGACGCTGGCTTTTAGCAGGTCCTGTATCTCTTCGTCGGGTTCTGAGCGGCCGAATGCGGGGTCGAGGAGGGCAAAGACGATCTCCGGCACTTTCAGGCCGAGGAGGCGGGCGATCTCTCCGCCGATGAGTTCGGCGACCAGGGATTTTACGCCCTGTCCGGCGCCGCGGAATTTGAGTACATAGAGAAACTCGTCGTCGGCCTCGGCGATGGCGGGCAGGGAGCCGCCTTCCCGCAGTGGGGTGACGTAGCGGGTTACCTGGACCGTCCTGAGTGATGGTGTTTGTGCTGTCATAAAACCGGGGCAAATTAGCTTATTTTTGGATTTATGGATCTATTACAATTAATAGGAGTGAATAGTGGGGGGATCAGCTTTACACAGAAGAAGGGACAGAATCTGGCCATCGCGGGAGAGACGGGGTCAGGGAAGAGCACGCTGCTAAAGATCATCGGAGGCCTGGCGGAGCCATCGGCGGGGGTTGTCCTGTTCGAAGGACAGCGGGTGCTGGGACCGACGGAACGTCTCGTGCCTGGTCAGCCGGGTATTGCCTATCTGTCGCAGCATTTTGAGTTGTGGCATAATTACAGGGTGGAGGAGATCCTTTCCTATGCGAATGATATGACGCCTGAGGAATCCGCCGAACTGTATGCTATTTGTCATATCGATCATTTGCTGGGGCGCCGGACCGATGCGCTCTCGGGCGGGGAGAGGCAGCGTATCGCCCTGGCCCGGCTGCTGGTCAGGCCGCCGCGTTTGTTATTGCTGGATGAGCCTTTTTCCAACCTGGACATGATCCACAAGGACACGCTCAAGCGGGTGATCCGGAATATCGGCGAGCAACTGGGGATTACCTGTATACTGGTATCGCATGATCCGCTGGACCTGATGGCGTGGGCGGATGAGGTGCTGGTGCTGCGAGACGGCGGCGTCGAGCAGCAGGGGCCGCCCGAGCGTATATACCGACAACCTATAAACGAGTATGTGGCGGGGCTGTTCGGCAAGTACAACCTTATCGGGAAGACGTTTGTGCGGCCCGAGGACATCGATATCGTGGAGGAGGGAAGCCTGGAAGGAGTGGTGGAGAGTGTGTTATTTCAGGGATGGTATTATGACGTGGAAGTACGATTAAAAAATAGCAGGGTGATCCTGCGGACCACGAAGGTGGGTATCCGGACGGGGGAAAGTGTAAGGATAGCTCTGAGATAGGGTGGCCCTGCGGTTGCCTATTATAAAAAATCGATATATAGCCGCCAGTCGCCTGTTTTTTTATTTTTTGCCAGGAATATCGTTCCTGCATCGACGATATTTAGATTGGCTTTTCCATCCGAGGCGATCTGCAGCAGGAATTCGAAGTCTTCACCAAAGTCGATGCCTGACTGGCAGAACGTGGGGTAGCCCCCCAGTTTGTGCCCATAATTATTTTCTATTATATCATAGTAGTCCGTTATTTCTCCGGCTTTTTCGAGCCGAAGTATCTCGTCTTCGATATCGGAGGGGATGCCGCCGCTGTCCCATACGGGGTAGTCTTCGGGGATGAAGGTGGTTTTGAGGGGGAAAGGGCGGATATAGGAGTCGATGTTCTCGAGTCTTTTGTTGACGAGCTGGTCGTCCTTGCGGTATTCGCGCAGTACCCAGCCGTGGCCGTTGGCGGAGAGGCCTGCGGGGAGGTGTTCGGGTCCGTTGGCGGAGGGGGCTGCGGGGAGGTGTTGGGGTCCGTTGGCGGAGGGGGCGCGGCCTGTGGGCAGGTCTTCGCTGATGAAGACGGTGATCATTTTGGTGTTCTCCAGCCCGTCGGGGATATAGGGGAGTCCTTCGAGGCTCAGCTGGAGGAGGGGGAGCATGGGGGTGCCGTCGGCGTCCATTGGGATCGATTCGTCTTCTTTGTAAAAGGCTACGCGTCCGATCCAGCATTCCTTGTCGGAGTAGGTGGGTTTGAAGCCGGCAGCGGACAGATCGGTAGCCCTTTTTGCTAATCGATTTTTAATTTCAGCGATATTCATGGAATGAAAGTTAGGAAAATATACCTTCGCTACCATAATAAAAAATCAGTGTTGATATGAGAAAATCAATTCGTGTGCTGGCGCTGGCGGGTCTGATATTGGGACAACAGACTGTCCATGCCCAGGCTAGTTCTTCTTCTTCGGTGTTCGATTCGCATGAGGCGTTTGCGCCTATATTTTATCCGGCTTATGGGGATGATGTTCGTGGTGCGGATGGCAGGCCGGGGCCTAAGTACTGGCAGAACAGCGCCGACTATAAGATCGAATCCAAACTGGATGAGGTCAACCAGTCGCTGGCCGGAACGGTAACCATTACCTATAAGAACAACAGTCCGAACGAGCTTACTTTTGTGTGGCTGCAGATGGATCAGAATATTTACGCTCTGGATTCGAGGGGCGTTGCGGGGACTGAGATCTCGGGTGGTCGCTGGGCCAACAAGAATGCTTTTGAAGGCGGCTATGACCTGAAGTCCGTGGAGCTGATCAACGTCGCAACGGGTAAGGCGAGCAAGGCCGACTATCTGGTATCGGACACGAGGATGCAGGTGAAGCTGCCTGCTGTGTTGAAGGGTAGCGGTGGTGTGCTGAAGATCCGTATCAGCTATTCCTTCAGGATACCCGAATATGGCACCGACCGGACTGGGCGGCTGGATACGAAGAACGGCTGGATCTATGAGGTCGCGCAGTGGTATCCCCGGATGTGTGTCTATGACAATGTCGTGGGATGGAATACCCTGCCCTATCTGGGTCAGGGCGAGTTCTATCTGGAATACGGGAATATCGACTACAGCGTAGACGTACCGGGGGATATGATCGTCGGCGGCAGCGGAGAACTGGTGAATCCGATGGAGGTACTGACGCCTGCGCAGCTGAAGCGCTTCCAGGAGGCAAAGTCTAGCGAGAAGACGGTGGCGATCAGGAGCGAGAGTGAGCTGACCGATGCTTCCAGCAGGCCTGCGAAGGGGCGTCTGGTCTGGAAGTTCAGGTGTATCAATACCCGTGACGTGGCCTGGGGCGCTTCGAAGGCCTTTATCTGGGATGCGGCGAGGATCGACCTGCCCAGCGGCAGGAAGGCGCTGGCTCAGTCGCTGTACCCTGCGGAGGCTGCGGGTGATTCGGCCTGGGGACGCAGCACGGAATTTGTAAAGGGTTGTATCGAGTATTACTCCAACTATCTGTATGAGTTCTCCTATCCTTCCGCCACCAATGTGGCAGGTGTGGTAGGGGGGATGGAATATCCGGGGATCGTGTTTTGCAGCGAGCGGGCGAGGAAGGGGAATCTTTGGGGTGTGACGCGTCATGAGTTCGGTCACAACTGGTTTCCGATGATCGTGGGCAGCAACGAGCGGAAGTATCCCTGGATGGATGAAGGGTTCAATACGTTTATCAACACGGTGGCGGATTCGGCTTTTAACAAGGGCGAGTATCTGCGTGTTGTTAAAGACAGGGGCCGGTTTGCGAATGCATTCTTCAATGCTACCAATCCGATAATGACCATTCCTGACGCGATGCCGACCAGGGAGTGGGGGACTTTGTCCTATAACAAGCCGGGGACCGGGCTGGAGTTGTTGAGGGAGGAAGTGTTGGGCAAGGACCGTTTTGACTACGCGTTTCGGTACTATGTGCACGAGTGGGCGTTCAAGCATCCGACGCCTTATGACTTTTTTCATGCGATCGAGAATGCTTCGGGAGAAACGCTCGACTGGTTTTGGCGCGGATGGTTCTTCAATAACTGGAAGATCGACCAGGCTGTGACTGCTGTGGAGTATGTCAACGGCAATCAGGCAGAGGGGGCGCTGATCACGATCGAGAACAAGCAGAAACTACCTATGCCTGTCACGGTGGAGGTGAAAGAGGACAATGGTAAGACGTCCCGGGTCAAACTTCCCGTGGAAATATGGATGCATGGTGCTGTCTGGAAATTTCATTACGCTTCAACCGGTAAGATTGTTCAGGTGACAGTGGATCCGGATCAGCGATATCCGGATGTGGACGCGACGAATAATACATGGAAACAGTAATTTAACCGATAGAAAAAAGGGGCCGCGGCCCCTTTTTTTATTAAGTTTGTTATATGAGCAGAAAAATATTCCCGTCCGCGATCACCATCTTCGGCGCCAAGGGCGACCTGACGAAACGCAAGCTGATACCTGCGCTCTTCAACTTATATGCAGACAATCACCTGCCGCCCATTTTTTCGATCTTTTGTGTGGATTTTGTGACGGTCGACGAGGGCGAATACAAGAATTATCTTCTGGAGGGTGTGGATGAGTTCAGCCGGAAGGGGAAGGCGGACAGGGAGAAATGGGCGAGTTTTGCTTCGCGGGTCCATTATGTCCAGGGAGATTTTATGAATAAGGAGACTTATTCGACGCTGAAGGAAAGGATCAAAGACTTCGAGGAACGTGAGCAGCAGCGTGGGGTCCGGATGTTCTATCTGGCGGTTGCGCCGCGCTTTATCGAGGCAATCGCCGATGCACTGTGCATACAGAAGCTGTGTAACAGGGATGCGCTGGACCGGATAGTGGTCGAGAAGCCATTCGGGACCGATCTGGAATCTGCGCGTAAGCTGAACCGTTATATCAACAAGCGATTCAAGGCAAAGCAGATCTATCATATCGATCACTATCTGGGCAAGGAGATGGTGCAGAATATAATGGCGTTCCGATTTGCGAATTACGTTTTTGAGCCGTTGTGGAACAATAAATATATCGATCATATTCAGATAAGCGTGGCGGAAGAGGTTAGCGTGGGCAGCCGGGGCGGCTATTATGACAGTAGCGGAGCGTTGCGGGACATGATACAGAATCACCTGCTGCAGTTGTTGTGTATTGTCGCGATGGATTGTCCGAAGGTGTATGAGGCGGAGGCGATCCGGGATGCCAAGGTGAAAGTATTGAAGAATGTCCGTCCTTTTACGCCGCAGAGTGTCTTTAAAGATGTGGTGCGTGCGCAGTATACGGCGGGTGAGATCCATGGAAAGCCGCAGGTTGGCTATAAGGAGGAGGGCCAGGTGGCTGCCGATTCGAGTACGGAGACCTTTGTGGCGGCCCGGATGTTCGTCGATACGGAGAGGTGGAAGGGAGTGCCGTTCTTTCTGCGTACGGGTAAGTGTATGCCGCGTCAGTCTTCTGTGATAATGATCCAGTTCAAGGATTCACCGCACAAGATATTCAAGGACGACCTGATGCCGAATCAGCTGATCATCAGTATTCAGCCGGAGCTGGAGATCGGTCTGATGTTTGAAGGTAAGGTGCCCGGCCTTCACATGAAGCTGGAGTCGGTGGAGATGGACTTTATGTATAAGGACAATTTCAAGGAGTCGCTGCCGGAGGCGTATGAGGCGTTGCTGCTGGACGTGCTGGAAGGCGACGCGACGCAATTCATGCGGGATGACCAGATCGAGGCGGCGTGGAAGGTGGTGATGCCAATGCTGAATGCCTGGAAGAAGTCGCCGAAGAAGGGGCTTATGACCTATGAGGCGGGCACGTGGGGGCCGAAGGCTGCCAGCGCTTTGCTGAAGCCGTTTGCGAAGGATTGGTTCAGACTGAACCATGAGAATGGGGTGGAGCAGAATTTGTCGGGGCCGGAAAAGAAGGCGCAGATCGTCGCGGCGACGTAATATTTAATGATCTTGAATAGGGTGCCCTGCTTGACAGCAGGGCACTTTTTTTTATTTTTTTCTGAGGGAGCGCACCGGGTCCAGGAACATCTTTTGTATGGCTGTGTAGATATGGCTGAGGTCTCCGGGGAGGTTGCTGTTGTTGTTGGAGTGGCAAAGGAAACAGGTCGTCTGAGTGAATGTATGTGCCGGCGGGTTATTATTCTGGAAATAAGTTTCCATGGTCGTATTGGCGAGTGCGCTGGTGCCGATGGCTACTCCGTGGGTCGTATCCGAGCCATAGCTGCCGCCGTTGGGTGGTGTGCCGCCAAAGGTCCAGGTGGCGCCGATGAGGAGGTAGTTGCTCCTTGTGTCGCCGGGGAGGAAAGACTGGATGTTATTGTCGAATGAGATGATCTCGGTGTTCGAAGCGGCGGAGCTGAGGTCCTGCTGGTTGGTAGCGGAGTCCGTGACGCTGCCCCAGGGTGTTGTCCGGTTCGTATTGCTCGGACTTATAGCATAGTTGGGCTGCGCGAAAATGGTATCGGTGATCTTAAAGGGCAGGTTTGGGTTGTAGGCTGTCATATGGGACCTGTTGCAGGCGGTATCGGCGGTGGCGCCGGTATTCGAGAAAAGCCAGCCGCTGCCATTGTCGGCGGGTACTGTCTGTACATTTTTATTGACGTCTACGTAGGTGTATGCCGCGTTGGGGGAGTTGCTGACGTGCTCGAACGTGGCCCATACCATTTCGGGATGGTGTGCTACGCTGCCTACGACGTGGATGCCTACCAGCGCCATTTTGGCCTGCCGGGTGCTGTCGGGAACCCAGAAAGAGGCTGTTTTTTTATAGATGGGGATGGTGGCGTTTACGGTGATGTAGTTTTTGAGGTCTGTCGCGGGGATGGAAGACGCTTCTACCCATGAGGACTTTATTTCTATGGCAAGCGCGTTGGAATCGGGCAGGACCTTGTTATGGACTCTTGCATAGGTGCAGATGCTGTCCCTGTCTGCGGCGGTCACAGGGAAGTGCTGGCCGCTAATATAATTGTTCTTTGATGCGGTAAGGTACCAGGCATACACGTCATTGACCATAGTAAGGTAATATACGAGAGAGCCGGTTTGGGACATCAGGACGTCGCCGGTAGCCTGTCCGAGCTCGAAGTTGACCTCATTTCCTTCCGTGTCGACGAAAGCGTGTGTTGTACCGGCGATAAGTTCTTTTATGATCGGGATCCTGTTCTGGCGATGGGTGAGGATGGCTTTTGGATGGGGGATCTCTTTGCCGGCTGCGTCATAGAACCGATGCGTTCCGTTGCTGCTGGTCTCTATCCGATAGATCAGGACCTGGTTGCCGCCGGCGTCGCTGACCTGGGGTCTGTTATTATCTGCCGGTGTTGCGGGCTCGACCTCGTACATTTTGCCGTTGTTGCCTCTGACGAGCGGGAGTCTTTCGGGGCCATTCTTGACGAGATGTGCCGACATATTGAAAATATGGTTGGGCAGGTGTGGGATGAGGAAGCGCTGGGTGTCGGCGTTCTCGGGAGAGACGTCGAAGAACAGGGGCGATTCAAGAACGATCGAGTTGCCTCCGTACGTACCGGATGCGGGTGAGGTCATCCATAGGAACATTTGCTGCGACCACTGATAAAAATCGCAGTTGTCGCTGGAGGGGAACAGAACGCTGTTGCCCGGTTGGACGGCACCGTTGACGGCGGGTTGACCGTTGACGAACCAGCGGCTGAAGCTGTCCTTCGGGATGGTGCAGGATACGAGAGGGTTGGATGGCAGCTGGGTTCTGCTCATAGTGGAAGCGTTGGTGTTTAGGGTTGTGCATCGGAAGAAGATGATGGCTGCCATGCAGAGGGCGGCGATGAAGAGAATGGATTTTTTCATGTCGATTAAGGTATAAGTGGTTGATGGTGGGGCGAATTTATCGTGGTTGGATGCGAAGGCGGCGCAGTAGTTATGCGTATATATACTTATCTTCAGAATATGCACGAAGCTATTATAAAGAACTTACGGCGGCATATCGAGCCGAGCGGGGAAGAGATGGAGATCTTTTTATCCCTGGTGGTTTTGAGAACTGTCAGGAGAAAAGAAGTTTTGCTGAAAGAGGGGGATATTGCGAGGAACCAGTTTTTTGTGATCGATGGCTGTCTGCGGACATATACTATTGATCCGGGCGGGAAAGAGCACGTGTTGATGTTTGCCCCGGAAGACTGGTGGTGCAGCGGCGACCTGTATAGCTATTTGTCAGGTGCGAAGGGTGTCAATAGTCTGGAAGCGTTGGAGCAGACGTCGCTGTTGCAGATCAGTAAAGACAGTCTGGATATTTTATACGAGCGTGCGCCAAAATTCGAGCGGTTTTTCAGAATATTATTTCAAAACGCTTTTGTCTTTCACCAGAACAGAATAAATGCGAACCTTTCGCGGCCTGCTGAAGGACGATATGAATTGTTTACGGAGAACTATCCCGGTCTCGAGAGCAGGATCCCGCAAAAATATATTGCATCGTATATTGGTGTAACGCCTGAATTCTTCAGCCAGATGAAAGCCAGTATGTCCCGGAAAAAACCTTAAGGTACATTATTTTTTGACCGTTGATGTGGTCGTTGCTTTGCTGAATTAAATCATTAAGAATATGGAAAGCAAAGCAAACGAAAGGGCTATATTCAGTGAGAAGCCTTTTGCAGAAAAAAAATTTATCGGGATCAAAGGGCGTCGTATGGCTTATATTGATGAAGGCGAGGGCGACCCCATTGTGTTTCAGCACGGAAATCCCACCTCATCCTATCTCTGGCGGAATATTATGCCTTATTGCCGCGGTCTTGGGCGTCTGATCGCCTGCGATCTGATCGGCATGGGTGATTCGGATAAACTTCCCGGCTCCGGATATTCTTACGACGAGCAACGCGATTTTCTTTTCGCGCTTTGGGAAGAGTTGAAGCTGAAAGATAATGTGATACTGGTGCTTCACGACTGGGGTTCTGTGCTGGGCTTTGACTGGGCAAGTCAGAACGGTTCGCGTGTCCAGGGCATCGTTCACATGGAAGCGCTGGCAACTCCTTTTTTGTGGGACGAATTTGAGCCCAAAGTGCGGGATCTGTTCAGGGTGTTGCGCTCACCCGCCGGTGAGGAGCTGGTGTTGAAAAATAATGTTTTTGTCGAAAAAGTGTTGCCGGGCGGAATTATCCGGGAACTCAGCGAAGCAGAAATGGGGGAGTATCTGCGGCCTTATCTTAATGCCGGTGAGGACCGCCGTCCTACATTATCGTTTCCGCGGCAGATACCTTTGGATGGAGAGCCGGAGGAGGTAGCGAAGGTAGTGGCTGATTATGGAAAGTGGCTTAAGGAGAGTGCTGTCGCCAAGCTTTGGATCCATGGTGATCCGGGGGCGGTGGAAAATGACGGTGTTCGAAAGTTTTGCGGAGGGTGGCCGAATCAGACGGAGGTGACTGTAAAGGGGAAGCATTTTTTACAGGAGGATAGTCCGGCGGAGATTGGGGAGGCGATAGGGGAATTTGTGAGGAGGCTGCGCCGGTGAATGGTTGTGTCCGGTCGAAGTTGGGAGGGTGGAAGGAGTTGGGGATTTTTACTATATTCAGGGTATAAACTTTGACTATGCAACGACATGTTTGTTTTTGTCTGGTGGTTTTGGCGGTGGTTGGTTTGGGGGCTGCGCCTTCCGGGAAGGAGTGGACGTCTTTGTTCAATGGAAAGGACCTGAAGGGCTGGGATGTTTATTTGAAGGCGCCGATCGGATTGAATCAGGATCCGCATCATGTTTTTTCGGTGGTGAAGGATGGGGAGGAGAGTGTGATTCGTATTTCGGGGGAGGATGTGGGGGCGATCACGACGGTGAAGGAGTTTGCCGATTATCATCTTCAGCTGTTGTTTCGCTGGGGCTTGCAGAGTTGGGGGAGTAAGAAGGGAAAGAAGAAGGACAGCGGGTTGCTGTATCATTCCGTTGGGCCTTATGGCGCGGACTTTGGTGCGTGGATGCGGAGCCAGGAGTTTCAGATACAGGAGGGAGACTGCGGTGATTACTGGGGTTGTGCGGGAGGGATTGCGGCGATACCGTCGGTGAGGGTGAATGACAGTAACTATGTGTATGATCCGGCAGGGGCTATGTTCTCTTTTCGGGCGGATGCAAAGATCGGGAGGCATTGTATCAAGAGGGGAGATGCGGAGAAGGCTACGGGGGAGTGGAATCAGCTGGATCTGTATTGTCATGGGGATACGAGTGTGCATGTGGTGAATGGGGTAGTGATGATGGTGTTGTATCATAATGCGCAGGTGGATAGCGGGAGTGTGCGGCCGCTGACGAAGGGGAGGATACAGTTGCAGTCGGAGGGGGCGGAGGTTTTTTATAAGCAGGTAAGGATACAGGGTATAGACAGGATACCGGGGGAGGTTCTTAATTAGCGTATCTTACCGCCAAATTATAAGCATGTCTGATCTTAAGATGCAAGCTGCTAAAGCGGCGCTAAAGCTGATAGAGCCGGGGATGACGGTGGGGTTGGGGGCGGGAGCGACCATGGTGCATATGGTGAATCTGTTGAAAGAGGAGGAGGAATTGTTTGGGTCCGTGAAGTTGGTGACTTCGTCTTTTACGACGCGGCGGTTGCTGTTGTCCGGTGGATTTTCCGTAGTAGAGGCGGGATGGCTTTCGGGGATCGATATCTATTTTGATGGCTGCGATCAGTTCGACTGGAGGCTGACGGCGCTGAAAAGCGGGGGTGGTGTTTTTGTTTCGGAGAAGGTTCTGGCGGCGATGGCGGGTTCGTTTGTGCTGGTGGGGGATATATCCAAGAAAGTGGACCGGCTGGATGGTCGGTTTCCGTTGGTGGTGGAAGTACTGCCGGAGGCGCTGGAGTATGTGTCCTTTTGCATGAAGAAATTCTTTAGTCCGGTGAAGTCGGAGCTGAGGATGGGAGCGCCGGGGAAGGATGGGGCGATCGTGACGGAGCGGGGGAATTTTTTGATCGACAACTGGTTTGGAGTCTTTCCTGAGCCGGCTATGCTGAATGACCGGGTGGCGGCTATTCCGGGGATACTGGAGCATTCCTTATTTTTTAACATGGCGCACAGGGCGGTGATCGCCGGTCCCGGTGGTGTCGAAATTCTGGGGAAGCCATGAAGTCAGTGCTTGTGCTTGGCGCCAATTCGGATGTGGCGAAGGAGGCGATCGTTTTGTATGTAAAGAAGGGGTATCGGGTGATAGCCGCCTCGCGGAGTGTGGGGGAGCTGGATGAATTTGTGCGGGTCCGGGGATTAAATGGGGTAAGGGGTTCGGCCGGTGGTGCGGGTGGTGGTGGTGCGACCGGGGTGAGAGTGGAGTATTTCGATGCGGTGGATTTCGGGAGTCACCGGGCTTTTTATGAAGGGCTGGGGGAGAAGCCGAATATTGTCGTATATGCGGCGGGGTTCCAGGTGACGAATGAGGAGGCGCTTGTTTCGTGGGAGGGGAGTTACCGGATGATGAATGTATTGTATGCGGGAGCGGTGTCGATACTGAATATTATCGTGATGGATGACAGCAATACGGGGCTTGAGCGGATAGTGGGTTTGTCGTCGTTGTCGGGTGTGCGTGGGCGAAAGAGTAATTTTATTTATGGGAGTACCAAGGCGGCGTTTACGACCTATCTTGCCGGGTTGCGGCAGTATCTTTTTGCGAGGGGTGTGGTGGTGAATGCGATAGTGTCGGGTTATATCAGAAGCAAGCTGACGGCGGGACTGGAATTGCCTTCGGGTTTGCTGATGGAGCCTGGGTATGTGGCGCGGTTTGTGGTGGAGGCGCCCCGGCGGTTTGTGGTGGTGCCTGGGTGGAAGTGGAAGATCATTTATGGGATATTGAAGTTGTTGCCGGAGGGTTTGGTGGCGAAGTTGCCTTAGCGGGTACGGGTTTAGTGGGGTTTTGGGCGTGGGGGTTAGTGGATGGGTTGATTGGGGATGGTCGATCTGGTGGTGACGGTGAGTTTGCCGGAGCGTTTTCCGATGATGAGGATGACCAGGGCTGCGATGGAGGTGGATGCCATGATGGCGATCATGGGGGTGGCGGAGGTGCTGCTAAAGGCGCCGATGCCCATGGATGCGAGGGCTCCGATACCCATCTGGAGGGCGCCGAGGAGGGCGGATGCGGTGCCGGCGTTTCTGGAGAAGGGGGCGAGTGAGAGGGCGGCTGCGTTGGGGTTGGTGAAGCCGAGGCAGCCGAGAAAGAGGAAGATGAACAGGATGGTTTGGGGAAGGCCGTACCAGCCGGCGATGTTACCGGCGAGGAAGATGGCGGCGACGAGGACCTGGCCGGTGAGTGCGACCCAGATGATCTGTTCGCTGCTGTATTTTTTTAGGAGCAGGCTGTTGAACTGGCTGAGGCCGATGAAGGCGACGGAGAGGAAGGCGAAGATCCAGCCATATGTTTTCTTGTCGACATGGAAGATGTTCATGAAGACTATGGGGGAGCCTGACACGTATGCGAGGAGGCCGGCGAAGGCGAGGGATTCGACCAGGACGAAGACCAGGAACTGTGGTTCGCGGAAGACGGAGATAAAATTATTTATGATAGGCCGGGGCTTGAGGGAGAAGGTTTTGTCGGGGGCGTGGCTTTCGGGTAGGAGGAAGATGGAGAGGGCGGTAATGAGGATGCCGAGAATGGTGAGGACGAGGAAGATGGTGCGCCAGCCGAAATTGACAACGATATAGCCGCCGGCGGTGGGTGCGATCATTGGGGATGCGCCGAGGACCAGCAGCAGGAGGGAGAAGACTTTGGCGCTCTCTTTCGGTCCGAAGAGGTCGCGGACCATGGCCATGGCGGCGACCTGTGCGGCGCAGCTGCCGACGGCCTGTACGAAGCGCAGGACGATGAGGGTGTTGATGTCACGGGCCCGTATGCAGATGATGGTGGCGATGATGTATAGCGCCAGGCCGGCGTAGAGGGGGCGTTTGCGGCCGTAGCGGTCGAGGAGCGGGCCGTAGAGGAGCTGTCCGAGGGAGATGCCGATGAAATAGCTGGAGAGGGAGAGGGCTACCGACGCGACGGATGTCCCGAGGCTGTGGGCGATGTCTTCGAAGCCGGGGAGATACATATCGATCGAGAAGGGACCGAGAGCTGTCAGGGAGCCGAGTACGAGTATATAGGTGAAATATGTTTTTTTGGTCATTGGGCCGTGAAATTACGATGTTTTATCTTTGCGTAAAACCAATAACAATGAGTCTTGCGGATAAGTTGTTCAACATGAAAAATGAAAAGGCCGCCGCGAATCTGAAGGCGGGGCAGGAATTTCTGGAAGCGAACAAGGCAAAGGCCGGCGTTGTTGCGCTGCCGAGCGGCTTGCAGTATGAGGTCATAACGGAGGGCAGTGGTGTGAAGCCACTGGCAACGAACAATGTGACCTGCCATTATCATGGCACGCTGATCGACGGGACGGTATTCGACAGTAGTGTTCGCCGCGGGCAGCCGGCCACGTTTCCCCTGAATGCGGTGATCAAGGGCTGGACGGAAGGGTTGCAGCTGATGTCTACCGGTAGTAAATGGCGGTTCTTTATCCCACCTCATCTGGGGTATGGGGACAGGCAGGTGGGCGGTCAGATCGGGCCCAACAGCACGCTGATCTTCGAAGTAGAGCTACTCGGAGTAAGCTAGGCTTCCATGACGTCGTAGACGACTACTTTTTCCCAGAGGTGGCTGTAGTTCTTAATAAATTCCAGGTGGATGGGGTGCGTCTGATAGGTGGCCTGTCCCTGGAGGTCATCGAAGAACATGAGTTCGGAGACGGCCCAGCTGTTGTCTACGACGTCTCTCTTTTCGGTACTGGCGACTACGCCGACGTGCAATTCCTTTACTGTGGGTATATTTTTGAGGGTCTTTACGCCTTCGACGAGCTTGTCGCGGTCTTCTTTCGAGGCGGGGTTCTTTAGCCAGAAGAAGACGTGGTGGACGAGGGGGGGACGTTGGCTGTTGTTATTTTGAGTGTTCATATTTGGCTGGTGGTTCATTTTGTTGAGGCTTTCTGCCGCGGCTGCCGAGCCGGCGGCCAGTGCGGCGACCGAGGCGATGAATTTTCTGCGATTGGATGGTTGCATGGCCTTGATTTTTCGGAGCTAAAGATAGGGAGTTTTGGTCAATGGCGGTTGTTGACGGTCTGGAGGATGAATGGGATGCCGTCGCGGAAAAAGTCGTGGAGGCCTTCCTGATCGAAAGAGCTTTTTAGCCGTTGGACGGAGGGAGAAGATATCTGCCAGCCGAGGGGTAGTACCGGTTCGTACAGTCTTCCGTCCTTGTATTCTATACAGCAGCCGGTGATCCATACGGAAATGTATGCCGCGTGGAGGCCGTCGATTGCGGGGTTGGAGGAATATCGCATCTGCAGTGCGCGGTCGGCCTCTACTGCGTTGCCGGATATGCCGCTGTTGATGATGCCGACGATGGGGCTGATGGGCTCCCAGCGGTTGGAGACCAGCTTGCGGGGGTCGCGGACGAAGTTGGGATTATTCGTAATGGAGACAAAGTAGAAGCGCAATTTTTTCATCAGGCTGTCCATCTCCGAGCCTGGGTGTGTCCTTGCTTCGCGTTCAATTTCCTTACTAAGACTAAGAAAGACGTCTTCCGAAGTGGAGGCGCCGGAGTTGTCTTTTCCGCCGCCGTCCATGAAGTGGTAGCCTGGTCCCATTTTGCCGGAGGGGCTGATAAAGGGGAAGCGGGCGCTGAGGAAGGCGCCGTTCATCAGCGATATCGTTTGAGGGGGCCGGTCGCCGTGGTGTGCGTTGAGCGAGTCGAGCCTTGTACGAATGAAGATGGCGCCGGGGAAGTCTGCGCGGCTGAGGGCGACGGGGGCGCAGATGCCTTTTTGTCCGTCGTCGACGTTGAGTGTATTGGAGAAAAGGAGGGGTACTTCGTAACGGGCCGGGTTAGCCGAGCTGGTATCCCATATGGCGTCGAACGGGGTATTCAGGTCGAGCTGCAGTGATTTCTTTCCGAATCCTTCCCATATATTGGCCTGTATTGCCGCGCGGTCGCGCCAGGTATGTTGTCCTGTTATAGAGGCCCAGATATCCCTTCCAAACATGGCGCCGAGGGTGGGCGTGAGGAAGTCGTGACTATAGAAGTCCGTGAAGCGGTCGAGTGAATAGCCGGCGCTGTCGAGGTGGCGGGCGCGCCATGCGCACTGGATGGCTGAGCCGACGGTGCCTCCGGAGGCGCCGGAGAAGGAGAAGGTGTAGTGTTCAAAGCCCTTTTTCTGCTGTGCGATGAGCACCGAGTCGAGGTAGGTGACCACCAGATTGGTAAACGTCGCGGCTTTTATGCCTCCGCCGTAGCTGTTGACGAGGAATATCGGGTAGGTCGTGGACGCGTTGATCTCGTCTTTGCGGTGGAGCAGCCATTGTCTGAAATAGTCGGGCAGCTGGACGGCGGCTGTGCTGGCGGTGGCTGGCCTGTCCATCGTCCTTACGGAGTGGTACTCGTTGTCGACTGAGACGGACACGATGATGGCCGTGGCGATGAAGAAGAGGACGAAGTTGGTTTTCCGCAGGCGGCTGAAGCGGATGAGCAGGGTGAGGACAAGGATGTACAGGATTATCCCCGAGAGCAGGACGGGAAGACTGAGATAGTTGCAGTCCAGCGAGAGGATGGTCTGGGGATAGACGTTGAAGAGGATAAAGGCGATGGCGAGGAGTGTTGCGAGGCCGATGATGGGCGCTCCGATATGGCTGCCGGCGAGGCCTTCTTTAAAGATGCAGGTCCTGACGCTGACGAATACCAAAAATGCGAAGGCGAGAAAGACGAGGTGCCAGAAAAGATAGATCAGCGACTGGGGTGTACTGCTGGACTGCTGGATGACGGAGAGGCGGATGATGGTCGGTATTCCGAAACTCAGCAGGAAGAGAGTGAGGAAGGCGAGGTTTCTACTTTTTTTGTCGCCCAGCCGTTGTTGCAGCCGGAGATAGACTGTTTCTATCACGTTGTGTTTGATGAGGGCGAAGAAGATGCCGAGCAGGCCGACCAGCCAAAGCAGGGCCGGGAAGAAGTCCATCCATGAGGGGATGCGGATGACCTGGAGTGCGTTGAGGATGGCGACTGCGGGGACGATGATGGTGGCGACTCCGAGGAAGCGGGAGGCTTTCTTTTCCTGACGTTCTTCGTCGGCTGCGGAGATGGGCAGCTCTTTCAGCGGGAAGACGGGGCGGAGCGCTTTGTTCTCAAAGAAAAGTTTGGCCAGCCACCAGTTGAGGAAGGCGGCGATGGTAACCACGGCCATGAATAGCAGCACGCCCTGGTCGGAGGAATTGATATTGATGAGGAGGTCCTGTCCCTGGTCCATGGCCCAGATGGGGAGCGCAAAGAAGGCGAGACCGATCAGGAGGACGCGGTAGCGGAACAGCTGGAATGTTTTGGATGCGATATAGTCCGACAGGGCGAGCAGGCCGTTGTCCCGGATGATAAGGGTAAGAGGAATATAGAGGAAGAGCAGTCCGCCGAGTATGATGAATTTGCCCCAGGCCGCGATGTGGGTGATAAAGGCGGTGGAGCCGGATGCTCTGGATTCGTGGTTGATGCCGTCGTTGATGAAACCGAGAAGGCCTATATTCTCGAGGCAGTCGAGGAAGGCGCCGAGCAGGAGCAGGCCGAAGAGCAGCCGCGTGGACCAGTGGCCGCCTCTCTTTATGCGGGACTGGAGGGTGGTAATGATGACGAGGCCAAGCAGGGTATAGATAAAGATAAAGCCAAAATCCACGAAGACGTCGAAGCGGGCCTTGTGCAGGCGCTGGATGGGGCGGGGTCTGGGCTGGCAGAGTGTGATGGTGGTGCGGTCGAGTGTATCGCTTTTCCACGACTGGACGATGGCGGTGTCGGCGGTATAGGTAGAGCCCAGTTCGAGGGAGATGATGCCGGCGGGGGTGGTGTCGTTCTGCAGGTAAGATTTGTCTTTGAGTTTGATAAAAACGACGATGAGAGCCGCTACCAGCAAGGGCCAGAACAGGAGATGGAAATTACGCATCCGTGAATATGGGGAGTTTTCCGGAATTAAGCAATACTACTTTCAGGGAAGTTTGATAACTTTCAGTAGCATGGCACTATTTTCAGTTTTTGGCAGGAATCCTACCGGCGCGAGGCTGGAGCGTGTACTTGCTTCCCCTAATTACCGGGATGGCGTTTTTCAGAATTTGGAACCCACGACCATTGGAGTTGAGGGCGCTCCGGTCTATAAAGTATTGTGGGATGTGATGCGGAAGCCGGCCAATACCAGGCCGGGCAGGGCTATGCCGTCGGTGCAGACTGATCTGAAGGCGTTGCCGGATGACCGGGTTTCCATTGTGTGGTTTGGGCATTCGTCGTATTTACTGAAGGTTTATAAGAGAACAATATTGGTGGATCCGGTGTTCAGCGGGCATGCGGCGCCTTTTCCCGGATTTGCGAAGGCGTTTGCGGGGACGGGGGTCTATGATACGGACAAGCTTCCCGATGAAATCGACACCTTATTGTTGACGCACGATCATTTTGATCATTTAGATTACAGGACGGTTTTGAGGCTAAAGGATCGGGTGGGGCATATCGTTACTTCGTTAGGGGTGGGGAGTCATCTGGAGTCCTGGGGGTTTGATATGGGGAAGGTGACGGAGCTGGATTGGTGGGAGGAGTGGAGGGGTGCGGATCTTTTCATGATGGCGACGCCGGCGCGGCATTTTTCGGGGAGGAGTCTGAAGAGGAATCAGACTTTGTGGTCGGGGTTCGTGCTGAAGATGGACGGACATGATTTTTTTCTGGGTGGGGATTCGGGGTATGGGGAACATTTTAAGGAGATCGGACGGCGGTGCGGGCCTTTTGATCTGGCGATCCTGGAGTGTGGGCAGTATGGGAAGTACTGGCCGAAGATACATATGTTCCCGGAGCAGGTGGTGCAGGCGGCGCGTGATCTTGGGGCGAAGAAGCTGATGCCGGTGCACTGGGGGAAGTTTTCGCTGGCGCTGCATCCGTGGAATGAATCGGTAAAGCAGGTGGTGGGGTTTGCGGGGAAGGTGGGGCAGCATATTACGGTGCCGATGATCGGTCAGCCGGTGGTGTTGGGGCATTTTTATCCGAATTCGGACTGGTGGGATATTGAGTGAGGGGAGGACTGGTGGGATCTTGAGTGAGGGGAGGACTGGTGGGATCTTGAATAATAAAATACTACAATTATGGAACAGGAATTTGTTGTCCGTCTGCTGGAGACGAAGCAGGTGACGCATAATGTGAAGCGATTCCGGATGGAGAAGCCGGATGGCTACGGGTTTCATCCGGGGCAGGCTACGGATGTGTGCGTGAACAGGTCGGGCTGGCAGAATGAGCGGAGGCCGTTCACGTTCACGTGTCTGATGGATGATCCTTATCTGGAGTTTACGATCAAACGATATCCGGATCATCATGGGGTAACCGATCTGTTGCATCAGCTGGAGCCGGGGGATGAGTTGTTGTTGCACGATGTATGGGGGGCGATCGAGTACCGGGGGCCGGGGTGTTTTATTGCCGGTGGGGCGGGTATCACGCCATTCCTTGCAATATTGAGGGAGCTGCGTCGGACGGGGATGGCGGCGGGGAATCAGTTGTTTTTTTCGAACCGGACGGCTGAGGATGTGATCCAGGAGGATGAGCTGAGGGGTATATTGGGTGACGGGGCGCATTTTATTCTGAGCAGGGAGGAGAAGGAGGGGTATGGGCATGGCCGGATCGACGGGGAGTTTTTGAGGAGGAACGTGAGTAATTTTAAGCGGCCTTTTTATATCTGCGGGCCGGATGAGATGGTGAAGGAGGTGTCCGGGTTGCTGGAGGGGATGGGTGCGAATGCGGAGGGATTGGTGTTTGAAAAATAGGGGTTAGTAAGATATTCCATCAAAATAGTTAAAGGTGACATTGCTCACCGGAGGGGCTGCCTGTAACTTGAGCTTTCAAAGCAACGATTATTTGCTAAACTGAAAGCTGGTGAAGAAGTATTTTGAAGAATTTGAGCCGGAGCAGAGCCGGCAGACGATGGGTCGTACGATCACTGAAACCGACATCGTCATTCACGCCGGTCAGACCGGCGATTTTTTCCCGCATCATATGGACGAAGAGTGGTGTAAGACGCAGCCTTTTCAGAAGAGGATGGCGCATGGCACTCTTATATTCAGCATAGCTGTAGGACTTACCGCCGGAGAGATCAATGAGGTGGCGATGACCTATGGCTATGAGCGGCTGCGTTTTGTCAGGCCGGTATTCATCGGGGATACGGTCAGGGTCGACGTGAAGATCAAGGGGAAGTCGGATCACAGGAAGCCGGGGTTTGGGTTGGTAGTAGAGCAGGTGGAGGCTTATAATCAGCACCGGGAGGTTGTCCTGGTGTGTGAGCATATACTGTTGGTGCAAAAACGAGAGCTATGAGAGAACTGAAGGGGATCACCTGGGGGCATAGCCGGGGCTTTACGCCGCTGGCCGCTGCGGCGCAGCGATGGTCGGAGCTGCATCCCGACGTGGTCATCGGGTGGGAGAAAAGGAGTTTACAACAGTTCGCCGACTATCCCATCGAGAAGCTAACCGAAGAATACGATCTGCTGATCATCGATCATCCCTGGGTGGGGAGGGCGGCGACGTTGAATTGTGTGCTGCCGCTGGACGCCCATTTATCAGAAACATATTTGAAGGAGCAGGCGGAGGGATCCGTTGGCTATTCCCATCACAGCTATAATTACGGAGGGCATCAGTGGGCCCTGGCGATCGATGCGGCTACGCCGGTGGCCAGTTGCCGGGCCGATCTGTTACAGGCGGCGGGTCTGCGGGTTCCCGAGACCTGGGAGGAGGTGTTGCATATCGCGCGGCAGGGGAGGCTGGCCGTACCCGCCATTCCGATAGACCTGCTGATGAATTTTTATATGTTCTGTATCGCGCATGGGACCCGTCCTTTTCAGCAGGAAGGGGAAGTGGTGGACGGGAATACGGCGAAGGCTGCGCTGGAAACGATGCGCGAGTTGTATTCGCTGATCGACGAAAAATTCTTCCGGGCCAATCCGATAGCGGTGGCCGAATATATGACGGGTACCGACGAGTACTGGTATTGTCCGTTTGCCTATGGCTATTCGAATTATTCCAGGGATGGGTATGCCCGTCGGCGCCTGGTCTATGCGGACCTGGTGCGGATGGGCAGGGGGCGTCTGCGGAGTACGATCGGCGGGACGGGGCTGGCGGTATCGGCCTTTAGCCGTTATCCGTCCGAGGCGCTGGCTTTTGCCGGGTGGGTGGTCTCGCCGGAGGTGCAGTCGACATTTTATATGGAGCATGGGGGGCAGCCGGGGCATCGGCTGGCCTGGACCAATGACAGGGCGAACCGGCTTACGCATAATTATTTCTATACCGCGCTGCCTGCGATGGAAAGGGGGTATATGCGGCCGCGGTATGACGGCTATCTGTACTTTCAGGATCATGCCGGGGACCCGGTGCAGGAATACCTGATGGGCATGATCGGGGCAGACCGTGCCATCGTGAAGATGAACGAGCTGTACAGGGCGAGCAAAAACAGTCCAATAAACCTATTTGTATGAATCAGCTACCTCTGAATGGAATCACCGTACTGGAATTCAGCCAGTATCTATCGGGGCCTTCCGCGGGTCTGCGGCTTGCGGATCTGGGAGCCCGTGTTATCAAGATCGAGAGGCCGGGCGTAGGAGACGCCTGTCGCCGGCTTTCGATAAAGAATCTTTGGGTCGATGGGGACTCTTTGTTGTTTCACACGATCAATCGTAATAAAGAGAGCTTTGCGGCCGATATGAAGTCGGAGGCAGACAGGGCGGTCATCCGGAAGCTGATCGGCCGGGCGGATGTGGTGACCCATAATTTCCGGCCGGGGGTGATGGAGGGATTTGAAATGGGGTATGCGGATGTGGCGGCCATCAATCCGGGTATCGTTTATGGTGCGATCAGCGGTTATGGGAAGGAGGGGCCGTGGAAGGATCTGCCGGGGCAGGACCTGTTGCTGCAGTCCATGAGCGGGCTGGCGTATATGACGGGGAATGAGAAGGACAATCCCATGCCTTTCGGGCTTTCTATCGCCGACAGCCTTTGCGGCGCCCAGCTGGTGCAGGGTATACTGGCGGCGCTGGTGCGGCGGCAGAAGACGGGTAAGGGCGCGCTGGTCGAGATCAGTATGATGGAGTCGCTGCTGGACTTTCAGTTTGAGTTCCTGACCACCTATCATAGCAGCGGGCAGCTGCCGAGGCGCAGCCGGTTCAGCAACGGGAATCCCCTGCTGAGCGCTCCCTACGGCATCTATTCGACGTCGGACGGGTATATTGCCGTTGCGATGGTGAATATTCCGCAATTGGCGCGGGCCATCGGTTCGGCGGAGCTGGCGGCATATGACCAGGGGCAGGCTTTCAGCCACAGGGACGAGATCAAGCAGCTGTTGTCGCAGCATCTGGTCACCCGGAGTTCGGGCTACTGGCTCGAGCGGCTGCACGCGGAGGATATGTGGGCGATGGAGGTACTGGACTGGAAGCGGCTGACGTCACATGAGGGTTACAGGGTACTGGAGATGGAGCAGGCGGTGACGACGGAGAGGGGCAAGAGTCTGCTGACCACGAGGTGTCCGATACGGATCAATGGGGAGCGGTTGTTCTCGGAGAAGGCTGCGCCGAGGCTGGGAGAGGATAATGAAAAGATTGTAATGGAATTATTAAAATGAGAAGATGAATTTATTGAAGGATATAATCGTGGTCGACTTCAGTCAATTCCTGTCGGGGCCTTCTGCGGGTCTTCGCCTGGCGGACATGGGTGCGCGGGTGATCAAGATCGAGAAACCCGGGACGGGGGATATCTGCCGGCAGCTGTATGTTTCCGATACGCGGATCGAGGGGGAGTCAACCATTTTTCATGCGATCAACCGCAACAAGCAGAGCTATGCGGCTGATCTGAAGAACCC
>Ga0105239_10002381_pt1 | contig 23982 bp, 23 predicted proteins | sample KBSC44metaG_FD_92761 | JGI IMG/M metagenome (GOLD analysis project Ga0105239, IMG submission 92761) | Corn rhizosphere microbial communities from Kellogg Biological Station, Michigan, USA - KBS C4-4 metaG | ecosystem: Host-associated > Plants > Roots > Rhizosphere > Soil | place: Michigan, USA...
AAGGTTCGGATGTGAAGAAATTGAAATGTTTGGTGCGCATCGACACGCCGAACGAACTTGCATACTTCCGCGCCGGCGGGATCTTGCCGTTCGTTCTCAATCGTCTCGCGACTTGATGTCCGGCAACAATCTCTAAAGGGTGGTAACCACCTTTTAGAGAAAATATTGATATATCAAGTAAGGCGTCGCGTAAGTGGCGCCTTTTTTGTAATGATTCTGGAAAGAAGACGAGATCCTTCGGCGGTGCCTCGGGATGACAATTACAAAATCTCGCGATTCATTGACAATTTTGCTGAGCAGTCGTTAGGTATTTCCTCACAAAAGCCGGGGGGCGCGCGTGGGGAAACTTCTTTTTTTAATTCTTTTACCATTTGCATTGATCGCGGGTTGCGGTCCATCGAGCACGGCCCGCGACACTGAGAAGCAGCAGCAGAATCAGTTTTTGCGCAAGCAAGTCAGTCAAATGAAGGCCGTCGAAGGTAAGTGGATTGGCTGCATGACTCCTTTCGCGTCGAGATTACCCTCAGCAGAAGAAGTGAATAAAATTTTGGCCGATGCGATTTCGGATCAAATTGTCTACAGCGAGAAAATTTCGAAAGCCGCAGTGGCCGTCAGTCGTGGGAAAGGCGGTAGTCATCCAAGTCCCGCGCCAAAGCCAAATCCTGACGATGGAAATATTCCGCCGATCATGGTGGACCCGGGGGCGCCGAAGCCTCGTCCAGCACCGACTCCAACACCGACTCCACCTCCGTCAACGGCTTGTCGCGGTGGCGAGACGGTGATTTTGCAAGTTCTCGTCGTGGACATGTTGCAAGCGGATCCCTCGCGCAATGAAGTTGTCGAAGTTCCAACACTAACCGGAGTTTTCAAAACGGCGAGCTCAGCCGATATTCTCGTCGTCTTCACAAGCGGACTCTATCGTGACGATGGCGGACTGGTGCAGCTGACGTCAGCGACAGTTCCTGGAACAAGTTCAGCCATTTCACCGACAATTTTGCAGATGCAGATGGATGGCGATCAGATGACCGGTCGTTATATTGCTCCGCAAAACTTGTCTGATGTGATCTTTCACAAGGTGCAGTGATGAGATTGCTGCTTTGTTTTTTACTTTCACTGCCGAACTTTGCGTTCGCACAGCCAGCTGAGAAAGATGTTGCACCCGGAACACCTGTAAAGCTCGATATGAAAACGGCCATTGAACGCGGCCTTTCGTTTTCTTTGGACGTACAGAAAGCAAAATCGTTGATGTCCCAAGCGGAAGCGACGTATCGATTTGCCGAATCGAAATTGTTCCCGACGATCAAAGCACAGGGGCTAACTCGCACGAGTCGCAATGCTGTGACCTACGATCCGAGCAACGCTGCGGGAAATGCGCAATTAAACAGCCTTTATAGTGAAGCGTACACTGCGCAGTTGGTGGCGAGTCAGCCGCTTTATCAAGGTGGCGCGATTGAAGCAGGCTTGTCGTCAGCCCATGTTGTCCAAGATGAATCGAAGCAAAATTATTTTAAAGTAAAGCAAGATTATTTACAGCAGTTGCTGGCGGCTTACTATGACGCCTCTTCGAACGCGCAGAAGTTGGCGATGGCGAAGCTGAATCGCGACATTTTAAAAGGTTATGCAGAGGTCACTGTCAAATACGTGAACATTGGTCGCAGCAAAGGCATTGATCGCTTGCAAGCGGAAGCGAATTTGCTCTTGGCTGAAGCGGAAATTCTGCGCCTCGAGACGGCCGAAGAAGCCAGTATTCAGGCCTTGTTAAAACTGACTGGTGATACGAATCTCGCGCATGCGCAGCTTGATACGCACTTCGAAGCGCAGCCCGTGAGCATCGGTTCTTTTGATGATGCATATAGTAGAGCCATCGACAGCAATCCAGATCTTCGCATTGCGAAGTTGAATATCGATAACCAGCGCTATCAAAATGATTTAACGATGGCGACGGACTGGCCAACATTGTCGCTCGACGGAACATTTGGTTATCAATCGCCGGACCGACAAAATGTTTTTGATAACTCAGGCGAATTTTATACCGTGGGTTTGACTCTGACCGTGCCACTTTTTTCGGGTTTGAGTTCCGTTGCGCAACGGAGAATCAATCGCGAATTGCTCACGCAAAAAGAAAAAGATCTTCACATTGCCGAACTGAATGTGAAAGAGAGTCTGGCTGTGGCCTTAGCGACCGTTCAACGCAATTTTGCTCAATTAAAACTGAATCGTGAAGCGGCCGAAAGCGCTCGCAAGGCGATGGATGTTGCGCTTCGCGATTATCGACAAGGCTTACTCACAAGTACCGATGTGATCACATTACAAAAAACCCGTTATGACGCCGAGATCGCTTTTTTAACGGCGCAGTTTTCTTACCTCGTGCAAGTGTTGAATCTTCGTCATGACCTCGGCACGGATTTGGAGAAGGTGTATGCGTCTGCAAAGTAGTTTCATGCTGATGAGTTTTCTCTTCGGGTCGATCGCGTTTGCGCAGGTGGATCGTTCGCCGATGAAAATCAAAACACCAACGCCGCAGTTTGATTTGCTCAAAGAAAACGAATCGATCACGGTGATGAGTGAACAAACGGTTCAAACGACGGAGCCAGAGTCTCGGCATCTTTTGACTTTCACGATCGGTGACATGACTTCGAACACCATGAATCTCACAGCGAATGGCACGACCACGCGCTACGATCTCAGCAAGCAAGCACCGACGATCGGTGCGGGATTCGGTTATTATCCGGCAAAGTTTGGTGGTTATTGGGGGCTTCTCACATCGATTGGTTATTCTTACCGTGAGCAAGAAAATCCGGATACCGCCAACTCAGCTCTCCACATGATTGCAACTGACGTTTTGATTTCTTATCGCTTTGAGCGATCTTCACGCAGCTGGGTGAAACCTTACGTGGGTGTTGGCCCCGGCGTGAACATTGTGATCCAGCGCGGTATCGATGAGCTCAACACGTCCGAAGCAAAGGGTGTTTTGGTGGGGGCGATTGGTGTGGGATTCAACGTGAAGCGCTTGTTCGATCTCTCGTCGCCTCTCGATTGGGAGTTAAATGCTCAGTACAAGCGTTGGTTCGACAGCTCACCATCAAACGTCGACTACAATGGACAAACCGTTTCTCTCGGTTTTTCGATGATTCTGTAACATATCATTTGCAAGTCGATCGTAGACATCGGACGCCATCGTCTTTACGATAAATGGGATGGCGTTTGAAATTGAAATGCAGCGAATCTTTCGACGAATTCGGCCGGGGATCTTAGGGATCAACGCGAATCCGACGCGCAATCTGTTGGCGACAATCGATGATCTAAAAAATAACGAGAAGTGGCTCAAGCAGTTTCAGACTTCGGCATACGATTTTCTAAGTCGCCAAGACTTCGTGTCGGCATTGACTGAATCCGGGCTCATGATTGAGTCGGGATTCTTCGCCGAGATTTTTCGTAAACTCGAGTATAAGATTTTGCCTAAAGCACTGGATGAACGCGATTTCCTCGCGTTTTTAGGTCGCCTGTTCGATGCGGTCGGTGGTTCCGAATGGATTGAGCGAGTCAAAGAGGACACGCTCGCTGAATTCATTACGATCCTCGTTCCAGACGGCGAAAAGTTATTGAACGAAGTTGGACCACAGCTTTTTCAGTCGCTCGAAATTTTAAGTCTTCGTCTGGCGTATTTTGGTGTCGAGACGCAAGTTTGGTCACGCCTTAAAGAGCGCCCGGATTTACAGCACGCGTTTTTGAACGTGCAACACGATCTGCAAAAGATGCTCGAGGGAAATGGCTATGACCGAATTCCTTCGGCGCGGCAAAATCTTGCGCTTTGCCAAGAGGCCGTGCGCTACATTCGCTCAAAACGCAGCACGGATGGAATTTCTCTTGGCCTGACATTTCGTCTTATGCGGATTCAAGAACTCTCAACTCGAATGTTGCAGATTTTAGCCGTGCTTGAGGCGATCGTCGGCGAATGGAATGCAAAACCGCTCGCGCATCTCTTGAAAGCCGTCGTCGTCAATGAAACAAAACGTTTCGAATTACGCGGATTCATTGGTCGACATATTTCATTGCTCGCTTACCAAATCACTGAGCACACGGGCAAAGCGGGCGAGCATTACATCACCACCAGCCGCTCCGAATGGCGTCAGATGTTTGTTTCCGCCAGTATTGGTGGCGCCATCGTTGCGTTGCTTACGATCGCGAAATCGATGCTGGCATTGTTGCCACTAGCAATTGGTCCACAGGCGTTTGTTTACGGAACTCTTTATGCCGCCGGTTTCGTCGCGATCTTAAGCCTTGGTGGCACTCTGGCTTCAAAGCAACCGGCGATGACGGCGTCTCGGATTGCGGCCGCGCTTGATGAAGCAAAAACCTCTGAACAAGCGATGTTCAATTTGTGCGAAATGATTGTTCGCACGATTCGCTCGCAATTGATCGCTCTCCTTGGCAACTATTTGGTCGCGTTTCCGGTCGCACTTGCGATTTGCGCACCGTTCGTCACGTTTCATTTGCCGCTGATCCCGCACGTGAAAGCCGAACATTTACTGCACGATCTTCATCCATGGAAAAGTTTGTCACTCTGGTATGCGGCGGTTGCGGGGGGCTGTCTGTTCTTTAGCGGTTTGATCGCCGGGATGACGGACAATTGGTTTGTTTTTAATCGGGTGGGAAAACGGTTGCAGAACTCCAAGCTTCTTAAGAATTGGGTCAAACCGCACAATCTGACTCGAGCGATCGACTACATTGAAAATAGCATCGGGTTTTGGTCGGGAAATATCACGCTTGGATTTTTACTCGGAGGAATGGGCGCCTTCGGTACGTTGACGGGGCTTCCGCTGGATATCCGTCACGTCACATTTTCGTCGGGTCAACTTGGCGTGGCCTTTGCGCATATGCCGTTTGAAATCCCATGGCCTGAGTTTGCAATTACGGCAGCCGGCATCTTTGTGATCGGTTTGGTGAATTTGGCCGTCAGCTTCAGTTTGACGCTGTATTTGACCATGAAATCACGCCAAATCCGTTTTTCGCAGACGAGAGAGCTGATTCGCCTTTGTATCGCGCGTTTTCGCCATCGTCCGTTCGATTTTGTTTTCCCTCCGGCCGATCCTGTTGTTATTGAGAGATGATGAAAATTTGGCGATTAAAAAAAGGTGCGGACATCCGGTTCCGCCAGGGTTATCCGTGGATTTTTTCGGGTGAGTTGGCGCATTCGTCTCGTGATGTCGAGCCTGGAGAGTTGGTTGAACTTCACGATGCAAACGATCACTTCTTGGCGTTTGGCGTCGCTCATCCGTCGTCGAACATATGCTTTCGAAAAATTTCGGGCCGATCCAAAGACACGGATCTTTTAGGCGTCGATTTTTTCATCCAACGTTTTGAACAAGCGAAGGAGCTTCGCAAGCGAGCGGGATGGGATCAGTTTAGTCATCGCTGGGTCTTTGCGGAAGCCGACGGTTTACCGGGCCTGGTGATCGACACATTCTTAGGCGACGAAGAAATCACGGTTTTCCAAATCTCAACCGCGGGAATGGAAAACGTAAAAAACGAAATTCTCTCGGCCCTCGAGCACTTAAAAAAGTCGGTGATCATCGAAGCGAGCACGTCGTCGCAACGTAAAGTCGAAGGACTTACGCCAGTTTCACGGCAAATCATCGGTTCGAGTGAAGCGCATTTGCAAGACGTCGCCATTCGTTTAAAACATCAAAACGAACATCTCTCCATGCGTGCGAATTTTTCAAGCGGACAAAAAACGGGATTCTTTCTCGATCAACAGGCGAACGTGCAGTTGTTACTCGATCTTGTGCGCGAGCGCGTGAAAGAGAAAAAACGTCTCAAGGTTTTAGATCTCTGTTGTTATGTCGGCCAATGGGCCACACAGCTCGCAAAACTCTGCAAAGATTTAGGTGCTGAAATGGAAGTCGACCTCGTCGACGTATCAGAAAGTGCGTTGGCGCTGGCAAAACTCAACGTCGAAGCTTATGGCGCAAAAACCACCACGCATGAAGTGGATGTGCTCGAAGAATGGCCAGTGAGTGATAATTACGACGTGGTGATCTGCGATCCGCCAGCGTTCGTGAAAAAGAAAGCCGATCTCGCAAAAGCGATGAGCGCCTACGTGAAGCTCAATCGAGAAGCGACTCGCAAAGTGGCACCGCAAGGGCTTTTGGTTTCTTGTTCCTGCTCAGGCGCCGTCCGAGAAAACGACTTTGCTGAAGCTTTGAATTCAGCGAAGACCAAAGCGGGCCGCTCAATCAAATGGCTCGCACACGGTGGTCATGCACCAGATCATCCGGTGCTGCTCGATTTTCCTGAGGGCCAGTATTTGAAATGCTGGATTGGGCAGGTCGATTACCCGTTTTGATACAGTAGAGTTTGCCAGCCCTCTTGATTTTGCCGGCCGGTTTAGCGACCTTATCGGCATGAAGATATTCTGGCTCTGCCTTTTGCTAAGTGGGTTTGCTCACGCGGCTATCCCCATTGTCAACGAAGCTCAAATGGAAGAGTTGGGTGATCGCATTCGTGGTTTTGATCACCTCGTTGGCTGTGAGCTCGGACCCGTTTTCATCAGTGAAGAGGCCCGTCGTTTAGGAACTCGTTTGTTGCGATCGATTCGGCCGAACGAGAAAGGGGAGGTCGAGACCGAACGTTACGATGAGTACCGACGTCTCGCTGCAATCTTCAACCGTGAAGTCGCGCGTCCCGCGAAACAGCCGCCTTATCACATCCCATTGTTGCCAATTAATCGCCATTCCATTGCACGAGCGGTTCTCGCTGACTTTATTGATGAAGAAGGATTTTTTGAATCCACCGACAATGATCGCGATGCGATCAACATGACGTTGTCTCGAGTTCGGTGGCAAACATTGCCCGTTGCGATTCGTCTTTTGGAACGAGCAAAAAAGGCGGGGCGCCTGAATGTAAGTTTCGAAGTTCCAGATGTGCTCCTTCGAGCGATGAAATTTCGTAGGCCTGGAATTGAGCGCATCTTGCAAAAAACCGAACGCGCCGATTTCGATCCCGTCGCATTTACGTGTGAAGTCTTATTAGAGTAGCCACTCTTAAGTTCGTGGTAGATGAACGGAAAAGGTCGAACCTTTTCCAAGTTCGCTTTGCACCTGAATCGTACCTTGATGGGCCTCCACGATCTGGCGACAGATGTACAATCCCAGTCCAAGTCCTGAAATGTGATTGCCGTTGACCCCGCCACGTTCAAAACGCTCAAAGATTCTTTCGGTCAGATCGGGCGCAATTCCCATTCCACTGTCTCGCACTTTGATGCGTGCATATGGGATTGTATCATCGCTCTCAAGTGAGATGTAAATTGGACTTCCTTGACCGTATTTGATCGCGTTGGAAACGAGATTGGTGACCACTTGTTCAACGCGCATTCGATCCCAGTGGCCGGTAATTGAATCTGAACTCTCAATATGGAAATCAGGCGATGCGCTGTTTTGCTCTGAGCGAAATCGGTCGATCACATCTTGGGTTAAAGCGCCCAGATCTATTTGTTCTTTTTCTAATTTTATTTTACCGAGACGAATTCGAGTCAGATCTAAAAGATCATCGAGCAAGGCAGAAATTCTTTTGGCCTGTTGCTCTGAAGAGAAATGATTTCGAACGGCCCGTTTGGGGATCGAGAGCATATCTGTGGATTCTGACTTCGCTTCCGCCAACTTCAGTTCGCGATTGCACAGTTGAAGTTGTAAGAACAAAGAGGTCAAAGGTGTTTTTAGTTCATGCGAAGCTATCGATAAGAATTCGTCACGTACCTGGAGCGCCTCTTTGGCCTCTCGTTCGCGTTCCTTTCGCTCCATCACCGTTGCCGCTAAAATCATTTGAGTGATGGCGAGCACGGCGACGAAGGTTTGCGCTCGTAAGAGCGCGTGGCTCATCGCATAGCCTTCATAAAAACCCACACCAGATGCCGTAATCCAAAGTGTAATACCAGCAACCATCGCAATCGCAGTGACTGTCCAGCGTTGATTCAATCGAATCGCGACAAAGACGAAAGCCGGGAAAAGTAAATAGGGACGCTTCAAAACTTGCTCATCACGATGAACAGTAAAAATGGCCAAGCAGCAAATGCAAGTGAAGCTAAAAAGAAGAATCGCTTCAGCGCATTCGAGAAAAGAAAGTTTCTTGAAAATCGGTTTCCGACTCCAGACAAACAAAAAAGACGCCATTAAAAGATCGCCGAGCATATCGCCCGACCACCAAGCGATCCATGTTTCTGAAAACGTATGTTCTGGAATGAGTCCTGAGAGAGTCAAAACTCCAGCGCCAATGGTCGCACTGATCGCCGTGCTGAAAAAAGCCGCTAAAAACAGCAGGCTACAAACATCTTTGACTCGACAAAGTGATCGGTCGAATCCGAACCGCCGAAGAAGATAGGCGGCAACCACGGCTTCAAGCGTATTTCCTACTGCGATCGCAAGAGCGACGAGAGGCGATGCGCCCAACGTCAGGTTGAGTACGAAAGCGCCGACTGTGATACCTGGCCACAAACGAACGCCATAAAGAACAAGAGCGGCCAGCGCGATCCCGCTTGGCGGCCAGATGATGGCCGCATAGACGTTCACTGCACTGACGGTAAGACCCAACTTCGCGGTCAAAAAATAAACAGCGGCCAATCCAATAATTTGAAGCATGGAAGAAAGCTTATCGACATGAAACTGTGGCGAACAGAAAAAACTTCAACCGGTAAAAAATAATGGTTGCAGTGACTCCATTCGAATAAAACGGATGGTTCTTAGGGGGACTTCATGAAATACGCTATCGCTTTGGTATTGCTTTTCTCTTTTGCGGCACTGGCAGATTCCGCTTCAACAACTTGGCCAACTCGTGGGACGAAGGTCACTTGTGGGGGCGATGTGGATGGACAGCCGATGAAATTTCACGTCGTTGCCGAAAGCGCGTTGTTGGCTGGTGAATCGGTCAACAATCGAATCTTAATCTACATTGATCTTCGCAAGCCGGCGCAAGTTCGTTGGCTCATCAGTGATGCTGTCACCGATGAACAGTATCAAAAACGCGAAGCGGTTCTCGCGAAACTTCCGAAAGAAGACTCCGATTTCGTCCGCGCACTCACGGCCACTCGGCAAACGGAAATGTATATGGGAATGACGGACGGTTATATCACAATGTTTACAACCGCTCGCACTGGTCAAACGATGAGCATTTCCTGCCAAGAAACTGCAATTCCTGGAGCGCCTGTCACAGAATAAATTTAGATGGTCGCAGCCGATGGCCGCGACCACTCTTGCCATTCCAGACAACTCTTAATCGGATCGCTCACTTGAACAGGTGGGTGAAATTCAATCGTTGCCTTTACGTCACCTGATTGCGCGAGTTGAAATAGGTGAAATGGAAAGAAGTCTTTGCCGATGTAGGCGGCTTTTCTGAGCGGCGTGTAGCTGAGTCGAAACGGTTGAACGGGAATACCGAGTTCTTTGGCGATTTCAAAAGCGCCAACCTTCCACTGCTTGGATTCATCGAGCGTCGTCGTGCCAGATGGGAAAACGGCGATGCGTGCACCTTTTTTGATCTCAGTCGAGATTGTCTCGCGTGCGGCTTTACGATTGTCCTGGCAATTGCGTTCAACAAAAATCGTTTTGATTTTCTTTGCGCCCATGCCGATGATTGGCCAAGAAGCGATTTCCTTTTTCGAGACGAACGAGACTTCTGGCGCCAGCGCCATTAAAATCGGAATGTCGAGATAGCTAATGTGATTGCCGACAAATAACATCGACGGTTGCTCGCTTGGAGTACCAACGATTTCAGTGCGCACGCCCATCCGATTCAATAAACCAAAGGCCCATTGTCGTTTGAGTGATTCAACGTTTTGTTCGGGATCCCTGGCTCGCCGTAAATAAGCGACCGTGGATGTAAAGACGAACATGGAACTCATCATTGAGGTCAATGCCTTCATGTTCATCATCGTAATGCAGTTGCGAGCGATTGAGTTTTAAATTTTCGTTAGGACGTGAAATTGCTGTCGTGTTCCAGGTTTATTTGCGAAAATTTGTGATCGCGAGTTTAACTTGGGCTTGACGTTCGACCTCAAGCAGGTCAGGGCGCTTAAGCGCTATGAGCCAGTCGTGGAGATAGTGTCCGTCGTCGTCGGTCATGGTCAAGAAGTCGGGTGCGAGAGTGAGCGTCCGTTCAAAACGACGAATTCCGATCGTGACATCACTTGGTGACGTGGTGCACTCGCGACCAACGCGATCGACCTCAGTGCTTGAGAGCGTCGTGTTCGGATCAAACACGCCATTGAGAAGGGCATCACGAAACGCCAAAAAATCGGCGTGCGATGTTTGCGTGAGCAATTGTCCGCTGACGATTTTGAGTTCCCAATTCACGATGTGAGATCGTTCAGATGAGCTCAGCTCCGCCTGCTGCCCACGGTGATTGTGTTTGTAGGCGACGTTTTTTTCCTGACAGGCGATGAACGCAAGTGCCGCTATCGCTATTGAGACTTTTCTAACCACTGTTCACAACCCAGCTTTTGAAGCTCGCGAATTGACCTTTTCAACTCGCGGGGACCCTTCCAGATCGCTTGTCCCAGGACTGATGTCAACGGCAGTGACCCCTGATCCACGGTTTTAAGGAAATCATTCAAAGACGTGAAAAAAAGCTTAAATTTCTCATCGATTTTTATCAGCGCCGGTTCACCATCCACGCTCTTGCCCGCCAGCGCACGGCCTGCCAGAAATGCTGAGTAGCGATCAATCGCTTGTCCCAGCGTCGTGAGATCCAGTTCACCGCATAAAAGATCAGCGGGTGTGATTTCGCGATCGATGCCACGGCTTGTTCGGCGAGTTTGAGTTGAACTTCCAGGAACGCTGATTTTTCTTGCGACAAAAAGTACGCCGCCATTTTGGAATTTGCATCGGGCTCTTCAAGCCAACGACGATTCTCCCTGCTGACGTGATAGACTTCTTTCATCGCGCGCCAGTATTGCCAATTCCACTGCCATTGCTTGAATCCGGATCCCATTCTCTGGCCGGCACTGGCTTCAAGCGGAAATTCCGAACGCACCAAATTCCAAAAGCGCATGACGTGTTTGCCAGAGAAAGTTCCAGCGGTGTAGATCGCCGCACATCCAAGTGGGATCGGAAGCGGGCAAAGCCCGTGTTCAAGCGTTTCGCCGCCACCAATGATCACGACGGCCGGTAAGCCATAACGGCGAAACAAGCTCACGCCCGTCGCCGACAACTTCACCCAAAAATGTTTCTTCTGAATATCTTCAATCAACGGTTCGAGGCGACCCGCGACCGAATCACTCAAGCGCTGCCAAGGAGCGAGTACCCAAGTGTCATTTGAATTGGAACCGTGTTCATGTTCCTCGAGCAACAAAGTTGCGAGCTGTTGCGCTGCCCGCCAAAATTTAGAATCGAGAACGTAGTGAGTTCCGTCGGGAAGCAAAACAAACGATGTTTGTGATTCGGGTAGAACGCCGCCATTGATAAAAAAATTATTGTCGACGGCCGTTTGATACGCCTCCACACCTTCTTGGTCATGTTCGTCAGCATGATCGTGGTCATGCTCGTGATCGTAGAGACGAATCGGGAAGTTGTACGTGTCGCGAGCGAAGGCCGGGGTCGCGGATACGGCCATTATACAAGCCAGAAGAATGTGTTTGAGCATGACGGTCCTATTTAGATGTTCGAACTCGTATAACGAAGCCGATTGCAACACGCAAAATGAAACCGTTGTTGCAATCGCAATGAAAAGAGATTTACGCTTGGGTAAGGAGATCGCTCGGCAAAGCGACGAATATTCAGCGATGAAACTCGAAGAATTAAACCTCGAACATTCCACCGCGTTTTTGGCCATGATGGAAGATTTTCTGGAGCATGATCCAAAAACGTTTGAGCGCTATTTTAAACGTCCGGTGCAATGGAATCCGTTCGAATTTAAAAAGTACGCCCTCGAGTGCGAAGAAGAGCGAATGGATTGGCGCCCAAAAGCCAAAGCCGTCTCTCGTACCCACTATGTCGTGCGCGAAAATCCCAACACGATTATCGGCTACGGTTTGCTGCAATTTCCGCTGACATCCGAGAGTGAAAATGACGGCGGCAATCTGTTTGTCGCAATTCCACCGAAATTTCGCGGGCAGGGCAACGGGGGTTTTTGTCTCTCATTGTTGCTTTTCGAAGCTGTGCGCGCCGGCCTTCGCCGCGCATTTGTCACTTGTGCCGCAGAGGATAAGGCTGCTCGACGCGTGATTGAAAAAAACCGCGGTGAGTTTCTCGACGAAGTAAAAACCACACACCAATTCGGCCAAAACGAATTGGTCGCTCGCTACTGGATCCATTTCAGTTAATAAGTCTCAATATGAGACAGTTTGAAAAACGGTGAATTGACGAGGATCCTTCGTCTCAGTATCTCCATTGGACGCACATTCATGACTTTCTACCTCACTCCATTGGCTGAAAAGCATATTAGGATTGGTCATCGTTGAAACTGGTCGATGGGGTGAGTTGGAAAGTCGTGCTGCCTAACTTTCTGACTATTGATCAATCCACATTTCGCGTCAGTGTTTCAGTCTGAGAATTTCATCGGCGCTTTCGTTATATCGATTTTTATCTGCGAATTTTAAAACTCCGCTGGAACAGAATCTGCATTTGTTTATGTCAGGTGTATCCATATTAGGGGGAATTCCAATGAGACTCATTTATGCCATTTTTGGCGTCGTGTATTTCGCGTCGTCCATGGCATTTGCTTTCGGACCGGTGCAACGATCCGAGGTCGCATCCTCCGAAACAGAAACTCCGGTTGTAAAAGCGGTGGCTACTGACGACGACGTCAATTACAACAAATGGTTGCGCCAGGTGAGCGACAATGAAGATTGGCCAGTTGAAAATCCAGTCGGACCAACGGTTCGCTTCGAACCATGGGATCATCCCGATCAAGTCAAAAAATGGTGCAAAGACTTCGACAATATTTTTGTGATCAACACATCGACCGCATGGCTGGATCCCGCTACGAAAAAGCCTGCGCCGCATTCGGGTCAACATATGGATCTCTTGCATGTCGATGGTTGTGATTCTGAACGACCGACCGTTTCGGTCGTAAAGTCCTACCCAGTTTCAACCGGCCTTGAAACCTGGGTCTGCAAACGGAACAAAGATCAGAAAGGCAATGATCTGGGCAATTGGACGTCAGAGTATGTTGGGACCAAATCAGGCTTTTATCCAACAGGTATCTGCGATGCCGATCACCACTCCAATTTATATGCAGATGCCAATATGACTCACGCGTGCCATTTACACGATGGAACTTTCGTTCATGAAGGCAATCCTGCTGAGTGGGGCAAGCTCGGAAAATCACGCGCTTCGCATGGTTGCATTCGACTCGGCAGAGAAGATGCCAAAGAAGTCTTTGCCATCAATGAACTGTCGGGTGGCCCGATCAATCCCGATGCGAAAAATTTCTGGGGACAATGTAAGCCGTCGCTCAAGTTGACGCCAGAAGAGTGCCAGAAACAAGAAGGCGTTGCGGAGAGAACGCGTAAGTTTAGACAAGAAGCGATTGCGCTGAATGAAAAGGGAGCGACCATGACGGGTCGAGATGGCAGTTCGCTCCCGTATGCAACGTCCCCAGAGGTTCCGATTTATGATCCCACAGGTGCACGTACTTCCGATAGCTTGAGTAATACGAAGCGTGCGGGGAAACGGAGTATGTTCGTCGTTCAGTGCATTGATAAGAACGGACAAGATTGCGCGGTTGATCAGCCGTTAACGGCGGCGCAGGCAGCAGACCCCACGCTTCCGCGTAACCGCAACCAGGTGAAGGCACCACCACCTATGGATGAGAAGTGGCAGGCTAGTTGTCAGGCGCAGGAAGAGGCCTCTGCGGCTCGTGAAGGCCGCGTTCCTTACCCAGCACCGGTCGGCATATCTCTGACCCAACAACAACCTCAGGCGCGTCCAGCGAGCGGTCCTGACCTCGGGCAACGTCTTCAAGACTTCTTTAGCGGTCGCGGGTTGCAGCAACAAACGCCAACCTACCTTCGGAATTAGAAAATAAAAAAGGCAGGTTCTTCAACCTGCCTTTTTCGAAACTCGATTTCTAAATTCAATTAGAACAAGTTGATGTACGAGCTGATCGCTACGTTTGTGCGATCGGCGCGGATATCATCCAATACGAACTGCAAGTTCGGGTATAAGAAGATATCGCGAGTGACCGAGATACCAACGCCGAACGACTGGATCAAATTGTTGTGATCGAAAGTCGTTGCGCTCGCCACTTGACGATAGTGATCGTAGTTCCAAAGGTTGAACACGGTCCGCAAGTTGAGCATGTCGTTGATTGTGTACTCAAGGTAAGGATCGATTCCGAAGCTATAGTCGTTTTGTGACTTTTTAGGTCCAGACAAATAAGTTTCGAAGCTGTTGCCTTGGATGGACGCATAAAGTCCCAATGACAAACCTGTCGTGCCCACTTCATAAACGCTCGTGTGGCTGAGTCCAAGTCCGCCAACGTATTTCTGGCCAGAGACAAGGTTACTGTTCGTATAGTAAGTGCCTGTCACTTGAAGAACGTTTTGAATCCCACCGGCTTTATAAATGTACTGCCAAGTGATGTAAGGGTTTTCAGCATCAACTTTGTTACCGTCGTAAACTTCTTTTCTTGGAAGTTGGTTACCTTGAAACGGAGAAATGTAACGGAAACCAAATCCCGCTAAAAGACTGTGGCGTTGGTCGAATGCATATTTGCCCGACAATTGACCATTCAACTGTGACACATCCGTCGTGCCGGCGGCGCCACCAATATTTGGACGATCCGAATCCATCGGTTTCTCAACGCTACCACCGTAGTAAGAAAGTTGCGAAGCGATCGACCATTTCGATTTTGAACCCGACTGAGCTCGCATCTGTTTATTTGTGAGCGTCTCATCGACGTCTTCACCTGGAGCTTTATTTTTCTGTCCGTCCACGTCTTCGATTTTTGCTTTGCTGGAAGATTCAGAGGCGCTTTCTGATTGCGCGTATGCAGCCGGGGCGAGCGTCGCGGTTGCGAGCGCAAGTACAACAAGTTTCAACAATTTTTGCGACATGAGAGTTCCCTTCACTTATTCAAGTCAGGTTTCGATTTAAGCCCAATGACATACTAGGTCATTCAATCATTGGGAAGGGGTTTGTGAATTTTACAGTCTAGTGCGTTCAACTCCGTGGCGGAGAACGCTTGTATTTGCGATGGTGTCCGGAAAGGTCGAAAGGAGTCCATTATGGATACGACTAAAAGCAACGGGAATAAACAAAATCGCGACCGGGTTTCGAGCAATCAAAACCAAAGCGAACCGGGCCGCAGCTCATATCAGCAACAGCAACCGGGCCGTAATAATCCGAATCAAACGCGTAAATAACTGGATTTTGTTTAGTTGATAAAACCCCAGGCAGGACCGGTACCCATGTTGGTGCTGGTCTTGGCCTTGATGAGGTGAAAGACGTTGCGGCCGTAGTAGAACGGCATACCCCAATCAAAACCGCTGCTCCAATAAACACCGATATTATTGTAGGCGTCGGCGTTGCTATTCAAGACGGTGTTCGCATTGCCGATGTCGAAGCTAACTGCTGTGCCTCCTGAAGGCGTCGCCTGTAAGCCTGAAGCTGTCGCGCAGTAAAAACCGTCGGAGCATTGAGTGATGCTGTTATCAGGAAAGTTCCAGAAGTTGGAACCGCTATCGATAAATGAGCTGTGATAAGTCGTGCTGTTATAAGTGGTGTCGAAGAAAAGCGATACGCTGGCGGCAAAAGTACGAACACCAGTGGCCATGTTTCCACCGTTGGGTGAGCCCGGTGTTGGAACTCCAGCGATATGATCCACTCCCAATGTCATTCCGCCAGTGACGCTGTTAGAACCGCTGGCCGAACCAACGGCGCTCATCGAGAGAACAACACCATTGTTATAATTAGAATCTGAGAGCCATGAAACTGGGTTGTTCACTTGGTTCGATGAACTTGGAGAGTTGGATGAGCAGGTTGAACCTGTACAAAGATAATAAGTGCCGCCATCATTGCTTTTAAGACCGACACCCAAAATTGCGTTGAAGCCGACCGATTGTGGGGCGGATTCAAAACCACTCGCGCAAGCGCTCTGTACCGAAGTTGGGATGTTGCCGTAGGTGGGATCGATAATTTGAATTGGAACGCTCGAAGCTTTTTGCCCGCCGAGATAAACATCGGCCACTTTCACCGGGCCCCAGTCGCAGCTGCCGTCAGCGTAAGCGGCAACTTCCGCTAGGCCTGAAACTGTTTGTGACAAACTTAAACCACCGAGTGCGCTGTTGAAGACGCGAAAGCCGTAGCTTCCGGTGTCGAGCAAAACGTGATCGATCGTGGTGCAAGTGCTGGTGCCAGGAACACAAAATTTAACGGCGACGCACGGTTCATTGATGTAACCGCAGCCCATCACAATGGGTACGACGTTGGTTGCTGAACCAGTTGTTGCTTGTCCGCCATAAGCATAAGGCGAACCATCAGTGCTCCCCGAAGATTGTTGCATGCTGCACGCGGCGAGCGAAAAAAGAGTGGCCACTAAAAATGTGATTTTCATTTGAGGTCTTCCGGTTGAACGTTGGCCGGGAGGCGATTTTTTAAATAGATCAGACCAGACAATGCGCCCGGATGACCAAACTGACGGATGCTCAAATTGCCTGAGTCGGCTTTTAAATGCCGGCGCGGAACGCGATAAGGCGTGGTTGCGATGGCGATTTTATACTCGGGGAAATATTCGCCAAGAAGTGCGTTGATGTCTGGTAGCATGGCGCCATCCCATCGAACGGCGTAAACAATTCCAGTAGAATCGATAAATTCTTTGATCGTAAAATCGGTTGTATTAGTTGTTTGGGCGCGCATTTGGCTGCCGCTCGCAGCGGCTTGCTTCATAACTCCGACCGACGCAGTCGTGCGTTCGCCGAGGTAGGCATTTGCAGACAATGGGAGCCACATCAAAATGAGAAAAACAGATTTCAACTGATTCATAACTGCTTCCCTATTCGGGAGGTTTTGAGCCGCAGTTAAGGTGAATTTTAGTTAGGAATTATTGGGACTTATGATGTCTCGATCTGAGAATGAGACGCGAAGATTGTTCAGAGGTTAGGCAATTTGAATAAAAAAAGAGCGCCTTGTGGGCGCTCTTTTTGGAAAACAACAGTCAGTTAAGACTATTTGCCTTCTTCTTTTTTGTGTTTGCTGTGTTTTTTGCCAGCTTCTTTTTTAGCAGGCATTTCTTTTTTAGCTGGAGCTGCAGGAGCAGCTGCGCCAGCTGGTGGAGCTGGAGGTGCGCCAGCGCCTTCTTGAGCAAATACTGAACCAGCAAAAGCAAGACCGATAGCAACAACCAATAGATTTCTCATAATATCCCTCCTCAGGGTTGAGTTTGGTTTAAGTTCATCTCAAAGATTACATGGCGGGGGTGGGCTGTATATGAAGCACATATGGAGATATCTTCAAACGGTCGAGGATGAAAAATCCTTGCAGATTCCGATACGATGGGACGGTGAATGTGCGGCTCAAGATATTTCTTAGTCTAGGTGTTCTCATTCTGGTGCTGGTCACGGTGCTCTCGGCGTGGAGTATCTATCAGCTGGGTGGCGCCATTCAGTATGAACGCAAATCAAAAGCGGTCGAAACGGTCGTGCAGAGCGTCTACCAATACTTACAAGAGGCGGAGTCGGCGCAACGCAAATTTTTGCTGACCTCGCGCAAGGAATACCAAAAGAACCTGGCGAACGTCCTGCCACGGATTCCGAAAGAAATGGTCCGCCTGGGTGAGTTGGTTGAAGACGATGATGACCAAGAAGAGCGTTTTGAAAGTCTGCAAGAACTCATCGATCTAAAAATGGAAGCGCTCGCGATTCCAGAAAACCTACCCGAGACGGAACGCGGTCGTTTGGCATTGGCCGTCAGTAAGACAGAAAAAGAAGAAGGCTTGATGCGCGAGATTCATCAAGTCTTGGATGATCTTGATAAAAGCGCGAAGAAAAACACCCTCGTCTATGAATCATTCGCGCATCGCTATACGTCGGTGATGATCGCGGCGATCACAACAGGATCCGCGATCGCATTGTTACTGGTCTTGGCGTTTGGTTATCTGGCCCTACGGGAAATCCGCGTTCGCCGACAAACCGAAGAAGATTTAAAAGCCGCGCGAGAAGCCGCTCTCATTGCCTCGCGATTGAAGTCGCAGTTCTTAGCTACCGTTAGCCATGAAATTCGCACGCCGTTAAATGGGATCATTGGCACCAGCGATCTGTTAAAAACGAAGATCGAAAATCCAGAGCACCGTCGCTACTTAGAAATTATTTGTAATTCTGGCGACGCTCTTCTCAGTATGGTGAATGACATTTTGGACTTCGCCAAAATCGAAGCGGGGCGAACCGATTTCGAAGTGGTGGAATTTTCGGTTCTTCGCTTAGTGCAGCAGGTTTCGGATTTGTTTTCTGTGAAAGCTCAGGAAAAGCATTTGTCGATCGAAACATTTGTTGATCCCGATCTGCCAGTGACGCTCAGCGGAGATAGTTCACAAATTCTTCGCGTGTTGAGCAATCTCGTCGGCAATGCGGTGAAGTTTACATCCAAAGGTGGAGTGTTTGTTCGTACGTCGCTTGAAAGTCGCGCGAGCGGTGTCGCTCAAGTGCGCTTTGAAGTGCGTGACACAGGTCCTGGCGTCGAATCGAGTATTCGCGCATTGCTGTTTCAACCTTTTAATTCATTTGGTGCCGGCGGAAAAAAACACGAAGGCAGCGGTCTTGGCTTGTCCATTTGCAAACAACTGGTTGAACAAATGAACGGCAAGATTGGCTTTGAGCCAATTGACGACGGCGGCACTTGTTTCTGGTTCGAAATACCATTGGCGATCGCCAGTAAAGCCGTCGTGGGTGAGCTAAAATCAGAGCCGCCTAAAAAACCAGTGGCCATTCGTGTCGCGAAATCCGCCAATGGTGAACTCATTCTTCTGGTTGAAGACAATGTCACCAATCAGATTTTGGCAAAGGCGATCTTAGAAGATCTCGGCTACCAAGTGCATGTCGTTGCAAACGGTGCGGAAGCACTCGAAGCGATGTCGAGAGTTGAATACGCACTGATATTGATGGACGGCCAAATGCCAGTGATGGATGGCTTCGAAACAACGAAAAAAATCCGAGAAAACGAAAAAAGTACTGAACAGCACATTCCAATTGTCGCGATGACAGCCAACGCAAGCGAAGAAGATCGTCAACAATGTCTCCAGGCCGGAATGGATGACTTCATTGCGAAACCATTTAAGAGCGCCGAGTTGCATAGGAAAGTCGAGAAGTGGTTGGGACGCGACAACGCAACATTGGATTGGGAAATCTTAGAAGAACTCGGAAGACAAACCAATTCGGCAGTCGTAGATCGCTTAATCAATTCCTTTCTGACGACGTTGCCGCAAACGATGTCGCGACTGAAGGCCGCGATGAATGATGATGACTGGGAAGGCGTTCGTAAATCAGCACATCATTTAAAATCATCGGCAAGTTCACTTGGCGCAACGAGACTCGCAGAGCTCTGCGATCAAGTGGAAAAATACGCCGGCCACTCAAACGAAAATTTTCAAAAATTAGTCATCGATCTTCTTGCCTGTGGCGATAGCGTCGAATCTGAATTGAAATTGAAACGACACGCCTAAGAACGATTAATTCTTAAGACGATAGCCTTCGTTGATCACGGTCTCGATGCGCACGGCTGATTGCGAAATTTTCTTCCGTAGATGACCGATATGCGTATCCACGGTTCGATCCGTAATATGAGTCGTCGAACCCCAAACCTGATCCAGAAGTTGGTCCCGACTGAAAACACGTTCAGGAGCTTTGGCGAACGTCGTCAGCAGCTTGAACTCGAGTGAAGTGAGCGAGATTTCTTCTTGCTCCTGACCACGTGCCAAGAACACACGTTGGCGGGCGAGATGAATTGTCAGATCTTTGACTTTGATCACTTCACGTTCATCTTGCTGATTTTCAAATTTGCGAAGTTTAGCATTCACCCGCGCACGAAGCTCAACCGGATCAAAAGGTTTTGTGATGAAATCTTCAACTCCGAGAGAAAACGCGATCACCTTGTTCGCCGTGTCCGACTTTCCCGTCAGGATAAACACGGGCGTGGCGGATTTGGCGCTGAGTTCGGTCATGAATTTAAGACCGTCGCCGTCTGGAAGACCTAAATCGAGAATGATGAGTTGAAAATTTTCACGATCGAGGATGGCGCGAGCTTCACTGATGGTTCCAACATGGACCACGCGAAGTGGATCGAGTGATGCCTCCACCAAAATTCGAATCTCGGCGTTATCTTCGACGAGCAAAATATGTTTCATCTTTTACATTGTGCACGTGCCTTAAGACTCAGTCAATTTAACAGCGTTGTCGATCAATTGGCCAAGGTGTTTAAAGGTCCTGTGTAAAGCAATGAAGCTTTTCAACAAAGGAGTGTTAGGTGAGAAAAAAGATTTTTAAACACACATTGGTTTCGCTATGTGCGATTGGAATGTCAGTGGCGTGCTCAAAAAAAGATGCGGCAAGTGCTGCAGTTGATGCAGGAAGCCTGAGTCAATGTCCAAACATCGAAGACGTTTCGCCTGGTAAATCGAGTTATTATTCATTGCAGAACGCGAAAGGAACTCCTGCCAAAATCATCGAAGTCGGCAAGGACTATGATCAAAACAATCGCAGTCGCACTTACTACACTTTGAGTTTCAACGGCATTGAGCATGTTGTCATCAATGGTAAATCCGACATGCAACCTCAGGGTCCAACGAAACAAGATGGTCAATCCGTTGGCGACCTTAAAGCGAATTGCAGTGGCGGTCGTTTCGTCGTCGCTGGAACAGGTCTTGATGGGCAAGATGTCTCTTTGCAGATTCAGACCAAAGCGGATGATCAAGGTCGCAAAGGCTTGTTGGTAAATGAGAAGTTTTATTACTTGCAAGACAACACCTTGGCGGGTGCCTTCAAACAAGTCGCGAACGACTTTAAAAACGCGATCAGTGGCGGTGCGACAGCTGCTGGTGCGAATAAACCTTATCCAACTGGTATCCCTAAGGATGATGATTTGAAATCGAATCAAAATCCAAATACGGTTCCAGTGACTCCTGGCCAAGCAGCGCCAAATCAACAGTCTCAACAACAACCACAACCACAGCAGCAACAACGACCTGCAGCATCTCCTGCAACGGCTCCTGCGGCACCGAGTCAGCCATCCAAATAGAGCATTTTAGGTGAGCCCCGAGCTTTTGTGCTCGGGGCTTTCGATCCGTTTTTGAATCTGCTATAACCGCAGCAGATGTTAAAGCCCGGCCCGATCAAGGGGCGTGGCGCGAGCCACAATCCTCATAATAAATTTGAAAAACTGTCGTACGAGTTAGAGTTGGACGATGATCTTTTAAAAGATCAGACCAAGCCTAAAACTGAATTTTTCCACGACACGAGTAAATCAATTGTGGCGGAAAACAATTCGCCCGACATTGGATTTCGCTTTTCGGCGAATCCCTATCGCGGCTGCGAGCACGGGTGTGCCTATTGCTACGCGCGACCATCGCATGAGTATTTGGGTTATTCCGCCGGTATCGATTTCGAAACCAAGATTTTTGTAAAAGAAAAAGCTCCGGAGTTGTTGCGGCAAAAGCTTTCGTCTCGAGGATGGAAGTGCGAGCTCATTATGATGAGCGGAATTACGGATTGCTATCAGCCGATCGAGAGAAAGTTGCAGCTGACACGCGGTTGCTTGCAGGTGTTGGCGGAGTTTCGCAATCCCGTAAGTCTCATCACCAAGAATGCGTTAATCACTCGAGATATCGACGTGTTTCAAGAGCTGGCAAAATATGATTGTGTCTCGACCTGTCTTTCGGTGACGACGCTCAATGAAGAACTCGGTCGAAAACTGGAGCCGCGTACCTCGGCGCCGCGCGCTCGATTGAAGGCGATTGAAGAGCTTGCGAAGGCGGGAATTCCCGTTGCAGTGAATGTGGCACCGGTGATTCCGGGCCTGACGGATCATGAGATGCCAGCGATTTTAAAAGCCGCGCATGAGGCAGGAGCAAGCTCAGCTGGCTTTACGCCACTTCGACTTCCGAGCACCGTGCAGCCGGTCTTTGTCGAATGGCTCGAGCAGCATTTTCCCGAGCGAAAAGAAAAAGTTTTATCTCATATTCGCTCGCTTCGCGGAGGACTCTTGAATGACGCGAACTTCGGATCGCGGATGCGTGGGCAGGGGCCGATCGCTGAGAACATTCAGCAAATGTTTAAGATTTATAGCAAACGATTCGGGTTTGATAAACGTACGTGGTCTCTGTCAACTGAACATTTTCGTAGGGTGACCGATCAACTGTCATTGTTTTGACTTTTTAGTACCGAGGGTTTGATATTGCGGCATGAATGTTGTTGAAGCGACCTTGTCGTATGAAAAATGGCTCGGCGATCAGCTGCCCATTGTGAGCTCGGATCTGGCTTTAAAACACGAACGCATGGCCGAAAGCGCGTTTGAATTTTTACGAGCGACATTTTATCGCTGGGTTCAACGATGGGATGAAGTTTGCCCTGAACTTCGCGATTCCGAACACGTGTTGGCGGTCGGTGATTTACACATCGAAAACTTTGGCACTTGGCGTGATCTTGACGGCCGTCTGATTTGGGGCGTGAACGATTACGACGAGGTTTTCGGTTTGGCGTACTCGCATGATTTAGTGCGACTCGGAGTCAGCGCGCATCTCGCCATCCGCGAAAAACAATTTCTTATTGATCCTGAAGACGCTGTTGACGCCATCTTAGAAGGTTACGAATCGGCTCTTGAAGACGGTGGCCAGGCTTTTGTTCTTGAAGAACATCACAAATGGCTGAGAAAAATTGCGCTCGGTGAATTGCGTGAGCCCACGGCATTTTGGAAAAGAACGAATTCATGGACCGTAGCAAGAGGAAAAAGTGTTGCCGTCGCGCGAAAAATTTTGCTGACGGCTTTGCCAAAATCTTCTGAACCGCCATTGTTCTATCGCCGAGTGGCAGGACTTGGGAGCCTTGGTCGCCCACGAATTTGTGCCGTGCTCGATTATCATGGCGGCAAAATCTGTCGCGAAGCAAAGCGTTTGGCTCCCTCTGCATGTCTGTGGGCGCGCCATCGGCACCATCGCTCCCAGCACACGGCAGAACTCTTGCGGCGAGCGAAGCGAGTTCCCGATCCGATTTATTTCGTTAAAGACAAATGGTTGGTACGAAGGCTCGCGCCTCATTGTTCTAAGATTGAAATCGGGCACCTACCGAAAAAGCGTGATGAGTTCGAATTGTTGAGAGCGATGGGCTATGAAACGGCAAACGTTCATCTGGGCAGCCTGGATGCTCACGGCATCAAGCGAGTGATGTCAAAAAAATGGAAGCGCAATATCGAACGGGCTATTGAGGATATGTTGGAAGTAACGCTTGAGGACTGGAACGCTTGGAAGCGTTACCAAAAAGATCGTTAGCAGAATCACCGCTTTGATTACTGCTGTCTACCAAGTGTCGAGAAACCAGAACGTCTTAGTTCTTTTGTCGAACAGAATATGATCGCCGTGAATCCAAACTTCGACTCGGCCTTGATCGGGCGTCTGAATCTGTAAAAGCAAGTCGGGTGCAATCATCTCGAAGTTCCAATCTTCTTTGATCTCTTTAACGTTTTCTGCACCATAACGTTCGATGATTTTGTCGCGAAACAAAGTCAATTGCTTTGTATACAGTCGAACGATTTCAAACTTAATCGCTGCCGAATAATAATCAGCATGGAGAAGGTGTTCGAGCGTAATGGCCTCAATGTCGCGGTAAAAGCGAAGATTGCCGAATTTTCCAAGTTGCGGCAGTGCTTCGAAAAGTCCGGATGGTAAATTGCCGACAATCACTGCAAGTTGCCGATCTTTCTCTTTTGCGTGTTTTTCATCGGCATAGGCCATAACGAGTTCGCTCGGCCCACCGGGAGCGCTCCAGCGAAACTGCATTGCGGGATGTTCTTC
>Ga0105239_10002383_pt1 | contig 23971 bp, 10 predicted proteins | sample KBSC44metaG_FD_92761 | JGI IMG/M metagenome (GOLD analysis project Ga0105239, IMG submission 92761) | Corn rhizosphere microbial communities from Kellogg Biological Station, Michigan, USA - KBS C4-4 metaG | ecosystem: Host-associated > Plants > Roots > Rhizosphere > Soil | place: Michigan, USA...
AGATGGTCCAGGCGGCGGGCGCCGGCGTCGACGACCGCGCGCGCCACCTGTCCGTCCTGCAGCAGCGGCTCGCACAGATCAACGAGCTGCCCGCCATGCGCGACCTGGAAGTGTACTTCACGACCTTGCTCTCCCGCCCCTCCCACAACCGCCCCATCATCTGGACCATCCAGCAGCAGCAGGCGGCCGAGGCGGTGGGCCAGACACCCCCGACGCCGCCCATGACCGCGAGTCGTGCCATGTTGGTGCGTCATTTGCGCACCGAGAGGCAGCAGATGGAGGGTGTGGTGGAGTTGCTCAAGGAGTTGTTTCCCCAGGTTAGGAATCTCAAGCTGTTCCGTATGCTGTACTGGCGCGGCACGGTCATGTATGAGATCATTGATTTCGAGAGTTCGATCGAGGTCGAGGTTGAGAGGTTGTTGAGTAGGCGCACCATCGGCTCTATGCCCACGACAACCGAGCAGCGCACTTTGGGAATCAGGGGTGCTGAGTGAGTGAGTGAGTGAGTGTGATGAATGGATGACAATTTGAAGAGGGACGTGTTTATGGGTTTGTGAAATGTGAAATGTGAGATGGAGTGAGGGAAGCATTTTATTTGGGCTGTTTGGGTTTTGCGGCTATCTACGTAACTGTGCATGTTGGGGTTTGGGGGGACATGATGATTCTTGCCTTGTCTTGCATTTTTCTTTGCATCAGACCTTTTACACATTCGCTCGGTCGGATCAAAAAGTTCTAGGGCCTAGAAAACGGAGTGAGGAAACAGACTCGAAAATACTGATTCATTGTTCACAATAAATGGTTGCTGCATTCGTTGATTCGGTGTTCTACTTGGCCGTTCACAGACACCGAGAGCCAACAAACCAGGCGTTCGGCCAGACTCAGCTTTTGGCGAGTGTGGCTTTGGCCCAACGGTCTCCGATCTCTTCAGGTGTTCGTTCCCCTTACCATGAATGAGGGAGCTCTTCGGCAGTCAAAAGGCGTTCGAATGGCATTCTCTGAGAACTCCACGCGGACTACAATCCTAAGGAGGGAGGTTCGTCGAGTCTCCAACCGTTTCGCGGTTCCTGGACAATGTGAAACGAAGGTCTTGTATGGTCAGCTGCAAAGACGCCATCTCTCTCTAATCTCTATAGCAGCGACGCCCAGAGACAGGCCACAGATTCACATTCCTTCGAACGATCCCCCAGCTCTAAATTCTTCGTCTTCCCCCATTTCAAGGTGTGGCGGATGTTTCTGGCGAAACTATTGCTTCAACGCCAGGACCAGGACCAGGACCAGCCACGACAGTTGAGCTATCTGTGTCCATCATTGCAGTCTCAATATTTCTCAAAACCCTCGCAGGATTTCCCGCAGCAACATGAAACGCAGGTATACCCTGGGGGGAAGTAGATCCCATCCCATCAGCCGACGTTTTCGAGGAGGTGATCACCATCAATATCAGGTAACAACGTAGACTTACTTACTTGCCTTGGTAACCACACTCCCCGCGCCAACCGTCACGCCCCTCCCAATGGTCACGCCGGGCAAGCAAAACAACAACATTCCCACCAAGCCAGCAGTCCTCGCCGATATTAATCTCCTTGCCCAACTCCGGTCCCCCGCGTGCCACTCCGCAGCGCCGGGTGGAGTGGATGCGTGCCAGAGTAGAAGCTGCAATTTGGGCCGACGAGCGTGCGCGCGCCCCTCCGATCCGGATCAGGCACGTGTCGACAAACGACGCGTTCGTTCCAATTCACCTGCGCGCCCGCCCGCCCCGAGCACGATGTTCACGCCGTAGTCCGCGTGCAGCGGCGCGCGGCGCGCGGCCCACGGCTCTGCTGAGAAGAGCGCGTCGTCCTCCGCTTGCGATGCAAGTCGTCGTGGTGGGAGGGGCCGTGAGTCGTTCGTGATGCTGGAGTGGAGAGGGGCAAGGGGGTTAGAATATGTGTGTGTTTTTTTGTTCTTTCGCTTTTTGATGAAGACTAAATATAGTACGAAAGGATGATAATCATGTCTCCATGTGTGGTGCATTTTATTGGCGAAACCCTACCCTCTCCATAGCTCCACGGTTCGTCGTCGACGCGTGGGATCCGTCGAGGCGTTGAATCGATCCGACGCTTCTCGACAGCGATTCCGTGCGGCAGTGAGCTCCGGGATGAATGCGGAGTACAGCTCGCCTCGTTGGGCTTTCTGCCATTCTGGGTGGTCTAGCATATTATGTTTGATGGGAGGTCCGGCGGAAAGAGACCTGGACCATATAAGAGCCAGTTCAGAGGGTGGCCTGGAAGTGAACTTTTATGTACATAGTTATCGAAGGCTGATTATGTAAGCGGTCGTGCTTGGACTTTCGGGTTTCGGGCAAGGCCCAGCGGAAAAATAGGCGTGAGTCTCGGTATTAGGATCCAAAACATTTTGCTTCCACTCGGTTTACTATTGTTCTCTCAGGTATGTGGCTCCAACCAACAACCTGACCCGACGACGTGGCACTTTTTCGTCAGAACAAAATCCCCTCGGTTTCTGCTTCCTTCGACGTTCAGCATCTTTCTGGTGATGTATCTGTATCTACGACCTGTCCCCACGCCGGCGTGTAACTCCTAATCCTCACGCCTCGACGCCAACAACCCGCCATAAACTTCTTTCCAACTCTCGGCCTAGGAAAACACCATGTCTGATTCCTCGGAGCCCCCTTCGCCAGGCATCGTGCACGAATTCCCAAGACAATTTGATCTTCATGCTACTGCTGCTACTGCACACCATCAAAATGGGGGCCCTCCGTTTCAGCCGTATCGTGCGCCCATGTTCATCCATCCCTACTATCTGCCGGGAGGCAATAGATCGCTTTCTGGAATTTCGATACGCGCGTTTAGTCTGGGGATTGCGTTTGGAAGCTGCCTTGTCCTGGCGGTCCAGTTGGCGTACTTTGAGTACGGCCTCTGGCGGGCACCGTGTTTTATTGCCACGCTCGCGATGTTTCATTATCTAGAATTCGACTCGACGGCACGACATAATCCGCCAGATGCTCGGATATCGTCATTTCTATTGCTTTCAAATGGGTACGCTTATGCTGCTGCCCATATAGCTGCGATGCTGGAACTACTGACACGATATTGGCTGCACTCTCAATACAAGCCGCAATGGCTTGTCGCGCCATTCTACATGCCACCTATTTTGCCAACTATACCGAACGCTTGGATCGTCATGTTTGGTTTTGGCCTCATTGCAGTGGGCCAAATCGTGAGAAGTTTGGCGATGGCACAGGCCAAAACAAACTTCAACCACGTCGTTCAGTGGACGAAGAAGCCAGATCATGTTCTTGTAACCGATGGCGTCTATGCATTCTCCAGGCACCCGGCCTACTTTGGGTTCTTTTGGTGGGGTCTGGGAACACAAGTCATACTTGGGAACCGAATTTGCTTTGTGGGATATGGACTGGTGTTGTGGCGGTTCTTCTCGCACAGGATCATGCGTATGTATGACGAGTTCAGGATACTGGTTCCTTACTGACACTTACTACGCAGATGAAGAACGCCATCTTGTTTCCTTCTTCGGCCAGGCTTACATCGACTATCGCAGTCGCACTCCCGTTCGGATTCCATTCATTCGATGAGTACTATTCGCATAGTAGAGACTTGAGAAGAGCAAGTAGACGCCGTCATGTTTTCTCGCCCCGTTTCCTCTTTCGAGCACCACCTGAGGATTTCTCCTTGAGAACGGTTGTTGCTGAGTGTATTTTGACGGGGAGGTATTCGGGTGCCTCAAGGGGCTCAACCCAGGGAATGTCAACAGCCTCGATGTTTTCAACCACAAACCGCGCCAGTGTAGCTGCACCTGCGGCATTATTCTCGATACCAAGAATTCCAACCCGTGGCTGCCCTAAGGCTTGTGCAATCTTAGATTCACTTTGTGGAGTTATCTGGATGAGCTTGCTGCGGCTGGGTTTGGGGGCCGAGGTAGCAATCAGCAGAGGCAAGGACGAGGTCATGACTTCTGGAAAAGAACGACGGCAGACGAGAACGGCAAGGAGATTTCTAGGGAGAGGGTCTGGGTGGGGGGCAATCTTGGGTTCCAAGAGCGTGGATGGCTTTCGGGCTTGGGACAAAGCCTCTAGCCTTCGAATTGTGGTATTGAACCCTATGGTGAGGTTGTTATAGATCTCTGGCATCGATGTGGGGGCGGAGGTTGGTTCTTCGACTGGGGCATTGGGGGTTTTTGCAGCTCTTCCTTTCCCCTTGGAGCGAGGGACATGACTACGACGATAGTCACCGACTGGCTGGAGCAAAGGAATCAGGAGTGAGAGAATTGCTGCTTCCTGCTGAGTTGAGAGCAAGGGCCTGCCAAATGTTAGCTGTGGGCAGTGCAGGTGGCACAAATTGAGAATCGGACCACGGAGGCTCGCTGTAGGGCAATTGAAGAGCATGTGTCGTCTTCTTCTGCTTGCTGTCCATTTGGCGTGCCCTTTGGTAACACCAAGGCCGGCTACTCGGAGGTATCGAACGTATTGTTATTTGGAGCAGTGACGTGCATGTGCAACTTGAACAGGGAGAAGAACAATGATTGTGTGACGAATGCCACGTGATCGGTGGCCCAGACTGCCGTCTGCGGATCAAATGGCCCACCGTAGCACTTATCCACGAGTACACGCGTTTAGCGCGACTGAGGGGCATCACAGCCCCAACCAGTCACAGCTCAGCAAAGGCCTGCAGTGACCTCGTAGTGCATGTCCGCCGCCCAACTGCTTGGGCTCTCTACACTTTAACTCGCAAAGCCTGCTCCGTCACCCGTGGGAGCACCAAGGCCACTGCAGCCTGGTCAACGACTCATAAACATTTTCCATCTCTCCTTCAAGCAGCCTTTGTCCCCCAAACACTCATGTGTTTTCCTTATTGACTCATCATCACACTTCAAACATCCTTTCTCAAAGATATCATTCCCTGGGCAAACAAGCCTTCGCCTTACTGCCCCGCCATCTCTCTTGTTCCCATTTTACCCCTTCATCAATCGGCGCTAGAGAGGGAAATGGCCCAGCTGCACATTTGCCCTTCCAACTCCATCCAGGCACTCATCATTTGAGTTGCAGCCTCAAACTGGCCGGTCCATTCCGACACCTGCTTGTCGAATTGTGGCCCTCAGTCTGCCGATTCGGCTGTGGGATCAGGCTGCCCTGCCAGTAGTGGGAGCAAGCGGTGTTTGCCTTGCTACCAGGCTTCCCCAGGCCGTGCCAAGAACTTTCACTGCCTGCTTCTCAACCACAACTTCACTTTTGCATCAGTCATTCTCACGTCTGGGTGAGCTTCGTTTGTGGAGGCAACCGGATGCCGCACAATCACCCAGGTAATCATGTCGTCCTCATTATCTGACTCTTCCATCCGCAACCGCAGTAATTCGACCGAAGACTCCGAGCTGCCAGAGCATGAGCACAAACGTCCGAGGCTGAGTGATACCAAGCCTGACGGCACGCACATCATGTCCGATCTGCAACAACTGTCCTCAACCACTGCACCTTCCATCCCAAGCCATGAATCAAATGGCAGCCAGGATCGACAACATCTTCTCACTTCCCCACTCCCTTCTTGCCCTCCTAATACTGCCAACCATGTCGTCTCTCCTACCAGCAAGGTCACCATCAATACCCGCCCATTGTCTTCTCAATCCGTTACACAGCCCGCTGCAGGGGTCGATTTAACCGGAATGCCATCTAGCCACCCTTCCCCAACTTCTGAAGGACCCCCGATTGGTGACGAACCATCACAGGAAGCAATCCCTACTTCTTCTACCGCTACGGAGCCCACAAACATCCCGGAAACCGTCTCGATCTCATCGTCTCCCAGCAAAAGCCCTGAGATCGAGATTGCTGAAGTGGAGGATTATGACCAAGATCCTGCCCATACGAAATGGACAAGTAGGATTGGAGGCGCATCTTCTGCTTCAACCCTGAGGACCGTCCAATCTGGTCACGTCTATCGTACTTTTCCTTTTGCACACGAGACTACACCTGGAAATGCCGGTCGGATAGTCCAGCGCATTGCAGAGCGTTTTCAGCATGGTGGTGGTGCTCAAGATGGTGAGCTCTTCGCCCGAGTAAAGGATTGGATGGTCGACTTTGTGAACATCTGTCATGAGTTTCCTGCAAGACTTATTGAAGATGACTGCGAGTTCTGGGCAGCTTTACCAGAACTCATCGGAGGCCTTCTGAGGAGGGACTCTGCTCCCCCCCCGCAGGCTCGCACGGAAGACCTGGCCAATTTTTTCACAGCATTCACTCAGATCACTACACTCCTCATTGATTATGATACCCGAAATCTGCAACTCCTTGCCGATAATGTCGATCCGTCACGGCTGCGCAACTACACACTAATTTCTGCTCCCTACCTTCAACCCCTTTCCTGGGTCTTTCAGTTTAGAATTCCATTCTACGAAGCCCTTCGCCATACACTTCAATTCGATATCGCACACTTCCATGCTCACTTGCTTGACCGCACTGTCAATCCAATCGACGGGAACATATTGTCTTCAATGTCAAAGCTTCTTTCGGAACTTGGCACAACCCTAGTCAAGCGGCAAGATTTCTTCAAATCATTTCTGAACCTTTTAACCCTCACACAACATGTTATGGGCCCAATCAACTGTATCAACCATCAAATGCCCGATGTACAATATCCACATATCACTCAACTCGACCTTTTGCGTGAATCCGCCGCGGAGATCATTTTGAAGGCGGACAACATTCTCCAGCAAGCAATCGTGAAGCAACTCCCTTGGTTAAATTTGGAAACCGCTGGCAAGTTGATCGACCAACTTAATCCTTTGGTAGCTGCCATTGCGGTTGAGGTTCCTCAGATTGGACAGGATATCATTTCTACCGCAGGAGTTGGCTTCGCAGACTCGGACCTTACTGATCTACCAAACACCATGCCCTGGGCCTGGAAATTCAAGACACTCCGAAAGTTTGTGACAAACGGACGGATGGAACTTCGGGTCATGGGCATCGAAATCATGTCAACCGATCTGATCCAGGTGTACAAGGACAATATTGAAGGCAGGCCTACGACTGTCACGATGGCAAATCCTTTGGTACGATTCCTCACTAAATTCATCGTGGAAAATCAACTTGTGGAGTACATTGTTGGGGTAGACTCCCATCCACAAGTCATTCGTCGCAGCCATAATGTGGTTGGCTTTCTTTGTGTTTCTGGAACGTACACCAACGCCAACACCGATGACATTTGGAAAACAATCATCGAAAGCCAAGACACAAGGACTGTCCATGAGGTATTCAACCTGTTGCACATGTGCTTCAACGTGTATGATTTACCTGCATTGTACTACATCTGCGAAAAGCTTCTTGAGTTACCCTTTCGGCGGTATGATCAGCATGTGGTGGGATTCACGGTGAACGTCTTCAATAGCGTCCGTCAACGCGTCGGGACCTCTCATTTCCACACAGATTTCGCAACTAACTCCATCACGAGACAGCTCTGTATCCGACTACTACGAGAGGCGACAATAGAAGAAAATCTTTCGCTGGAGCAAGCTGTAATGATCCGCAGAGAGTTCACCCAACAGTTGACAATCCTTCTGACGCTTGGTCGCCCAGATACCTCGCTCGTATCTATTGGCGAGGATGAACAGCGCGTCATTATGGGCGAGGCTGCCGCAAGAATCGAGACGCATCATAAAGGCGTTGGTGGTGATCTCTACACGCTGAATGCCATGATCCCAATCATGAGCCGGGACAATATCCCAGTCCTAGTGGATCTTAACCTGACAGCTTTATTAGTTGCAGAGTTCGTGCATCTACGCGATCAGTATAAGCTCGCCTCAGAACAGCGAGAAGACGTTACTTCCTTCGAAACTATCTACGATATCATCGCCGCCACCCTCTATCATTTTATTCATTGGCTGCCGGACACTTTCTCGGATGACTTGGTTGAGACAATTTGGAAATCGTATTTCACGTCGCCAGAGTTGCCTTCTACGATTCGTTCAAGATCCTGGGAAACCTTGACCCATGCCTTAAGGCTTAAGCAGCCAAGGGATGAGAACATTGTTTTGGATCTTATCATCGACAAGCACCTCCAAAGCCTTGGACCAGCAGACTACTGTGAACGTTTACTGGAATTCATCAGAATGTCAGTCTCATACACCATCCGGCGCTCTCCACATGTCCTTACCGAGGCTGAAGATATCGTCGTCATTCCTGGCATCGAGCGACTGTGGAAGATTGTACTTGAGGCGCCACCAAATACTATTGAGAACGAGGCAACGGACTTCATTATCCGACAGTACCTTGATCACAACTTAATCACAAGACAAGCAAAGGCTACGATCGATCTCACACACTCGTCGCTTGTGGATCGATGCGTACGTCAAGTCATTGCGTCAGCATCGAAACTGAAATCATACACCGATGGAACTCTGAGTGGTGAAGATGAGCCAATGGTAATCATTGCTTCTGAAGATGAGATCCGTGCTGAGGAGCTTCGCTTCGACCGGTCTTTATTGTTTCTTCGAAAATTCCTGGAAGGCATGAAATTGCGACCTCGATATAGCCCCACGCCAGCTAGAACTCCTGGGTTGCCAGAGTTTTCAGAGAAGAAGGGTGAAAATATCGAACTAATGATACAGTTTCATGGGAGCAAGTACGTTACAGAGCAAGTTCAGAAAATACAGGTAGGGGGTGAAAACACTTGCGACGAGCTTCACAAATATGTTACGGATACGAGCGGCTTCACCCAGTTCTCCGTGTATCACCATGGACGAAAGTTCACACTCGAAGCCTCACAAACCATCTTAGCCGAGACAAAACTATTGCACGGGCTCATCATCGTCATGAAGACAGCAAATACACCCGAGAATGTGCCTACTCGTTCCGCACGCGCGAGCTCACCTGTGGACAGCAAGATCATGCATCATTTCGATGATTTGTACGATCTTCTCGACGCTGATGAACGCCTGTCGAGAGAAGTGTATGGCTTCCTCAGCTTGTTTTCTGCTCAGACTGAGGTTGTGCGTTTAATCCGATCGATGGAGAGGTCACCTGCAGAACTCCTCCCACCTGGGAAGCCTTTCAAACTGTTGTATTGTGCAAGAGCCCTGCGATCGTGCATTGAGGTCGACTCCTTTAGCTCAAACCCAGATACAAAGTTTCTCACCTACAGTATTCGGACCATCGTTACAACACTGCCAGAGTTGCAATTAAGCAATACACCCGACCCACTACAGATCTCGATTGTTCATGGATTGATTGAAGCTTTGCTTTTGGCTTTCCGTGCTAAGGTGTCCACGGAGGTCTCTCTAGCATATCTTGAAGACCGGCACGAGTTTGTCGCTCAAATATCAAGGCTATTGCGTTTCACTCTGGATTGCAGAAGCAATACTGCTGATGAGTTGTCAACGTGTGTGATGGTGAAGCTCATTTTGGAAAGCTTCATTGAGGCCTGTCTTCATGACGATAGAGTTTGGAACAGTGTCGCCGCTCAAGGAAATCTTCAAGACCTCGTGCTGACAACCTTTGTGCAAGACCCGCGCTTTGAGGTGCGACATTCACTCCTCGAAGTTGTGATCGGGTTGACTGGATCAGCTGGCAATAAACTGCACCTGAAAATCAATAACCCTCGCGCGCCACGCTCCAGGTTTCCCACCTCGGTGATTGAAGCCTGCTTGATGCGACTTTGGGAAGCTCTCGCTGATGTTCTCCCACGGGCCTGCCAGCAACCAAAACATTGCGCGGAGCTCTGCGAAGCCATGCTCTCCATTATGAAGAGGATCGGGAAGGCTTTCGATGTTGACTCTCTACGTCTATTCTTCAACGAGTGGAGTCAAATCCTTCTAAAACATGCACATGTTGAAGTTGTCGGTCAGCCACTCGACGACCACGTTGTGGTCTGCTTGACGAAACTCCTATTCGAATGCTCCAAGCTCTTGAAGGTTGTCAATGCTCTTCCGCCTAGCGCCCGATTTATCGAAGATCTCATCACCTTGTTCCTGTTTCCGCCATTATCTGACGTAGGGCTGGCTGCAGAGGACAACACAAATTTACCTATCTTGGATGTGAGTGTACGTGAGAGCCTTTACAACCTTGTACTGGTATTATGCCAGGGACCCGAGGACTCTTCTGCCGTCATTTCAAAGCTCTACGATGACTTACTTCCGCAAGACTACTTTGAACCTATCTACAGCAATGACCGTCAAGGTCTCCGGACAGAGGTTGGGTATGCTGGACTTCGAAATCTTTCCAACACTTGTTATCTCAACTCTCTTTTCGCACAGCTGTTCATGAATGTCCAGTTCCGTGGGATATTCCTCGACTCGAATTCTTTGGATCTTTCAAAGCAGAATCTTGTATCGGAGCTCGCTAAAGTATTTGCTTACATGCAAAATTCCTATGAGAAGTTTATCGATCCTTCTGGTGCTGTTGAGGCCATCACCACATATGAGGGGGAACAGATAGATGTCTCGGTTCAGATGGATGTTGACGAGTTCTTCAACCTGCTATTCGATCGCCTTGAAGGTCAGATCGATGGGCCTGCCAGGGAATTGTTCAAGTCAATTTATGGGGGCCAGCTGGTCCAACAAGTTAAATCCAAAGAATGCGAGCACATCTCCGAACGCTTAGAGCCCTTCTCAGCTGTCCAAGTCGAAATCAAAGGCAAAGCTAGACTTGAGGATAGTCTCCGTGCTTACGTCGAAGGCGAAGTTCTACAAGGAGAGAACAAATATTCTTGCACTTCATGTGGCCGCCACGTGGATGCGGTCAAGCGTGCTTGTCTCAAAGATGTGCCTGATAACCTGATCTTCAATCTCAAGCGCTTCGACTATGATATTATGACAGGAATGCGGGCAAAGGTCAATGATGAGTTTCAGTTCCCCGACACACTCGATATTGCCCCATACACACTGGCTCGACTCAGTGATGATGTACACGATGATGAACCGGATACTTTCCAGCTAACTGGGGTAATCGTGCACTCGGGGACCGCCGATTCAGGTCACTACTATTCGTACATCCGTCAACGACCCTCAGTCAAGGGTGTTCAAGACTCGTGGGTACAATTCAATGATCAAGATGTGACTGTGTTCGATCTCTCGCAGATGCGTGAGCAATGTTTTGGTGGAAATTCCGACACATTTTACAACCTCCCCAAGTTTTACAGTGCTTACATGCTGTTCTACCAGAGAACATCCAGTATTCAGAAAGTGGAGCAACAATTCCATGATCAGGACTCTGTCAACCCTGTCAGACTACCCCTCCCAGTCCAGATGGAGCAGCATCTAGCCCAGCACAATGAGCTTTACCTTAGAGCTTATTGTGCGCAGGATGCCTCACACGCCAAATTTGTTTTCCTCCTGCTCGAACGAATGAAAACGGTGCATGACGATGACTGTAGCGAAGATCATGCGATAGAATCGAGTACGATCGAGATGGCCCTCGAGTACGTTCATGAAATTAGCTCGAGATGGAAAGACATGCCGTATCTCGAGGAGACATTGAAAGCCATCCAAGCTTATGTGGATCAATGTAACGGTTGCGCCAGAACCGTTGCACATTGGTTTTCCAGGAGTCGAATGATTGAGGATGTCATTGTGCGGAGCCCTTATCATAATGTGAGAAAAAGCTTCAGCTATCTCTTTGCAGACGTCTTCCAACAACTACATACCAACAAAGCTATGATGGCGTCCGATAGTGTTGAGTATCAGCAGCTCCAGGAGGAATACGTGGAGTGGCTGCAGAAGTGCGTGGAGCAGCTTTCAAAACTCTGGGATATCGCTATGAAGACTAGCCGTTGTTGGCCTGAGTATTTCGGAACTCTCAGCAGTATTATCAGGCTTGGTGATGTGGAGCTCGCCACAGTCCTAGATCAAGAGTTTATTGAGAAATGTATCGAACTGGTAATGGTCCACCTCAACAACCCGACTGATTTCCCGATCAGCAAGAAATTGAAAGCTCGATACGCAGTCTACCTAGCAGCAAGAGACAGAAATCGACAAGTCAATCACCACGTGCATATCCGCCTCCTCATCAGTATTCTATTGCGCGTGGATTTTTATCTTCTACCAGAGGGTGATGATCGTGCGGTGTCTCCCAAGAAAATCGGGCTAACCGTCAATGAACTTGATTCTCTGGGATTGGGGAAGATCCCCCCCCGCCTCGAATGGCTAATGCGTCTCATTGCTGGCGGTGTCAATCCGAATGCAACAGAATTACTTGTAGCACACCTCGCCGGCGACCGACGACTCGCTGGCTCCGTGGCTGAGGTCATCCTTAAGGGGCTTAACGATCCAATTGTGAACACCGCCATCCATTTTCTCAGACCTACTATTGTCTTTTGCGAGAATTGTGGATTTGATTCCCAAATATTTGACCTTGTCCAACCTGCTCTTGAGAGTATCAGGACGGTTGGGATTGACTATAGCAAGGGCTATCTGGAGTTCGTCGAGGGGTTGTTGAAAGCTGAGAATACAGTAATAGAAGCCGATATCGGATTTCTAGAAGAGACGGTACTGCAGGCGATCAGTCACTGGGCTCCCACGTTTCTTGTGTCGACAAACGACAGCCAGCTTAATATCCGCGACGCTACGGTAGATTTACTACGAAGAATCTTGTTCATACCACTTCAACAAGCGGAGACTGAAGATGCTCGTCTCTACACCAATCTGCGGACCGTCTGTCAGGAACTTGCTACCAGTTGCCAAGCTTTCGTTCAACGCATATTCATGGCTCCTCGAGGTAGAGAGAGTGAGACATTACACCCGGGTCAAGCAAACCAGGTTCTCGACGTCATGGAACATTGTTTGCAATACTTCAGTATTGACAATGCATTGGAAGAGGCAAAGATGGCAGAGATTAACAACACGATGACACAATTGAAATTCAAAGCCGAGTCAACGATTGAAACTCTAAGTCCAGCAGAGTGGCAGGAAAACAGTAGTGAGCTAGCGGAGCTTAGTGCGGAGGAATACGAGGAGATCAACAGCCCTTAGTTTGGGTCGAAGAACCGAAGGGAGCGTGGTGGGTGAGAGCAGGGGTGTTGGGTTGTACCAGCGACTTTCCATTCAGTATGGCGTTGGGTTGCCACGTTTAAAGCACAGGAGTCTTGCCAATTGAGAAATAAAGCGAGGCGTCATGGGCAGAACAGCAGACTGGACTGGGTTGTCAAATAATCCCAGCATGATACGAGGCCACGAAGTGAACGACAAAGCTTTGAGCGGGCTACCCAGACATTGAGCCTCCGTGCGATTTTCAGGAGCTTCCCCGGGCCCTCCTTTCGTCTTGGGGTATCTTGCACCACGCATTTTTCAGGCGTTGAAATCGGTCTTGTATGGAAGGGCCGGCGGGCGGGCGTTTGGCTTGGATTCAGCCAGGGTACTGGTATTGCTCAGAATGAAAGAAACAACGAGATGACGAGGTAATCAACGATTAATGTGAGAAAGTCAAGGGGCAGGGAGGTTCTTCCAGTCCAGTGCAGTCCTCTAAGGACCCTAGGTTATGTTAGATCCTTAGGTATGAAACACATAGCTAATGCGCATCATACCCACTGGTATTGTTTTAGAAGTAGTAGCCACCTTGGATAAGCAGTGAGTGATTGAGAGACACCAGAAAGTATGTATCCATGCATCCCTTGCGCTAGGCCACAGGTGAAGGAGAGTCGGGACAAAGGCCCTAGATACATATCGTAGAGATTATTCAGGGCGACTTCGGACTAAGAGTGAAATTGTAATATTTATTTAATGAATATTAATATAAAAAAAGTCCAGGGATGGTCCCGGATGGAATGCAGACATACAGATATTATCGATTATAAATTTATAATTTCACTCCTGACCCATCCAACACCAGTAATAATATGATATATCTAAAGATCCTCCCTTCCTAACCCCGTCTCTCGAGTTTCAACGTGAAATCTCGTAAGTAGTTAGTATGATTGAGAAGGGAAAAAGCACAACAAATCTAATACCCCAGTTCAGTTCAGTTGCTTCGATTATTCAAGGACACCAGCTCAGGTATGTATGTACCGTACCATATACGTAGAGGCCCCCCCCTTAAGGAGATATATATCTACCAACCGGCCCGGTTATGTAAGTATGTAGTTAGTGAGGCAGGCCCGGGCATGGACATGGACATGGGACATTGATGGGTTTTTTTCCTTCTCTTTTACATGTATTATCACGTACGTAGTAAGTACCTAGGCAAACATCTGACGGAAGATGCTATCAAACGAACTTGCTGGAATCTTGTCTCCCGTTTTCCCGCGCGCCGCCAACACCATGCTCCTGCTGTGAGTCCTATTCATTCGTTCATTCGATCCGTTCAATTCAGCCAGTCCAGCAACCAACTAACCAGTAAGTCGGGTTCAGTCCATCGCTTGTGTTCGTGGATGTGCCAGTTCCAGCCAGTATTGACAGCAATTCGCTCCCAGCCAGCCGGAAATTGGGAAATAAAAGTGCTTCTCTCGTCTTTCGGGCTTGACAGCTTGCTGTTCTATGGCCCTCATCCTCTTCCTCCGGTTTCAAATCACGTTGATGTTCACAAGGTTTTTACCCGCATCCACTCGCCAGTGCCAACACCGAGATTTAAGCCATTGCGGCCCCACCATTCCCTGACCTCCCCCTCGCCGCCTCCACCAACGGCGTCTTCCATTGCCTCTTCGATATCGCAGGTCTTGTACTCGACGCGCAAGCCGCTCTTACGACTAACGTCCTTCCACCACTGGAGGACACCAGCGTGGCCGTTCTTTGTGGCACCGACAAGGACTTGATTGTCGAAGATCATCTTGCTGCCCTTGAAGCTGTGCCAGAGCTCCAGGACGGGGACATGGCCGTGCTGTGAGGCGAGCCGCGAGACACCGTCTTCGTGTGCGTACGGAATGCCCGAATTCTCCCACCATTCGATGCTGTTGGTGCGTCCGGATTGGGCGGCGAGGAGGATTGATTTGCCCACTTTCAGGGGGAGCTCGCGTCCAGGGGTGCCGGCGAGTTTCAGCGAGTTTACGCGCCACCATTCTAGAACGTCGACATGGCCTTTGGCACTTGCGGACTCGAGAGCTTTCTCGGTGTAGGTCAACTTCAGGCCGGAGTTGAGCCACCAATCTAAGACCTCAACGAATCCGGCACGTGAAGCGCCATCCATGGCTTCGGGACCATATTCTTTCTTGATCACTGCAGGACAGTCACGCCACCATTGGAGGATGGTCGGCGAGTTGTAGATCAATGAGGCTTTATGAGGGAGGAGTGCGAGGCCAAAACTCGTCCAGAAGATGTCTTTTTGATGCAAGGCGAGATAGGTTAATAGGTCGGTCAAGCTAAAGCGGAAGATGAGTTTGGTAGCGGTTTGGGAAAGTGTGGTAGGGGGCTGTGAAGTGGGATTGTTTGTAAAATATGCTTTGACTTGAGAGGTAGACTGGGTCAAAATGGTATATTCGAGCGAGCGACGCGATGAACCGGACTTGGGCACAAGCGCTGTCCATTCGTGTGGAGTGGGTAGGTGAGTGTAAATCCCCAATGCGGTGGCTAGTTCCCAGTCGCCTAGGTGGTCGAGGATGATTGTCCAGACTTCGACAGGTAGACTGGGCTTGGACAATTCATCATCGGATGTGGAGGGTGATAGATGTGGGATGGGGTGGTATGGAGTCTTTGGGCGGTTTGATCGAAGGATGGTTTGTGCCTCGCTGTGGATGGCCTCGAGTATCTCTTCAGGACCTTCCCATCGCCAGTCAATTTCGGGGAGGGAGGCAGTTCCTTGAGGGTTAGGACCTGGTTGTGTGAGGTTGGAAGGATCTTCGGCGAGGTCCCATATGGCTGGAGTGAGAACATGGATCCAATCCCATTTGCGATGAATTTTGGACAATTGTCTCTTCCAGGTGGGATGATTCCACTGATCAACGCTTAATTCGGGTAACATGGTGATGCGCTTGGACACATCCCAACACCTCAGGACATGGAGGATAATATCGACAGTGAAGCCATACAACATGAGAGAAACCATCCCGGCATCCATGACGATGACCAATAAGTCTGCCCATCGTGCGAGGCGGTGACCCAACATTTTGACTTGGTTTCTGTATGGATCCTGCGGTCTGTTCTCATACCACTGAACGCCGTCAAGACTGATAGGAGGGTCCATGTGCTGCTGATATTCTTCTCTAGAACTCTCAGAGACGACTCGAAGGTTAAGATCAGGATTTTGGAGGAGGTAGGGCAGGATTTCCGGGCCAATCTTCTCGGTGACATAGAGGAGCACGTTGATGCGCCGCCGAGTGGCTGGTAGGGCAGGTGGCTTCAGACCGCTAGGTGTAGCCATGGCCATAGCCATGATGAAGACAAGTTTGTACGATGCAGGCTTAGGATTGATTGCACGTGGGTGTACTGTTAAAGAGTTTGAGGGGAATGATTGAGGTCGAGCATGACGGTTGAAGCACCAGCCAGCGGTGGCGATAAAACTGTTATCGTTATCGGTGGGCAAAGACCTGAGACTCGAGACTCGGTAGGGCAAGAGGCGGTGGAGTGACAATGGCAGGGGTGGTATACCACATGCGACTCGTATGTGACTGGATCAAAGACGTAGTGGAGGGTTTGAAGAAGGAGACTGGGTAATACTGGAGTATGTAATAATGATGGATTCAGCCATGATCAATTCTTTGAAGTATCATCAATAATTGTGGTCCATGTGGCAGCCACTGACTCGCCGATCCCAGGCCACAACCGCCCAGCAGGCCATCCCATTCGCAGGATCATCATACCCGACCCTTTCTTCTTAGGTAATCCCCTAGGTACCCCTCTCCTCTGTATGCCACTGCAACTCTTGCCTGGTTCGGGGGAAGATACCCCTAAGAGACAGCCCGCGAGGCCTATTAACTGCGCCCCCTCGGGCGTAACTACCGCGGGGTAAATTCCTTTAACCAATTCCCAACTACCCACGCCCGGAACCCTCTACTACCCCGCTAAGTCAGCCTTTCCTTGGGTGCCTAATGCCCCTGGGCTGATTTCAATAAGGCTGTAACACCGCTTAAGTAGGCAGACAGGAGATACCGAGTATAAATATTATGTAGCAGCAAAACGACAAACTCAGCATGCCATCACCCATCAACACTACCACCATCAATTATCCATCACCAAACCCTAACCATGACTGAACAAAACACAACCGACCCAAGGATGCCTGCTACCGACTACGCCTCATTTGCTCAATATCTACAAACATCGCGTCGAATCTGTGCCCTGTTGGGCGCTGGCGTATCCGCATCCAGTGGCCTTCCTACCTTTCGTGGCGCTGGTGGTTACTGGCGATCTTACGATGCTACCCTGATTGCTACTCCAGGGGCATTTCGGGCAGACCCAGGTCTAGTATGGCAATTCTATTCCTACAGACGCCATATGGCCATGAATGCAAAACCCAATCGTGCCCACCTCGCCTTGGTCGAGTTGGCTCGCCGCAACCCCGATTTTATCACGTTCAGTCAAAATGTTGACGGCCTGAGTCCTCGTGCTGGTCATCCGCCAAACCAGTTGGTACTCCTCCATGGAAATTTATTTGATGTCAAGTGCTGGGACGAGGAGGGCTGTGGTTACCACGTGGAAAACGACTTCACCGACCCTATTGTGCCCGCCCTGGCTCTGCCCCGTGATGATCAGGGACAGGCCACAGATTCCCAACTCAAGGCCTCCATTGTCGCGAGACACTCTGGAAGTGCACTGCTGGAAGCCGCCATGAAGAAGAAACATGCTTTAATCAACGGTGTTGATATTTCCGATGTCAATGTTCCTATTCCAACCGTCAAACATGAAGATCTACCACAATGCCCTTCCTGCAAGAAGAACCTTCTCCGTCCAGGTGTTGTTTGGTTTGGGGAGAATCTTCCGGAGACGGCCGTGGATGCTGTCGACGCCTTCTTTAATCCCGAGGACAAGGTCGATCTGATGTTGGTCATTGGCACTAGCTCCAAGGTTTACCCTGCTGCAGGATATGCATTGAAAGCCAGGAAACTGGGTGCAAGAGTAGCAGTCATTAACATGGATCCCGCCGACGCCACTGTCCTGACCGACAAGGACTGGTTTTTCGAAGGGGACGCCGCCGTCATCGTCCCAGAGATCCTCAAGTCGGTCATTGGCGAGATCGGGGAATTTGACGAAACCAAGAGTGCATCACAATAAAATAACTAGTGAGCAGGTACTCAGTCCGATGTTTCGAGGCAGGCTGCCACATGCCAAAGGGGGTGCATTTGTCTGCTGCACGAACCATCCAGGAAAGGTTATGGATTCTTCCCTTGACCAGGCCTAATAGTGCCTTGTTCACTTGGCGGCCATCTCGGCCTTGAGTCGTCCGATCAGAGTTCGTGGCTGCTTCTTCGTGGGGGCTGAGGTAGAATAGGCAGACTCAAGTCATTCCTCGTATCAATCCACCTTCTCGATCGACCCTACCACTCAATGCAAAAGTCCCCTCTGCAAACCACAAGTCCTCAAGTGCCTTGAACCAAGATGGAACAGTCTTTCAATTGGTTCTTGGCCATTTGTCTGTACATTTGTCTCCCGATTTCGGCCAATCCGTCTCCTTAGGAGGGGGCTGTCAGTCTCATTTTAGCTATGCAATCGACTCTGGACCACTCTAAGTTATCTAGCCCTTTCGAACATAGTCATGGGCATGACTCCACGAGATGTGCCTTTCGGTGACTCCCAGGGCTCCCTGTTTATTCTCGCTCTGTGTGGACATCTCAGATTACCGACAAGATATGATTTGATTGAGCCCTTCGCAACTGGTCAAGTGTCGACGAAGAGGGCTTCAGGTCCATCTGAGTCTCGGTGACAGTTCGAAGTCGACATCCAAGGATGAATAATACTCGTGGCCAAAGATTGGCCAACGGATTAGAGAGCAGACACTTTCATCATCATCACCATCATCTCGAGAACGATCGACAAGAAGATATCGAGGGCCAGAGTTTTTATTTGCCTCAAACCCCGGAGCGGAGATGGTCAAAGGATGAGACAACAATACAAGCACATGAAGTATCAGAATCGCCAATCCATTCCTCTCAAGATGGAAATGGATTCAATTCCCCTCATCGAGACTCCTCTGGCTGGCCTTTGACTGAGAAATTCTATTCTCTCACTGGAGAGCCCAACACATCATGCCCAGGAGGCACCTTGATAAAGACTATTCTTCTTCCAACCGCGATAATCATCTTGCCAATGACCTTTCTCATTGCTGGCCTTCTTGGTCTAATCTTTGGCTACCGGGTCGATTCAGAACATAGTCTTTTCATCGACGTCTCCAACTCAGACATTCTGAGAGATCGCTCTGTTGTTCTCGTCAATTACTCCGCAACCCGGATTGTCTTTGTCGCATCGTGGGCATCAACACTTGCTCCCCTCCTCGCTGGTTTCGTCATGAGTTTAGATAGCTTCCGTACCGCCTTGATCATGTTTCGCTCTTCATCTGGTGCCGACCAAGCCAACTTGCCTACTCCATATCAATACAGCCTTCTCGTTGGGTTATGCTTGGCTTCAATAGGAAGGTTGAGGAGATATTTCTCCTACTCGGGAGAAGACGATGTTGTGGTGCCGCCTATCCTTCGCCGTGCAGCACGCACGTTAACACTCACTCTCTTCCTCGCATGTGTTGTGTTCGCTGCCGACACCGCAGTCCACTACTCCACCTCTACCATCGCATTTGACCAAATCAGCATATCCAACAACAAACTTGCCTATGGCAGAGCCCTCTCACAAGAATGCCTGACCCTCAGCCGGTTAGATAATCTAGGCCTTCCTTGTTCCCGCAATGGCATCACCGCAGTAGACGATTACGACACCTACACTGCAGGGCAAAACGAGATCTTCTTCCTCAATCACGACACCAGCAGCACATCCAAAATCATTCTCGTCGACTCCGACCCCCAAAAGGGGCGAAATTCCTCCGCCCAGGTCGCCCTCCTTATCCCCCAACCCTCGACACTCAGTCCCTTTCGAGACTTCCGAGCCGAGACGGCCGGGGTGCGCATGACCTGCGAGGCCGTGACCAACACACAGTGCAACTGGACGGACGGCGTGCTCGGCGAAGAGACCTTCTCGCAATTCAACTGCAGCGATAATTTCTATGGCATCCTCGGCAAAATGGCCAACTTCGACGACTCAGGCCACGTAATCGACGACCCCAACGTCCCCATCCTCGCCACCAAACCCGGCTCGGTGATCCAATACGCCTACTTCCAAGATCGCGGCCTCAACATCCCCTACGACGCCGTCGGCGATCTGGGCACCTTCCTGAACGACTCACAACTCATCAACCCGGTTTATGTGGCAATCGCGGCACGCTTCGCGGCCATCTCGCAACGCGCCGGCGTCGACATGACGCTCGACCCGGGGATCCACCACGTCGGCACGACCGCCAACCTGGACCTCGTACTCAACTGCCAATACACGACCTACGCGGTAGACTACAGCTGGGTGAACTCGACGGCGCGGGTCAACAAGATGACGCCGTCGCCCAACGGCACGCTCGCCGAGATCTTCCACGGCTACAACCTGGCCGGCGCATTCAGCAGCTTCGACAACGACCTCGCCGACTCGGTGCTGCAGGCCGCACTGTCCACCGACTCGACCGAACTCGCCGAGACCCTCGCGAACAGCTACGCGAAGCGCATCATGGCCGTGATCGGGCCCTTCCTCTCCAGCCGCGAGAACATCGCAGAGCAGACCCGCAGCCCCCTGCTCGTGGCGCGCGTGCCCCTGGCGCCCCTGGCGCTCCTGGTCGCCGCGTGCCTCGCATACGTCGGCCTCGGCGTCGCCTCCGCGGTCGTCGCGCACCGCTCGCTGCGCGCCGTGGACGTCCGCGATCTCGCATTGCGCTTCAGCCTGCCCGCCCTCGCGCTGCATGCGTTCCGCGACCCGCTGACCGACGCCGCGGCCGTGCAGCACGACTCGGAGTCCGCAACCCACTCCTCCCATCGCGTCTTCGACGAGACCAACATCCGCGCCGAGCGCGTCCGCGTCGGTGTCAGTGGCGCTCCGAAGCTCGGCTTCGAACTCAGGAGTTTCATTTGAGATCGATCCCCCGGGGGGCGGGGCGCGTGTGTCGATACCGATGTCCTGACTCCTTCTTCCCAAACCTAGCATCTCATCATACATACACTCTTGGATTGCGTGGTCTACCTTCCCCTGCCTTTGTGCGGAGTATACTACAGTCAGGTTTTTTGCACGAAATCATGCAGCCGAAACTGACTGACTGACCGACCGACTGACTGACCTTCTGCGTTTCTCGCTGTTTCCTTTTCAGTTTTGCCAAACGCTTCCTTCCGCTTCCTGCCGCAATCGAGCCATTTTTTCTTTCTTTCCTTCCCCCTCCCCCCTCCCCCTCTCTCTTTACAAAGTTTCAGATTTTCCCACGAGGAGCACGAATCTCGCCACGAACGAATATATAGATAAGACAGATTGCAGCGAACAAAAAGACAGTCTTGTGTATCGTATCTTTGTGTTGTATGTATATATGCATGCATGCATATTTGTTTACCTATATAGGTATCTCGCTGGTCGACGATATATATATATATTTACATTATACATACTTGAAAGTTAGTACCGCCGTCATCAACCACTTTAAACCATATATTATACTGCTAGACTTGTAGATAGGTAGTAGTATACTTGTATATAAAATTCCTATTATCATGCCTGTGAGGGAATACTGATCTCATGAGTTTCAATTATACTCTTCTTAAAACACAACGAGATTTAAAAAAAAAAAAATACCTACCTATATAAGTGGTGGGTTAGACCTTGGGAAGCTATTGAATTTGCTATATAAATATTCACTCACAGGGAAAGGAAGACATCGTGTTGAGTCACGCCGCACGCGCCAATGGATGAATATATTCATCTTGCAAAAGGCCATTTATTCCCGCTCGGTGGCTGGCTGGCTGGCTGACTCCTCCCAGTCAGTTCTCGTCTCCGTTCCAATCCTTGCTTGCTTTAATAGCATCGAAGGGCCAGCGGGCTGAGACAGCCAGCCAATCTTAGATCTAAATCACGAAATATTGTATGTACTATGTAGTTCAGTTCAGTTCAGTTCAGTTCACAACTCATCCCTCAGCAACGTGGATGAATCCCCGGCCTGATGATCCTCGAGGCTATCAGACGTGCCCGTCAAGAGCGACAGACCCTCGTCCAAGCCCGTCAAGAACTCCTTCTTGACATCGACCGCGCCAATCCTACCCATGAATCCCAACCCGAGAAGGATCTGCTCCTTCTCAGCAAGGTCTGAACCATCCACGACCTGGAAGCTCTGAGCGTACGCTTTTCTGTCGTCCTTGGGGCCGACGACGACGTTCAGCACGAGCTCCGCGGCGCCAGTTGCTTCGTTCTGCGTCAGCTCGGACGCTCGCTGGAGTCCATTGACGAGGTCCATTGTGATAAAGCTGTCGAAGACTGTCAGGTTGATGCGCGCCCAGACAGACAGGGGCCCACTAGTGCGGCTTTCTGTCACAAGCGAGAGCACGTTCGCTGGTGGGGGTGGCAGAATGGATGGGAGAGTCGGTTTCGGAGGTGGTGGTTGTGGTAGGGCACTGTCATCATCATTGCCGTCCCCGGGTTTTGGTTTGCCCGGTTTCTTCGTGCAGCAGATCGATTGCACGTATGGCGGGCAGTCGATCTCGCAGGTGCAAGGGCAGGTGTCGGGCGCCCAGGGGACTTTCTTGTCTTTCAAGCTCAGGAGGTGTTGGCTCGCAGTGACGCGCTCCTGAGATCTATCTGCAGCCGCACGTCGCCGCGTATCGCCACCAACAGGTGCTTGGCCTGGGCTCGTTGAACAACAGTTTGCTTGGATCCAAGCTGGACAGTTTTCTTCACAGTGGCAAGGGCAGGCAAGTGGTGGGAGAAGGCTCTGCACGGCTCGACTATTCTCAGGCGGTCCATCCGGCCGCAGGCCGGTGATGACGGTGCCCCCAACCTGGCAGCAGATAGGGTTACAGCCCGAGGCACAGCGTCGGCATCTGTCAGAGCAGAGCGCACTGAGGGGACCACCGCCAGCGTGGGTGATGTCGTTCCAATTGATATGATTGAAGATGTCCCGGTACCGTTGCGCATCTTCTATAAGGATATCCTTGATGGGTTTCTGGACCTCGTTCTCCAGCAGGTTCTGGATGTTTTTCACTTTTCCCGGATCAATGGTCGCGCCTGGGATGATGTGTGGAACGGACTGGGCGGCGGCTGCATTTGCTGTTTCCCCCGCGAGGACACAAGTCGACAACAGAAGCAGTGACGCTGTCGAGGCCAGGAATATTCTCAGGGAGACTGTACGCGCCATGATGGTAAAGGCTAGTAAGGTCTTACGGCACGAACAACAGCGATCGATTTTTCTTTGGACGTATCAGTCCCGAATCTCAGCTCGACAGTCCTTTGCAAAGGTTGAGCTCTTGATGACAAGCGATTATGTACCGAGATCAACTGCTCAGGTTGTGGTGGAATAATTACCTCTTGTCCAAATTCAAATGGAACGCGTTAATACGTCCCTAGGTTGATCAGGACTTGACCTTGCCCCGACTTAAATCATAGCACAGTGATAGACGCCTGTGGTCGGTAGATACTTCAATCCCTCGTAACCCCTCCTGGAAAAGGGGTGGGATAGCTTGCCAAAAGCCATCAGGCAGGGGCGGGAGATAGATCCCCTCGCGGCTGGTAAGGCTGACTCGATTGCATGTGCACGGGGTAGGCAGGCAGGCGACATCAACAAATCAAGAGCTATGAATCAGTATTGGCAAAAGCCTGCGTGACAGGAGGACTGGTGCCTTCTTTGCACGGTCAAGACTTTGGCTTGCATTGGTGTGGGTGAAAAGGCTGGATGTAAATACGAAGGCTTGGGAGCACAGCCCCCGCTACTGAAAACAAGTACAGTGGGTCGTTTTAAGTTTGAACCCGCAATGCGCGTTTTCACGCGTTCCGCGTTTCCTACGCGATTGTATCCTCCTCTTCAACTTACTCAATGGTTACACCACGTACTGTTTTAGGGACT
>Ga0105239_10002384_pt1 | contig 23968 bp, 17 predicted proteins | sample KBSC44metaG_FD_92761 | JGI IMG/M metagenome (GOLD analysis project Ga0105239, IMG submission 92761) | Corn rhizosphere microbial communities from Kellogg Biological Station, Michigan, USA - KBS C4-4 metaG | ecosystem: Host-associated > Plants > Roots > Rhizosphere > Soil | place: Michigan, USA...
ATTCCGGCCGTGCTGCACTACTACCACCGCTTCGTGCCGGGAGCGACCGAACAGGGCGTGCTCGATTTCCTGCTCACCGCCGCCGCGATCGGCATTCTGTACAAAGAGAACGCGTCGATCTCCGGCGCGGAAGTCGGTTGCCAGGGCGAAGTCGGCGTCGCCTGCTCGATGGCCGCGGGCGGACTCACCGCCGCGCTCGGCGGATCGATCTACCAAGTCGAAAACGCCGCAGAAATCGGCATGGAACACAACCTCGGCCTCACCTGCGATCCGATCGGCGGACTCGTGCAGATCCCATGCATCGAGCGTAACGCGATGGGTTCGGTGAAAGCCATCAACGCGCAACGCATGGCCATGCGCGGCGATGGCAAACATCGCGTCAGTCTCGACAAGGTCATCAAGACCATGCGCGACACCGGCCGCGACATGCAGGACAAGTACAAGGAAACCTCGCGCGGCGGGTTGGCGGTCAACGTCATCGAGTGCTGATCTGCAGAAGTGTGTAACGCTTGCGCGTTATCATCGGCGCATGTCTCGTCGTCTGCTTTTCGCCTGCCTTATGCTCGCGTGCGCCCCTGCGCCTGCCAAGCACATGTATCAATACACCGATGCCAACGGCATCAAGCATTTCACCGACATCAAACCCGACGAAAGCGTCGGCGACGTGAAATCCACGCTCGTGCGCACGGATCGACAGCCGTTGTTGCGCCTCGATGAAACAGGTCCCGATTCGGATCGTTCGGTCGGATTCGTCAACGCGTCCGGCGGACCGGTGTCGGTGCAGATCATGTTCGAGCAATCCTCGAACGTGGTTTCCGATCCGCCGCTGCCGGCGATGGTTGTGGCGGCGCCGCTCGGTGAAACGCACGCGCTGAATATCCATCCTGTCGACGCGCACGCCGGTTATCGCTACAAGTATCTGTTCAAGTACATGCCGGGCGATTACCGCGCGGTGCAGGATCCGAACGCGACGTATCGCGTGCCGTTCGATGCGGCAACCGAGGCATTCCGCGTCGATCAGGCGTTCCATGGCCGCTTCAGTCATCACGATGCGCAGAACGAATACGCCGTCGATATCAACATGCCGGAAAGCACGCCGGTGACGGCGGCGCGCGACGGCGTGGTGATGACGGTCGACAACGATTTCTTCGGCAACGGGCTGGACATGGCGCAATACGGCGATCGCGCCAACAACATCCGCATCGTGCATGCGGATGGCGCAATGTCGGTGTACGCGCACCTGCAGCTGGAGAGTGCGTGCGTGCATGTCGGACAGCACGTAAAGGCGGGACAGGTGATCGCGCTGTCGGGCGATACCGGTTACGCATCCGGACCGCATCTGCATTTCTGCGTGCAGATGAACAGGAACATGCAGCTCGTAGCGGTGCCGTTCCAGTTTGCGGATGAGCGCGGCGCGTTTACGCCGCAGCAAGGACAGATGCTCGGCGGGCGCTAGAAAATGTTGAAGTCGCGCGACGCGTACGGCGCCGCGCGACCACCGAGATCAGTTTCGTCGGCGCCGTTTTTTCATGCCGAACAGGGCGAGCAGCCCACCAAGCAGCGCGGCGCCCCACGTGGACAATGCCGGAGCCGGTATCGTCGCGGCGGCGGGTGCTGCCACTTGTCCTTCGAACGCGCCGATGTCGACGGCCGGCCCGACGACGCGCGGGAATCCCGGACCGCGCTGGTCGTTCGGGATAGTACTGACCTGGCTGGTGTCGCCCGCGTCGAGCGCCGGACTGCCGGCGAGCAATCCGCGCGTCAGTGTGGGACCGCCGTTGTTGGCCAGCGGCCCGAGTTTCGGATCGGCGGCGAAGACGTTGTGGTTGCCGGTCAACGTCGCCTGCAGTTCGGTGCCGAACAGGCTGTATTTCGCATCGACAACCGACGCGCCGACCGCGGCCACGTTCGGCGTGGTGCCGCGCGATGCGGTGTTGCCGTCGACGATCGTATTGGTGAAATACGCACCGCCGTCGCCGGAACCGGCGCCGAGAAGCACGCCGCCCGTTGCGTTCGTGCCGGCGGAGGTCGCCGAATTTCCGCTGATGGTGCTGTTGATGGTGATCACGCCGTATTTCCCGCCGCTTTTCTGCGACGACTGCGCGACGCCGCCCGCGACGTAGTCCGAACCTTTGGCGGAATTACCGGCGACGGTACTTTCGATCAATCCGATCAGCGCGTAGTAGCCGACGATCCCGCCGGTAGGCTGCACGCCGCCGGCCGGAACGCTGTTTCCGGAAAACGTGGAACTGTACGCAAGCACGGCCGATCCGAACGCGGCAACGCCGCCCGCGATGCCTTTCGCACTGCCGGTGGCCGTGTTGTTCGACACCGTGCACTGATCGAGCGTGGTGTAGCTACCTTCCACGAGCAGCCCGCCGATGTACTTGGAGGTGTTGCCGGTGATGGTGACGTGGCTGAGCGTCACGCCCTGATTCGCCTGCGGCAGTTGTTCGATCGGCGTGGCGCGATGCTGGGCCGCGGCGGTCTTGAACGGGTTTCCGGGCTTCACGGGCGGCGCGGTGTTGATGACGTTGATGCCGCCGGCAAAATATGCCGTGCCAGCGTCACCGCCGGTAATCGTGAGGTACGACAGGCTCACCGTCGGGTTTCCATTCACGTACAACACCGAAGAGGTGCCGTTCGCGTCGATGGTCTGTCCGGTGCCGGTGAGGGTCACGTTCGAGGTGATGGCCAGCGGTCCGTTGGCCAGCGTGATCTTCGAATTGCGCAGGTTGTCCGCGAATGCGATCGAGTCGTCGCCGGATCCCGCGACGCAACTGCTGGAACCGGCGCTGTCGGCATTGGCCGACGCGAGTGCCTGTCGCAGCGTGCAGGTGCTGGCGGAGCCGGCGTCGCCGGCGGTGGTAATGGTGATCGTCGCGGCGTCGGCCGCAGGCACGCCCAAAGCGAGAGCGATCGCAAGCGGCAGCAGCCGGCGCGAGCGCAGCGAAGTCGATTTCATGACAGCCCCTGTAATGAAGTTAGCAACGAGAATTTGTGCTGAAAGTATATGCACACGAAAATTTTTGACTAGGGCTTTGCGTCGTGCGAGTTGCAGGATTGCGCAAAGCGATCGTGCGACGCTGCAAAACGTATAATGCGCGACCCCAACGTTTCTAATCCCATGTCGGACCGCTTAGATCAAACCCATCGCCGCCGAACGTTCGCGATCATTTCGCATCCGGACGCGGGCAAGACCACGCTCACGGAAAAGCTGCTGCTGTTCGGCGGCGCCATCCAGATGGCGGGCAGCGTGAAATCGCGCAAGGCGGCCAAGCATGCGACATCCGACTGGATGGCGCTGGAAAAGGAACGCGGCATTTCGGTGACGAGTTCGGTGATGCAGTTTCCGTATGAGGGACGCATCGTCAATTTGCTCGACACGCCGGGCCACGCGGACTTTTCCGAGGACACGTACCGCGTGCTGACCGCGGTCGACTCCGCGCTGATGGTGATCGACTGCGCGAAAGGTGTCGAGGAACGCACGATCAAACTGATGGACGTGTGCCGTCTGCGCGACACACCGATCATGACGTTCATCAACAAGCTCGATCGCGAGGGACGTTCGCCGATCGAGCTGCTGGACGAAGTCGAATCGGTTTTGAAAATCCAGTGCGCGCCGATCACCTGGCCGATCGGCATGGGGTCGCGTCTGAAAGGCGTGTATCACCTGGGCACCGGCGAGGTGCACATCTACGAGCCGGGCAAGAATTTCACGCGACAGGATTCGACAATCTACACCTCGCTCGACGATCCGCAGTTGTCGGAACGTCTCGGCGCGGACATGCTGCGCGAACTGCGCGACGAACTGGAACTCGTCGAAGGCGCGTCGCATCCGTTCGATCAGGATGCGTATCTCGCCGGCAGGCAGACGCCGGTTTTTTTCGGCTCGGCGGTGAACAATTTCGGCGTGCAGCTGCTGCTCGATTTTTTTGTCGAGCATGCGCCGCGTCCCAAGCCGCGCGCGACGACCTCGCGCGAGGTGGAGGCCGACGAAGGAAAAATGACCGGCTTTGTGTTCAAGATCCAGGCGAACATGGATCCGCAGCATCGCGATCGCGTCGCGTTCATGCGCATCTGTTCCGGCGAGTTCGACGGCGGAATGAAGGCGTTCCACGTGCGGACGGCCAAGGAGATGAAGCTCGCCAACGCGCTGACGTTCATGGCGAGCGAGCGTGACATCGTCGAGAAAGCGTATCCGGGCGACGTCATCGGCATTCACAACCACGGCACGATTTCGATCGGCGATACCTTTACCGAAGGCGAAGCGTTGTCGTTCACCGGCATCCCGAACTTCGCGCCGGAATTGTTCCGCCGCGCGCGATTGAAGGATCCGCTGAAGATGAAGCAGCTGCAGAAAGGTCTTGCGCAGTTGTCGGAAGAAGGCGCGACGCAGTTTTTCCGGCCGCTGATGAGCAACGATCTGATCCTCGGCGCCGTCGGCGTGCTGCAGTTCGATGTGGTTGCGTATCGTCTGAAAGACGAATATGGCGTGGAATGCGCGTTCGAGAACGTCGGCGTGGTCACGGCCCGATGGATTCGTTGCAACGACGAAAAGAAGCTTGCCGAATTCCGCGAGAAAGCGGCGCCGAATCTTTCACTCGACGCGGCGGGCGAATTGGTTTATCTGGCGCCGTCGCGCGTGAATCTGCAGTTGACCGAAGAGCGCTGGCCCGGAATCACGTTCGCGGCGACGCGTGAACACGCGAGTTCGGTCGACGTCTAAAAAGCTGGATCCTAGCTTTCGCTGGAATAACGAGCGAAAAAAGCCCGGTCAGACCGGGGCTTTTTTATTTCGTTGCCGACGGGATCAGCCGCCGGTGCGCGAATTGAAAATCTCGTCGGAGTGGAACGCGCCGTTGAAAATGCGATCCGGCTGTGCCGATTGCTGCGCGAATCCGCGTTCGTCGAATGCCGTGAAAATATGATCGGCCGTTGCCGTGTTCACCGGGGCGGATTGATGCGGCTCCATCTTGCCGGCGTTCCAGAACACAACCGCCGCGACGAAACTCGCCGCGATGGCAGAAGCAATGCGCCAGCCGCGGCGTCCGTTGGCCGAACGGCGCATCGGATTCGCACGGCGATGCACTGCACCCTCGGCGCGCAGCAAACCGTTGACGCTTTCGCTCAGCACGATGGATTCGTTTTCCAGATCGCGCGCGAAATGGATCAGGTCCGCGTGCAGCGCGGAGCTGGCGATGCGATCGAGCTGCGCATCGGTCGCCGAACCGCCAGCGAGCCAAGCGATGGCTTCGGCATCGAGCGCGTCGGCCGCGGCGTTGCGCGTTCCGTTGCGATAGATGTGGCTCAAGTTGGGCTTATTCATCGAACTCTCCATAACCTTGCGTCTTCAACCGCTCGCGCAACGTTTCCATGCCGCGATCGAGCAGTTTCCTCGCCGCTTCCTCCGAGACGCCGAAAAATCCGCCGATCTCGCGAAAGCTGAAACCTTGCAGATGCAGCGCGACGGCCTGGCGCCTTCGTTCCGGCAACTCGGCCATGCATGCGGCGATCACTCCGAAATCCTGGGTCGAACCGGCCATTCTTTCCGGTCCTGCCGAGGATTCCACCAGTTCGAACCCGCCTTCGGACTGGTCCTCCGGCAGCGGTTCGGCGTGGCGGGAACTGGCCGCTCGGATGGCATCCACCACCGTCGACAGCACCGTTCTCTGTATATAAGACGTATGGAAGGCGGCATTCCGGTCACGCTCCAGCGCTTTCCATAGGCGGATGCGGACTTCCTGCTCGATATCGGCGGGGTCGATGCCGTACTGGCCGAGGCCGTGCTTGTCGATAAGCAGGCGCACCTTGCGCCCGTAGTCGTGCAGAAGCTGCTGCAGGCGGGTGCGCAGCGCCGGGTCCAAGCTCATGATTTTACTGAAAACTTCATGTCCCGCGCCCCTTGCCGCGGGTAAGCCTAGCCCGCGATGTACTTTTGCAGATGCTCCAGTTGTTCGGCCTGGTCGTCGATGACGGCCTTGACCAGATCGCCGATCGACAGCATGCCAATCACCGTGTCGTTTTCCACCACCGGCAGATGCCGGATGCGGTGGGCGGTGACCTGCTTCATACAGTGATTGATGCTGTCGCCCGGCGCAACCGTCATCACCGGCGCCGACATGATCTGGCTGACCGGCGTGTCCTTCGACGACTTGCCGTTGAGGATAACCTTTCGTGCGTAGTCTCTTTCGGACACGATGCCGACAAGTTTCGCCCCTTCCATCACAACGAGTGCGCCGACGCTGCGTTCGGCCATCGAGCGCACCGCGTCGATCACGGGTGCCGATGGGGCGATCGAATAGATCGCCGAGCCTTTGCCTTCGAGCAGATGTTTGACCAGTCGCATATCGCCTCCTGCGTCGAAACGTGCATTCGATTCTACGCTTGTTCACGCGAGACGACGCGGCCCCGCATCTTGCACGGAAGCGTTAAGCCGTACTCGCAAGTTGCACAAATTTCACACTGCTAAACGTCGCTTAAATCGAAGATTTCGCTGGCGAATCAGCCCGCTGCACGCGCTACGCCGGCTTGCACGGACGGCACGCGGTTTGCTCCATCAGCGCGCCCGCGTTTCTTAGGAAGGAGAACGTCATGAAAAGGAAGTTGCTTGCGGCCGCGCTGGTCGTCGCGCTGCCGTTCACGGCCTATGGCATGGACCGGAAAGACGCGGACCTCGCGATGGCCGAGGCCGGTGCATCGATCCAGGCCGCCGAAAGCGCCGATGCGGCGCAGTACGCGCCGACCGATCTGAACACCGCGCACGACATGTTCGCCAGCGCACAAGCCGCCTACGACCACCGCAACTGGACCGATGCCGCATTCGCGGCCGACAACTCGAAGGCCGATGCCAATCTCGCCGCAGCGCGCAGCCGCGAGCATCGCGCGGAGGCCACCACCAACGAACTCGAACGCACCGTGCGCAGCCTGCGCGAGCAGGTCGGCATGTCAGGAGGACAGCCATGAACCGCATTGCCAAACTCGGATTGACCGTTGCGCTCACTTCGTTGCTGGGCGCCTGCGCGACCACGCCGCCGGGGCCGCCGCCGGAAGTGGTGCGTCTGCAGAATGAACTGGATCGTCTGCATGGCGATCCGCGCATCGCGCCGAACGCAGGAAATGAACTGCGCGACGCCGACACGCTGGTGACCGATCTCGCCGTCAACGGACGGCACATGGAGCCGCGCGATTACCAGCACCGCATCTACATCGCCGATCGTCTGGTGATGACGGCGGAAGCCTCGGGCCTTGCGCGTTATGCGGAATTGCGCACGCGCGATCTCGGCGCCGAACGCGATCGGCTGATGGTCGATTCGCGCACGCATCAGTTGCGCGATGCGCAGATGGCCGCCGCCGATGCGCAAGCCGCCGCGGCGCAAGCGCAGCAGAATGCGGCGTTGGCGCAGCAGGATGCGGCAGCGTCGCGCGCGGAATCGGTGCAGTTGCGCGCCGATCTTTCGCAGTTGCAGGCGCAGCAAACGCAGACCGGTTACGTCGTCACGCTCGGCGACGTGTTGTTCGAAGTCGATCGCGCTGAGTTGAAACCCGGCGCCGCGCGCACGCTGGATCAGCTGGCGACGGCGCTGAACGACGATCCACGCGCATCGATCTCGATCGAAGGTCATACCGATTCGACCGGATCGGTGCGGCACAACGAATCGCTGTCGCTTGCGCGCGCGGAATCGGTGAAGTCGTATCTGGTCAGCCGCGGCGTCAACCCGTCGCGCGTCACAACGCAGGGTTTGGGCCAGGACTATCCGGTGGCGTCGAATGCGACGGAAGCCGGACGTCAGCAGAATCGGCGCGTCGAGGTGGTGGTGCAGACCAATGTCGCGTCGCTCAGTTCGACGAACCGCTGATCAAAAAGCTTTCGTCGGTCAGGAACGGCCCGCTTCGGCGGGCCGTTTCGTTTCGGAAGCCACGAATTCATCGACCAGATACAGCGGCCGTTGCTTGGCTTCCAGATACAAGCGTCCGAGATATTCGCCGATCATGCCGAGCGCGATGAGCTGCACGCCGCCGAGGAACAGGATGACGAGCATCAGCGTCGGATAGCCGCGCACCGCGTCACCGAACAGCAGCGCCTTGATCAGCACGTAGATGCCGAACAGGAACGACAGCATCGCGGTCAGCACGCCGATGTACGTCGCCGCTTTCAGCGGCGCGCCGGAAAACGAGGTGATGCCTTCGATGGCGAAATTCCACAACCGCCAGTAGTTGAACTTGCTGGTGCCGGCGAAACGTGCATCGCGTTCGTATTCGATCGAGGTTTGTTTGTAGCCCACCCACGCGAACAAACCTTTCATGAAACGCTGGCGTTCGCGCAACTGGCCGAGCGCCTGCACGGCACGCCGATTCATCAGGCGGAAATCGCCGGTGTCGCGCGGGACCGGTGTGGAACTCAAGCGCTCCATGATGCGATAGAACGCCGACGCGGTGATTTTCTTCGCCGCGCTTTCGCCGGCGCGGCTGGAACGCGTGCCGTAGACGACGTCGAAACCTTCGCGCCACTTTTGGACAAACTGCGGAATCAATTCGGGCGGATCTTGCAGGTCGGCGTCGATCATCACGATCGCATCGGCATCGGTGTGATCGAGCCCGGCCGTCATCGCATGTTCCTTGCCGAAGTTGCGGCTGAGTTTCAACCCTGCCGCGCGCGGATCGGATGCATGCAGCGAACGGATAACTTCCCACGTGTCGTCGCGGCTGCCGTCGTCGACATAAAGCACGTCGCCTGCGAGATCGGGACCGAGCGTGTCGAACACCGCCGCGAGCCGCGTATGGAATTCGCGCAGGCCCGAACTTTCGTTGTACGCGGGAACGACGACGGTGAGTTTCTGCATGGAAGGATCGTAGCAAATCAGCGTGGCAGATAGCCGACGCCGCCCAGCTGACGCACCTGCCGCTCGATCCACTCGGCGCGGCTTTCGAGATACGGCGTAACGTGATCGGCATGCATCTTCTTCGGATTCGGCAAAACCGCAGCGAGCAGCGCTGCTTCGCGCGAGGTGAGTTGCGACGGCGGCTTGTGGAAGAACGCGCGCGACGCCGCGTCGGCACCGTATATACCGTCGCCGAACTCGGCGATGTTGACGTAGACCTCGAGGATGCGCCGCTTCGGCCACGACAGTTCGATGAGCACGGTGAAATACGCTTCGAGCCCTTTGCGCACGAAACTGCGGCCGCCCCACAGGAAAAGATTTTTCGCAGTCTGCTGCGAGATGGTGCTGGCGCCGCGCAAACGCTCGCCGTCATCGGCTTCGTCCATCGCCTGCTGGATGGCTTGCACGTCGAAGCCGTGATGGGAAGGAAATTTCTGGTCTTCCGACGCGATGATCGAAATCGGCAATTCCGTCGATATGCCGGACCACGGCGTCCATCGGTACTTGAGCGAAAAATTCTTTTCGCCGTGAATCGTCGCGGCGATGCTCCGCTCCATCATGAAGGCCGACGTGGGCGGCGGCACGAAACGGAACACGAGCACCAGCAACCACGTGATCGCCAACCACGTGATCGCCAAGATCAACAGCCATTTTCCGATGCGGCGAAAGACACCGCGCCGTTTCGGCGGCTTTCTGTTGATGTCGTCGGTCCGTGCAGCCATCGGCGCGATTCGCGCCGTCAGACGGTCGCGGGATGTCCTATCCAGACGCTCGCCGGCTGCGGTCGCGCGTACAGGAACCCTTGGCCGAATTCGCAGCCGAGTTGCACGAGCGCTTCGTGCTGCTCTTGCGTTTCGATGCCTTCGGCGATGACCTGCATGCCGAGCGCGCCGGCCAAAGCGAGAATCGCGCGGACGACCGGTGCGCTGCCGCCGCTGGAATCGTGGGCGAGATCGGCGATGAAGGAACGATCGATCTTCAATGCCTGCACCGGGAACTGGTGTAGATAACTCAGCGACGAATAACCCGTGCCGAAATCGTCGAGCGACACGGCGAGTCCCTGCGCGCGCAACGATTCGAGCGTGCGCTTCGCCGCCGGCGGATTCTCGATCAGCATGCGTTCGGTCACTTCCAGGCGCAGGCTTTCCGGACGGATGTTGTGCTGTCTCAGCAGCGCGAGCAGTTTTTCGTCCAGCGTTTCGGAACGGAAATGCCGTCCGGACAGGTTGATGCCGATAAACTTGCCGCCTTCGAGCAGCGGCGGCGCGATTTCGAGCACGCGGTCGAACATCTGCCAGTCGATGAGCTCCGCCGCGCCGCTTTCTTCGGCGACGGAGAGAAAATCGCCCGGCGCCAGCACGCCGCGTTGCGGATGCAGCCAGCGCAACAGCGCTTCGTGGCCGACTATCGCGCGGTCCGAAAGGCGTACGATCGGCTGGAAATATGGAATAAATTCGTTGCGCGACAGCGCATGGCGCAAGTCGCTTTCCAGTTCCAGCAGCTGCATGGCGCGTTTGTGCAGATGTTCGTCGAACACGGCGTAGCGGTGGCGACCCTCGTCCTTGGCGCGGTACATGGCGACGTCGGCGTCGCGCAGCAGTTCTTCGGCTTTGCGGTAGCGCGACGACGAAATCGCAATGCCGATGCTGGTGGACGTAAAGACTTCTTTACCGCCAAGCCGGATCGGCGCGTTGAGCGCGTCGATGATGCGTTGCGCCTGCGCGCAGGCGTCTTCGATGTCGCCGATGTCGTGCAGCAGGATCGCGAACTCGTCGCCGCCCAGACGCGCGACCAGATCGCGCGGTTCCAGGCACGCCGAAATACGTCCGCCGACTTCGTTGAGCAGCTCGTCGCCGACCAGATGGCCGACGGAATCGTTGATGATCTTGAAACGATCCAGATCGAGGAACAGCACGGCGAAGCGTTCGCTCGGATCGCGCTGGAACTGCGCCAATGCCTGGGTCAACCGGTCCAGCAGGAAATTGCGGTTGGGCAGACCGGTCAGCGCGTCGTGCAGCGTTTCGTGTTTGAGCTGGCGCTCCATCCGCTCGCGCACGCCGATGTGTTCGCGCAGTTCGCGGTTGGCCGCCGCCAGCTCGCTGGTGCGCTCGATGACGCGCACTTCGAGTTCGGCGTACGCTTCCTTCAGTGATTCGGCGTTGCGCTTGCGTTCCAGCGCGTTCGCGATGTGATACGAGACGAACGTCAGCAGTTCCTGATCGCGCGGTGTGTAGCGGTGTTCGTCGGAGTGCGACTGCACGACGAGCACGCCGACGGTGCGGTCCGCGCAGATCAGCGGCACGCCAAGCCAGCTTCGCGAGCGCGTGCCGATCGGCTGCGCAGCGCCGCTCATGTAAAGGCGTTCCAGTCCCGCGCGATCGGCGAGCAGCGCGCTGCCGGTACGCAGCACATATTCGGTAAGGCCCGTTCCGAGTTTGCGCGGCGCGCGTTTTTCGTCGCGTTCGTCGACAGAATACGGGAATGCGAGATGTTCGCGGTCTTCGGTGAGCAGCGCGATATAAAAGTTGCGCGCGTACAGCAGACCACCGACCGCGCGATGCACGGCGGCATAGAATTCTTCGAGCGACTCGGTACTGTTGGCGAGTTCGGCGATGCGGAACAATGCCGCCTGCAAGCGCTCGCCACGCTGGCGTTCGAGCACTTGCTGTTGCAACAGACGGTTTGCTTCGCGCAGAGCATCCGTGCGCTCGGCGACGCGGCGTTCGAGTTCCTCGTGCACGGAACGGCGTTCGAGCGCGGTCTGGATGTGTTGAGCGACGTAGGTGAGCAGCGCCTGGTCACGCTCGGTATAGCGCGCCGACTCGGTATAACTTTGCACAACGATACCACCGACCACTTTTCCGCCGCGCAGCAGCGGCACGCCGAGCCAGTCGACGCAGTCGGGACCGAAGTTGACGATGGTGCCGACTTCCGCCTCGATCTCTTGCAGCGTTCCGCGCATCGCCGTGCCGCGCTTGAGCAGATGCCAGGTCAGGCTGCCGACGCGGTCGCGCATGGCGACGTCTTCACTGGTGTCGGGCGGATCGGTGTCGGCGATGTCGACGAAGTAGGCGAAGCGCAATGTCTCGCGCACCGGATCGAACAATACGATGTAGAAATTCTCCGCGTACATCAGACTGCCGACAATCTCGTGCAGGCTGCGGAAAACATCAGGCATGTCGCGATCGGCGCTGGCCTGTTCGGCGATGGCGAACAACGCGCGTTGCAACCGTTCGGCTTCTTCCAGATGCGTCACCGACTGCTGCATGTCCTTCAAGGTGCGCAGCTGGTCGAGACGCAACTCGAGCAGTTGCAACAGTTGCGTCCAGCGCAGACGGCTTTCTTCGCGTTCCCACACGGCGACCGGCAATGTCGCCATCAGTACGCCGGTGAGCAGGCCTTGCACATGCAGCGGTGCGGCGACCTGCGCCGTATGCGTGGCCATACTTCCGGTTTCGACGACGCGCGCATTCGTCTCGTACACGCGACGCATCAGGCGCTGCGTATCGGGATCCGGTTCGCGTGAGCGTTCGTCTTCTGCCAGCAAATAGATGTCAGCGCTTGCGGCGCCGAGCCAGTCGCACGCGATGCGGCGCACCGCTGCTGCCACCGAGGGTGTGTGTGTCGCCTTGAAAAGATCGAGCAACATCGACGTCGGCAGCGGTACGACCGCTTCGGTCACGCTCGAAGCGCCTGCGGCGACAGGTTTGACAATGGGGGTCGGCGGACGAACAGCCATACGGACAGATTCAGCGAACCGGCGAAACCGGCGTGCTAAGCCATTGATCCAAAAACCGTCCTGCGACGTCTGGAGAAAATACCCAACGCATACGACCCCTTGTTTTACGCCAGCTAGTGTAACGATTTTTTAAAGACTATCGACGACGGACCGATAACCTTGACAGGTAGATGAATAAGCCGCATGCAGAGATCGCGCCGCGTAGAAAAAGATTGTTAGTTTTTCATAAGTTTGGTATATTCCGGCAGGACTCCGGTTCGAAGCCTATTTTGCGGAACGGATCAGGAACTCACCGTTCCCTCACGTACTCTTAAGGACAAACACACACCACGATTATGCGTTCGCTCCTTGCCCCTCTGTCGCTGCTGCTGTCCGCCGGCTTGATGCTGGGGCAGCCGCTTGCGCACGCACAGGCGCCGAACGTTACGCTGGTGCAGGCGGACAAGTCGCCGCGTCTTTTCGACCAACTTTTTTATTCGCCGGCGATGATCGGCAATCCGGCGCCGAACCAGTCGCAGGGCGTGATGCCGCTGTGGAGCACGCCGGACGGCCGCATCCTGGCGATCGTCGCGATGAACAGCGGAGCGCCGGCCCTGTCGCCTGCACCGCGCATCGATCCGGCATCCGACCTGAAATTCATCGACGTCACCGATTTCGTCAGCTCCGGTGTCGGCGTGCATTTGCGCGACAACCTCGCCGCGTATGCGAATTTCGATCAGGGCATCGTGTTGACGCCGACATACGCCAGCGCAAATCCGCTCGAGTGCAATCCGATGTTCTCGTTCGGGCTGGACAGTCGCTGTCTGGCTGCCTCCAATCGGGCAACGACGAGCGCCGTGCATCTGGGAACCGGCGTCACGGCGGGCAATCTCGATGTGGATCTCAGCTATGGTCTGTCGTGGTTGCACACGGGCGATCAGCAGCATCTCGGCGGCGGCACGCAGCCGACGTTCTGGGACATTTTCAGCGGCACCAACGGCAGCGGCATCCGCACGCTGGTCATTCCGGGCGTCGAACTGGGTAGCCTGCAGAGTTCGAGTCTGAACGCCGGCGGCCGCTGGCATTTCAATGAAGACCAGTCACTGGATCTGAATGCCGCCTTCGGCCGCATCCAGCTCGAAGTGCCGGGTGGCGCTGCATTGCCGAACCTCAACCAGGCCGCGCTGAGTGTTGGCGTGCGCAGCGGACCGTTCAGTGGCGTCGTCATCGGCCACGTACTCGGACCGGCGGATCTGCTCAACAGCGGCCAGCGCTGGAGCAGTCTGGATCTGGGCATTTCCTGGCGCGCGCCGTGGCGCGGCGTCTTCAGCATCGGGGCGCAAAACCTGTGGTCGTCGGGCAATCTGCCGGCCATGGTCGAACCGACTTCGCGCGAACCGGACATGACCCAGTCGCGCGTTCCCTACGTCCAATATCACCAGGACTTGTGATCCTTTCGTGTTGGCAGAACACGAATTGATGTTGTAAAACCTCGAAAACTGCCCCTTCCGACGCCTCTTCTCCGAGGCAAAAGACTTAACAAATTCAATCTCTTGCCGCTTTCAGGGCTTAGGGATTCCCATGTTAAGCAAATGTTGCTAGTATCGTCCGCTGCCGAAACTTTTGGTGTGCCATTTTTTGGCTGTGGTGTGCCGTTTTGGCGGTTCCAGGAAGGAACTTGTCCCGAATCTGTTTAAACAACCCTGACGTTGGAGAGTGTGTAATGAGACTCGACGTGAATAAGCTATCGTCGGCGGTTCGTCTGGCATTGTCGCTAGGCGCCGTCGCTACGGTCGGTTCCGTCTCTGCCTATGCGCAAGACGCGAATACGACCAATCAGAAAGGCCAGTCCCTCGAGACCATCGTGGTGACCGGTTCGAACATCCGCCGTGTCGACATCGAAACGGCAAGCCCCGTGGTCACGATCGACCGTGCGCAGATCCAGGCGTCGGGCAAGGTCAACCTGGGCGACCTCGTGCAGGAACTGCCGTCCATGGCAGGTGCCGCGATGAACCCGCAGGTCAACAACGGCGGCACCGGCACCGCAGGCGTTTCGCTGCGCGGCTTGGGTTCCAACCGCACGTTGCTGCTCATCAACGGCCACCGCATTCCGTTCCAGCTGCAGGACTTGAACCTGCTGCCGATCTCGGCGGTGGAACGCATCGAAGTGCTGAACGACGGCGCCTCCGCCGTGTACGGTTCGGACGCGATCGCCGGCGTGGTCAACATCATCACGCGCACCAATTATCAGGGTGCCGAGTTTGGCGCCGACTTCGGTCAAGCGGACAAGGATGACGGCGAACGCCGCGCGATCCACATGCTGTTCGGTCAGTCCAGCGACAAGGGCAACATCCTGTTCGGCGTGCAGTACGACAAGCAGGATCCGGTTTCGGCCGCGAACCGCAAGGTGTCGTCGGCCGCGCAATACATCTACAACACGCGCATCAATACGCATGCCGGTTCGTCGCGTACGCCGGGCGGCCGCTACTTCCTGCCGGGCAGCAACCCGATCATCCAGCAGCTCGGCTGTAAAGTTGCCAGCAACGGAACCTCCAGCGTCACGCTCTCCGGCAACAAGCTGCCGAGCCTGACCACGCCGCCGACCGCCGCCGACTTCCGTTGCTACAGCAGCGCGAACGACGCGTTCAACTTCCAGGCCGTCGGTAACTACGACCTGATCCCGAACGAGCGCACCGGCGCCTTCGTGCTCGGCAACTACAAGCTGACCGACAGCATCGAAGCGTACGCCGAACTGCTGTACCACAAGATGGTCGCCCATCAGCAGCTGGCTCCGTATCCGTTCGATCTGTCCAGCAACGGCGTGACCATTACGCCGGACCAGTTCTACAACCCGTTCGGCGCCACGTTCGGCCTCGGCGGCACCAGCACCATCGCGCTGCGCCTGAGCTCGCTCGGCAATCGCGGTCTGAAGATCGCCAACACGACCGAACTGGCCAACATCGGCCTGAAAGGCAACATCGGCGAGACGAGCTGGAACTGGGATACGCATTTCAGCTACGGCAAGCTGACGCTGGAAACGCAGAACCTGAACTACCTCAACTTCAGCCAGCTCGTTCCGGAACTGGAGTGCACGACGGCCGACGCGGCTGCGGGCAACTGCACACCGCTGGACATCTTCAACCAGTCCGATCCGAACACGCGCACCCTGTTGGCTCAGGCCAAGATCAACCCGTACTCCAACACTCTGTACCAGATGAAGGAGTGGGACGCGTCGGCGAACGGTTCGCTGTTCACGTTGCCGGCCGGTGACGTGGCGCTCGCCGTCGGCGGCACCTACCGCAAGGAATACGTCGGTGGTGACGTCGATCCGCTGATCCAGAACTCGTACAGCGTCACCGACGGCGTGGGTTCGTTTACCTGCCCCGGCCCGAACTCGATCTGCTCCGCTGCGGCGCAGGGCGGCTTCAACGTGAAGGAAGCGTACGCCGAATTGCTGGTCCCGATCCTCAAGGACGTGCCGTTCGTGCACTCGTTGAACATCGACATCGGCGACCGCTACTCGAAGTACTCGAACTTCGGCAGCACCAACAACTGGAAGGTCGCGCTCGAATACCGTCCGATCGAAGACCTGCTGCTGCGTGCCACGGTGTCGAAGGTGTTCCGCGCCCCGACCCCGACCAACCTGTACCTCGGCCCGATCGGCGATGCGCCGACCGCGACCGATCCGTGCGGCGGCACCACCAACAACCCGAACCGCGCTTGCGGCGGCTTCCCGATCGTCCCGACGCAGCCGTTCTCGCAGCTCACCGGCTACGTGATGGGTTCGAACTTCGCCAACTCGCACGGCCTCAGCACCACGCGTCTGACCCCGGAAAACGGCAAGTCGTTCGACTACGGCTTCGTCTACGATCCGGAATGGCTGCCGGGACTGTCGGTCAACGCCGACTACTACCGCATCCTGCTCAACAACCTGATCGTGTCGGGCCCGGGCATCGCGCAGACGATCCTGACCGACTGCTACAACACCGAAACCGACATCTGCAACAACATCGTCCGTTACCCGGACGGCTCGATCAAGTTCGTTGTGGAATCGCCGTTCAACGCGGGTAACCTCGTCGACCAGGGTCTGGACGTCGGTGCGCACTACCGTCTGCCGACCACTGCGTGGGGTAACTTCCGCGTCGGCGTCGATGCGACCTACATCCAGAAGTACAACGTCGCGGAGCCGGGCTTCACGCAGCATCTGGCCGGCCACTTCGACAAGACGTTCGGCAACTTCGCCCGCGTCCGCGCGCTGGCTACCCTGGACTGGAACATGGGTCCGTTCAACGCCAACTGGACCACGCGTTACATCGGCCGCATCACGCTGGGTTACGCACTGCCGAGCCTCGGCCCGTCCGGTGTGGAATCGAGCACCAACCCGTACTTCCCGAACCCGATCGGACCGGTTCTGCATTACGGCGCGGTCACGTACCACAACGCCTCGATCGGCTACAACATCGAACCGATCAACACGTATGTGGGCCTGGGCGTCGACAACATCTTCGACAAGCAGGCACCGTTGCTGTATCAGAACAACGTTCTGAACGCCAACACGGACGTGAGCACGTACGACCTTCTGGGTCGCTACTACCACGCCAGCGTGACGGTCAAGTTCTAAAAAAACTGGTTTTACGGCGGTACTCAAATCGCGCGGGCAACCCCCGCGCGATTTTTTTTGCCTGCCGAAAAGTTGACGTGGGATCACCCGCGATGGGCGGATGCCGTGCGCCAAACCCGGCCGCGCGCGCCGCGAGCCGGCCAGCCGATGCCGCTATGCTAAAATTGCCGCCTCGCAAGCGCTCTTCCGTCCGTGTCCTCTACCGCCTCCGCCACCCCCATGATCGAGTCCATCGTCGCCGCGCTCCAGTCCGACCGCGCGGACGATGCCGAGCGGATGTCGCGTGAGTTCCTCCAGACCGATCCGCAAAACGAAGAAGGCCTGCTGCTGCTCAGCATCAGCCTGATACAACTGGACCGTCATGCCGAAGCGACGGTGGTTTGCCGTGAACTGACCCGCATCGTGCCGGACTCGGCCATCTACTGGAGCAATCTCGGCACCGTGCTGCGCGACGCGGGCGAACTGCGCGAGGCCGAAGAGGCGTACCAGCATGCCGTCGAGCTCGATCCGAAATTCTTCGGCGCACTGCTGAACCTGGGATACCTGCTGCTGGAAGGCGGCAAGTTCCCCGAAGCGCGCGATGCGCTGCTGGCCGCGCACACGCTGGACCCGCGCTCGCCGGAAGCGCGCATCTACGGCGCGCAGACCTGCGTCGCGCTCGACCGTCGCGATCTCGCCGAAAAACTCATTGCACCCTGGCCGACCTGGACCGATCTGTCGGACGAACTCACCGTGGATATGGCGGGCCTCATGGTCGCCGCCGGCACGGCCGATGTCGGTGCGCAGATTCTCGAAGCCCTGCTGCGCCGCAGTCCCGGCAACCTGCGCGCGACGGCAAACCTCGTGTTCCTGTACGAACGCGTCAATCGCCTCGAGGAAGCACGCGCGCTGCTGGCCAAGCTGCCGCCGCCGGAGACCATTTCCGATCCGAAATTGCAGTACGACATCATCAGCGCCAACGCGACCTTCGCGCTGCGCGAAAAAGATCCGGCGCGCGCGCGCGAACTGCTGCAGCGTCTGATCGACATCTTTGAAGCCTCGCCCGCCGCGAAGCTCACACCGTGGCGTTCGGGCGACCTGTATTCGTCGATCGCGAAGATGTACGACAAGGAAAATAACGTCGACGCCGCGATGCAGGCGCTGGCGCTGTCGCACGAACGCCAGATGACGCTCGCCCGTCAGGCCGTGCCCGATCTGGTCGCACCCGACGCGCCGCCGCTGTACTTCGGCATGCTCCTGGTCGACGAAGACATGCGCGCGAAATGGCCGCAGTATCCGGCGCCGTCCATGCTCGAGTCGCCCATCTTCGTGGTCGGCTTCCCGCGTTCGGGCACCACCATGCTCGAACAGATGCTCGACGCGCATCCGCAACTGCAATCGATGGACGAACGCGCGTTCCTGAGCAACCTGCTCGACCTGATGAGCGAATTCGGCTGCGAGTATCCGAAAGATCTCGACAAGCTCACCGAACAACAGTGCGAGGCGATGCGCCAGAATTACTGGCAGGCCACGCAACACGTCGCGCCGCGCAAACAGGGCCAGCGCCTGGTCGACAAGAATCCGCTGCAAATGCTGCGCCTGCCGCTCATCAACCGCCTGTTCCCGAATGCGCCGATCATCATGGCGCTGCGGCATCCGTGCGATTCGATCCTGTCCAACTACATGCAGCACTTCACCTCGAATTCGTTCGCGGTGCTGTGCTCAAGCCTGGAGCGTCTTGCGCAGGGCTACGTCAACGCCATGAACGCGTGGATTTATCACGACAAGGTCCTAAAGCCGCACGTCATCCACTCACGCTACGAAGATCTGCTCGACGATTTCGAGGGCAACATCCGCCGCATCGCCGATTTCCTCCAGCTCGACGACGCCGCGCCGATGGCGCGCTTCGACCAGCACGCGCGCGACAAAGGTTTTATCTCCACGCCGAGCTACAGCCAGGTCATCGAGCCGCCGAACAAGAAAGCGGTCGGACGCTGGCGGCGCTACCATCGCTACTTCGAACCGGTGCTGCCGATCCTGGAACCGATCATGAAACACTGGGGCTACGATGTTTGACGCAGCCACCTTGTCGGCTGCGGCTTCCAACGGCCGCGATCCGCGCCTGGAGGGATTGTCCTCCAGCGCCGCGCGCCGGTTGGGCATCGCTGCACAGGCGCTGTCGATGGGACAAACCCCGGTCGCCGAACAGCGCCTGGCGGGATTGCTCGACGTCTATCCTGATCATCCTGAAGTATTGCGCATGTTCGCCGCGCTGCAGTCGTTACGCGGCGATGCGGCGGGCGCGACGGTCACCATGGAACGCGCCATCGCGCAGCGTCCGGATGACGCCGCGTACTGGAGTTCGTATGGTTCTGCGCTGCTCGACGCCGCGCGCTACGACGACGCCATCGCCGCGCTGAAGCGCAGTTGTGATCTCGATCCGAACTACACCACCGCCTGGTACAACCTCGGCCTGGCGTACATCCGTTGCATGCATGTCGACGAAGCGAAAGTCGCTTTCCAACGCGCGGTGTCGCAGGCGCCGGAATTGTCGATCAACGCCCGCGTGATCCTCGGCGACATGTTCCGCGCGGAGAATCGTCTCGAGGAAGCGAAAGCCGAATACCGCGAAGCGATCGCAATCCAGAAAAATGCGGGTACCGCCTGGTGGGGTTTGTCGGAAATCAAGACGCAGCGTTTCAGCGACGACGATCTCGCCGACCTGCGCCACGCAATGACTCTGCCCGGCGCCAGCGAAGACGACATGGCCGCGATGGGCTTCACGCTCGCGCGTGCGCTGGACGACCGCAAGCAGTACGCCGAGTCCATCGCTGCGCTCGAGAATGCCAACGCGCGCATGCGAGCGCGCAAGCGCTGGGATGCGCGCCTGCAATCCGATCACATCAGCGCCGTGCTGGACGCGTTCACGCCACCGGTTGCCGGCGCGCTCGATCCGACGTTGGGCCGCGAAGCGATTTTCGTCGCCAGCATGCCGCGCTCGGGCTCGACGCTGACCGAACAGGTGCTCGCTTCGCACTCCCAAGTCGACGGCGGCGGCGAAGTTGCCGATCTTCCTGCGGTGTTGATGGAAGAATGCCAGCGCATGAACATGTCGTTCCCGCATTTCGTGCGCGATCTCACGCCGGCCGACTGGGCGCGCCTGGGCCGCCGTTATCTGGAGCGCACCAAGAAATGGCGCGGCACTCGCCCGCGCTTCACCGACAAGATGCCGAGCAACTGGCAATACGTCGGCGCGATCCGCGCGATGCTGCCGGGCGCGCACGTGGTGATCGTGCGTCGCGATCCGCTGGAGACGTGCCTGTCGTGCTATCGCCAGCGCTTGTCGAATAGCGAATACACGCGCACCTTCGCCGATCTCGGCGCCGCCTGGCAAGACTTCGACCGCGCCGTAAAACACTGGCGCACGCTGCACCCGGATTTCGTCCACGAAAATATCTACGAAGAATTCGTCGCCGATCCGGAACACACGATCCGCCAGCTGCTCGCCTTCTGCGAGTTGCCTTTCGAAGAACAGTGTCTCGAATTCCACAAGACCGAACGCAGCGTGCACACGCCGAGTGCGACACAGGTGCGCGAACCGCTGCGCAAAGACACCGCGCGCGCGCAACGCTACGGCGCGCTGCTCGATCCGCTGCGCGCCGCGCTCGGATTGCCGCCGTTTTCGCCGTCCGCATGAGCGCGCGCTCGAGCGCAACGTCGTCATGACGCAAAACAGCGCCGCCGTCGGCACGTCGACGCAGCGCGATACGCGCTACGACGGCCTCTCTTCGAGCGCGATACGCAGGCTGGTGGACGCCGAACAGGCGTTGTCGGCGGGTCAGGTCGTCATCCTCGAACAGCGCGTGACCGGTCTGCTCGCGCTCTATCCGAATCATCCGGAAGTGGTGCGCATGTACGCCGGACTGCAATGCCTGCGCGGCGATTTCGGCGGCGCGGCAGCGACGATGGAACGCGCCGTCGCACAGCGTCCGACCGATGCCGCCTGTCTGAACGGACTGGGCTCCGCGCTGCTCGAAGCCGGACGCTACGACGAAGCAATCGCTGCACTGCGCCGCGCATCTGAAGTCGATCCGGACTACACCTCGGCCTGGTACAACCTCGGCCTCGCCTATGCACGCAGCATGCGTCCGCAGGATGCGATCGCACCGCTGCAGCTCGCCGTGTCGAAGACGCCGGAATTCGCCGTGAATGCACGCGTGATCCTCGGCGACATCTATCGCGCGGAAAACCGCATCGAAGATGCGATCTCCGAATACCGCGCCGTGCTCACGCTGCAGAAAAACGCGGGTTCCGCATGGTGGGGATTGGCCGACATCAAGACGCGCAAACTCGACGACAACGATCTCGCGCAATTGCGCGCAGCGATGACGATGCCCGGCAGCCCCGACGATCTGTCGGCGATGGGTTTCGCGCTGGCGCGCGCGCTGGAAGATCGCGGCCAGTACGCCGAATCGCTCGCCGCGCTCGAAACCGCCAACGCGCGCATCCGCGCCTACCGCGGCTGGGATGCGGCGTGGTATTCGGCGCATGTCGAGCAACTTCTGAAGGCGTTCACCCCGCCGCCGGCCGGCGCGACCGATCCGCAACTCGGCCGCGAAGTGATTTTCGTCGTCAGCCTGCCGCGCTCCGGCTCGACGCTGACCGAACAGGTACTCGCTGCACATTCTCAGGTCGACGGCGCCGGCGAACTGCCGGATCTGCCGGCGGTGCTGATGGAGGAATCACGCTGGATGGGCAAGGCGTTTCCGGATTTCGTCGCGGACCTCAAGCCCGCCGACTGGGAACGCATGGGCCGCCGCTATCTCGAACGCACCGCTCGCTGGCGCAGCCAGCGTCCGCGTTTCACCGACAAGATGCCGAGCAACTGGCACTACGTCGGCGCGATCCGCGCGATGCTGCCCGGTGCGAAAATCATCGTCGTACGGCGCGATCCGCTGGAAACGTGCCTGTCGTGCTATCGCCAGCGTTTCGCCAACAGCGACTACGCGCGCTCGTTCCAGGATCTCGGCGCGACGTGGCGCGCGTTCGACCGCAGCGTGAAGCGCTGGCTCGAACTGCATCCCGGACGCGTTTACGAGAGTGTCTACGAAAACCTCGTCGCCGATCCGGAGAAATCGATTCGCGCGTTGCTCGACTTCTGCGAACTGCCGTTCGAACCTTCTTGTCTCGAGTTCCATAAATCCGACCGGCAGGTGCACACGCCGAGCGCCACGCAAGTGCGGGAACCGCTGCGTGCCGACACAGCGCGCGCGCATCGTTACGGCGCGCTGCTCGATCCGCTGCGCGCCGCGCTCGGATTGCCACCGTTTTCCCAATCCGCATGAACGCGCCCATGATCGAACCGACCGCCGCAAAAGCCAGCCGCGACCTGCGCGACTACGTGCGCTATTACGACGACGCGTTGCCCAAAGAGTTCTGCGCGCAACTCGTGCAGAATTTTGAGCAGGCCACGCATCTGCAGATGCCTCACGGCAAAGGCCATCAGGCGGGCCTCGATTCGAGCGGCTGGACGGAACTCGACGTCGGGCGCGTCGCCGATGCGGCATTCATGGGCTTCTTCCATTCCAAAATCGACAACTACCTGGCCGAATACAACCGGCAACTCGGCCTGTCTCTGCCGATCCCGCCAAGCGCCAAGCTGGACGATCTGCGCATCAAACGCTATCGCGCCGGCAGCGGCGAGAATTTCCAGCCGCATTTCGACTCGTATGAACGCAAGAGCGCACGCTATCTGGTGTTCCTGTGGTATCTCAACGACGTCGCCGAAGGCGGCGAAACCGCGTTCATCGACATCGACATGAAAGTGGCGCCGCGCGCCGGACGCCTGCTGATATTCCCGCCGTACTGGATGTACCAGCACGCCGGTTTGCCGCCGGTGTCGAACGACAAGTACATCATCTCCACGTACCTGATGTTTTGATGCAAACGGGCGCCGTCTCACTTCCTGCCGGTTCGCGACTCGCCGGATTGCCGCAGACGGCCATCCGCGCCGTCGTCGCCGCTGCGCAAGCGCTCGATCGCGGCCGCGTCGATGAAGCCGAACATCACGTCATCGCGTTGCTGGCGCTGTATCCGGCGCATCCGGAAATCCTGCGCCTGCACGCAGGAACGCAGCGGTTGCGCGGCGACATCGACGGCGCCATCGCCACGCTGCGACGCGTGATCGCCGCACGGCCGGACGATGCGCTGTATCTCAACACGCTCGGCAGCGTGCTGATCGATTCCTTCGGCTACGACGAAGCCATCGACGTGCTGCGCGAGGCGACGCAACGCGACGCATCGCTCGCCAGCGCCTGGTACAACCTCGGCCTCGCTCACATGCGCGCGATGCAGGTCGATGAAGCCGCCACCGCATTGCGCCGCGCGCTGCAACTTTCGCCGGAAATCGCCATCAACGCGTACGCGATGATCGGCGACATGTACCGCGCCGAAGGGCGCATCGAGGAAGCGCAGGCCGCGTATCGGGATGCCATCGCGCGCCAACCTCACGCCGGCATGGCGTGGTGGGGCCTGGCGGATCTGAAAACGCTGCGCTTCAGCGACGACGATGTCGAACGCCTGCGGCGCGCGATGACGCACCGTGCCGCCAGCGAAGACGACAAAGCCGCGATGGGTTTCGCGCTGGCGAAGGCGCTCGACGAACGACAGCGCTATGCCGAATCGCTCGATGCACTCGCGCAGGCGCACGCGCGCGCGCGCCAGCAGCGCGGATGGAACGCGCCGGCGCAATCGGACTGGATCGATCGC
>Ga0105239_10002385_pt1 | contig 23952 bp, 18 predicted proteins | sample KBSC44metaG_FD_92761 | JGI IMG/M metagenome (GOLD analysis project Ga0105239, IMG submission 92761) | Corn rhizosphere microbial communities from Kellogg Biological Station, Michigan, USA - KBS C4-4 metaG | ecosystem: Host-associated > Plants > Roots > Rhizosphere > Soil | place: Michigan, USA...
GAGGAGCCGGTAAAGATGTTCAACAATATGCTATTGTAACGTTACTGGAAGTGGTCATGAAAAGCCCAGCTAAGGCCCTCCAACCCTTTGCCCCTAGCGTGCTGGAGACCCTGGTAGTGTCGCTCAGCTCCTTGGAACACGAGAGCATCAACTACCTGCATTTGAATGCAGACAAATACGGCCTTACCGCAGAGAAGCTAGACAAAATGAGGGTGTCAAGCATCAATGCCTCGCCAGTAACGGAAGCCATTGAACGGTGCCTGGAGAGCATTACATTCCAGATTGGCGAGTCCGGGGAAGGTGCAGATTCAATGCAGGGTATCGTCTCAGATCCCAACGCCAAGGGGGTCAATGCTACAATGGACGAAGCTATGGCACGGCTTGCCAATGCGTACCGTGCTGCTATTGGACTTCCATCTAAAGTCGGCCTGAGCCGGGTCATGACGACCCTGGTTGTACGCCACCAGGCAGCCTTCCGACCTTACGCGGACAGATTCGTCCAACTTACCCGAAAACACATACTTGACCGCAATGCAACTATCAGCATGGCATTCAGTACATCTCTGGGCTATTTGATGCGACTTGCTTCCGACAAGGAAGTCCAAGCGACGAGCAAATACGCGCAGAAGCTCTACTTTGAGTCCCAGGAGTTGATGCATCGTTCCGTCGCTGGTGAGATTGTCCAGGCAATTTCCAAGGCAGCCAATGACATCTTTATGAAGTCAGCCTCGTCATTTCTACCCTTCGCCTTTATTGGACGACGTGATACGGAGAAGGAGGTCAGAGAGCGATTTGATGTGCCCTGGCATGAGAACATTGGTGGGTCGCGCGCAATCAACCTGTACCTAAAGGAGATTGTGGAGCTCATTTCAAATAACATCAAATCGCCACTTTGGCCCATCAAACACGCATGCTGTTTCGCTGTCGCTGAGTTGATTGCGTCCATGGAAGTCAATGAAAAATATAGTGACAATGACGCATTCCTTCTGTGGGGACTTGTCCAAGAGGCACTAGACGGCAAGACCTGGGAAGGCAAAGAGGAAGTGGTTAAGGTCTATCCGAAATTCGTTCGACAGGCCCAATCCCTGTGGTTTGATGTCAAAATCAGCCAACAGATGAAAAAAATAGCGATCAGGGAGGCAAAAAGAACTAATGCAGGATATAGACCTGCCGCCATTGCTGCCCTTGGCGACTTCGCGTTGGCCCGGAAAGACTTGGATTTGACGGACGACATGCTGCCCAACCTAGCGCATGTCTTGGATGAGCTTACTGACGAAGATGCAATGGATGTCGATACTACCAGTGGAAAGGCTGTGGATAATCGGTGAGAAAAAATCCCACTATTGCATAGACTTGCTGCTAACAGAAAGTTTCAGTTCGGTAGTTGAAGCCACAACAAGCGCCATCGTTTCATGCTTATTCAAACTGCTGAGAACCCATGCGGACCCAAAGGTTCTAGACCCCTGCATGAAAATCGTTCGCAAGGCGCGCTCCGTTCAGGCAACCGAGATTGAAGTAGTGCTCTATGAAGAGACGAAAAAGTTCGTTCTTTCAAGGCCCAAAGGAAAAGGGAGTGCGCAATTCGATAAGGATGCCCAAGGCCACGATAAGGAGCAGGAGGGAACCACCGAAAATCCCTCGGCCACTGGCATGAGGGAACCGGCACCAGCCTCGAAAGTGGGGGAGTTTTCGGAGGGAGGCGAGGCACACGAAGAAGAAGGGCGGATGGGGCCTTTTGAGGCATTTGAGCCACTGATGCTCGCCGTCCTCCAAACCGACCCGGAGCGCCAAGATCAGCCCGAAAGGGCCCGCAAGTCACGTGCCGACCTGGCGTTGGCGTTGGCCGACCGCGGCATGAGAGATTCCGCAGCACTAGCGGCGATCCTCGACGGCTGGCTCCAGATCGAACGGTCTCGATCTTTACGTGAAGTGATCGAGCGTGCTCGCTTGCTGAATGAGCGGCCCCTAACGCCTTAGTGACTCGCGTGTGAGGAAACGAGGGGCCAGTCTGTTCCCCTTAGCATAGGGTGTTCGCAACAATGTGCATGGGCCCCGGTATTTGGGAACAAATCTCCGGACCAATTCATCCGGCGGTGAGGGGTTGGTCTACCGCCCTTACCAAGGTAGGTAGGTCCTAGGGATTGAGGTACCGATTATTGGGACTTGGCATTTATGGGCTAGGGTATTGGCAGCTCGTCGGTGTCTTGGATCTGGACGCAGTACGGGAGTACCAACCACAAGCACACGCAGATGGTCAAAGCAACGGGCGCCTGGTAAGGCTGCGTTCAAACTACGAAGAACGGGAGTCCCTCTGCAGTACGACTTGAGCACGGACCACCAAGGAAACCCTTGTATCTTGAAACTAGCTTGATTGAAGTGCCTGTCCCCATTGAAGAAGCCTCAGCCCATTTCAAACTTACTGCTTGTATTCCGTATTTTCTCTGCGGGTCCCAGATGTTTGGCGCAAGCACATGCCGCTGGACAGAGATTGGATCTTTCCTGAGCATTTGCCTCAGTTCAGTTTCTGCCTATCCGGGAGCCGCAAGTACAATGTACCTAAGACACGACGGCTGCAGACGATTGCAGACGGCGTAGACCAGGGTCCTTCCAGGAGTCAATCACGACACGATGAGGCTCGTGCGTTTCTTTGAATCCCCACAAAAGTCAATCTTTGGCTCTTCAATGAACGTTTTTCAGCTCGGTTCCCATGCAAGGCTTAATTTGATTGCGCTTTCGTGGCATCAGGCAGGTGCAGGACAAGGCGCCCGGACGAGTTTTCCCACTTCGGCATTCTCTGCTAGTCAATACTACTTGGTATTTGGTCAATGTCAGACCCATTGGCGACCTTAGGCTGTGGTAAGCGATCGCGCGGTCTTCCGCAGACCCGCCCTCGATGCTACGGGTGGATTTCCCGGAGCGACCGTTAGTTATTCCCCAACGTACCTCGTATGTACCGGTCTTGGTGGGATCGAATATATGAAAATGGGTAAAGCAACAGGGGGAGGGCGACAGTTCTTCGTCCTCTGTCCTCCGTACCCCCATTAGCTACCAGCTAGCGACAAGGCTAGAGCGGAGTCGGGAGCAAGCCAGGAGAGCAACACACCTCCAACAACCTGGGAGCCCATCAAAACAAAACAGTTACGAGAAAGGAACCTGGGCGGTTTGAACCACCCAGTAAGCTTAGTGTGGCTTGAATAGACCAGGGTTGCAGGGCGGTGCAGCCAAGGGCTTGCATGGGAAGGCGAATGAAGAATCCAATCAGGTGGAGGCGGGATCCCTCGGGCTTTTGTTCGGCCATTCTAGGCCAGGTGGAGGGATTATTGATTATCCGATCCGGCGACGCTACTGGGTTTCGAGATGAAGCCCCTCGAATTCATGACCCCCTGGACACCCGAGCCTGTCCCTCTATACCCACTTTTACACCTCGATCTGTTGTTCATCCAACCGGGCCCCTCGACTCCTCCCCTAGCCTTCAAACTGCTTTTGGATCCTGAACGGGCTGGCTCTGGAGCTTCCCTGGCTTCGTGGATTCATGGTTGTTACTTCTGCTTCTGCAATAGCCGGAAAGCCCTTCACACTATCTGCATGTCCCCGACTAGTTGCATTTGAAGTTGGTTCTTGACGCCGGAAGCTTTCTCAGGCTTTTCAATGGCACCCAATCAGTGCCCCAACCATCCACCTCGCTGGGGGCACGATGTCATCGTGAAGTAGATTGTTTCTGAGTGGCTTTTTGCAATCGAGCCATTTCGTTTCTCGTCTTGCAGGCCATTAGATCTTCAATCTTTGCCTTTCATATGCTATATCCACTCCGCTCATATCCTCTTCGCCCTGTCCTTTTCTTTCTTCAGTTGTGTCATCAGATTGGGATTCGCCGATATCCCTCCTTCGCGCATTATTCAGGAGCAGTTGGCTTCTACGTGATCTGCATAGCCTTGAGCCAGCCAACGGCCTCCAGTTTCTCCGAACGCCAGACTCGAAATTTCAGTTGTCGGATCAAGCTATTGCGCCTTTCATCATCGGGACTCGTGAGGGCCTTATGTTGCGCAACTAATGCACGGTAGTCGCCCGGCTGCATTCGACCCATAACCCGTTCCTTTCGCCTCTTTGAACTTCGGGAGACATCCTCCATGACACTCACGACGACTTTGGTGATGCAAGACGAAAGACGAGGTGACTCCTCGAGGAAGCAGCCATTGCGATTACCTATCATTGCGCCCAAGGACGACCATTCCTCCTCGGCTAGTTCCAGCCGCAGCGGCCATCTTGGCTCTATTGGCCCTGCTGTCCCCCCGAGGGCCCGCCTTCCCCCACGATCGAGAACCGGATGTTGGACATGTCGAACTCGAAAAGTCAAGTGCGACGAAGGGCGACCAATTTGTGGTCAATGTACTCGTCTCGGTCATCATTGTGATTATAGCCCACGATTGGCCTTTCGCGACGATACTCCCCGGGTTCTTGAGCGTATGCAAGATGTTACAATTGTCGCGAGTTCAGTGTGGGACTGTCAGTATACGCCATGCTTCATTAGCACTGTCCATGCTGACTTCTTTTCAGCCACTTCTCCTTCGATGACTGAGGTCAGCACAGGGTCTACTGGTGCAGATGATCTTCCCCCATTCGCTTCCTTGACTACCGACGAGGAGCGCGAGAAAAAGGCCGAACGATCAAGTCCAGGTACTTACAATGTGGTGGTCAACCAGGATAGTTTCCAACACCTACCCGAATATAATGACTACGCCGAGTCAAGGAAGGAATTTTTATCGCCCTTACGGCGTGGTTCCATTGCCACATCCCTTACTAGCAGTGCAGGTCGCGATTCCAGCACAGATGCGAAGCCACATTCTGAAGACCCGAACGTTGTTGTTTTACCACGATTCGAAGATATCTCCCGCCGCGGAACATTCAGTTCGAATAACCCTCGATCCCCATTGTCATCACCTCCAAAAACCACCATCATCAAAGACGAAGACCCCGAAGAAGCAATCATCACAGAAGAGCCAGACTCGGTGGACGAGCGAGATTCAGCCCAGGATGCAAAATTTCTGCATCAATTTCGTCATGTTGTCTGGAAACAACTTGTCCCTGCGGAACCTGATCAGAGAGACGGTATGATGAGATCGAGTGTGCATGTCTTAGAAGCTGCAGCGCATTCATTTCCACCTGTAAGTCCTGTAGATGTTGAATACGTGAAATGCTAATCCTTGTCAGCTATACCACGCCATGATGGCCGTTGCAGCCCTCAGTTTATCCTCACACGACGGGAACGAAAGACTGGATGCATTACAACACTACCAACAGGCTTTGCCAGCACTACAGAATAGTTTACGAAGCCCTGAGGATTTGTCGTCAGACGGTGCATTCCTCACCCATTTTCTTCTGCTAGTATATGAGGTAAGTTATGTGGACACCAATCCTGGACGCACTGACAGTAAGTAGATTGCTGCAGCAGAAGCTGGTCATTCAAATCTATGGTCACAACATCTTTCTACCCTCCTACGAATCTCCCTTCTACGGCGGGAAGTATTTGGCGGCGAACGATTCCCATACGTTGTTTGGTGGATTTGCAACATTGACTTGGATGCCCTCTTCAGTGGAGCTGGAAGAGGTGAATTTGTTGGATCAATGTTGAACAACGACATCATTCCACCCCCAAGCTTTCACTTATATCCTCTTGGTGTTGATGGTTCGAGTGTTGTCTATTCTGATGAAGTGGATACCTTACCAACAATCTTACAACTCGATTACGAAGTCACAATTATCGCCGCGCGATTGGCATTATTGGCTCACGAATTCCGACAGGATGCTGGATATGACAGTTCTGATATGCTGCAGAAGAATCAGGCTACAAGAATCAGGCAGAGCCAAGTTTTCGAACTCCAAGAGGGACTACGGCAATTATGGGTGGCACCCGGTGTAAGTATGATAGGACACGACTTGGAAGCCCTCCCAGAGCGTTCAAAACAACTATATGAACATGCAGCAACGCTCTACCGAGCATGTATCATTTATTCACACACTTCCATGTGGCCAGGACAACGACTTGAGACTTCACCTGACTATAACACCGAGATTGCAGTTGCTTCCAATCAAATTCTGAATATGACGAGAAAAGCATTGGCTGAAAACCGGTCAGACTGTCGGTATCTGGTGTGGCCTTGCTTTATAGCAGGGTTTGCTAGTACTGATGGCACGTACAGGATGCAAGCTTTGGACCTCATTCGGACGATGGAGAAGAGCAGCATTGGCCGCAATACCACTGTCACAAGAAAAGCACTTGCAGCTGTCTACGAACACCAGAACGAACGATTTATGAACACCGGGCAGAGCTTGGATGTAGATTGGATGGAAGTGATGCACGAGCAGGGACTAACGGTTGTAAATTTTGGGCTTTGATTCTTGATGGGCAGAGCAGAGCAGAGCAGGCCAGCCTGATTTTTTTTTCTGTTTTTGTTTCTATATGATTCCCCTTCATTGCAATCTTTTCTCCCTACGGAGAGGGAGGATATTTTCGAGGCCTGAGTCCTTGCTAGACTATCGGCTCTTTCAACTTTGAAGTTACAGATGGGCCCACCAGTTTACGTACTCACGATGATGCGCAAACGAAGGATTTTATGAGCTCCCCCAACAGTTTGGAGGATGCACATGTCAGTTGATGGCTACATCTAGTGACGCACAGCCAGTACTATGAATCAATCAATACCTTACCGCAAATTTTCACAATGTTGCAATCCGCTTGCCCGCCCGGTACAACGGGCTTTTGCTGATGTGGTCCATTTCCCCTATTCCCATAAGGCTGAGGCAATTTTGTGAAGTCGGAAATATTCGGGCATTGGCTTTGGCGAGGCTAAGGCGAGACTCCAGCGGCAAAACGAAACCGGTTCCGCTGTGTGCAGGGTAGGGTACTTTTGGCAGAGATGCGTCTGACTCAGGTTCCTCGTAGTTGCATGCGTTTAAGGCGAGACTAGCTGGTTAGTTCTCGCTCGCCAGGATTGTAGCTACGAGTAGGCTGCATACTCTCGCGCTACACCTCCTTTGCTAAGTCTCTCTCTCTCCACCCCTCTCTCCTGGTTTCAATGTTCGGACTAATAAGGTCGTGGTCATATCAGCACCTCTTAGATGAGTACGGAGTACTATCGACCCACTTTCGCTGAATCTGCGAACTTCCAACTCAGACTTCACCCCACATGACATTACTACTCTTGGTAATCACAGAGCTAGGTAGGCATGTGCTCTGTGTGGGCATGTGAGTGCGTGATCACTCTGGGATGCAGAATGTAATCGGGGGTGGAGTGCACGATGATGCCTCCCCACCAAAAAAGGATGCGCCGAATTGCTGCATGCAAGATTGATCTTCCATCTATCCCCCCTACCCTACAGTGCCTTCCCACGGCGTATCGACCACTAAAAGAGCGAGATTGCCCTACCAGTGTGCCTCATGGATTTGAGTTCCCCGCGCCCCTAAGTTCACCAGCGCGGGCGTTGAGGCGGGGTAATTGGGGGGGGGAAGGGGTTGAGCCCTAGAGGCGGTGCGATCAGCATCCCAATTCGGTGAACTGGGGTGGGGGAGTCGGACCTTTAAGCGATGATCTCCCTGGGACGACCGGGGAGGGAGGCAGGCTGCAGCTGGGCAGGAAGGGAGAGTTTGGGATGGATGAAGCATGCCCGCCCTTTTCAGTGGGCTGGGGCAGGGATGCAGGAGCTTGTGATGCATCAAACCATTGTGGTTTAGAGTTTCCAGAGAGTCAGAGTGGTCATGCTCGTCTCGCACGAGGTGCGACGTGCCAGGGAGTGTTCCGAGCTAAAGCTGCCGTGGCGGGCGGCGGCGGTTGAAGGATTGGGGGGGATTGGGATTGCACCAGTGATCAATTGAGGGTTTCGCCAATACGAGCTGCTTAGCTTCATGACCTCTCCTATTGCCTAGACAAATTCGTAGGTTTGGTCCCCCGGAACAGCTTTTGCGGCCTACTCGTGCGAGGTACTCCCCTACTGGGCGGGCGTTTGTGAGTTCGCCGCCGACCCCTGCTAAACTCTCTGTGGGGAGGTTGGAAAACACCTAAACGAAAAAATGAGCTAAGGAGGCTCCGCATCACGAAAGCTCAAACTCTCGTGGAAAGTTCAAGTTCAAGTCCCAAGGTTGACCGCCAAAATCCAAAACCATGCCTTCGTGGCTGTCGGCCGCGGGCGGTTTTTTGAAATTAGTCCTTGATCAAAGTTGGCGTTGGTGAGTTTGTGCTGCCTCCCAAGCTGATACTCCGACGCATGGGCCCCCATGACAGACGTGGCTGTCCTGTTTCTCCACTGCGCATGGATATCAAACGCTGGATTAACCGGAGTCTGAGGCAGATAATGTCATGTAATCGATTCATGCAAAGACGACTCAGTGAATCCTGAAGCTCGAAACCCAAATTGGCGGTCAACTCCAGGCTGGCGGATGCGCCTTGCAGGGGAGGCAACTTGGCAAAAACGTCCGCAGATGATCTCCGAAATTCCATCCGTGATCTCCATGGTGATCTGAAACCGGTTTTCTGCGAATCCCAGGTTGCCTTGTCATAGTTAGGTACTAGGTAGGCACTTGCCACTGATCCTGGGAGACCAACGGTTGCGCATATGCATGGTCGCTAGGGATGACGAAGCCCATCAACGTACTGACAGGGGTGTGGAGTACTCCGTACTCCGTTCACTGTGAGGAGCATCGGTTAAAGAGTGACTTGTGCCCACTGCGAAAAGTCGATAGCCGATGCCCAGGCGAGGCGCCAGTCCCCTTTAGGTGGATCCTAGCCGATATGCCGACGGCTTTCCCGTCGGCATTTGATTGCCGGCAACTCTAAAACTGCCTCCACTATTATTCATATTGGCCTTGCTCGCACATCGTTAGTGCAAGATAAGGCTCCTTTTTCGCTTGTGCACTTTCCTCTTTCCCCACGGCGCATGTTGGTCGAGGTAGATGGTACTCAACCGCGATGTAAATCGACCTGGATATCGATCGAGGATCATCAAACATCGGCATGGGGATTTCACCCCGCTCTAGGACGCCCCTGAGAAACAACAGCACCTGAAAGAGGAACAGATCCACGGGGTTTGTTTTGTCGGCTGAAGGCCCAGAGTCAGCAACCAATCCATGACCATACCATAAGTTCAGGGCGTGGGTGGAGCAGATATCAAAGAAGAAGCATGATGAAGGCTTTCTCCGTCCGTTGCAAGTTGCTCGACTCCCCGCCCGGAATGGCACGGACGTTACCATCTGTCCGTTCATCAGACTGCGAGTTTCTGCGTAGTGGGGTGGTTCGAGGTAATGGCTCTTGAAGTTCAGATGCTGCGAGAGTCAGAGGCCAATAGGAATGCGCAGTTGGACAGCGTGCAGGCTTTTTGCAACGGTTAAAGAATTCCGAGCAGGGTTCGATGCCTGAAAGAGATCGTGTTGCATTGGGCGATTGCTGGTGCTGGAAGATGGCCGAAATCCTATTAGATCAGGCGGTCGATTGTGGTCAATGTTGCAACAATTGCCAATAACACTCCTCTACCTCCATCACCAGGAGACAGACTTTGATGGTCACGTGAGAACGGCGCCTCTCAAACCTGACTTCCACTTTGCGGAAGTTACGCCTGGGGCTATATATTTTCGCTGTGTTTCATATGGGCCATTCCTGGTTTGCAAAACTTATGGCGATGATGTTAGAGTCCAAGAAGTTTGCGCTCAATATGCCAGAGGTTGAGACTGTATTCACTCTCAGCGATGGGCTGAAGGTGGCTTGTCCCTGCACGTGACTTAGCTCAGGCTGAAAGATGCCACAGCCTGATTTCAGCGACTCATCTTCCTGGATAATTTCCCTGCTCAGTTCATTTGAGGGCAATCAAGATGGGAAGTCCTGCGAGTACAAGTATGGTCGGTGGCTCAATGGACATCGCCGCTCGGACCATCGATCTCCTCGCCGTTCTGGCCAAAGTGGGCGACAGCACAGGAATCAGCACAGCCGTTGTACGGGAGATTGGTCGATGGCTGGGCAAAGAAGGGCTTGATCAAAACGAGCTTGACTTTTTCCTACACCAGTCGAGGGCACTGGCCATCCCGAACCAGGCCGATAATGTTGTTGCCTTCTTCGAAGCAGTCACTGATGATCGCATTCAACCATCGCCCGTGGTGCCCCTATGGGTCCGGCCATCGGGAGGGCTAGGAAGATATATCTCGAGTGATCCATTACAGAAGTGGATCACTTCCACTACCTGTTGTCTCTTCCGCTATCATGATGAGGTATTCGTCAAGGAGTTCCTGCCTACCTTCATCCTTATAGCCTCCCAGCCGGACAAGCCTCCGCCTTCTAAACGCCAGATTAGGCGAGATCCTGCAGCGCTACGATTAAGCGTGGTCACCAAAAAGGTGGTAGAATCGTGCTACCTTCACATCGCGAATGCTGGGCTCCTTGGTCAAGCCCAACAGTGCCCTCAACTTCCGGAAGCCTTCTCCTGGGCATGTAAGGAGGGACACAATGTTGACGGCTACAATCTGGCAGTTCTGATGAGTAAACTTTCGAACGTTCATACCGAAATCATCATTCAAAGCGAGAGGCTTTTGACGAACCTGGTATTGTGGGTTCTCTGGCACTACGCAGGCCGCTTTCGTGTTGTTGTGAGTGGAAAGGTGATGTATGATAACGAACTTGGGCAAGAGGGTACTATTCTGGAATGCCGAGTTGCAGAATCTTGTTCCAAGGGTCACTCTCTATACAATCACGAGGGCAACAAAACCGGGATGCCTTTTCAAGTACTCGAGAATTTCGGGGGCAATTTGCGCTCCCTCTTCACAGGGCAATACGATACGAGGGAGACACTGCAACAAAGGGGATGCTCGAGGCAGGAGCTTTATTACATCCCCTTTCAGTATCCCAAGGAATATCAGAAGATCGAGATTCGCGCTCGCAACATAGCTCGGGAACTTCTCAAGTGGTATATCAACATTCCAGTCAAAAGCCCGGACGAATCATTCCTATTCAATAACAATCTAGAGCTCCACTTCCAACTCGACCTAGACAGCGGAAATCATGATGCACCGTCATTCGAAGGACTTAGAGTTGGACATATCTTGGGGCGAACACCAAGATTGTTGAATATGGAAGCAGGAGATTTGAAGTTCAAACTAGGCAGTGCCGTCTTTGAACCATTTAGTTCGCCACAGAATTTTCGCCAGAGTCGGGGTGGTGGAAAATATCGCCGTCATCTTTTCAATGGCAACATGGTGCAGAAATGGCTCGAGCTTCTCGACCGCTTCCCTATACTGGACGCTCTCTGCTCTGAAGCTGAAACAGAATGCGCATGTATGAAATGCACAATCTCGGAGAGTCGGTTGAAAGCCTACGAAGCGCTTGAAGAATACAGTCCATACGACCCAAGCTGCTTTGTCCACTACGCATTTACAGCGGTCATGTTGTACTTCGCTCATGGGATAGCGGACGCATTTGGAGCACAAGATGCTTCTGCAATTAGTGGCCCAGCAGAGGGAGATTTCGAGGCCTATGGGGCTACTGATATTCTACTAGATGCTATAGGCAAGTCCAGAACCATCAAACGTTATTATACTATGTCTTGGGGAACTCTACTACGCACAGCAGCACAGGTCCTCTTTGGCCGTCTGCCTTTCCAGCAGCTGACAGATATGCGCGTCCTCCAGGGGCCGAATATCGTTGCTGTCCAGCATGGGGCTCTGGCTGCCATTGCCCCTTGGCTTGACATTTCCCAACAGCTCAATTTACGGGGTTGCTTTCGATTTGAAGTTGTCCAAGGCTGCATTGCACTTCCCCGTAGGGATAACATTGGCCAACCCACGTTTCACTCAGTATTTGGCGATTTTGGAGTCATCGAAACCGAAGGAACTGAAGATATGAGCGATTCCGGAGAGTATCGAGTCACATCAGTACGGGTTCCTGGAGAGGCTATCAAGGTCGTCAGAGACCTGTCTCCACAGCACCATGACTGGATGCTCTTTCCTGCGGATCGAACGAGACTTGTTCTACTGCTGAGAGTGTCATCAGGGCAGTATTCGCGGATAGTGGACCCTAGTAACGCTATCAGAACGCTTTGTCGTGCGTTCAATATTACTACCTGCAAGCATAGTGCGCTCAATACCGCTTCTGTTCCCGAATGGTGTCTAGTAGGCCTGACACCCTTTGAGGAGCTACTTGGGACTTGGGATTACTCTGACACTGAAGAATTAAGAAAGATGGCTGCAACAGAATTAGAGAACGTCAATATTGCGGGGACAAGTAGTATCAAAACTGCAAAACCAAGTAATGTTGATAGTGAAGGCGAAGTGGATACTTGTAGTTCACCTGAGGGCGAACCTACACCATATCCGAGCTATGCGGACCGACTAATTCACAGCTCGCAGCTCTTGGATACACACTTCAAGTTCAACACGGCACTTGCCTTGATAGGAGATGGTACAGTGTTCCTGAACAGTGGAGAGACATGTCTGAAATGTTCTCTTGAATTTGCTAGGGACCTGTCATCCGCTGATGATGGTCGTTGTAGATGGTTATTACATCAGATTGACCAACCGACAGAAACAGTCCCTCAGCACAAAGCCCGACGACAAATTGCGTATTTGGGTAGCAAGAGTTCTCAGTCTCAGACGTCAACGTAAAGAGAACTCCTAGGACGGCAGAGGAAATTGGAAAGCAACGGAGATTCATCGACGTTTATCTAAAATCGACGCTGAAGGCGGGCAATTGCGGGCCTCACTATCTAGGTGCTCTGGGCTGGTTGGGCCATTCGGAAAGTGACATATGGAGGTTGGTTCGAAGCCGTTTTGGGGGTTGCATGTTGATTCCCCGATGACGAAGTCACAACTGTCTCCTATTTCGTTGCAATCCCACCAAGTTTTCATACAAAGACGATGTTCAGCTCCAGATCATAGCTTTACGGACTCCATGAAATGCCACAGTTCAACGCGTTGGTACCAACTGAGAGCTCTGCCAAGAGTGGACGTCTCACTGAAGAATGTCGGATAGCTGTTATCTTTCCAGTGTTCTCCCACCCAAGAAGCTCCAAATTGTCCGCCTCAGAAAGCCCTAGACCTTATGCTTCCTAGCCCGCCGTCGCTGTCGTCTAGTCCGATTCTCGGCAACCCGGCTCTGGTCAGCCAGCGTCTCTTGCTTTTCTATCGTCATGAGCCTCACGTCTTCCTTCATCGCTTTGATTCGAACCCTTAGATTGTAATTATTGACCTGTTCTTTGAGCCTCGCAAGTTGTTGTTTGCGTAATTTCTTGTTGAGACGTTTGACGTGACCCTTCAAGGTCAAGATCTTGGACTTTTGGCTCTTCTCGAGGGCATTTGCACGCTTCATCGCTTCCTTCTTCTCGCTCATTTTCTTGACTTTTGCCACAGGCGCTGTCGCGGTCATATCTGGGGAATTTGATGCCATAATGTCCGCCGCGACTGGCTTCTGGGTAGTGGACCGTTGTCGTGAATCTTCCCTGAGCGAATCCAGATAGCTCTCTGTGACCCACTCAGGCGTCCCCTCGACCTGGTAGATCCAGCCCGTATGGAGTCCAAGATACGTCCAGTCATACTTCAGAATGACACGAAGCTCTTCCACTGATCCATTACTCAATGTCGGAATCATTTCCCCACGAACATATTTCGGAGCTCTGCGCAGGAGGTTCTGGTCAAACTTGACGATCCAACGCTGCTTGTCAAGGATGTTTCCACCATCGATGGCCGACAGTGGCGCGATCACAATGCAGGTGTCGCAGTGTTCAGTGCTACTGAAATGCGGCGCGAAGCGGAAACACTTCGACGCCTTGGCTGTGGCTACAACGCACCAGACTTGGACGTTATCGTTGTTGGATAGAGTTGCTTTGCATACTTTATCGCCCACCGCAAAGGTCGGGTGAAGGTCATGTGGTCGACATGCTCCGAAGTGCTGTCTCTTGCAGTGCTTCGTGCGATGCTTCTCGAGGATGCGCTCGGCCTCCTTTCGGACCCTGTACATCGTTGGTTAGTTACGCGGACAGTGACTGTGTGATCAGGGGGCACCTGCTCTTCGGGAACGTTGAGTGTAGTCGATGGCATTCTGACTTAGTTCAGATTCACAAATGAGGCCAGGAGAAGAAAGGAGACATGAAGACAAAGGAAAGGACCTATATATAATGGCGCGTGGTTTCTTGAATGCCAGCAGCATATCACCAGGTGCTTAAGCGTTTGAACAGGAGCTGGGTGTGAAAGAAAGGCGTGACTGTGATCAAACAATGCTAAAGAGGCAACTTAGTAGTTAGAGCGATCGGCTTGGCGACTGTTTTCATTGATACCCGTAGCATGCTCCAGCAGAAAATTGAGTGAACGCCAAGTGGCGGAGATATATACCTGGCCTTCGACAGCTCTTTGACCTTCCTTCCTGGTCACCTGAAGCATCACTCACTCGTAAATTTGACCTCGCAACCATTTGCCACATATGAGCTCTTCTTGGCTTTATATTCAAGCATTTCACATCGTTCCTGAAGGGCTTTGGAAAAAAAAATATTCGATGCAGTGAGAGAGTCTGGAGCTGGTATGGACGACAAGGCTGAGGATTCTCCTCGGCCCCTTTCTCCACAGTTGGAGGCACGTGCAACTCTTCAGGTCTAGCACATTAACACTGCAGTGACTGCACCCCCATCCTCGCCTCACCCACGAAGTATGATGGGAAACTTTGCATGCATGTTAGTGCGGGTAGATTTAAGTTACTTTAGCGAGTTTACCCATAGGTACTACCAAATTTGCTATTTGACTAGCCTGAGATCGAGAAGTGGAAAATTATTTGGGAGTTAGGTCTTAACTACATTTTCCAGTTTTTGGAGGATAGCCGTGAAATGCATTTACGGCCCTAGAGTAGATTACTGGCTTGCTCTTGATCAGGTCGAACCTGCAGGAGTTCCTAGCAACTATATCGCTGAGTATATAAAGAATGTGAGCAGCAAAATGTAGCTTGCTGAGGGCTTCTGTGACTTGGTAACTCGGACTCGGTAAGTCGGCAATAATGGCTTCAGGCTTTGAGCTCATGCTTCAAGGAAGGCTAGTAATTCCTTGTTGACCTCGTCGATGTTCATGTTCGGCAAGGCATGCGAGGCGCCTTTGAAGACCTTCAGGGTTCCTTTCTTCACCAATTTCATCACTTCAGGTGCGCTGCCCTCGAATGGGACAATTTGGTCATCGTCGCCATGAAGCACCAATACTGGGATGTCAATACGCTTCAAGTCCTCTCTCATGTCCGTCTTCGAAAAGACTTCAACACACTCATGTGCACCTCTGATCCCGGTCACCATGCCCTGCTGCCACCAGCTCCAGATTTGGCCTTGGCTCACCGCTGCTCCAGGGCGATTGAATCCAAAGAAAGGGCCGGACGGTACATCGATGAAGAACTGCGCGCGGTCTTTCTCAATAGCGGCACGGAAGGAGTCGAACACCTCCATTGGCGTGCCCTTTGGGTTGTCCTCCGTCTTCAGCAAGAAAGGGGTAATTGCGCTGACGAGGACTGCTTTCTTGACCCTGCTTGATCCATGACGGCCGAGAAATCTCGCGACTTCACCACCACCAGTCGAATGTCCGACCAACATGACATCCTTCAACTCAAGATGTTCCAACAACTGCAGCAGGTCATCCGAATATGTGTCCATGTCATTGCCAGTCCAGGGTTGATCAGAACGTCCGTGTCCTCGCCTGTCATGGGCAACAACGCGATAGCCACGATTAGCGAGGAAAAACATTTGATTTTCCCAATTATCGCTGTTCAGAGGCCATCCGTGAGAGAAGACAACGGTGCCTTTGGCATCCTTGTTGCCCCAATCCTTGTAGTAGATTTGAGTTCCGTCTTGGACATTGAAGTATGGCATCCTGGTTTGATGAGTAGACCTTGCTGGGCTGTAATCTGTTCTGTGGTTTAATGGTCTGATCTAAGTCAAGGAATGATAATCGAGAGGATTGATACTCTGCGTTGAGGGACTTTGACCACAGGAGTCACTGAATATATATGCAGGCATCCTCCATTTTTACCATTCATACTTCCTCTTCGTAATCTTGCAGGTGTTGCTGTTGCATGACAAATCGCCAACAGGGGTTTCAACCGACCAAAAGATCTCCTCCTATCCCAGGAATGGGAGGAATCTTCGCAGATGAGACCCAAGACTTTAGCAGAGAAGGCTTGTCGGTGGCGATGGTGATGGAAGCTTCATCGGTAGGTCTCTTTTTCGAGTGCAAAACAAGACTACTGGTTGAAACAGTGCTGTGACTTTTACACGAACAAAATAAATGACAAGGTTCTATGCATTTCGGGGCCAGTTGCCCTCTAGCCGAAGCCTAGAACTGCAAGGACGATTGGTGTTGTGAGCAACCGCACGCCCCTTAGTCACAGTCTCGCAGGCTGCATTCTCCGATCTCTCTAGATCGGACGAAGAGGGTGATAGTTGCTCTCGACTGCGCAGGGATGATTCTCATAGCTCGTTCCTCTGTGATACTGACGAGGCCGGTAGCACAATTCTCTAGTGATTCAAGGCCTCTAATTGCATACCGTAAAGCCTAGTCAGCAATTAGTGATGGAGTTCTCGCATCCTTGAGCTGCATCCCGGCTGGAAGGTGATGAGCTATGCCCTAGCAGCGCGAACATGAATGGCCAGGCCTTCTGCGCCTTCCGATATTTGACATGATTCCTGGACGACAAGCCTATCGAAATCAAAGGTTTATGATTACAGATCTTTGACTTCGTTGCAACGCAAGCCTCAAATTGTCATCGGTCTTCATGGGACAAGATGTCCTGTTTGAAAATGGTGATTCCCGCGGGTTGATTCTCATCAATCTGGAGAAGGTGTATCTGCAATACACGGGAGCGGCCCGTGAGAATTCTTCCATGAGCCGATGACAGCGAACACCAGGATTGCAGTTTGAGCAGATGAAGTTTTCCACGTTTGGGACTGTTATTCCCTTTAGCCAACCAATTACCTTCCCCGCCCAACCTCGACAGGGTGATGCTCGCTACCCGCTAGCTGCGATTCATCAGATAATGAAGTATGGTATTGATACCGAAGATACTTCGCTTGAGTACGACAACTCTTCCTATAACCATCGGTTTGGATAGGGTTGGGATTTTTGTCATTTTGGATATCGAGCTCGTTCTCGAGTTGTTATGACGTTGGTCGGGGATATCCCGGCCAAATGAGTATTGGAATTCCTGGAGTAATCTCGGCTTTGGTTCATTGCGTGCACCACCATGCTACATATGGCCCCAGCATGGTATTTGTATAACTTGAACTGCTAGTTTTTCGTCTGCGAGTATTGTGTAGAGACACGGGGGCGGACCGTTCATTATAGAATTGAAATCAAAAAATAAACCGTAGTTGAGTGGGCATCCAAGAGATGGATATGCAGTTAGAACGGTTGGATTGAAAGCGTGTCTCGTCTCAGCGAAAGGATCGAGGGGCTGTCAAGATGTCAGTGCTTCGCCGTAAAGAGCCTTCAGGTCACGTGCCAGATCAATCCATGCTACGGCTCTATGTTTATGCTCTGCCGTACTACGCGTCGCGTTTTCTCGCGACTTGATGAATGATCTCATCGTATCCATTGGCCACGCTTCCAGACTGAGTTCTTACAGAAGTCGACAATCATCGCCCTCGTCTGCTTCTGATGGTGTAGAGCAGGTCTACTGCTAGTGATGGCACCTGTACAGAAGAAGCAGCAGACTTTATCTTCCTTTTTCAAGGTTCCTGCGCCTTTACCAACGCCTTCGACTATTCGCACCCGGCGGGAGCCCAGCGATGACGAGGACGATGTGGTCCAGCCCAGTGCCAAAAGACGAAGGATAGCAACCGTCACAGAAGATTCAAGACCAGGCAGTTCAGGCTCTCCCAAGGAGAACGAGGTAACCGATCGAACCCTGAGACCTGTTGCGGCAAACGGCCAGAAGGCCCCATTATCATCTGCGTTTACTACCTCAGACAGAACTGCAAGGTACATCTTCTCCTCATCCTTGCAGGAGAATCAAGAAGCCGAAGACCCGAACAGCCCTGAAAGACAACGAAAAGATGAATTGCACCGCAGATTTGTGAAGAAGTTGGGTAAGCCGGACAGCATTGCTGAAATCAAGAGACGCAACCGGTATCTACAGGACAATGTTGAAGAACAAGAAGAAGAAGGTGATGAAGAGCCTATGGAAGAGGCCCCGAAAACCACTGCTCGGGCAAAGGGTGGCATAAAGAAAGGTGGCACCAAACTTACACCTATGGAGAAGCAAGTTATCGAGATAAAGAGGAATCACATGGATACGATCTTGGTGGTAGAGGTCGGTTACAAATTTCGCTTCTTCGGTGAGGATGCGCGCATTGCGGCGAAGGAACTCAGTATTGTCTGTATCCCTGGCAAATACCGCTTTGACGAACACCCATCAGAGGCTCATTTAGACCGATTTGCCTCAGCAAGTATTCCGGTACATCGACTTCATGTCCATGTCAAGCGACTTGTTTCCGCTGGGCATAAAGTTGGTGTTGTCCGCCAACTTGAAACAGCCGCCCTGAAAGCTGTTGGTGACAACAGAAACGCACCGTTTGTGCGAAAGCTTACGAACCTTTATACTAAAGGTACCTATATTGACGACATAGAAGGCCTTGAGGAGGATGGAAGGGGAAGTCCAGCTCCACAATCTCCTTCTACTGGCTACCTGCTTTGCATGACAGAAGTCAATGCCAAGGGCCATGGTAATGACGAGAAAGTTCACGTTGGACTCATCGCCGTCCAACCCGCCACAGGAGATATTATTTACGACGATTTTGAGGATGGCTTCATGCGTAGCGAGATCGAGACTAGGCTGCTTCATATTGCGCCTTGCGAATTCCTCATTGTTGGTGAGCTCTCCAAAGCTACTGAAAAGCTCGTGATCCATTTGTCTGGCAGTAAGACAAATGTGTTTGGTGACAAGATTCGTGTGGAGAGAATAGCCAAGGGAAAGACAATTGCTGCCGAAGCCCATCACCATATCTCAACATTCTACGCCGATCGATTGAAGGACTATCAATCGCAATCAGAAAAGGCGGGCAAGATTTTTGACAAGATTTTGGGCCTTCCAGAAAATGTTTCAATTTGCCTGTCATCGATGATCACTCACCTATCCGATTACGGGTTGGAGCATGTTTTCCAACTGACAAAATACTTTCAACCATTCTCAGCACGGTCACACATGTTGCTCAACGGGAATACCTTGACGAGCCTCGAGATCTATCAAAATCAGACTGATCATTCAACAAAAGGGAGCCTTTATTGGATGATGGACCGAACTCATACCAAATTCGGAGGACGATTGCTTCGCAAATGGGTCGGTCGACCACTTTTGGACAGGCAGGCCATTGAAGAACGACTCTCCGCCATCGAAGAACTTCTAGACGCGGATAAATCTGTTCATGTCGAGAAACTAAGGCGTGTTCTTTCCAAGATCAGGACAGATCTAGAGAAAAGTCTGATCAGGATTTATTACGGCAAATGTACGAGACCAGAGCTTCTCAATGTGCTCCAATCGTTGCAATCATTGTCAACCGAGTTCGCGCACGCCGGTGATGCAAGCTCCACTGGATTCGACTCCAGCTTGATCTCAGAAGCGATGGTGTCATTGCCTTCAATCCTTCCAGAGGTTTTGAACTATCTGAACAAGATAAACCTTCAATCAGCAAAAGAAGACGACAAATACAACTTCTTCCAGGAAGAATTTGAAACAGACGCCATCACGGAGCATCGGTTGGGTATCGCTAGTGTCGAACACGATCTTGATCAATTCCGTGCGACTGCTGCGGAGCGATTGGGTAGAAAGGGTGTGATGAAGTACACAACAGTTGCTGGCATTGACTATCTCGTTGAAGTGGAAAATAGTTCGGCAACGATCAAGAAGGTACCTGCGACGTGGGCGAAAATATCCGGGACCAAAAAGGTGTCCAGATTCCATCCTCCCGAGGTCGTCAAACTCATTCGCGAGCGGGATCAACATAAAGAAAGTCTTGCTGCTGCCTGTGATTCAGCTTTTCAAGACCTTCTGTCCGACATCAGTGCGAAATATCAAGTTTTCCGTGACACCATACAGAGCCTTGCTACTCTTGACTGCCTCCTTTCGTTGGCCAACGTCGCATCCCAACCAGGCTACATCAGACCCACCTTTACGGATGGAACTTGCATTGAGATCGAAGGAGCACGGCATCCGATGGTCGAACAGATTCTCATCGACTCCTACGTGCCGAATAACATTACCTTGTCCCAATCCGCAACACGCGCCTTACTCGTCACTGGACCCAATATGGGAGGCAAGTCATCGTATGTCCGCTCCGTTGCGCTGATTGCCATCATGGCGCAAATCGGGTCCTTCGTACCAGCGACCTCAGCGACCTTGGGCATTCTCGATGCCGTCTTCACACGCATGGGTGCCTTCGACAACATGATGTCTGGCGAAAGCACATTCATGGTCGAACTGAGCGAGACCAGCGACATTCTCAAACTCGCCACAGACCGCAGTCTCGTCGTTCTTGACGAACTCGGTCGAGGAACAAGTACTCACGACGGTGTCGCAATCGCTGCATCTGTTCTAGACTACCTCATCCGCGAACGCAAGTGTCTCACGCTCTTTATCACACACTACCAAATGCTATCGCGCATGACGAACGGCTTCCCTAGCGGCGAGTTGAAGAACGTACACATGCGCTTCACCGAGGAGGAAGGCAGCGACAACGTCACGTTTCTGTATGAAGTGGCCGAGGGCGTCGCACACCGCAGCTACGGCTTGAATGTGGCACGTCTCGCGAATATCAGCGAGAGTGTCATTGACGTTGCGAGGATTAGGAGTGCCACGTTGGAGCACGAGACGAAAGTCAGGCAGATCGGTGCGTTGGCTGGATGGCTGGCTTCGGAGCATGGAGATGGGAGTGAGGGTACTATGGATAGGCTGGATGCGCTTGTTGAAGGGATCGAAATGCTTTGACTGCCCGATATGTTGTAGCGAAGGGTATTACAGAAACCCACCTTACGAGTTCAGGAGCTCGAACATGTTCCAACAACTTTTCCATTAGCTGTGTATACTACGGCCAGGGGTCAGTGACTGACTGTTGGTATGTATCATAGCATTGTAAGAAGTAGTACGGAGTACATGTAACGTACTTGGCATATTAGATGGGTAATCAATACTCAGATAGAATGATCTAAAAACTCTTAATATTACTCACAGTAGTATCTTTATCAACTTAATTAATATTTACTATAACTTAGTAATTCAAAAGAGCTCTTCATTTATTAATTCTTAGCTGTTTGTGTATTGGTTTATTGTATAATACGAGTTGCTCACTACCTTACTGCCTATGCTCTTACTCGCACTCCTCGTCAAGATCCTTGTTACAACATCTCCACCTCCCTCTCCTTCTCCCTCTCTATGGTGGTCGTTAATGGCACAGTGCCAAATTCCAACGCTTTGCTGTTAAGCCTGCCCGCCGAGTGTCATCAGTTCCTTCAACCCACCCCTAATCTAACCCTCCCGGCCCTGTCTTCTGTCAAGGCACTCCTCGACCCCCTTGGCTGTCGATGTCGCCGACGCACAGAAATTGAGAACGGATGAGGAAAGGAGGACAAGAAAATGAGGAGGCACCGATCCTGAAGATGTCCCCATTACAACCACGCCAAATCTATACGGATGGCTTGACTATGTATATCATACAAAAACGGAAAGCTGGTTGATGTAAATCATTATGTGTGCGCTTTAATTAGCCGCTACCTCTCGATCTGGACTCCCCCTATCTCAATAGGCGCACCGTCTTCTCCACCTGTCTATTTGCTTGATGTGCTAGTAGTATTCATACTAGTAGTACTACAGCCAGTAGATGCAGCGACGTTGTTCGAGACGGAGGTTGATTCGCCATCCTTGTTCTCGAATTTGGGATCATTATTCCAAATTAGATCCTTCATTGCTTGACGAATACCGAACCATGTTATGGCCCGCCGCGTGGGTCTTGTTCTGCGCACTGCAGTTCTGGTCAGGATCGGTCAATTGCATAAGATAGAAAATAGCGAGGGAATCGCCTTACGGAAATACTTGTTGGTTATTGAAGCATCGTCGTATGTGTCGGGCGGAAGTCCACATCGTACAGCGTTCTCTGACAGCATCCGCTTGAAAGCAGCTTCTGCAGCCGCTTTCTCTTCTTCTGCACAATACATAAGTTTCTTATATTCCTCAGTTGGAAAAGAGAGGACTTTACCTGTAACTTCTTCGAAATCCATCGGCAGACCCATACCGCGTTCTTATGCGCAATTTCTCGACTACAATGCTTCAAGGATTGGTAGTTGACGTCGAGAGGCCAAATCTGTGAGAGTTCTTCCTTTCAGCCTCAAAGGATCATGGCACTTCTTTATCTAGGCCAAAAGAACTGTGCGGATATGTTGGGGGCTGTATTATCGTGACGCCCATCGACGAATAGCGGCGGCGTGTTGGCGAAGCATCACATGCTCAGCCACTGAGCATGCCGCCAGTCACCATGTTGTGGGCGGTGGCGCAGCAATCACTGCAGTTCAAAGCAGCCATATACCTGCAATCTTTCATGAGTCTAATACATCAATCACTGTGATCGTTCGTGATCACTGACTGATAAGTTTGCTAATCAATCGAATTTTCCCGGGCTACCAACAACGCCTTGTCGTCCTGGGCGATTAAATTGCACGACTCTTCTATCAGGTACAGTACCATACTCGTGATGGCAGCGGGCGCAAGTACATCAGGAAGCGTACAGCAGAAACGTGGTTACCGAAGGCTGGCAGAGTTCATGGCCTGGGATCCGGAAATGGCGATATTTTCACGATTCCGAGCTGCAAATATGGGCAATCTTCTTCTCATGCAAGCAGAAATTTGTGAATTGGAGGAGAAACTCAACGATGCGATTGACAATGATGACAAGTCAAGTGGAGAGGAGTCGAAATACTCTTGTGACTGGTCACTCCTGAAGGAGAGAGGGCCGGCAAGCAGGCAATGGACGTTACGCCTCGAACTACGTGAAAAGCTTGCGGCGTACAGTGAGTGAGCCTTCTAAACTACACGTCGCTGGCCTCCGTAAGACTGAAGATATTCTAGATGAGACGCTCACTCATCAGATCGTTTTAAATAGTCAAGCCTGCCCTCAGCCGAACGATTTGAAAAGGCTGCAATGCTGGCTTGTCGATATTTATGGCGGGGGAAGCCAGCTTAGAGGCCCAGGGAATGTGGTTTGGTTCCCACCGAAGCTCGGGGGTCGTCCCTCTCTCGATCATCTTACCCTTGCACCCACGAGTATGCGGTCTGATAACATTAGTTTACTCGGCCGGAAATACTTGGGCCGGGTGCTGAAGTGGTTTCCTTCCTGGCTAGTCTCTGTGAGTGTTGCAGGTTCTAGAGGGTCGAGGTTCTACTGATAAAATCATAATCACAGAGACGGCACCTCCTACCTGAAGAAGGGCCGAACGACTATACCATCTATGCCACTGCAGAATCTATATTTTCATTTGGAACGGCCTTGGCTACTTTTGCTGCAACTGTTCTCATACTCATCCCTGTCATCGTGCTCCACTTCGTCACCAACGAGAATTGGAGGCTGGCAGTGATCGTCATCTTCACGCTTTGCTTTGCTGCAACGCTTGTTTTCTGTACACGCGCGGAGAGATCCCAGATATTCGCGGCCACCGCAGCTTTCGTGGCCGTACAGGTGGTATATGTGGGCAGTGCGCTTGAACGAGCTAATGCGAGCTCCTAAGATATGGTCTCACGGCAAGCAGCGTTCCCGTAATGCTTCGTTGACTGGTCGATCATCGAAAAGCACCTCGAAGCTTGGAGTCCGCCCGTCCCTAGCGCAAAAGGCTAAGAATTGATGTCTTGCAACAAAGTCCAGACCAAACAGGCGACTGTCCCAGCAACGAGAAATCGGAGCAAAAGATTTGCGGCCTCAGTGACA
>Ga0105239_10002386_pt1 | contig 23948 bp, 21 predicted proteins | sample KBSC44metaG_FD_92761 | JGI IMG/M metagenome (GOLD analysis project Ga0105239, IMG submission 92761) | Corn rhizosphere microbial communities from Kellogg Biological Station, Michigan, USA - KBS C4-4 metaG | ecosystem: Host-associated > Plants > Roots > Rhizosphere > Soil | place: Michigan, USA...
CGCGACACGAGTCGCGACCCGGACATCCGCCAGTACGCGGACACGATGCTGCCGGCGCTGCGCAGCAACGAGCGCCAGGCGCAGGATCGCCTCGCGCGCGCCGGGCTCGCGCGCGAGTGATCGAAGGTCGGTGGCGCGATCGGCGTGGCGCGGCGCGAAGCGTCGTCCGCGAAAGCGATCCCGACCGACCGCGCTACTCCGCCTCGTCGCGCGTCCCGCGCGCGACGAGGCTGTTCGCGGTGAGGTCGCCCGTCACGTTGCCGACCGTCGCGAAGACGTCAGGCACGGTGTCGACCGCGAGCAGCAGCCCGAGCGGCTCCACCGGCAGTCCCATCGTCGAGGTCACCGGCATCGTCGCCGCCATGAAACTCACCTGCCCGGGCAGGCCGACGGCGCCGAGGCTCAGCACGACCGCGAGCGCGGTCGCGATCGCGAGTTGCGCGAGCGGTACGTCGACGCCGTGGATCCAGGCGACGAACGACGCCGCGCCGATGTACTGCATCGGGCTCGTCAGGCGGAACAGCGACACCGCCATCGGCAACACGAGGGCCGACACGGCACGCGGATGCCCGAGGCGGTCGCGCGCGCTCTCGAGCATCGCGGGCAAGGAGGCGAGCGAGGACTGCGTGCTCGCCGCGACGACCTGCGGCGGCAGCAGGCCGGCGACCCAGCGCCGCGGCGCTTCGCCGCCGAACGCGATCGCGACGGGGTAGAGCAGCAGGGTCATCGCCGCGTAGGTCACGCACTGCATCGCGATGTAGCCGCCGAGCGCGCTCAGCACGCCCGCGCCGGCGTGCGCGCAGACCGCGAAGATCAGCGCGAACACGCCGAGCGGCGCCGCCCACAGCACCCAGCGCACGATCACGATCATCGTGTCGGCGATCGCCTGGAAGAATTCGATCATGCGCTCGCGCCGCGCCGCCTCGATGCGCGTGAGGGCGAAACCGAAGAACAAGGCGAACACGACCAGCGGCAGCATCGCGCTCTGCGCCGCGGCCGCGATCGCGTTGACCGGGATCACGCCGGCGAACCAGTCGCCGAAGCCGACCGGGGCCGGCGCGCTGCCACCGGCCGGAATCGCCGCGCGCAGTTTCTCGATCGCCACCGGATCGCGCGGCAGCAGCGCGAGCAGCAGCGGGTCGACGATCGCCGCGAACACGGCACCCGCCGACAGCAACAGCGCGAACACGACGATCGCGCGCCGCGCGATGCGACCCGACGCGGCCGCGTCGTTCGCGGCGCTGACGCCGACCACGACGAGCGCGAGCACGAGCGGTACGACGGTCATCTGCAGCGCGTTGAGCCAGAGCCGTCCGATCGGCTGGGCGAACGCGACCGCGCGCGCGGCGAGGCCCGGATCGAGCCAGGCGAGCAGGAGACCGGCGACGGCGCCGGCGAGCAGGCCGAGCAGGATGCGGATCGTGTTCGACATGCGGGGTCCAGGTGGGTGTGGGGATTGCACTACGGTCGCGCGAGCGGTGGCAGCTGCCAGGCCATTTGCAGGCGCCGGTACTCGGGCCACGGCAACAGCACGAACACCGGTTCCGCGTCGGATCGCAGCCGGGCGAGCAGGCGCTTCATCGCGTCTTCGGCCATCGCCGTGCAACCGGCGGTCGTACCGGCTTCGCGCCACAGGTGCGCGAAGATGCAGCTGCCCGCGCCGTGCTCGCCGCGCGGATTGTGCTCGATCACGAAGCCGAGCGCATAGCGCGCGTCGCCGTCCGCGTGCAGGTCGCGGCGCATCGGCTCGGTCGAGCCGGCGACGGCGGCGGCGCCGACGTCGCGCGCGTTGACGATGCGGTTGTAGAGCGGCGACGCGTCGACGTCGATGCACCAGTCGTCGCGATCCATCGGCGCGTACGCGAGCGCGGTGTCCGCGCTCGCCGCGTAGCCGAACGCGCTGCCGATCGCGAACGCACCGGCGGGACTGCGGCCGTCGCCTTCGCGCTTGCGCGGTCCGGGCTGGTCCGGATGCAAGCCGATGCCCCAGGCCGAACCGCTGCGGCCGATCGTCACGAGGAACGCATCGACCTCGCTCCATGCCGCGCGCTCCGGGCGCTCGTACATGCGCAACGTGCCGCGGTCGGCGTCCCAGTCGGCGGTCGTCACGAGCACGAGCTGGCGCGCGTCGCGCCACGGCACGTCGGCCGAGCGTGGCGGCGCGTGCGCGCACGCGCCGAGCAGGCCGGCTGCTGCGCAGGAGAGGGCGGTGAGCATCGTGCGGGAAAAGCGCATCGCCGCGCCTCAGTGGTCGAGCATGTTGCGGATGCGCTCGAGGTTGCCGTCGAGGCGCGCGAGCCGCTCGCCGCTTTCGCACAGCAGTACGAAGATCATGTCGAGCAGGTGGCGAAGAGCCGACTGGTACAGCAGCGGCTCGATGTGCACGCGTTCGTCGTGGGCGGAGACGAGCAGCGGGAAATCGGCGATCGCGCACAGCGGATTCGCGGTATGTCGCGTCACCGACACGAGCTTGCCCTGGCGTTCGCGGAACTGCCGCCCGATCTGGCACAGCGCGGCCTGGTTGCCGTGTTCGGAGAACGCGAACAGCACGTCGCCCGCGCTCGCGCCGGCGATGCCGGCGGCCATGAGCACGGGGTCGAAGTGATGGACGGTGAGGATGTCGAGCAGCGACAGGCGGATCGCGAACGCGCGCGCGGGGATGCCGTCCTCGCCGAGGCCGATGATGAACACCTTGCCGGCCGCGGCGATCGCCGCGGCGATCGCGTCGATGCGGCCGGACGGGTTGATCAGTCGCGTTTCCTGTTCCGCTTGCGCCTTGCGGTGCCAGAGGCTCTCGGCGAGCGCCGCGTGCGGATCGTCGCGCGCGGGTTCGCCGCCGCCGTTCGCGTCGCCGTCGCCGCGTGCGATCGACTCGCCGACCGAGTACTTGAGGTCGGGATAGCCCTTGAAGCCGAGCTTCTGGCTGAACTTGACCACGCTCGACTGGCTGATCTTCAGCGCGTTGGCGAGCTGCTGCGACGAGTAGTCGCGCAGGAGGTGCGCGTTCTCGAGGATGTAGTCGGCGATGCGGCGTTCGATCGCCGACATCTGGTCGCGCTCGGCGCGGATTTTCAGGAGGGGCGACATCGTGGCGTCGTGCTCAGGCGAGCGTCTCGAGGCCGCGGATCTCGCGGATGCCCAGGCCGGGCGCGTCGGTCACGCTGATCTCCGATTCGTTGAAGATGACACCGCCGTCGACCGGGTTGAACGCGCACAGCGACGGGCCGTCGAGGTCGACCTTGGTGATCGCGTGCGCCTTCGCGACCGCGACGTGCACCGCCGCGGCGACGCTGATGCTCGTCTCGAGCATGCAGCCGATCATGCATTCGACCTCGTACATCGCCGCGATGTCGGCGATGCGGATCGCGTTGGAGATGCCGCCGGTCTTCATGAGCTTGATGTTGATGATGTCGGCCGCGCGCATGCGGATCAACTCGACCACTTCGGTCGGGCCGAACACGCTTTCGTCGGCCATGATCGGCGTGTGCACGCGTTCGGTCACGTACTTCATGCCGTCGAGGTCCTGCGCCTTGACCGGCTGCTCGACCAGTTCGAGCCGCACGCCGGCGTCCTCGAGCGTCTGCAACGCGTACACCGCCTGCTTGGCGGTCCAGCCCTGGTTGGCGTCGAGGCGCAGCAGCGCGCGGCCTTCGACCGCGGCATAGATCGCCTTGACCCGCTCGATGTCGACGCCGATGTCCTTGCCGACCTTGATCTTCAGCGACTCGAAGCCGCGTTCCACCGCGGCGACGGAATCGGCGACCATCTTGTCGATGTAGTCGACGCTGATCGTGATGTCGGTCGTGATGACCGGGTCGCCGCCACCGAGCAGGCGGTACAGCGGCGCGTCGTAGAGCTGCCCGAACAGGTCGTAGACAGCGATCTCGACCGCGGCCTTCGCGCTCGAGTTCTTCTCCATCGCGCCCTGGATCAGGCGCGTGATGCGATTGAGGTCGGCCACGTCGGCGCCGATCAGGCGCGGCGAGATGTAGTGGCGGATCGCCTCGACGATCGAACCGTGCGTGTCCCCGGTGATCACCGCGGTCGCCGGTGCCTCGCCGTAGCCGACGTGGCCGCTGTCGGTGTTCACCATGACGACGATGTCCTCGACCGTGTCGACCGTGCGCAGCGCGGTCTTGAACGGCGTCTTGAGCGGCACGCGCAGCATGCCGAAACGGATGTCGGTGATCTTCATGGCCGGGTCGTCGCGTCCTTGGTGGCGTCGGGGCGGATCCGCACGATGCTGGTCATGCGGTCGACGTAGTAGTCCTTGTCGTTGAACTGCAGCGGCAGCAGCGGCGACACAGAGACCGCGTTGAGGTGCACGCGTGCCATCGTGCCGTCCTGCCGGCGGTAGCTGAAACCGGTGGTGTCGTGGATCACGTACGGCTCGCCGTCGACGTTGCCGATCGCCATCATCACGTGGCCGGGAATGTAGACGAGGTCGCCGACTTCGAGCGAGCGCGCCGCAGCGACGCGTGCGGCATGGTCGTCGGCGTCGCCGAAAGCGGTATGGCGCAGGCCCGCGCTGGTGCTCTGGTCGCGCGTGTTGCGCGGCATCTGCACGCCCATGCTGCGGTAGACGTCGGAAACGAAGCCGCTGCAGTCGCGCGCGTCGTAGGAATGCCCCCAGCCGTAGCGCTCGCCGAGGAACTTGAACGCCTGGCGCAGCAGGTTCGCGCGCGTGAGCGGCAGGTAGTCGTTGTTGGTGTCCATGCGCTTCTGCAACAGCGCCGGCGTGAACGCGAGCGCACCGTCCTCCTTGCGCAACGGCAGCTGGATCACGTGCGAACTGTACGGGTGCTCGCCGTTGACCGGACGATCGGCCGGCCAGTCGGCGAGCACCGGTACGCGCGTGCTCATGTCGAGCTGCAGTCGCGACACGGTCGGTTGCTCCGGTGTCGCGACCGTCGTGGCGGTCGCGCCGGTGACGATGCGGTACGGCGTGCGGTCGGCGTAGGCGAACACGTCGCGTGCCGCGCCCTCGGCGACGTGGCGGCGCTCGATCCACGCCGCGTAGAGCGGGCTCACGACGAACCACCACCGGCCGTCGCGGCTCGCGTGCGCGACCACGACCGGCGTACCCGGGAACAGCGCACTCTCCTGGAAGCGGTCGATGTCGGTGTCGCCGGGTTCGCTGAAGACGCGCGTCGCGGTCGGGAAGCGGCGCAGGTCGGCGCGCGCGACGACGAGGCCGTAGCGCGCGTCGATGCGCTCCGGCAGCGCATCGACGGCGCGGTTCGCGAGCCATTGCGCGCGGGCGGCGGCAGATACGGCGCCGCCGTCGACGTCGTAGAGCGGTTCGTCGACGTCGTCGGAGAGTTGCGTGATCCATTCCTCGACGACGGTGCGGTCGAGCCGCGCGGGCAGCGCGCGCAGGTCGTGCATCGACGGGTCGACCGAGCGCAATCGCGCGTTGTCGGCGGCGATCGCCGCGGCGTCGAGCACGACGCGATCCGGATCAGCCAGGCGCGCGATCCAGTAGCCCGGCGTGAGCTTGGCGTCATCGACACCGATCACGCCGTGCTCCGGCACCGGCATCGGCACGCCGTCATCGGCTCGCGCCGGCGCTCGCTCCGCGGCGACGGCCAGTGCGACGAGCAACAGTGTGGGAAAGGGGACATTCATGGATGGACCGGGTCAGGTGAGGGCCAGTCGTGACAGGATGCCGGCGACCAGCAGGCCGAAGCCGGTGCCGAGGATGTAGCCGAGCAGCGCGAGCAGCACGCCGACCGGCACGAGTGCGCGCGAATAGCTTGCCGCGAGGATCGGCGTCGCGGCGACGCCGCCGATGTGCGCGAGCGAGGAGATGCCGCACAGGTACAGGTCGAAACGGAATGCGCGCGCCGCCAGGGCGAGCAGCACGGCGTGGATCGCGATGATCGTGACGCCGCAGGCGAGATACAGCGGCGCGCTCGCGATGCCGTCGAAGTTGCTCTGCGACGCGAGCACGGCGACGACGCCGACCAGCAGCGCGCTCGAGATCGGCGCGGCACCGGGAAAGCGCGCGAGCGGCGTATGCGCGACGACGAGGCCGGCGAACGTCGCGAGCAGGATCGTCCACGTGGTCGCCGACACCATCCCCGAGACCGGCAGCCGCGTCGCGACGTCCGCCGACGCGACCGCGACGAACAGCGCGGCGCCGCACCAGAGCAGCACCGCATCCGGCGTGGTCGGACCGCTCGGTGCGGCGACGGCCGCGGCGATCTCCGCGCTCGAGCGCGCACGCGTCCACGCATTGAACGCAGGGGCGAGTCGTGCGACCGAGAACAGCACGACGACCCACATCGAGTAGCAGAGCGCATCGGTGAGCAGCGACATCGCGAGCAGGGAATCGGACATGCCGATCGACTGCTTCACCGCGATCATGTTCGCGGTGCCGCCGACCCAGCTGCCGCTGAGCGCTGCCAGCGGCTGCCAGCCGTCGACCGGCAGCGCATGGCGGAACAGCAACCAGGTCGCGATGAACGCGACGAACAGGCTGGCCGACGTGCACGCGAACACGCCGAGCACGCGCGGCCCGAGCGCGACGATCGCGCGCAGGTCGCAATTGATCATGAGCAGAAACAGCAGGGCAGGCACGAGGCGCGCGATCAGCACCGATTGCACCTCGCGTATCTCGGGCGTGACCTGCCACAGGCCTGCCGCGGCGAGCGCTGTGACGAGCAGATAGGTCAGCACGATCGGTGGCAGTACCGCGAAGCAACGCCAGCCGTAGCGGCGTTCGAGCGCCGGAAACAAGCCCGCCATGAATAGCATCAGGGCCAGGTAAGGCCATGCCGTGCGGATCATTTTCTGCCCTCGGACACGGCATGGGGTGCGATCACAGAATAGATAATTCCGTAGTTCGTAGTGCGAAGCATAAATTATTGACGCTCGTTTGCAAGCATGTTACACAGGCGGCCGGAGTTGTACTGGGGACGCTCTCGGTGGCCATCGCATCCGCAACGGTCGCGCCCGTGCCGTGTCGGCACCGCCGACGCCTTCGCCTCGCGTTGTTCGTCGCGATCGCCTGCGCGAGCGGCAGCGCACAGGCGACGGACACGCCCGCACCCGCGGCCATCGTCGCGATGATCGACGCCGGCCAGTTCCACGCCGCCGAAGCCGCGATCACCGCCGCGCTCGCACGCGACAGTGTCGATGCGCCGTCGCGCGCCGCGCTCGAATTCCAGCGCGAACGCATGCGCCGCATCCGGCTCGACTTCAACCTCGACGCCGACGCGGCGAAGGCGCGCGTGCGCACGCAGATTCCCGACCTCACCGACGCCGAGTTCGCCGGATGGGATGCCGCGGGGCTGATCGAGCACCAGCTCATCGACGGCGAGATGCGTTATTTCCAGCGCGCGCCATCGAACTTGTTCCTGCTCGGTGAAGCCGCGCGCGCGCGACGCGCGAAGCCCGCGCCACCACACGTCGGCCCGATGGAGGTCGCCAACGCGCACCATCGCGAAGTGCGTGACGCCGCGCTCGCGAGCGGACGCGCCAGCGTCGCGCCGCGCCACGTGCGCGTCACGCAGTCGATCACGGTGCACGCCGATGCGGTGCCCGCGGGCGAGACCGTGCGCGCGTGACTGCCGTATCCGCGCGAGATCGCCGGCCAGCAGGAGCGCCTGCGCTTCGGCGCGAGCCTGCCGCGCAAGCACGTCGTCGCGCCGGCATCGGCGCCGCAGCGCACGGTCTACCTCGAGGCGCGTGCGCGCGCGGGCGAGGCGACCACGTTCTCGGTGAGCTACGAACTCGACGTGTACGCGCAGTACCACGCGGTCGACGTCGGCAAGGTCGTGCCGGCGACGATCACGCCCGAGCTCGCGCCGTACGTCGCCGAGCGCCCGCCGCACATCGTCTTCAGCGAGCCGCTGCAGCTGTTCTCGCGACAGATCGTCGGCGACGAGAAGAATCCGTGGCGCATCGCGCAGAAGCTCTACGCCGCGGTCGACCGCATCCCGTGGGCGGGCGCGCGCGAGTACTCGACGATCAGCGACATCAGCGAGTACGCATTGCGCGCGGGCCACGCCGATTGCGGCCAGCAGACGCTGCTGCTGATGACCTTGCTGCGCATGAACGGCATCCCGACGCGCTGGCAGTCCGGCTGGATCTATTCCGACGTCGGCTACGACGACATGCACGATTGGGGCTGGCTGTACGTCGCGCCGTACGGCTGGCTGCCGATGGACGTCACGTTCGGTCGCCTCGACAGCGACGACCCGGCGATCGCGGGTTTCTATCTCGGCGGCCTCGACGCCTACCGCATCGCGTTCAACGACGACTACGGCCGCGACTTCGTGCCGCCGAAGAAGCACTTCCGCTCCGAAACGGTCGATCTGCAGCGCGGCGAGGTCGAGTGGAGCGGCGGCAATCTGTATTTCGACCAGTGGGACTACGCCTTCAAGTGGCAGGTGCCGCCGACCATTGGCAGCACGCGCTGACCAACGATCACGCCGACTCTGGGGAGGGGACATGAGAACGATCCTGCTTCACCGTACCGCGCTCTGCGTCTGCATTGCGAGCGGCATTGCGTCGCTCGCGGGCGTTCCCGCGTTCGCGGCGAGCGGCGACGGCGCGCTGGCGGGACATGTGACCGGGGGCTCTGTCGATGGCGCGCAAGTTACGGTGCGCAATCCGGAGACCGGCTTCACGCGTTCAGTGAAGGTCGAAAGCGACGGAACTTACCGGTTCCCGTTCCTGCCGGTCGGCAAATATACGGTCGAAGCGGGACGTCCCGGTTCGCAGGCGACCACGCTCGACGACGTGGCGATCGGGCTCGGCAACACGACGACCGCCGACATCGTGCTCGGCGGCGGTGCGGCGACGCTCGAGGCCGTCAAGGTTACCGCCAGCGGGGTGGTCACGGCGGTCGACGTGTCGTCGGTCGAATCGGCGACCAACCTCACGCGCGAAGAACTAAACCGCCTGCCGGTCGAGCGCAGCGCGCAGTCGGTCGCGCTGCTTGCGCCCGGCGTGGTCAAGGGCGATTTCAGCGGCATTTCGTTCGGCGGTTCCTCGGTCGCGGAGAACACGACCTACATCAACGGGCTGAACGTCACCGACTTCTACAACCGCATCGGCTTCTCGGAAGTGCCGTACTCCTTCTACAAGGAGTTCCAGGTCAAGACGGGGGGCTATTCGGTCGAGTTCGGTCGGAGCACCGGCGGCGTAATCAACGCAGTGACGCGTTCGGGCACCAACGAGTTCAAGTTCGGCGTCGAAGGCGTGTGGGAGCCGAGCTTCCTGCAGGACGACGGCGAGAACCATTACGATTCCGCGGGCCATCCGTACTACGTATCGAGCTACGACGAGTACGATCGGAGCAGCCTGAACCTGTACGCGTCCGGTCCTCTCATCAAGGACAAGCTGTTTTTCTTCGTGATGGCGGAGCCACGCAGTTACGAACCCACCAACACGAGCAACTCCGGCAACCTGATCAATGACGGCAAGGCCGACGACGGTTTCTGGGGCGCCAAGGTCGACTGGCAGATCAACGACGAGAACCTGCTGGAGCTGCTCGCGTTCTCCGACAAGAACCGCACGACGACCAAGATATATCCGTTCGACCTGGAAAGCGGTTCGCGCGGCCACCAGCAGAACACGCAGTTCCTCGACAACGGCGGCAAGAACTGGTCGGCGACGTACACGTCCTATCTCACCGATGGTCTGTCGATGAAGCTCATGTACGGGCAGAACAAGCGCGACTTCAGCGTGAACAGCACGAACGACATCGAGTGTTCGCGCATCCGCGATCTGCGCGAAGTCGGCGACGGCGACGTCGGCTGCACGGCGAGCGCGAGCGTCACCTCGCGCGTCGACGAACGCAAGGCCGCGCGCGCCGACTTCGAATGGAAACTGGGCGACCACCTGCTGCGCTTCGGTCTCGACCGCGAGGACAACACGTCGCAGCACAAGCAGTTCTATCCGGGGCCCGACCGCTTGTTGTACGAGATCCGCGACACGACGCCTGGCGCGACCCTCGCCAACGGCGGCGTGGTCCCCGACGGCGTGACCGGCTACGTCCGCACGCGCACGAACGAGGTGAACGGTCGCTTCCAGACGCTCAACGATGCGTACTACCTCGAGGACAACTGGTCGATCACGCCCGATCTGGTACTCAATCTCGGTTTGCGCCGGGAGGGATTCGACAACAGGAATTCCGACGGCGACAGCTACATCAAATCGGAAGGCAACATCGCGCCTCGCATGGGCTTTTCGTGGGACTTCAAAGGCGATGGACGCAGCAAGCTGTTCGGCAACCTCGGTCGCTATTTCCTGCCGGTCGCGAATGTGATCAACATCAAGCAGGCCGGCGGCTTTCGCGACGAACGCACGTTCTACGCGTTCGAAGGCCTGGAGCCATTCGACTACAACGGCTCCACCTACTACAGACCGATCCTCGGCCAGCAGATCGGGCCGGTCGACAACTCGCAGGGCGATGGAACCGTCGGCGACTTGCGCGGCGAAGTCGACGCCGACATCAAGACCGTCCACCAGGACGAAGCGATCCTCGGCTTCCAGTCGATGATCGACGACAAGTGGTCGTGGGGCGTGCGCGGCACCTATCGTCGCCTCACGCACGCGATCGACGACATGGAACTCACGTCGAACGGAATCATCTGCGACGGCGAGCCCGGCTACATCGGCTACATCATGGGCAATCCTGGCGAGAACGCGACCGTCTACACCGATACCGACTGCGACGGCACGCCCGATGGATACGTCACGATCGACACGTCCCGTGCCGGCTGGGCGATGTACGACGACGACGGCAACTACGTCGGCGAGCACGGCTGGGTGAAGCCGCGTCGCACGTACAAGGCGCTCGACTTGCAGATCGACCGCGCGTGGGACGGCAAGTGGGCTTTCAATGCCAGCTACACGCTCTCGTTCAGCCAGGGCAATGCGGAAGGTCCCGTGAACTCCGACACCGGGTTCTCCGACACCGGGCGCACCGAGAATTTCGACGATCCGTGGGTCAACTACGAGGGCTACGGATTCCTGCCGAATGATCGCCGGCACCAGCTGAAGCTGCGCGGCATCTACGGCATCACCGAGCACTGGCAGCTCGGCGGCACGCTCACCGCTTTGTCGGGCCGTCCCGTCAGTGCGTTCGGCGTCGGCAATCCGTTCGACGGCACGAACTATCACAGCAACTACATCTGCGTCGATCGCTGCACGTACTACACCGATCCGGATACGGGCGAGCACATCGACTATCCGCCGTCGCAGCGCGTCTACGCGCACAGCCAGCGCGGCGCTGGCGGTCGCCTGCCGTGGACCTACGACGTCGGTGCGAGCATCACCTGGCTGCGGTCGTTCGGCAGCACCAACGTCCGCGTGAAACTCGCGGTGTACAACCTCCTCAACCAGCAGCGCGTCACTTCGGTCGACGAGGAACTCGAGTCGGACATCGGCTTCCTCAATCCGACCTGGCGCCAAGGTACGGGCTACCAGTCGCCACGATACGCGCAGCTCACCGTCTCCGCCGACTTCTGACGGGCTCCCCACGGCGGCCCGATGCCGGGGACGCCGTTCTTTTTTCCAGGAGCGAACAACCGATGGCGGCAGTACCCCTGACGGACGACGCCGACGAGCGCGCATGCATCGACGGCGTCGATCTCGCGGCACTCGTGCGGCGGCTCGGCACGCCGTTGCACGTGTATTCGGCGAGCGCGCTGCGGCGTCGCGTCGCGGACCTGCGCGACGCGCTCGCCGGCCTCGAGGTGCTCGTCTGCTACGCGGTGAAGGCGAATCCGAACGTCGCCGTGCTCGAGCTCATGGCGAACGAGGGGCTCGGCGCCGACATCGTCTCCGCGGGCGAGCTGCGGCGCAGCCTGCGCGCCGGCATTGCCCCCGAACGCATCGTGTTCTCGGGGGTGGGCAAGACCGCCGACGAGATCGCCGAGGCGCTCGCCGCGGGGATCGCGCGCTTCAACCTCGAATCGCGCGACGAGCTCGAGCTGCTGCAGCGCGTCGCGTGCGAGCACGCACAGGTCGCGCGCGCGTCGGTGCGCGTGAACCCCGATGTCGATGCGGGCACGCACGCGAAGATCGCGACCGGCAAGGCGGAGAACAAGTTCGGCGTCGAACCCGCCGAGGCATGGCAGTGGTTCGCCGATCGTGCGCAGCGGCCGAATGTCCTGCTCGACGGCTTGCACGTGCACATCGGTTCGCAGGTGCTCGAGCTCGCGCCGTTCCGCCGCGCGTTCGCGCGAGTCGCCGCATTCGAACGCGAACTCGCCCGCGCCGGCCACGCGGTCGCCTGCATCGACGTCGGCGGCGGGCTCGGCGTGCGCTATCGCGCGGGGCACGACGCGCCCGTCGACGTCGACGACTACTCGCGTGCCTTGCGCGAGGCGATGCGCGGATTCCACGGGCGGCTCGTCGTCGAGCCGGGGCGTTGGCTCGTCGCCGAAGCGGGCGTGTTGCTCACGCGCGTGATCCGCGTCAAGCACGGCGCGGAGCGCCGCTTCCTCGTGCTCGACGCTGCGATGAACGACCTGCAGCGGCCGAGCCTGTACGATGCCTGGCATGCGATCGAGCCGTTGTACGGACGCGAACGTGAATGCGTCACGTACGATGTGGTCGGCCCGGTCTGCGAAACCGGCGACACGTTCGCGCGCGGTCGCGAGCTGCCGCGCTGCGAGGCCGGGGACCTGCTCATGATCGAAACGACCGGCGCCTACGGCGCTTCCATGGCTTCGACCTACAACTCGCGGCCGCTCGCGGCCGAGGTGATGCTCGAGCGCGGCCGCTACGCGGTGGTCCGCCGCCGGCAGAGTTTCGACGAGATGCTCGCCGGCGAACGGCCGGCCGGCGACTGGCAGGTCGCATGACGACGCGCCGCGCACCGGTCGCGTTCGTCGCGTTGTTGCTCGCCGCCTGCGCGGCCCACGCACCGCGTGGCGAACGGCCGCTCACCGTCGACACGCACGTCGACATCCCGTTCGCCTACATGGCCGAGCCGCGCTTCGACGTCGGCGGCGACACGCCGCTCAAGGTCGACCTCGGCAAGATGGAGCGTGGCGGGCTCGATGCCGCGTTCCTCGTCGTGTTCGTCGAGCAGGGGCCGCTGGATGCGGACGGCTATGCGCGCGCGGTCGCGCAGGCCGAGCGCAAGTACGCGGCGATCGACCGCCTGCTGCAACGCTATCCACGGCGGGTCCGCCTCGCGCGCACGCCGGACGAGATCGTCGCGAACCGTGCCGATGGCGTGCTGTCGGCGGCGATCGGCATCGAGAACGCGTATTCGCTCGGCCACGACCTCGCGCGCATCGATGCCGCCTGGGCGCGTGGCGCGCGCTACCTCGGGCTCGTCCACGTCGGCAACAACGATCTCTGCACGAGTTCGCTGCCGGACGCGGAGCGACACGAGACGAACGAGCGCGGCATCAGCGATTTCGGTCGCGCCGCGGTCGCGCGTGCGAACGCGCTCGGCATGATGGTCGACGTGTCGCACGCATCCGATGCCTGCGTGCGCGACGTGCTCGCGCTGTCGACCGCGCCGGTCATCGCTTCGCACTCGTCGGCGCGCGCGCTGGTCGGCCACGCGCGCAACCTGCCGGACGACCTGTTGCGCGCGATCGCCGCGCGCGGCGGGGTGATCCAGGCGGTCGCCTACCGCGAGTTCGTCAAGCAGGACCCCCGCCGTGAAGCCGCCGAGAAGGCGCTGCAGAGGGCGGTGGCCGCGCAGGCGGGCGACGCCGAGTTCGACAGCGAGAAGCACGAGTTCCTGCCCGCGTACGTCGAGGGCATGCGTCGCATCGACGCCGAGTTCCCGCTCGCGACGCTCGAGATGTTCCTCGACCACGTGCAGCACATCGCGACGGTCGCGGGCATCGACCACGTGGGCATCGCGTCCGACTTCGACGGCGGCGGTGGCGTCGACGGCTGGCTCGACGCGTCGCAGACGCGCAACGTGACCGACGGCCTGCGCCGTCGTGGTTACGACGACGACGCCATCCGCCGGATCTGGAGCGGCAACCTGCTGCGCGCCTGGCAGGCGGCGATCGACGTCGCGACGAAACACCAGGGGCGCCGATGACGCGCCGCGGACCGAAGGCGGCCGCATGGGCCGTCGCGATGGCGATCTGCGCCGCCTGCGCGATCGCGGGCGCGGCCGAGCCGCGCTCGCCGTACGACGTCGCGTTCGACGACGCGATGGCGCGCTACCACCTGCCGGGGCTCGCGGTCGGCGTGATCGAGAACGACCGCGTCGCCTGGATGCGCACCGCGGGCGAGACGGTCGCGGGCTCGGGCAAGCCGGTCACCTCGCGCACGGTGTTCAAGATCGCCTCGAACAGCAAGGCGATGACGACCGCGTTGCTGGCGCGGCTCGTCGCCGCGGGCAAGCTGCATTGGGACGATCCGGTCACGCGCCACCTGCCGCGGTTCCGCATGCACGACGAGTGGGTCACGCGCGAGATCGAGGTGCAGGACCTGCTCGTGCACAACAGCGGCCTGCGCGAGGGCGCGGGCGACCTCATGCTGTGGCCCGAACCGAACGCGTTCACGCGCGCCGACATCCTCGCCGGCCTCGCCTGGCTCGTGCCGCAGCACAGCTTCCGATCGCGCTACGCCTACGACAACCTGCTCTACGTCGTCGCCGGCGAGGTCGCCGCGGCCGCGGGCGGTGCGCCATACGAGGAGCTCGTGCGGCGCGAGGTGTTCGAGCCGCTCGGCCTGTCGCGTTGCCGCGTCGGCGAGTGGCGCCGCGACGACGTCGACGACGTCGCCCAGCCGCACATGCGCAAGGACGACCGCAATGTCCTGATCAACGCGGACGCCGAGGTCGTGCCCGTGATCACGTCCGCCGCGGCGGGCGGCATCCGCTGCAGCCTCGACGACATGCTCGCGTGGGCGCGCAACTGGCTCGCGCCGGACGCGAGGCAGCTCGCCTGGTTGTCGGCCGAACAACGGCGCCCGCTGTGGAGCGCACGCACGCCGATGCCGATCTCCGCGCGCCGGCGCGCCTGGGATCACACCCATGCGTACGCCTATGCGCTCGGTTGGCGGCTCGCCGACGTCGACGGTACCTGGACGGTGTCGCACACCGGCACGCTGTCGGGCATGTATTCGCTGCTGATGTTGTTGCCCGACCGCCATGCGGGTTTCGTCGTGCTGATCAACGGCGACGGCGAAGCGGCGCGCACGACGCTCGGCGAAGTGCTGCTGAAGCATTTCACCGCGCCGGCCGAACGCGCGTCGATCGCCGACTACGCCGCGCGCGTCGCCGCCGAGCCGGTCACGCGCGAACAGGCGGCGCCGGACGTGTCCGTGCGCGAGCCGGTGCCGGCCGACGAACTGCGCACGCGATTCGGCATCTGGCGCGACCCGTGGTTCGGCGACGTGGCGTTGTGCGAGGAACAGGGTCGGGTGCGCTTGCGTGCGGCGAAGTCGCCGCTGCTGAGCGGTATCGTGATGCGCTCGCACGGCCGCGCGCTCGTCGCCTGGGACGACGTGCGCGTCGATGCGGAGGCCTGGATCGACCTGCCCGCCGACGCGGACGCAGGCGTGCTCAAGCTGCAGAAGGTCGACCCGCGCGCGGACTTCAGTTTCGATTTCGAGGATCTCGCGTTCCGCCGCGTGCGCGGCTGCGATTGACGGAGGTCGTATGGGGAAGGGGATGGCCCTGGTGGCGATGGGCGCGTGGCTCGCGGGATGCGCTGGCGGCGCGGCGCACGAAGCGCGCGTCGATGCGCTCATGCACGCGTACGCCGGCGACGTGCCCGGCGCGTCGGTGCTCGTGCTGCGCGACGGCGCGCCGATCGTGCGCAAGGCCTACGGCCGCGCCGACCTCGAACACGGCGTCGCCGCGGCGCCGGCGACGAACTACCGTCTTGCATCGGTGACGAAGCAGTTCACCGCTGCGGCGATCCTGCTGCTCGTCGAGGACGGTCGCGTCGGCCTCGACGACCCGGTGCGCCGGTGGCTGCCGTCGTTGCCCGCGAGCGACGACGCGATCACGATCCGCCACCTGCTCACCCACACCGGCGGCCTGATCGACTACGAAGACATCATGCCGGCCGATCTCGCCACGCAGCTGCGCGACATCGACGTGCTGCACCTGCTCGAACGCGAATCGCGCCTGTACTTCGCGCCCGGCAGCGCCTATCGCTACAGCAACGGCGGCTACGCCATGCTCGCGCTCGTCGTCGAGCGCGCATCGGGCCGCAGCTTCCAGGACTTCCTGCGCGCGCGCATCTTCGAGCCGCTCGGCATGCACGACACGCTCGCCTACGTGCAGGAAGGTCCGCCGGTGCCGCATCGCGCGTACGGCTACAGCAGGATCGACGCTCACTGGCAGCGCACCGACCAGAGCCTCACGAGCGCCGTGCTCGGCGACGGCGGCATCTATTCGTCGATCGACGACCTCGCGCGCTGGGACGCGGCCGCCTACGACGACCGCCTGCTCTCCGACGCGTCGCGCAAACTCGCGTTCACGCCATGGACGAAGACCGACGTCGCCGACGTCGAATACGGCTACGGCTGGCGCCTCACCGGCGACACGCAGTGGCATTCCGGCGAGACGATCGGTTTCCGCAACGTGATCGTGCGCTGGCCCGGGCGCCGCCTGAGCGTGATCGTGCTGAGCAACCGCGACGACCCGGAGCCGTATCGCACGGCGCTCGCGATCGGCCATCTGTACTTCTGAATGAATCGTTGGCGCAACGCGGGCTGAACGCGCCAGGCGCGATCCGCTCAGCGTCGATTTAGTGCGACCGGCGTAGCGTGATCCTTACCTCAGGAAACGAGGTACGCATCATGAAATCGATCCTCAAGACTGCCCTCGGACTGACCTTGCTCGCGGCGCTGAGTGGTTGCGTATACGAGCCGGGCTACGTGCGCCACGACGGTTATCGCGGCAGCGTCTACTACAGCAGCCGCTACGACTACCGCCCCGACGCCTACTACTACGACTACGACTACTCGCCGGGCTACTACGCCTATCCGACGATAGGATTCGGCGTGCGTTACGACCACTTCCACCATCGCCGCCCGCACGACCGTCGCTACGATCATCGCCGCCACTGATCGCGGCCGCGACGTCTACGGCGTCGCCACCCGCACGAGGCGGAACTCGACCGGCGCCGCCGCGCCGGGCACGACCGGCACGCGCGCGCCGGTCGCGAACACGAGACGGCCGTCGGCTTCGCGCAAGGTCGCCCGCAGGCTGTAGCGACCGCCCGCGGCGACGCGCGCGGGATCGTAGGGCAGGTCGAACGAATAGGGCGGTGTGTGCAGGTCGCCGTAGCTCATCCGCGCGACGGTCGCCGAGCCTGCGGCGCCGGGCGCGTCGGCGATGCGATCGTCGATGAGTTGCACCTCGAGCACCGCACCAGGCGACATCAGCATGCGTTCGAGATAGGACGCGCGACCGTGCACGACCGGCGCCGGCTGCTGCGGCGTGACCGACTTGCCACCGCCACGGTCGGGCGCCGGCACGGACTGGCAGGCGGCGAGCGCGACGACGACGATGGACAGCAGGATGGGGCGCATGGCGGACGTCCGGACTGCGGTGCGGACGTTGTACCACCGGCGCGGGCCGGCGTGCACGCGACGCCGCCGCGCACGCGTCGGGAGCGCGCGGGCCTTTCACGGATCGCGCTAGACTGATGCCGATGCAAGGCGATCTTCCCGGCTTCGCGCCCGTACAGGCGACGCACAACCTGTTCTTCGCACTATCGCCGGCGGCGGCGACCCGCGCGGCGATCGCGGCCGCCGTGGAGGCGCTGCGCGCGGAGGACGATCCGCGCGGGCGCTGGCTCAAGCCGCCGCGCTACCACCTCACGCTGCAGTTCCTCGGCACGTTCGAGCAGCCGCCCGCCGATCTCGTCGCGCGGGCGGTCGCCGCCGCCGCGCAGGTTTCCTTGCCGACATTCGATTTCACGCTCGACGTCGTCGGCAGCTTCGGCGCACGCAGCATGCCGGTCTGGCTGGGTTGCCAGGAACCGCCGCCGGCATTGCTCCAGTTGCACGATGCGCTCGGTGCCGCGCTCGCGCGCCTCGGTTGCCGCACGCACGGCACGAGCCGGCTCGTGCCGCACGTGACGATCCTGCGCGACGCGGAGCGCGCGCTGCGGCAACCGCTCGCGCGCCCCATCGCCTGGCATGTCGACGAGTTCGTGCTCGTCGACAGCCGGCCGCCGGATCCGTACCGCGTGGTCGGGCGCTGGCCGCTCGCCTGAGTGGACGCGAGAAGGTCGGCGCACTCGCGGTCCATCGCCGGATCCGGTACCGACGTGCGCAGCCGAACGCTTCAGCCGAGCAGCGTCGCGTCCATCGTGATCGTCGCGTTGAGCACCTTCGAGACCGGGCAGCCTTCCTTCGCCTTGGTCGCGAGTTCCTGGAACTTCGCCGCGTCGAGGCCCGGCACCTTCGCGCTCACGGTCAGGTGGCTCGCGGTGATCGCGAAACCCTCGCCGACCTTCTCGAAAGTGATCTGCGCCTTCGTCTCGATGCGTTCGGGCGGCGTGCCGGCGCCACTCAACTGTGCCGAGAGGGCCATCGAGAAGCAGCCCGCGTGCGCGGCGCCGATGAGCTCCTCGGGGTTCGTGCCAGGACCGTCCTCGAAGCGCGACTTGAAACCGTAGGGCGCGTTGTCGAGCACACCCGTTTCGGTCGAGATCGTGCCCTTGCCTTCCTTGAGGCTGCCGGTCCATACCGCGGAAGCATGCTTCTTCATCGAAAGTCTCCTGGTCCGTAGGGAGGAAAACGCGCGACCGGCCTGCGCCGGGAGCGCCAGCCTACCCGCTTCGCGTGACGACGCAACTGCGCCGGCACGCGAACCCTTAGAATGCGCGGATGCGACTGAACAAACACATCGCCGAGAGCGGCCACTGCTCGCGCCGCGAGGCCGACCGCCTCATCGCGGAGAAGCGCGTCACCGTCAACGGTGTGCCGGCCGGCATCGGCACGCAGGTGGAAGAGGGCGACGACGTGCTCGTCGACGGCCAGGCGCTGCTCGCGCGCAAGGCGGGCGCGAAGGGGCGGCGCCACGTCTACATCGCGCTCAACAAGCCGGTCGGCATCACCTGCACGACCGAACGCGAGGTCGGCGGCAACATCGTCGATTTCGTCGACCACCAGCAGCGCATCTTCCCGGTCGGGCGCCTCGACAAGGATTCCGAAGGCCTGATCCTGCTGACCAGCAACGGCGACATCGTCAACGAGATCCTGCGTTCGGAGAACCGCCACGAGAAGGAATACCTCGTCGCGGTGAACAAGGCCGTCACCCCCGAGTTCCTCGCCGGGATGGCACGCGGCGTGCGCATCCACGGCCAGCTGACCAAGCCGTGCCGCACCGCGCGCATCGCCAAGTTCGGTTTCCGCGTCGTGCTCACGCAGGGCCTCAACCGGCAGATCCGCCTGATGGCCGCCGCGTTCGGCTACCGCGTGACGCAGCTGCGTCGCGTGCGCATCGTCAACATCAAGCTCGGCGCGCTCAAGCTCGGCCAGTGGCGCAACCTCACCGAGGCGGAGCTGCGCGGCCTGCTGCCCGATCGCACGGACTGGTGACACGCCGCGAGCTGGCGCGACCTTGCCTACTGCGACGCGCGGGGCTTCGCGCGCTGCACGACGAGATGCTTGCCGGCACCGACCACGGCGACCGCGCGCAGTTCGACCGGCGCGCCCTCGGCGAGCAGGGCGGTCGTCCCGACGATCGTCGAGGCGGGATAGCCGCTCGGGAAGTATTCCTCGTGGATCGCGAAGAAGCGCTCGAACTCGGCATCGAAGCTGGCCGTGTCCTTCGGCTGCTGGTGGAACGAGGTGATTTCGACGACGTCCTCCATGCTCGCGCCGGCGGCTTCAAGCGTGCGTTCGAGCCGCTTGAACATGTTGCGGATGCGCGTGTCGTAGTCGGCGCCGGGGCCGGCGGGAATGCCGGACACGTACACCGTGTCGCCGACGCGGACCGCCGGCGCGTAATGCCAGGTGTCGTAGGCGGCGTCGGCGCCGGCCGGTATCACGATCGTCTTGGTCGGCGGTGCGCTGGCGCAGCCGGAGCCGAGGAGGGTGGCGATGAGGGCGGGAAGCAGGATGCGCATGGGCTGGGTTCTGAATGCGGCGCTGCGGCCGCGGCCTCCCGTAGTACGGAGCGGCGCGCGAAAAGCCATCGCCCGCGGCGGACGGCGAGCAATGCGCCGGTGCCGGGGGGCGAATGTTCGCGCGGTGTAAAGCGGCTTGCCGCCCATCGACCTGCACTCCATGCTTGGGGTTCGTGCCGAAGAGGAAACGCCCGATGCCGCAGAACCGCCTTGCCTCGATGCTCGTCGCCGCGCTCGCGGTCGTCTCGCTGCCTGCCGGGGCGAAGAAGCCCGATGCCGGCGAGGCGTCGTTCCGCGCCTTGTACAAGCAGCTCGTCGAGATCAACACCACGCTTTCGGTCGGCAGCTGCACCGAAGCGGCCAAGGCCATGCAGGCGCGCCTCGTCGAGGCCGGCATCGCCGCGGCGGACACGCAGGTGCTGGTGCCGCCGCAGCGGCCGAAGGACGGCAACCTCGTCGCGACGATCAAGGGCAGCGACCCCGCGGCGAAGGCGATGATCCTGCTCGCGCACCTCGACGTCGTCGAGGCGAAGCGCGAGGACTGGGTGCGCGATCCGTTCAAGCTCGTGGAGGAGGACGGCTGGTTCTACGCGCGCGGCGTCAGCGACGACAAGGCGATGGCCGCGGTGTTCACCGACAGCCTGATCCGCTACCACGAGGAAGGCTTCAAGCCGCGCCGCGACATCCGCCTGCTGCTCACCTGCGGCGAGGAAACCTCGGACACCTTCGACGGCGTCGAATGGCTCATCAAGGAACATCCCGAACTCACGCGCGCCGCGTTCGCGCTCAACGAAGGTGCCGGCGGCGAACTCGACGAGCACGGCAAGCCCGTCGCGCTGCAGGTGCAGGCGGGCGAGAAGGTCTACCAGGATTTCCGCCTCGAAGTCACCGACAAGGGCGGCCACAGTTCGCGTCCGACGAAGAAGAATCCGATCTACGCCTTGAGTGCGGCGCTCGGCCGCATCGGCGCATACCAGTTCCCGATCAGCCTCAACGACGCGACGCGCGGCTACTTCAAGGCGCAGCTCGAGCTCGCGCCGCAGGCGGTCGCCGAGGACATCAAGGCCGTGCTCGCCGATCCGCCCGACGCGGCCGCGGCGGATCGGTTGTGGACGCTCAATCCTTCGTGGAACAGCATGCTGCGCACCACCTGCGTCGCGACGATGGTCGACGCGGGCCACGCGCCGAACGCGCTGCCGCAGCGCGCGGGCGCGAACGTGAACTGCCGCATCCTGCCCGGCGTGCCGCTCGAAGCCGTCAAGAACACGCTCGCGCGACTCGCCGGCGATGCCGACATCACGATCAACGCGGTCGGTGAGCCGAGCCCGGTCGGCAACGCGCCGAACCTGTCGCCGGCGATCATGGACCCGGTGCGCAAGGTCGCCGAGACGATCTGGCCCGGCGTCGCGATCGTGCCGACGATGGCGACCGGCGCGACCGACGGCCGCTTCCTCAATGCAGCGGGCACGCCGACCTACGGCCTCTCGGGCATGTTCCACGACGTCGAAGGCAGCCACGCGCACGGACTCAACGAGCGCATCCGCGTGAAGTCGCTGCTCGACGGCCGGCATTTCCTCTACGAGGTCGTGAAGCTCTACGCCAACGCGAAGGAGTGACGGGTGGCGGGTCAGGCCCCGCCCTATCCATCCGCGTAGGGTGGGCCCGGCCCACCGCTCTTGATTCGCGATCTCGCGGGGTGGGCCAGGGCCCACCCTACGTCAGCGGCCGCCGACTTCGTCGATGTGGCGCAACAGGTCGGCCGGATCCTCGAACACGCGGTACGCACCCGCGCGTTCGAGTTCGTCCTGCGAATAGCCGCCCGAGAGCAGGCCGATGCCGAGCGCGCGGGCGCGGCGCGCGGCGAGCATGTCCCACACCGCGTCGCCGACCACGGTCGCTTGTTCGATGCCGACGCCGAGCTGGTCTGCCGCGGCGAGGAACAGGTCGGGATCAGGCTTGGCATAGCGCACGAGGTCGCGCGTGATCACCGGCACGCGCGCGGGATCGACGCCGAGCGTGGCGAGCACCGGCCCGGCCGTCTCCATGCGGCCGCTCGTCGCGATCGCCCACGGGATCGACGAGGCCGACAGGTAGGCGACGAGTTCGCGTGCCCCGGGCAGCGGCCGGATCATGCCCGAGCGGCGGTTATACGCGGCCGCGTGCGCCTTGCGCAGGCGGTCGGCGCGCGCGTCGTCGATCGTGATGCCGCTCTCGCGCAGCAGGATGTTGATCATGAGGCCGCCGCTCATGCCGATGCGCCGGTGGATGCGCCAGACCGAGAGCGAGATGCCCTCGCTCTCGAGCGCCTCCTGCCAGGCGAGCACGTGTTCGTAGACGCTGTCGACGAGCGTGCCGTCGAGATCGAACAGGAAGGCGGTCGGCGGCGAGGTGAGCATGGCGGAGCGTCCGGCAGCGGAAACCGCAGTCTAGCGTCGGTGTCGAGCCGCGTCGTGCAGCCGGAAGCGGGCGCGGTCCGGCGCGCTGCCGGCTCGCGCTTCGCACATCGAGGTGCGTCAGTCGCCCAACGCGGCGTTGTGGTAGACGTCCTGCACGTCGTCGAGTTCGTCGAGCCAGTCGAGCAGGTCGCGCAGGGTTTGCGCGGTTTCGCCGCTCACCTCGACGCGGTTCTCCGGGCGCATGACGATGTCGGCCGACAGCGGCGCGAGGCCGGCGGCGGTGAGCGCTTTCTTCACGTCTTCGAACGCATCGGGCGCGCACAGCACGGTGCCGCGTTCGCCTTCGGCGACGACGTCGTCGGCGCCGGCATCGAGCGCGACTTCGAGCAGCGTGTCCTCGCTGCCGGCAGCGCCCGTGTCGAACACGAGTTCGCCGACGCGCTTGAACTGGAACGCGACCGAACCCGATGTGCCGAGGTTGCCGCCGTGCTTGGACAGCGCATGGCGCACGTCGGCGACGGTGCGCACGGGGTTGTCGGTCATCGCGTCGATGATGAGCGCGACGCCGGACGGGCCGTAACCCTCGTAGCGCAACTCCTGCATGTCGTCGGCGCCGTCCGCACCGGAACCGCGCTTGATCGCGCGCTCGATCGTGTCCTTCGACATGTTGGACGACAGCGCCTTGTCCATCGCGACGCGCAAGCGCGCGTTGCCGGCGGGATCGGCGCCGTTGCGTGCGGCGATCGTGATCTCGCGGATGAGCTTGGTGAAGATCTTGCCGCGGCGAGCGTCCTCGGCGTTCTTGCGGTTTTCGATGCTGGGGCCTCTGCCCATGGGAATTCCTGTGTCGCTGGTGGTCGATGACGAAGGCCGTCGCCGGCGGGGCCGGTCGCGGTTGGACATTCTACTTCGCCATGCCGGTGGGGCGTGCGAGCACGCGCCATGGCGATCGCAGGCCGGCCGCGGCGCCGGGTGGAACGCCGCCAGGTCGCGGCGGCGTTCGTTCCGGCGATGGTTACAGGTGGCAGCCGGCCGGTGCCGGCGTGAGGCGCGAGAGCTCGAGCGTGCCGTGCTGGCCGCCGTTCGTGCCGGCGTCGAACGCGTAGGTCAACGTCGCCGACGTGCAGCTGTGGAAGGTCAGGCTCGCGCTGCCGACGGCGGTCGTCGTCGCCGGCGTCGCGCTGGCGAACGCGCCGCCGGTGCTTTCGTACAGCGGGATCGCGTTGATCTGCGTCCCCGACGGCAGAGTCGCCTGCAACGTGTACCAGCGCTGCGTCGTCGCATCGGCACCCGCGGCTGCGCCCGCGGCGAACGTGTACCACGCACCGAACAGCACGTGCTGCGCCGGGTTGAGGTCGAGCACGAGACCCTGGCCGCTGTCCTTGGCGACGTCGGCCCAGACGCCGGAAAGGAGGTAGTGCCCGGCGCTCGCGCCATTGTTGCCGTTCGTCGCGCAGGTGACGTTCGACAGCTGGCGCGTGAGCGACATGACGCCGCTGAAACCGTCGACGCTGTA
>Ga0105239_10002387_pt1 | contig 23942 bp, 27 predicted proteins | sample KBSC44metaG_FD_92761 | JGI IMG/M metagenome (GOLD analysis project Ga0105239, IMG submission 92761) | Corn rhizosphere microbial communities from Kellogg Biological Station, Michigan, USA - KBS C4-4 metaG | ecosystem: Host-associated > Plants > Roots > Rhizosphere > Soil | place: Michigan, USA...
CTGTAATTCGCCGGCTCGTATCGCTCATATACCGATTTGATGATAGTTCATGAGGCATGTATCCGTGAGCATACATGCAACGTAGAGGAAGTGTCTGCAACTCTGTGGCCGAGGCTAGAAATTTGGCGAGCGGTTTCATGTTTTGTGACTAGTAGATACAATGGAGCGCTCCATGATTCCTTTTATTGTCGTCTGCAAAAATGATGTCGCAGGTGGCGCATCGTTATTTGACCACGTGAGTAGATCATAGTTCATCATCAGGGCGCCGTCCGGAGGGTGTGTTGCGTCTCCTCGCTCTCCGACAGTTGGGCATTGGATTTCTTCGGTACATATGCTAAGGAGTCATGGTTTCACGGTTCGAACAGCTTCCCCCGGAGCTGCAACACATGGTCGCGAATCGGCTGCTCTTCGCTGACGTCATGGAGATCTGTCAAACCAGCAAACGAATCAGGGGAGACCGATGTCGCGACTTGCTGGCGGTTTGGTTGAAACAGCACGTGCCGGGTGCATTCGAAACGGACAGCCCTTACAAGGACAGCGCTTCCCCAACCGAATGGATCAAGATTTACACCGAGGGGCAGCTACAACCGGTGATCGACACGCTTGTTTACGTTCAGAATGCCCTTGCTGGAGTTCGCGTCGCCCCCCTTAACCCTGTCAGTCGACCGAATTTGACCCGTTTGATCAACGCTTGGAGCACTAAGGTAATACACCTCGACCGCTTACCGGTCAGAGCGGCGTCAAATTACACCGCCCTTTGGAATAGTCTGCAGATGTTGCGGACGCTGATTGGCGACGTAGCGAAAGGTGCATTCAGGAAGGAGGAGCAGGCTTTGCTGATCACACAATTCATCGTCGTTTGTTCAAAGTCCAGGCTGCTGCGCGACCTGGTGGGGTACACTGACGAGCGGTGGCGGAACCTGATCTTGAAGTGTAGATACCAGGACGGAGCAAGCTTTCGTTTCGTCAGGGCTCCGATTTTTGATGTGCAGTTTGTGCTAAACCTTCTGCGGCCCCAGCCGTTCAACGCCGAAGACTTGTCGCTTGAGGTAGATAGCGATGAGTACAACTGGCTCCTGGTCAACCGCCTCATCACTTTATCGTGGGACAGTCTCCTGAGGCAACTTTCTAAAGTGGCCAGGATCGGCGAGGGGCGCCTGCTCAAGGCCCTGAAGACGAGGCTGATCTCCGAGCCGGGTACAGCGGCTTTGGAGACAGGAATTGCACGGTCCCGACCATGGCCGGCCCTTCGCCGCATGCTTCTGGAGGCGAAAGATGCTGTGGACCGAAAGGAGGCAGAATTGAGGGCGGGGTTGTCTGCCGGCAACCTGGATAGAAGGATCAGTTTGCGCACAGCTGCAACCAAGATCTCCCAAAAGGCGACATCCCTGCTGGAAGAGCAGTTGGGACGCACAGCTAGCTTTGCAGAGAAGCAGCGGTTTATCCAGTCGGTGATGATTAACGCCGTGCGATCTTACAGAGGCACAGGGCAACAAGATGACCCACAGGCAGACTTTGAGGCCCACGTGATGAGGACGATGGCGGTAACCCCGGTCTCTCCGCCGCCTCAAATGGCCAGACCAACGCCGTCGGGATTCGCGGCTGCCGTCCCTCTGCTGACTGCCATCCCGCTACCGCCGCAACCTACTAGAGTTACCAGCGGCTTCCTCAATGGTCTCTCTGACAAACGGCTCTCAGAGCTTCCAGACGAGCTCATCCGCTCGTTTACGCTGGCGCAGCTAGACTTCTTGCGAGCGAAAGTCGAAGCGACCCTGTCAAGGGTGACTCAAGACGCTGAAGCCAGACGTCGCAGCGCCAGCAAAATAAGTGGTCTGCAGAGGGTCCGGAACACGGTGGCGGGATTGCTTCAACGCGCACAGAGCGCTGGTCCCAGCGGATCACAACCATAGGTTGTAGGATCCGCACTGGTTGCTACCGCGATGTACCATTGAACATGCGTGCGTTCTCCTCAAAGCTTGCGGTTAACGAGTCCCTGAGGTTTTCGATTTCTTCGCGGGGTCTATGTAGAGGGTATCCTGGGACGGGTTTGTCGTAACACTTGACGAGGTCGCCAAGCCAGTGGATGATGGCGTAATTCATGTCCTGGAAATGCATCCCTTTGAGGTAGGTTGCAGCGAGCTCCATACAGCCGATGACAAGTCCGCAAAGATCGTTCTTTACGATGAATTGGGGTATCAGACCTGACTGGGCATCGGGCGCGGGAAGTGTGAACTTCCTCCAACTACCGAGGATGAATGCGTGCAAGCGGTTTACAAGATCTATCTGGATCAGACCATCTGGGTTAGGGACTTCTTTGCAAAGTTGCGTTAGTGTAAAGCTCATGTTGGTGTCTTTGCAAAGGGACCACCCTGTGTTATTTACTTCCAGATCCTATTTCACTTCGAGATCTTATATAACGTTCCTTGGGTTCATATCCCGACCGGCCGGGTCATCGATTTGGCAGCCATACTATAAAACCAGAAGGAAGTGCCATTGTCCCGTCAGGTATCCACTATGTCTTCTGGTGGTGGCGTTTTTGACCCACGCTGGTTTCGACCCGGTTGGTGCCACCGTCACAAGATGTTGTGCAGTGAGCTTTCACCGAATGAGAAATGGCGAAAGTTTTGCCGTGCTGTCAAGTGGGAGGCACCAAAGAGAGCGTACCGCCTCGTCCCTCGCTTTCGTTCCTGTCAGTATCGAGAGTCACCCGCAGATTTCCTCATTGAGCAGCGGGCCCTTGATTGCATCAAATTTATTGGCGAGAGGAAGCGTCTCCACCGGCAGCTACTTACGACTCCTAATTACCTCTCCCGGACTCTGCCGTATGAGCTCCTCGAACCGATAGCAAGAGCGATGACACGCGTGCTCCGTCCTGCGTCACTTGGAAGTGACTGGCGCCCGGTGGTCAAACATGATAAGCGCGCACTCATCTCGGCTCTGGGGCTTCAAAAAGTTTTGATTCGCAACGCGCGTGAGAGAAAGATGAAAGAAGTCGCTTGGCGGCTAGAAAGGCGGTTTAGGGGACAGGGGTTCTAGTCAACCAACCTGTCCGCCGGCCCATTTGTGTTAGAGTTGATCGTGCGCGTCGTCTGTTATTCCGACATCCCTGATGGTGATGCGGGCTACCCAAAATTGAACGTCCTCCAAATGATCGAAAAGTCTTTTGTTTCGCCCGTCAACCCCTGTTCCGAAAGTCAGAGCTAACCAAAAACGAACCTAATGACTAGTGAAAAGAGCGGTATTACAGAGTTGACCAAACCTTATGACAACCCAATAGGCCCAATGCGCCGCGGGGATACAAAACTAATCGAACTAACCAAATCCTCAGACCTAGTTTGTCTGAAAAAGTCTCTTTTTTCACGACCAGGATTTTGGAGTGCAGATGTTTTCCTCAGGATCCAGGTCAGAGAAACTGATAAGTTTGATTAGTTTTGTGTGACCATGCCCATTTGGTCCATAAGGTTTTTTATAAGGTGTCCTTACAGTGTTGATTTGTTTTATTGGGTGGTCATTAGGTCCTTCGCTTCGCCGTACAGACCCAATTGAAAAACCCTTTGACCTCTGTCGAAATTTCACCTTTCGTTTCTGGATCAGAGCAGTTCCCATCCTTTAACTCCCACAAAAGGTCTGCCCTCAAAGGTCGTGATCTGGTACTTGACATCATGCTTGGCGAAGGCTTCCTTCAATGGCTGACTTTTCATGGCCTTTTTCAGCGGCCACTTGTTGTAAGCGGCGAAGAGGTCCGTCCATAGAAGATAGCTCCCCTCGCTCCTACGCATCTTTTCTTCGATGAAGTCTTTGACAACATCCATCGACTCCCGGTACTTCTCCGTTGCAGCCTTAACCGCTGGAGGATCCTGGAGGATGCTCGTCGCTTTGAAACGACGAAGGTATTCGGTGAGGATGCTAAGCAGGGCGCCGGTGCACCTGGAAAGTTTCTCTCCAAGCTTGGGATCCTTCTGACGCTCGTGTGGTCGCACGGGCTGATCCACAAAACACGTCGGGAAGAAGACGACTTTTAGCCGTCTCCACGCCGCCCATGTATTTTCGTCAAGCGTCGGGATGTCGTTGCAGACGATGATGCACGTGAAAAACGGCTTCCACTTCTTCTGCTTCTCGTGGATCCCGCGAGCGGAAATTGTGTCCTCGCCGGTAAAGAGCTTCATGACGTTGACTTGGATGACCTCTGTTGAAGCTCCTTCCGAGAAGACGGCGACTCGGGCCTTTTGTAGCGAAGACAAGGCTTCGTTCGCCTGATTGGCATCTTCCCTTTTGCGAGTAAGAAGAGCGGCAGGTGCGGTTCCGAAATGCTCCCCAAGCGCCTCAGAGAGGAAATTCACCAATTTACTCTTCCCGTTCGCCCCGGCACCGGTGAAAACCCAGAAGTACTGCATAGAGGTGTCGGTGCTCAGACAGAGACTTAACACCGTCAAAAGGTAGTCCCGAGTCTCGATGTCTGGTTGGATCGCCGTCATGAACTCCATGACGTACGCGCACTCGGCCGACTGCATGTCCAAAGGCTGGTAAGGGAAGGAGAGCTGGATGGAAAGGAGGTCTTCCGGCCGCCCCTCGGTAAAATCGAACGTCTTCAAGTCCAAGACGCCGTTCGTGAACACCAATTTGTCCGCCGTGTCAAGGCGCTCCATGAAGGCAGGACGGTGCCTGTGGAATTGGATGATCGCGTCGTCCAGGATGCGCTTCCGCCTGTAACCGTCGCCAATCTGTTCGATGATGCGCCGGATGGCGCGCGCCTTCTTCTTCGTGTCCTCAGTCTGGACGCTGTCCCTCTCGTAGAACTGAAGCGCGCGGCGGAAGTGCTTCAAGAACTTGTCCTCTGAGCCGAGGAAGTTCTTCAGGTCGAGCTCCGCCTTGTCCACCCAGTGATGATCCATGTATTGAAACCACATCCCCTCCGTTCCCTTGGCTCCAGCTTTTGCACAGTGAAAAGTGTCCTTAAAGAGGTGAAATACTAGCTCGGAAAGGCTCGCATCCGTTCCTTGGAGGGCCCGTATGAAGCACGCGTTCAACGTGTCGTCCTCCAAGATGCGCAGACCATCTTCTTCATAGGCGGACAAAGGGATGGGATCGTCAGACGGTGCAGCGTAGTTGTTGTTGACCACGACGGATAGGTTCTGCTGGACGTTCAACTGGGTGAGGACCGCGAAGAGCTTCGGATGATCTTTCTGCTCCGCGGGTATCGGGCCTGTCGTCGGCCATTCCTTGCCGCAGCGGGTGCACCGGAGGCGAAGTCCCCCCAACGTGTGCTCCGCCACTGTCGCGTCTTCTTTGCACCACTGACAGGTTTCCAAGGGCAGTTCGGTGACGAACCGGGGTCCCCGACCGTCTTCTTCTCCCGCACACTTCCATGGCGAAAGCGCGTTCCTATCGTACCGTCTGAAGTTATCCACGATGCTGGTTTTGCACTCTTCCTTGGCCTCCCTAATGGCTGTTTGGTCTTCACTCTGCGCAATGATTTGAGAATGGAAGAGGTCGCGGATGCTCTGCGGTAGTTGCTGCAACGGGATGTGAGGTTGGTCACCTTTAGTCTTGCATTCCTCGTCGGGGCACTTGTAACGTGCCCCCCTTTCGGTGACCGTCACGTACGGGTTGTTACTCCCATGCGATCCCTTCCGGATGAAGCACCACTTCTTCATCGTGGGGAACGTGAGGCTACCTGCTGCTGGGTCGACGATAACGTAGGTGAAGACTTCCTGCAACCGGTACCTCTCGCCGAAGAAATCCCCAGCGGCATCCATCGCTTCAGGGAAGTCGCTTCGAGTGAGCCGGCGGGAACCGTTCGATCCGGCGGCGCCTGCTGTGTCTTCTCCTTTCCCACCCGTCGCTTCCTTTTTCGGCCGACTCTTGCCTTTCGCCGCGGTTGGTACGACTACGACAGCCGCGTCCTTTGAGACGTTTTGGACTAGGTAGTCGCCTGGATCCACGTCGTCAACACGCAGCGGTGGCCCTTCCGGTCCACCCAACGGGATTAGGTACCGCTTCACCTTGTCGATGTCCTTTGTCCCGTAGATCACTCCGAGGAGCTGTTCCTTGTCCTTGTAGACGGACAAGTCAAGGTGAGCGTGTGTCTCCTTTGGTCCCAATCCCAGGACGCGTCGCACATGCAAAGGGATGTCCGTGATCTTCATCACCAAGTCGGGCAAGAATGCTCGGTATGAGATCTTGTACGTGTACTTCCCGCCGTTATCCAGGTGGCCGTGGCGTTGTGCGTAAAGGACCCGCGCGCCGGGGTGGAGCTGGGAAACCGTCTCCGCAAAGTCTCTCGACTGCTTCTTCTTCTCTGCATCCAGGTCCTTGGGAGTTTCTTCGTACTTGGCGTCCCAATCGTAGAATGGTCGGACGTCCATCCGCATCCCCTTCTCCGGTTTCAAGTATTCCTGCAGAGTGAACCCCGGTGTCTCACGTTTCTCCCTCACCAACTTTGCAAACTCGGAGGCAGTCCTCTCGTGGACGTCCCGTGCTCCTTTGATGCGGGACACGAATTTGAACTTCCTGTCCGTCATTGAGAGCTCTTAGGTCATAGAAGAGAAAAAAGTTTGGGAAGTTGTCAAACGCACCGAACGCGCTTGCTCCAGCCTACTTCTGTGAGGCCTTTTTTGCCTTCCGTTCCTGCCACGCCTCTTGAGATATGGTGTTAATCGTTGCGGCCAGGTCACCCCTCGACAGAGTTGGGTATTCCTGCATGAACTCCTCGTCACTAAGACCTTCTAAGTAGATCATAAACGACCGGGTGTAGTGTGCTCTCGTGACCGGACCGGGAAATTGTTCTTTGAAGATGGTTTTTGCCCTCTGCCCATCTCTCATGAAATCTTCCGTGACATAGCCCCGCCTGGCAATTGTGCGGAACCATGACGTAACCTGCCGTTTTTTCTCTTCTGTGAGCGCTAGTCCACCACCCTTGCGCACCCGGGACAGTATCTCCAAAATTCGGTCTTTGCTGTAACGCGCGTCCTCTCGCTTGGTCTCATTTCGTCCTTCTGCGTTTGATTCATTCATTCTGCTTTGATCCATATCTACCGTAGCTACGACTTTATTCTCTCATGAATCACACGCGGTTCCTCAGCACCGCCGCCGTCCGACGACAATCTATTGGGGTTAGCCATATATTCCACAGGCGGGAGGGGAACGCCATTGTCATCTACGTCGTGCGAAAAACATACTGTCACGTCGCTCGAGTTCCCGCAATGAATGCAAGGCATCTGATAGTGATTGAGAGCACAATCGACGTAACCTTGATTCCGGAAGTGCTCGGTCACACGCTCCTTGTGACATTTCTCACACACGGGTACATCGACGTGGCCTTGTTCGTGCATAAAAGCTTGACAGTGCGAGCAGTGTATATGATCTTCGTTCATCAGCAAGGCGAAACTGGGCTCCTGGCAGAAGTGACAGCTTTCTAGGTGACTCATTACCCAGGGAAACGGAAGAAAATATATGGCCTGAGACGGATGCGCTCCACTCTGCGACTTAGTCTATGATATCCACCAAGGCAATGAAAAGGCTCGTGATTTGCACTCCCCGTCTCGTCGCTTCTTTCAACTTCAAAATAAGCTCCATGACCGGTTTTTCCTTCCCTAGTTCAGCCCAGCAGCACAGATTGACCCAGTGTGCTTCGGTGAAGGTACGAAGTCGTAGGAGAACTCCATCATTTCGGAGAAGCATCTTCAACACCGAAAGGTTTTCCCGGCACACGGCGGAGACCAGCGCTCTGTACACATCCACATTAGCGTTCCGTTCTAGCAGGTACTTGATCGCCGGCGCGTTGCTTTCTACTACCGCTTCGCAAAGACCAGAGCCGAATAGGGTGTAATCCTGAAAGTCTACCCCTGAGCGCTCCATGAGTTCGAGAAGGGGAAGGTTCCCCCTACACGCAAAACGGACAGCCTCGGAATGGATAACGACGCCCTTGCGCATCAACGTCTCCGCCAATTCCAGGCGCCCGTACGCTGCTGCCCAGGTGAGCAAGCGCTCGCCAATGACGCCGCACTGGTCGTGGCACTGACCTGATATCTTCCTGCGGCACCTCAGCATGGATGTCCTCCGGGCGAGGAATAGGTGGGCGACGATGTCGTGTCTGTTGTGCTTGGCAAGTGATTTCACGAAATCGTCATGCACATACCAATCAGTCAAGGGCTTCTCTACCCATGAGAGCATCCACTCGAAGACCGCCATTGACTTGGGAATCCAGGGTCCCAGTGCCAGAACGGCCGCTTTCTTTTGCAGGAGCAGTCTGCGCGCCTTGGAGAACTCCAGGTCGGAAAGGCCGATCGTGAGATGGACGACCCTGCATGTCCGAAGTATGTTGATTACCGTCTCCCCGTTGTCGCACCACCGGATGATTTTTGGGTATAGGTCCGTCGCGAGGTTCATGTGCATCTTTGTATGGTTCGTTTTCGAGTAGATTGGTCAGTCGAAGGCGCCTTGGCTGGTTCGCTTGGGTAACTTACGTAATAAAGATCCCCGCGCCTCGTAACGTTGACACGTTACTTCTTGTCGTGAAAGCTACGCAGAACAGAAGTCACAAGACTTGACGAAAAGTTGAAGAATGTTGTCCTTGCAGAACGCCATCTCTGTTCTCTGTCAAGCAGCGCAAAAGGGCCAGGCGTCTGGTGTATTTCGGCTAGACGAAGCGGCTTTGATTGCGGACGCAATTGAATCTTCTGCGCATCACGTGACCAATGTGGAGAAAGAACAAGCGCTCCGGGAGGAGAAGATCAATACCATCCTGCAAAATCTGACCGAGTTCAAGCAAGCAGTGAAGCAGATCGATTGCATATACCGGGACCCCGGCATGCCTGGCTCATGCAGTGACGGCGAACGCGAACCAGCCGAGGCCGGATGCGAAGGGGATACGCAATGGGATCGCATACTCGCATTGCTGGAGGGGATCCGAGTGACCAGCAAGAAGGTGGATGAGATTTTGTACAGTCCGGGGTTTCCGGGGTCCTTGGAGGCGGAGGCATCCTTCCGGGCCAGAGCGAGCGGGGCGGATGTTCCACGTGAGTAAAATAGAGGAGTTTTCTAAGCTTTAGTTTTCCGTCTTACATTGTGCCGAGTGGGATTTCATCCCTTCGTCAGTGTCTTCCACCTTTCGCTGTGCTTCCCGCGATGAAGACATCAAAAACAACCGGCCGTCTGCTACCCAACGAGTTGTGGGAAGAGATTGCCTACCTCCTTGCACCACCGGATGCATTTGCCTTAAAATCCGCTCTGGGCGAACCCTACATCCGGGTCAATCCGCCCGCGTTTCGGAAGGTCGCATGCGAGCCACTCTTCTGTCCGTTCACCCTTAGCAGCGAGCGGTACACCTGGAACCACATACATTTCCATGATTCCCACTGCAACAGATACGACCACTTCTGCAGAGACGTCCGCGAGCTGTTTTCAGGCATAGCCGCTTCATATCCAGATGCTCACCTTCATATACTCACCATGTGCTTCAAAACCTCGACTGATGGTGCCGTTGTGATCTCCCGCAAAGACCGCGAGTATCACATCCGACCGGCCGGACCGAGCGGCGATGAGTCGTATACCGTTGAGGTCTTCGTCCATGGAAAGCGTCTTCCCCCTCTCCGTGCAGCCTTGTTCTGGAATCTTCTCCTCGATGGTGAACTCTACTGGCGGTGGCTGTGGAGGATGATTACAGTGCTCATCGCTGTGGTCTGCCTGGTTCATTGGGATCGAAAGTAGGAAGCTAATGATTTACAAAATAAACATGATCACGACCAGCCCCGCAGTTTCTGGAACCATTGCTCCTCGTCGCTATCGGACGAATCGCCGTCGCTACCCTTGTTCCACCGCTTTTCTACATACGTAATGTCCTTCCCTACAGAAGAATAGTATTCTAGGAGGTCCGTACGGCGAGCACGACGGGCCGCAATCACGTTTCTCTTCACAATCAGACTCCTCACCGGAGTTCGCACCCATCCCGCCCAGAGCTTCAGCATCCCTACATCCGCCTTCTTTGAATCCAGCATCTTGCAAAACAAGTCGTCTGCCCTCGACCTGACATGCTCCCTCCCATAAATCAACGCACTAACATTGGGGTTTTCCCGCGTGAGCAAGTCCGTCACAACATCCTTCTCCACGTGCGGGGAAGCTTTCCGCAGGTGCGCGACCGTGAAATCACCCGCCCGAACGAGTTGCTGGAAAACAGCATCTGACGGAGGTTGCGGGAAGTTCCAGAAGCGGTCCGCCAGCAGCTGTCGGCCAACGTTGGTTTTCAAGAGGTGACCATGGATGTGGTGGAGATGCGGGAGGTGTTCCTCTCTGATTTGGTCGACGATTCGCGACAGGTTGTTCTCGTAGACGGATATGGGGAGACCGAGGGCATGGAAGGCGTCGGCGTCGTAGGCGGAGTGACGTTTGCCGAGTATGATTCTGTTGGCGCGGAATTTGTCCCCTGAAGGGTCGGCAACGACTTTGAACCTTTCGTCTTCGTAGGGCAGCGTCACCTCCCTTATCCACACGCCAAAACTCAGGAAATTATGGAGTTTCTCTCGGGTGGTGAAATACAGGCCACCAGGGGCACAAGGGGAGGTGACATCGTCGTTGAACTCTTCCAGCAGGATGTTCTCCCCGTCGACATATTGAAAGCCTTTGTGATTTTCGTTGAGGTTGGTGACTTTGTAGAAAGTGCCTGCGAAGGGATGCATGGCTGACGGGGGGAGTTACTTCTGAGGGATGGTGTCTGTTGGCAAATCCGGTGCGTTGAAAAAGGTTTAAATGCAATCAGGTGGCGCCAAAGTTGTTCATTCTGAGTCACATGGAAACGCCAACGCCAGGGTCCCTGGGCTCTATACAGGACGACGCATGAATGCGCCACCAAGGTAGCCAGCTGCCAAATACCATGTAGCACGGAGGCAGAAGTTCATGCGTCTGACCGAGGCCATTTTGCCCTCCAGGTCAGCGAGGAGCTCTGTTTCAAGATCGCAGGCCTCATCTTTCAATCTCCTCGTGACTATGTCCATGGCTGCACCCGCGAGCTGCATGCGCACAGCCGTCTGCCACTGGAGATAACAAAGCGGGGAGAGGGCCACAATGATCAAGAGGAGCGAAGGCATGAGAAAATGTGAAGAGGTTGTAAGGTATGCCTCGCTTCCAGGTCAATCGTTTTGCTTGGTGTCTTGTCACGTGACAATAAGCAATTCATTACCCCGCGCACATCACCCCTGTGTACACGGTTGTAGTATATATGTATATGTATGCTTGCCCACTTTCCCGGCGTCAAGTGATAAGACTCTAATGAGGACTCGAGCATTGAAATTTTTGCCCCGCCACCGGAAAATCCTGGCCGCCGCGCTTCCCATGGTCATGGTGTGGACACTGGCTCCCAAAATAGAGAGCGCGGGGCTGGGGAGCCGTCTTGATCGTTATTTGCAGGTGGATCCTTCAGAGTTTTGGGTGTAATGTAAATAAGCCTCGTAGGAAGCCAATCGAATAGAATGAGTAACTCAACGCACGGCGCGCAATTGACATGCATCGTCGCACACGATGACGCCCTGGGAATCGCCAAAGACGGTCGGATCCCTTGGCACATCCCGAAGGATCTAGAGCACTTTGCGCGGGTGACGCGTGGACTGTTCACCCCTTATGGGAAGGCTCTTTCAAACGCTCCGTTGAACGCGGTCATCATGGGGAGGAAGACGTGGGAGAGCCTTCCTGACAAGTACCGACCCTTGCCCGTACGGGTCAACATTGTCCTTACCGGGAAGTGCGAATATATCGGGTTCAATGGTGACGCAATGATTTGCAAGAGCGTCAAAGACGTCCTCAGCTTACTCCAGTCGTTGGAGCACGGAGAAGCTTTTGTGATCGGCGGTGAGGAAGTGTACCGGCAATTTCTTCCGTACGTGACGAAGCTACACGTCACCCGTCTGCCGGGCGATTACAGTTGTGACCGTTTCTTCCCGGAATACACAGGTGACTTTGCATTGCAGGAGAAAGAGAGCGCCGACGTCCCGGATGGTCAACCGCTCTCATGGGAAGTCTGGATCCGAAAGAGTGAGACCCGGTGCATTGCTAGCTAGCGAGCTCGTTTATTTTGTACTGCACCGCCTGAACTCTAAGGCGCGTTCCCACAAGGCATTGGGTTCCACGCCAAGGTCTGCAATCGTCTCGCGTGCCTCGTCATTAAAGACCGGCAGTTGCTTGATGGTTTTCACGAGCGGGGTGTACTTTTCAACCTGTAGTTTCGACGGCCTTTTGAAAAGGAGACCAAGTACGCCTCCTGTCGGAGTCCCTGAGCGGTTCTCTTCCATGTCGATCCCGACCACAAGCTGCCCTTCCACCGACGATTGGTGCCGGACGAGTATGTTGTGTGTCCCGCTGTCCCCGACGTTCATGAGATAACGGAAGTACAAGTGCTGCAACGCTGCCTCCGCCTGCTCACGGGCGAGCTCGTCCGTTTTCTCACGGTCCGACACCCGATCAACAAAAGTCCGTCTGCCCAGGACGAGGACTTCCTGGTCTATTTTTGTGGTAGTCACGTTTGCATCGCCCTTCTTCGGTGGCAGGCCGACGTTCTCGTATACCAAGTAGATGTCCCCCGTCTCCGGTGAGACTTCTCTGACAAAAGGCAGGTCCGTTCGGAGATGCGGAGGGATGTCACAGAGCCGCTGGAGAAGCTGCAGTACAGAGAGATTCCTCTCCGCGAGCTCGAGAGCCCTGTCGGAAGCCTTGTAGGGCCCTTTCTTGATGACACTTCCATCCACGTAGACGAACTTCTTGTTTCGTGACGTACGCAGCTGAGCGGTGGGGAGGTCCATTGGTGGCGTGCCCGGTTGCTGTCATGGACAGTGGCGGACGGGTGTCCGGGCATGAAGTATAGCGCCGTGATCGATGGGTCCACGCGCTGGTCAAGTAATGAAATAAGACTCCCTTCCTCCCGCACTCTCGCAGCATCATGGACAACAACGAACCGCTCATTGTGGAGACGTTCCGCTCCGAAAGCGCCAACGGTGTTCCGGTGTCTGTCTTGAAGTCCGCCATCCAGAAGTATGCTCGGAGGAAAATGTTATCCGAGGGGTTGGCAGTTCTCGGACTGTGCTCCTACTTCACAGCGACGAGAATCACGACTAACATTGTCAATCGTCTGGTCGTCATCATGTCAGAGGAAATCAACATCCACGAGACGATGGTTCCGGTGCTGATGATGCAGTTGCACCAGAGGTACGCGAGCGGGAAGGATCCCAGCGTGTGGCTGGAGATGTACACACTTCTCTGCAGGAGCAGGAAGTGCCGCTTGGTCAGTGACGTGAAAACGCGCTGGAACCTTCCACCATACAAGATGGAGCTCTCCCGACTCGATCAGCTTCACAAGGTCCTCCTTCAACAACATGGCATCAAGACGGGACAGGTCGACCGCACCGAGACCGGTGATCCAGGGCGGGTGGTTGCTAATTTTGAGAAGGGACTCGACGCACGCGACTGGGACGTGACGTTCACGGCTCTCCGTGTGATCCTCCGTCAGCCGACCCCACCGAGGGGCTTTGAAAAGGACCTCTGGAAAACCGTTCAGGCAGCTGCCGAGCGGGCGGACACACGCCTCACCCCTGTCATCACTGCTTTGAAGTATTTTCACGGGAAGATGAAGCACGCTGAGCGGCCAATTTACCTGATCCACGCCGTCCTCCTGATCCTGCACGCACCGGCGCTGGGCTACGAGTCGCCACTGAACTGCGCCGTACCAGAGACGTTGAACCACTGGCGGAAGGAAGGTGTTTCGCTGGCTTTGCGAAGCTTTCCTGACTTTGTCATTGACCGTCACACAACCCTTGCGCGCGGTCAGTCCGCAGTGACCTTTGCCGAGGTGGGAGCGTACATCCCCGACGAAGACAAGCGATTCATGTCAAACGAGCTCCGGAGCATGTACTTGGAGTTCAAACATTTGCAGGAGGGCAAAAGCGGACCCTGACGTGTATGTGGCGCACCCGATCCGACGCCACATGCTCTCCTGGTCGATGATTTCGCCTGTGCTTGCCTTGCCTTCTTTGTCTCCTAGTGCTCACCTTCTCCCCTCGTGCTTATCTTGACGACATGCTGCTCCTCCCCGAACTCATCCGTTTGGTAGCGCTCGTTGCGGGGCCCTTTGACAGTCGGTCCATCAAGGACACCTGCAGGACGCTTCGGGACCTCGTCACCCCGGCTGACCTTCTGTGGGCGGAGGCTGGTTGGATGCTGTCCCGACACGGCGTCGACCTTACGTTTGGGTGGGCAATGTACCGGACCGGTGCCGGGAAAATTGTCAGGTCTCTTGCGTGTAGCATGACCTCTCAGCCTGCCGATAAAAGAGACACGTACACTCCTTTATCCATAGCCCTGGGTACCGCCGTCAGCGAAGGTGACGTCGTGACTGCAGAGCTGCTCCTGGGTCTGGGGGCGGGGAGGGAGAAAGTAGGAAAACCGACCGAACGCTGCAGTGAGAACCCTTACAGCTTGGACCGCTTGTTGATTACCGCGGCCGAGAAAAACCTGGTTGACATGATTGCGCTCCTGGTAGGCGCTGGAGCCGATGTGAATGCGCGGCGAGGGAAGTCACTTCACAGGGAAACTAATGCACTTGCGGCAGCCGCTGAACGAGGATGCTTGAATGCTGTCAGCGCGCTCCTGGGGGCCGGCGCTGAGGACCATGATGGTACTGCGCTCATCGCCGCTGCGGGGTACAATCAACTGGATGTCGCGCGTGTTTTGCACACTCGGCGGAAAGAATACCCTGAGGGGACCTATCGCATCGACCTGGGAAAGTTGGCGTTAACATCAGAGATGGCTGATTTTCTTATTCGCTCTGGGTACGCAGAAGGCGCCGGCAGGATCCTCGTCTTTGCTGCCTCCCGCAACAAACAGAAGTTGACGAGAGCTCTCTTGATTCACCGCGACGTCTTCAGCCAGGGTGATTTGGACACGGCACTCGACGAGGCTTTGAGGCGGAAGAACATCGAGACCGCTTCTTTGCTTTTGAGTGCTGGGGCGAACGCAGGTACTTTATGTCCTGAGGGGGCGGGTGTTTTCCAAAAGTACGCCTGGCTGCTTTAGGGCAGATGCCGACATGGGTGCTTGCTGGTCGCGTTCACGTCTGTATATTTTTATCTGTCCTTATCTGAATTGTTCGATGGCATCGTCGCTCCCACCACCGACAGAGGAAGTCCTCCGTATCATTGAGGATCTCCGCCAGGGCTTCAACCCGCTTGTGATTGCCTGGCCCGGGACGGGGAAGACGTCTTTGGCGCTCGAAATAGCGCGTGTATTTGCACATTTGAAAATCCTCCTCATTGTTTACAACGCCGCGTTGAAAAGTGAAACGCGAGAGAAAATCAAGAAGTACGGTCTTACCAACATGACTTGCCACTCCTTCCATGCGTGCGCCTCAGCCCACATGAAGGAAGGCTGCTCTGACGACGAGATGTTGGAAGGCGCTTTAAAGGTGACCGAGCTCCGCAAAGACCTGGATTTCGATATCATCATCTGGGATGAATCGCAGGACGTTCGAGATTTGTTCTGGCGCTTCATCGCCCGATGCTGTGCTTTCCGTGCTGCGTCATCACCCGCCCCGTTCCAAATGGTTCATCTCGGTGACCCCTTTCAATGCGTGTACAGGAAGATGGGCGCGGATGTCCGCTACCTCACCCTCGCGCATATGATTTACCCGCCCGAGTTCGGTGGCTGGACCCACCGGGAGCTTACTTTGAGCCACAGACTGACCGTGCAAATCGCAGGAACGGTGAACGATCTCTTCCTCCGCCGCACGGGTGCCATCCGCTCCGTCCGCGAGGGACCGCCAGTCGAGTTCTTCCTAGGGGATGCATACAAGACTGTGAAGGAATTTGCGCGAATCATCGGAGACCTCATTTCCAGCGGGGCGTGCACTGCCGGTGACGTCATGGTGATTGCGCCGAGCGTCAAGAAGTGCATGGAGGCGGATACACCGGGTGCGTGCCAGCCGGTCGTGGATCTCGCGCGCCGCTTGGGGAAGCACCTTGTCCACGTGGACCACCACGAAGACGGTGGCGTAAAGGAGGAAGTCGCCCGGAACAAGATCCTGTTCACGAATCAGTGCCAGCCGAAAGGGACGGAGAGGACCGCCATCTTCGTGCTCGGCGTGGACATGTCGTTGCAAAAGTACTTCTCTGGGAACGCGGATATCACAGAATTCCACACGGTACCCAGCACGGTTTTCGTCGCTGTCACCCGGAGCAGAAAGTACCTGTACATCCAGGCGGACGACGAAAAGCACGGATTCCTGCCCTTCTTCGACGACGACGCCCTCCTGCGCGGCTCACCCTCATGGAAGGTCACGCGGGTATCAGAAACACGACGGACAAGGCCGACCCGCACCATTGCACCAGCTGGTGCGCCGGCAAAACCAAAGAAGTACCGTGCCACCGACCTGTCTCGCCACATCGAGCAGCGCGCTGCAAAAGAAGTCCAGTCCATCGTTAGATGGAAACGGCACGAAAACTCGGAGTGGAAGAAGATCCAGGTCGACTGCGTGCGGAAGTGCGAGCGGGAAGGCGTGCAGTACGCGGAACAGGTCTCGGACATTGTCGGACTGGCAATCCCCGCGCTGCTAGAAGAAGTTGCGACGAAGCGACTGTCGACCATCCGCGACTTCGTGTGGGCTCGGAAGGCCCATCCCAAATTGACGCCTTACGCGCAGATCGTGAACGACGCGGTGGGCGGCGGTGGCGATGAGACATCCGCGCTTAACGGGGCTGCCAATGGTAATGGGAAGTCGAGAGTCGGTCGCGCGCTTGTCACAATCCTGAAGTCCTGTGTCCTCTACGACGCTCTGAAGTCAGGGTACTTCAACCGCGTGCGACAGATCAGCGGCTACGGCGGGTGGTTGCGCACCTGGCAGCTGAAGGCACTCCTTGAACGCGGCGGTCAGATATGGCCCATGGAGAAGGGGCTCCGCTGTGAGGTGACCGCCAGCGCTGTGTTCGACCACCCTACCCACGGCCCGATCCAGATCACAGGTCGGGTGGACGTCATTTGCGGAGACACTGTGTGGGAGACGAAATGCCTTTCCGGAGCACTCGGTGATGACCACCGTCTGCAGCTCCTGGTCTACGCGTACATCTTCGGGTCAGCATATAAATACAAGCTGATCAACCTCTTTTCAGGTGAGTGTATAGAAGTCATATACGACAAAGGGAGGATTATCGAGGCTATGGAGACGCTGATCAGCCACAAATTCGATCAAAAGCCAGACAAAACAGACGATGAATTCCTTTCACACGCAAGACGCCTTTGGGCGCAGACTGTGGTCATTTGATTACGGTCAGCAAAATGTGCCAACTCAAGCGGAAGCCGTGGGTTTTGTATTCAAAGGAAGTAGTATACTACATGAAAATGAGGGTCACTGCGAACGGTTGGGGCGGTTATTAAAGTAAATGGTTTTGAGGTCTGTCGGGTCCACATCCATTTTCAGCGTGTTCTTCACAGCATAATTCATAACTTTCCAGTTGTGTTTCCCATTGTGATCTCGGCTGAAGTTGTGGTTTTCCAGGATGAAGTCACGCAGCACTTTGTCAACTGCCCGCGGTTGCGACTTGAACCTCTTTGATGCCCTTCTTGCTCCACCACCGTCCTCCCCTTCGCTATCGGATTGCTTCTTCCGCTTTCTCTGGCCTTCACTTTTCGGCGCTTCGACCGAGGAGGAAAGGCTCTCCCCTTCACCAGGTTCTGGTGTCTCCTCGTCGTCATCGTCATCGCGTGCCCCCGGGACAAACCCGTTCGCCAGCATGGTGCGCAAGATCCACAACGCATCCTCGGCTGTGGTCTGCTTGAGCAACACGCGGAGGATCAAATCGACCGGGTGGGCAGGAGGTTTTAGCAACTGGAGTTCCTCTCTGATCACGTCCATTTTCCCGGTGGTTGGGGCCTTACGTGAAAAGACTTTCAAGAGAAACCCAAGAAGAGCCTCAGCAGGGCCCAACGGTTCGTCTGTCGACAGCCAGGTCCTGAGCTGCTGGAGGGTAGCTCCTGCCGTACAAGACTGGTAACCGATGAACTTCCGCCGGAACGATGATATTCCTCGAAAGCGACTCAGTATTACCTTAGCTGCTGCGTGACCCCGTTGCATGAAAAGAATGAAGAGATCGAGGGTGACGTCATCGGTTGCCCCTTGTTCGCCGGATTCGAGAGGTTCAAGAAAGCTATCCAGCAGTCGGCAAAGTAAATCGAGCAGATTCCCGGAAGCTGGCAGGCAATCAACAAGCGCTTCGAGGAGATGGTAGTCTTCCTCGTCGAAGGATGGCTCTTGATACCGCAACATATCAGTATCCTTTATGAAGCCCGCAAGCCAGATAACGTAGACGTATGAAAGCAGCAGCGATTTCTTCCCGAACTCTCCGCGTGTGTGAAGGAAAGTAACTATTCGTTGCGCGTCAGCCGGGGACAGTCGGGCGTCGGGGTGTATGGCTGCTGTAATGGGCTCCACCAACGCTTTATGGTCCTCGCTGGCGGCCAGACAACCGCGCAACATAGCATTGCGTTCGGCGACGAACTCCTGTGTCGGTTTGTCCATGCTTTGCAAAGTGCGAAAAGTTCCATTCGAGCGCAGAAACGAACGCAGAGCTTTGATCCCAGGTCTAAACGTTCGGAGGCGTTCTTCGTGTGACTTGTGGCGGGACGCCCCTGATCCAAGCTCCCGGAGAATTGATTGAGCACATGGAACGCGTTCAAAATCCGACCCTACGCGTAGAGGAATTTGTCGCCTGCACACTTCGCTCGTCAATTTTCTGGCGGGTGGGTATGGCCAATCACCTGCCCCACCCCGTCGATTTCGGTACACTCGGGCTGGACGAACCTCTCCGGAAATTCAAGTACATTGGCGCGTACATCGCGGGGAGGTTCCTGGAAGAATCCGTCTGGCCTGTGAACTCAAGGAATGTCCACCCCATACACACGCTCCGTGATCTTCACAGCTTTTTCCGCCAGCGACGACCAGTGCCGACCGCAAGGGCGAACATCACCACGTGGTTGGAGCGCATCATGGCGAACGATCGACCGCGGCAGTGCGTGGAGAAGGGAAAGGACGTCCCTCCCGGCAACTACCGTCACCTGTACCATGTTAGAGACGTGAATGAGTGCGGGTTCAATGTCATCGTGGGGTTTCTCAATTATCATTTTCCAGATCCGCCTCACAGGGCTAAGATACCAAGGGCAAAGACGGGCAGAGCTTTCTACGTCAAGTATCCGCTGGTGTGCAGGGAACAACCCTGATTTGCCGACAGCCTATATCATTGATTTCTACCGGGGTAGGTCATTGGACCGTACGCGCTGATAAGCACCCCTCGCCAGCCAACGTTCGCAAGTCGGGCATTGCTTTATCACGAATGTGTCTTTGCTCATGGTGAATTGGCCGCCACATAACGGACACTGATAAGAACGGTCCCGTCGAAGCTCTTTGGGTGGTTTGTTGAAAGACCTTTGGATTACTTTCATCGTCACGTCAGACACGAGGCCTCGACGGGTGAGAAGAAGCGGTTTAACTTGCAGCGGCCGGTAAAATTTACGGACGAGCAACCTTCTGATGGCCACTTCAGAGACGAGGACGGTGCGCTCGGATGGGTCAGGAGGTGCGACGTGTGCAATTCGCAGCAGCGGGCAGGGGAGAACGGTCCATTCCTCACATGTCAGTGAAAGGAGGCTGTCTTCAATCTCCCTACACACCGCGGTCACAAAGGCTGGGTCTTCCGGGAATTTCGGCATCTGGACGTGTTTGGGAGATCAGGAAAAGGACAAGCGACGCGTCGTGCTATTGCTGGTTACGCAAAGCGCTTTGCCACAGCGCCTCAACAGGATGAAATAAAGTAAGCAAAGCACGTGACTTTTTTGCTCGCCTCGCGTCACACAGGCTGAGTGCTTGGGTCAAGAAAGGGGGTGAGGCCAAGCGCGAACATTTCCTACATAAGGTGCTTGGTCCCGCCCTCCCCACTTCCACACCCAGTTCAACGCAATATATCCGAATTCAATCCACTTCATACTTCGTTCCGTAGACAACAATCAATGTCTGACATCGAAATCGTCGGCGACCAGGAACTCGTCTTCAGCGACAACGAAAGCGAAACGCCTGCGCGCCAGAAACCCGTAGGCAGCAACACAGACGACATCCTGGAGCGCGCCCGGGCTATGGAGGTTTCACCCTACAAGTTTGGGACCAATGCCAGCCCGGCCGGTTTTGAAGAGACCCCATCTATCCAGAGGGCAAGGGCTAAGAGGAGGATGAATGCCGACGACGCCCGGGATGCCAAGCGCCTGCGCCAACCGGACGTCGAGGAAGTGGTTGTCGTTTCGGCAGAGGAAGTCACGGTGGAGGTAACTACACTGGAAGGAGAGAACAACGACGAAGGTAATCGAGCGAAGAAATCAGTGAGAGTTCATGTCAGCTCAACTTTGTAATGTTGCAGCTCGTGCTGTGGACGTCGATCCCGAAGGCCTTATCACGGGTGACGGAGGCAGCAACGTCCCCGCCAGTGACAACGCCTCGGAAGCTGCTTCTACGGGTGGAGAGGATATGGAAGGATCGTCTCTGGAGACTACGGTGGCTCCCCACATGGTTGTTTCGAACAAACTTCCAGAAGAGATCAACTCCTACCTCGGGTGAGGCCCGTCCGACGGCTACATTTCCCTGCACAATGTACTTACTCGTCGGCGGTGTTTAGGTTTCCGCTAGAAAGCGGTAGCGCGCAATTGGAGAAGTTCTACGACGGCCTGCTTCCCTCCACCCACTTTGGCTACCATTACTTGCAATCGATCAAGCCTATCTCTGACGCTTTCTTGGGTGAGATACGTCAACTGCGCAAGCAGCTGGCTGATGAGCGCACCAGCAACGCTGAACTCCGGGAGAAGCTGTAATTTCAGTCGGTGGATGGATCTGCACGGCGTTTCACTCATTCTTCTATTACCAGGACGAAGATAGAGGAGGAGTCAAAGCAACAGGAGGACTACCGCCGGCTGTACACTGAAGTCAGCGAGGCTATCGAGGCGTATCTATCCTCGTGAGTACCATTACCCGCTTAACATCGTCGTCAATGGGAACCGACGCTTCTGTTGACACTTCCTTCATAGTGACAGCGATTCCAACCGGACTGGGGTTATGGTCGCCGACAAGATTCAACGCGAGCTTGCGGAAAGGGAAGAGATTCTAGTTAGGAACTTTTCCCGGGATGTGGGAGCGTTGCGCAAGGAATTCACAGAGGACGTCCGCATGATCAACACCCGATTCACTCAGAACACTCAGAGGGTCACCTTGCTTCAACAGAGGTTGGGCAAAATTAGGGGCGAGGACGTCGTCGATACAGCTTTAGTCTACAAGAATTAGACACGGTCTGTACTAACGTTACCGGACTGTATACGGAAAGGAATACAAATACAAATGAGAGACGTAGTACACAGAAATGAAGAACATACATATACATTTTTGCAGAAGCTTGCGCAATGAACGACCCGCACCCTCACGCCAGAAAATATCGCCCGCCCGGGCTCCCCGTGAACTCGACTGTGCTGAGGTCGCCGACCATGATGCGTTCTCCGGCGTCAGCAGGTACGCCGAGCACAGAACCGCCAGCCGACACCGTGGGCAGTACAGCGACATGGAAGAGCTGGGCGGATTTTATGGCAGTCGTGAGGACCAGGGAGGGTTTCCGCAAGGATGTCACAGCGTTCATGGAAGCAGCAAGGGAAACTGTCGGACCTATTGCCGCGAGCCGCTTCCTTGAGACATTGAACAAGGAAATCACTAGCACGTTTGACGACCGACTGGACACCGCTTTCCAGGCCGTCGTGAAGGAAATGCAGGCGGTGGCCGGTTGGCAGCCGGCACTGCTGCCGATTTGCCCCGTGTGTCAGGCACGCTGCAAGCCTGACCAGACGAGTACGCTGGAGTGCGGGCATCTCCTGTGCCAATCGTGTGTGTTTGCGCTGAGGCAGGTCGACCCAGACGATGATTTCTCTGACGACGATGCGGATGCAGAAATCAAGTGTGCTGTTTGCCGCTCTTTCAGCGTGTGCGCAACGAGATTGTACTTGTAGCTCTCACAACAAGATCTGCTTGATTACGTAAGCACGGCGGCACCGGACGGCCTCAATTGATAGTGGCGAACTGGCTACCCCACCCTTCCGTACCACTGACATCCAAAGGAGGTGTCTCTGGCTCGCGGATTTCGTCGTCGATTTCGCGCGACCGGACCGCGTAGGACATGTCATCAGGCATGTGGTGAGCGAGAAAGTGACCCCTTTGCTGTGGGGGGAGATCAGTGTAGGGATCCAAAACCTGCACTCGCTTTTTCAGGAGGTCGTTCTCCGTCTGGTCATCTATTGGTCCGACGTAACCCATGCAGTAGCACACAACGGGCGCTGTGCTGTGAACGACGTAGTTTTTGCCAACCAATTTGAACCCGCCCATTTCCAATGAGACGTGAAAAAATGTATGCGGGTGGCGCGTTCGTGTTCACACCTTTTGCGCACGTGGTTGCTAAGTATTTCTCATTTGCATGTCATATGCGTAATTACGAGTACACGGTTGAGATCGGGTCAAACGGTTTGATGGTCGGAGATGCTTGGATCCCCGAGGATCCGCGTAACGACCGGCAACGTTTCTCTCGCACCATCACTGCCTTTCTCAGCGAAGTCCAACACGCGTTCACAGTAGGTCTCACGAATCCTTCGTTCAGGCTGCAAGTGGAGGATATTGTTGTGACGGCGTTCAACAGTCGCCCTCACTTCGCGCAATCACCAGGGAGGAAGCGCCAGTAGAGTTGTGACAATTGAACATGCTACGTTGTCACTTCGCGCGCCGTGTCGGTTATGGGTTGAAACCACCCAGGAGCTTGACTGCTCCATCAAGGCCCTCGCTCTCCGGACCCACGGAAGTGTCTAGGACGTGCATGTAACCTTTCAGCTTTGGGTCGTGGGAAGTGCAGCCTACCAAAGCATCCCCCGTACCGTTCTCAGCGAGGGCCATAGCCCACATGGGAAAGGTCCGTTTCGTCGTCATCCTGTCCATGTCCTTTGTCAGGATGGTGTGGCGGGGATCGTCGTCAATACGCTTGTAAAGCGCCTCTATGACATCTGTTGCCCCTTCGATGAGCTGCCGGAAGTGACCGTGTTTGAATATCAGGAAGCCGGAGATGCTGTCCCTTTGGTTGTTGCGCACGGACTGGCTCAGAATCGAGAGAATCTGGCTGACCTGGAAGTTGGGCGCTCCTCTGCTGGTGTATATTATTTGCCGGATGTTTGGTTGATGTTCCATCCTCTGCATGTCTCGTTCAAAAAAGAATGGGCACATGTGCTGGAAAATCGGGGAAACGACATCGACCTGTTACTGGCTACTGCGCCTTTGAAGAAAATGGCAGATGTCGTTGATGCAGCTCCATCGGGGCATCATCATAGTCTTCACCACCTCCCATTCACCCGTATTCACCAGATCCTCAGATATGTCCGCTGTGCAGTCCCCCGTCTCTGCCCCAACGAACACGACTCTATCCCCACTGTAACCGGGGAAGCCTTTTTCGGCACCGAAGGACCCACGCGGCCAGCAGAAGAACAACGTCCGCTTCTCCGCTTTACCGTTCGCTATGAAATCACGTCCATCCGCATTCTCGACCGTGAAGAAAAGTGATCTGGCCTCGCCGTCCATCCCCCTGATTTCTGAGTGATTATCCACAGCTCTGATATCGGCACCGACGGTTTGGAGGAGCTTGCTCCAGTACCCCAAACCAGCGCCAATTTCAACAATTCCGCTGCGGGAGGAAAAGGCGGCCATCTCCATAATGATGGGGAGCGTCGGTACTGCCCAGGAAAAGTGGGCCACTGCAGCAGTGCGCGCCAGCCAATTCTCGGCGCCGGCCAGCATTGATCCGGGGGTTTTCAGATAACGGCGAATGTCATTCTCCCACCCGACCCGTAACGCCCAGGGTAAC
>Ga0105239_10002388_pt1 | contig 23941 bp, 21 predicted proteins | sample KBSC44metaG_FD_92761 | JGI IMG/M metagenome (GOLD analysis project Ga0105239, IMG submission 92761) | Corn rhizosphere microbial communities from Kellogg Biological Station, Michigan, USA - KBS C4-4 metaG | ecosystem: Host-associated > Plants > Roots > Rhizosphere > Soil | place: Michigan, USA...
CTTCGGGCTCGTGAGACTGACCGCGCTTGGGCGCGACGTGGCGTGGGCGAAGGCGTGATGTCTTGTCCGAGAGCCGGATGCGGCTGGCGGCGATGTACTGCGCCTGCAGTGGCGTCGGGGTCGGGTCGCCCAACGCGGCTGCGCCTGCCAGCCAGCGTTCGGCATCGGTGAGTTGGCTGCCGGCGAGCAGGCCGCTGCGGTCACGTCCGTGCGCGTCCCATTCGGCTGACCGCAGCACCAACCGGGTGTGCTCGCGAACATGTTCGAAGTCGGTGGCAAGCGCGTTGATCAAACGTTCGAAGGCAGCGTCGAAGTCGTCGCCTTCGCGCATCAGCACCCAATTCAGGCGCGCCAGCACGTCGGGCACGGGCGCATCTTCATCGAGCGGTGCGCAGACGATCGGGATCAGCCGCTTGCGTCGTCCGGCCGCATGCGCCAGTTCCTCGGCGCACACTCGCGAGGCAATCCACGAAGGGCTGAGCACGAACACGGCAGCGTCGGCGCCGTCAATCGCGCGCAGGATCTCGGCCATCCATTCCGCGGTCGGCGCGATGCCTTGCCAGTCGACCCAGGCCTCACGCTGGCGCGCCGCCAGCGCCGCGTGCAGCCGCTGCACGAAGGCATGGTCCTCGCGGGCGTATGAGATGAAGACGTCGGCCATACTTCACTATGAGGCCTGCGCCCGCGAGCGCAAAGGGCCGCTTTAGGGACGCGCGTTGCCGATGGACGCCCTGGTGTGGTCACCCCGAAACCGCCATTCGGCTCATCACCACAAACACTCCCGGCGGGCTCCCTGAACGACGGCGGCGTTCATCACCGGCCATTCGCCGGCGGGTGGTCGCACGTCCGCTGTGCCTTCGGCATCGGGTGTTCGACGGACTGTGCCGTATCAACGCGCGAGAGTTGCGACCGAAGCATTCGTCTGACCCCCAATCAGCAGCCGGTCGTCTCTTGGCCGTCGACTGCGGTGCGGCGGGAGCAGCCGTTCAGGAGCGACTGGCAACGTGGCGTTTCAACCATTGGTCCTTGGCCAACGACTGAAGTAACGCAACGCGAACGCGTCAATTCGAGTCATGCAAATCCGGTGGGCTTCGTGGGAAGTGTTGAGTCCCCCGCCGCCGCGCTGCGGGCACGAGGTTCAAAGTTCGCAGGATTTGCGCCAAGGCTCGTTGCCGAACCAGTGACGCCATTCCTCAGCCGTGAAGCTCCGGTTCAAGCGGTGGCAGGCGGTGCGAAGCGGGTCGACCGGGGTGACCTCCCACACATTGGCGCCGGCAACGGCAGCGGTCAGTAGCAAGCGGCCGTCTGGCGACAGTGCTGCCGCCAGCGATCCCCTGTCCGTCAAGCGCGCGCGCAAAAGCTCTTCCCCGCTACCGATATCGATGACGCTGGCGATGTTGTCTACCGACGACGCCACAGCCCGGGTACCGTCCGCGCTGATGGCCAGGCAGCAAATGCCGCCGTTCTTGCGTGCGCTCAGCGCGCTGGCGCGCGTTCGGCCCGGGGCGACCGGCGCAACAAGGATCTGTCCGTATGCTGCGCCTGATTCGCCCATCACCAACCGCGCTGCGGCTGGGTCGAGGGCCAGCTGCGGGGCGGCCCGAATGCCGTGGACCTGCCCCAGCGAGGCCCACGATCCGAGGCGCCACAACGAGACCATACCTTCGAGCTGTTCGCCCAAGGCCAGCACGTCCCTGTGCGTCGCCGCTGAGCCAACTCCATGCGAGCCGGCGCTTAAAGCAGCCACCTGTTTGCCACTGGCCAGATCCCAGACCTGCGCTGGATCCGTCGAACCGAAGGGCATGTGGCCAATCAAATAGCGCCCGTCATCGCTGACGACAAAGTCCAGCATTCCCTTCGGCGCCACGATACGCAGTGTTTCGCGGCCTTCGGGGATTGTCCACAGCCGCACATCGACATCGTTGTCGCGCCGGGAAACCGTGGCGATCAGCCGGTCGCTAATGAATATCACCTCGCGCACATCCCACGTGTGCGGCAATGTGACAAGCTCCTTCCCGTCCGAAACCTGCCACAAACGCGCGGTCTTGCCACTGCTACTGGCGACAAGCCGGCCGTCGCGGCTGAACTTGATGTCGCCAACAGTGTCCTCGTGCTTCAGCGTCGCATTCTTGCGCCCACTCGCCGTGTCCCACAGAACAGCCGTCCAGTCTTCGCTCGCCGTGGCAATGGTCCGGCCGTCGGGCGAGAAGGCGAAGCGCAGCACCTCACCGTCGTGGGGCAGTTTGCGCAGCGGCCGCGCCATGAGTGCCAGGGTGCGGCGCAGCGCCGAGTCGGCCGGGGTCCCTCCGGCGCGCCGCACTGCCTCGACCCCGAGCAGCACGGCCTGCTCGAGCATGAGAGCGCCACCTTCCTTCTCGAGCATGCCAATCCAGAAATCACCGGACTTGTTTGCCTTGTCGATGACCACCTGGCGCTGCTCGTCGGCCATGCGGGCCACATCGGCCCCGGTCAACGCGGGTGTCGGCAACAGCTGCGGAGGCGTTTCGGCGGCGCCAAGCCGCGCAGGGGGTGCGTTCGGCTGAGCGACCGGCGCAGTCGATCGCTCGACTGCGGGTGAATCCCTCGCTGGCGCCTCCGACGAGGCAACAGCGCCCGGCACGACCCCCGGCGCGGACGCGTCGGCTGCGCCTATCGGCTTGGCCCCAGGTGGCGTGGCCTCTGTGGTCGCGCGGGGGACTACCTGCAGAAGAGCCGCCCCGGCCAATGCGGCCACCAACGCAGCAGCTGCCGCGCCGCGCCAAGACCAAGGCCACCGCCGGGTCGGCGCGGGTTCATGGACGTCGGAAGCGGGGCGACCGATGTGCTCGGTCAACGCGATGCGCAACCGGTCCAGCGCCGCGCCGGAGGGATTCCAGGCGCCTGTGAGATCGAGCGTCTGCACGCGGCGAAACTCCAGCGGGAGGGCGACCGGTTCAATGAGCACCGGCACCAGCACGCCACGGTGGGCTGCTTCAGCGGCCTCGGCCTTCACCCAGTCCGATGTCACCGAGTGGGCCGACCAAAGCACCAGGACGCAGCGGGAGTCCGCCAGTGCACGCTCGATCGCCTGGTCCCACTTGCGGCCGGGAGCGATGGCTTCGTCCCACCAGACGGTCCACCCGAACCCGGCGCACCACAGCGCAAAGCGGCTAGCCGACGCGCGGTCTTCGTGCGAGTAGCTTATGAAGACATCGGAGATTGCGGCGCTGTCCATCTCGGAAGGGGCCCTCGGTCGGGTGCGCACTGCGACAGTCAGTTGCATTGTGCGGTCGAAGCGATTCGCGAGCTCCGACGCTCGATAAGCAATGACAAGATATTGCAGAGAGTCCTTTGGCTGGCGGGCGCGGTGAGCCGATGTTGCCCGACGAGCTGAAGCCGCGCCCGCCAGCCAAATGACTCTATGCATTATGGAGACCTCTCGATAACAGTCTCAAGCGGTCATCGACCGCTTTGCAGCGGATGGAGTGCCTCCATGACCTGCAGGAACCGGCGCTGCCCGAAGTGCCAGAGCATCGCGGCCCAGCGCCGGCTCGATGCGCGCCAGGCCGATCTGCGGCCGGTGGAGCATTACCACGTGGTCTTCACGCTGCCGGCGCCCATCGCCGATATCGCGTACCAGAACAAGGCTGCGCTCTCAGACGGGAGCACCGTCGACGACGCAGACGATGGTCTGCGGGTCGTTCGGACGCTGAACGGCCGGAGGGCTAGGCCGAGCTATGGGGGCGGCGAGACGCTGCACTGCTGCCCACGCTGCCTTGAGCGGTATGCCAGGCCTGGGCAGCCTTCTCGGCCGTCATGTGGTGGTCCATCGGCCAGCGTTGCTGGGCGACGGCGCGCGCCACTTTGGTCTTCACCGGCGGCTGTGCCCGAAACACCAATTCTGCAGCGAACAGCGCCTGCCATCTTTCCTTGGGCATCTGAGGTCACTCCTTGGCTTTGGAAGCGCTCAGCATGACCAAAGTTGCTGACGCGATCGTTACCGTTCTTGGCGCTGCGCCACGGATGATCGTCTCGATGGTTCGTGTACGGTCCCTCGCACTCAACGACTATGGCGGCGGGAGGAGTGTGCGACGCCAAAGACGTCTGGATGGTCGGGACGCCCCCGTGTCAGCCCGAATGCCCGGCCGAGTCAGGCATCGTCGTGCACGCACGATCGTCGATCGCTCGTCCCACGGTGAGCGGCACGCGAAAGGCGGCGTCGAAAGCGAGGAACGGCGAATCGAGCTCGGCGCCGAGCGCATCCAGCACCTTGGCGAAGAACGCGCGGCCCGCGGCCGTCGCGGCGATGTCGAACACTTCGGCATCGCTGAAGCCCAGCGCCTTCATCTCGTCGACCTGGGCCGCGCTCACGCTGGAAGCATCCCGCGCCACCTGCCGGGCGAAGCGCAGCATCGACTGCTCGGCCGCGCTCAGCGTGGCGACAGGCCGCTGCTCCGCGATCGCGACGATCTCCTCGTCGCTGAAGAAGGCCCGCAGCTTCGTGCCGTGCGCCATCGTGCAGGCGGTGTTGCGCAATTCGTGCGCGGCGGCGAAGGTGACCAGTTCGAAGCGGCGTGCGTCCATCGGCCGCTTGATCTCGGCCAGCAACGCACCCCAGCGCGCCATCACCTCGGGGCGGTGGCAGAACACCTTGGCGTAGTTCGGCACGTAGCCCCAGGCCGACTGCTGGCGCAGGTACATGGCCGCCACGTCGCCCTCGGCGCGTGCGGTGGCGGTGGTCTGGATGAAGCTCATGGTTCAGGACTCCTGTTGTCGCCGGTAGTGCGCGATCTGGATTTCTTCGCCGAGATCCGCGTAGTCGCCTGCGGCCCGCAAGGCGCGGAACTCGCGCCAGTGGATGCGCTGGTAGCGCGGCGGCACGTTCGAGGCGAGCGTGGTCGCCAGCGGCTCGTAGGTCGTCTCGTAGGACGGGTTGAGAAAGAACGCGGCGCTGTAGCGATCCCGCACCGAAGGCGCGATCACGCGGTGCAGCGCCGCCGGGTAGCGGTCGTTGGACCACACCTGGACCATGTCGCCGATGTTGACCAGCAGCGCGCCGGCCAGCGGACGCACGAGGTGCCAACGGCCGTTGCGTCGCACCTCCAGCCCGGGTTGTTCGTCCTGCAGCAGCAGCGTCAGCGCGCCGGAATCGGTGTGCTCGCCGACGCCGAGTGGCGGCTCGGGAACGTCCGGACGGACCGGGTAGTGGTTCAGCCGAAGAAAGGACGTGTGCGCCGCGCCGAAATCCTCGCCCAGCAGCGCCGGGTTCACGCCCAGGTTGGACACGACGGCCATCAGCAGCCGCAGCGCCAGTGCCCTGCAATCATCGTAATAGGCGCGCAGGGTCGGCTCGAAGTTGCGGCGCAGCGCATCCGCCGGCCAGCGCGGCGGCAGGGCCGGGTCGTCCGGCGGGCCGAGATCGTAGATCTCCTTCCAGTCCTGCCGGTTCTTCGTCAGCTCCTTGTCGAAATAGCCCCAGGGGTTGACGGCGTCGCGAAGGAGGCCGAGCTTGACCTGCGCGGGCCGCGCGAAGAATGTGCGCGCCACCGAAAGCAGCCTTGCGCTCAGTGCCGGATCGAAGCCGTGGCCCAGGGCGTGGAAGAAGCCCCATTCGCGGCAGGCCTCGTCGATGGCGTGCAGGGTCGACGCGCTGCCCAGGCTGGCGATGTCGATGACGGGGAGGGTGTCGATCATGATCCGAGACTCCGCGTGTTCATGCGGCCTTGCGCGGGTGCACCCACTTCGGCAGGAGGCCGTAGGGATCGAAGCTGGCGCTGCGGTCGTATGCCACGCCGGCGGCGTCGAGCCGCTGTTGAAGTTGGCCGTTGGCCATCGCGTCGAGCAGGTCGGTGCAGCCGCCGATGCGCTCGCCGCCGATGTAGATCTGCGGGATCGTCGGCGAGCCGGTCAGCTCTTTCAGCACCGCGCGAATCTTCACGCCCATGTCTCGCGCCTGGAACGCGACCGAGTCCACGTCGACGCTGCGGTACTCGACGCCCAGCCGATCGAAGAGCTTGCGCGCCGCCCAGCAGAACTCGCACCATTCGAGCGCGAACATCAGCACCGGCTCGCCGCGCACCGCGGCGGCGACGAACGCGGCGGCCTCGGCGTCGAGGCGGAGGCTTGGTTCGGGCACGACCGCCGGCGTGCCAGCCGCCGGCTGCGCGGCGGCCGCATCGAAGCGGTAGCCCGGCGAGGAGCGCGAGATCGCCAGCTCCTCGTCGTCCATGGTCTCGCCGATGTGTTCGAACAGCGGGGTCGACAAGTAGCGCTCGCCGGTGTCAGGCAGCATGCAGACGATGTTCGTGCCAGGCTGGCTGCGGCGCGCCACGTCCAGCGCGGCGGCCAGCGTGGCCCCGCTCGACGGCCCCGCGAAGATGCCTTCCTGGAGGGCGAGCGCGCGCGCCAGCCGCAGCGCCTCGTTGCCGGCCACCGGCACGATCTCGTCGATCAGGCGCTCGGCGACGGCCTGCTCCGTCAGGCGCGAGATGAAGTCCGGGCTCCACCCTTGCATCAGATGCGGCCGGAAGTGCGGGTGGCTCTGGCTCGGCCGCCCGGCCAGGTCGCGCGGCTGCGAGACACCGCTGCCCAGCAGCGGGGAATTGTCCGGTTCGGCCGCCACGATGCGGATGCCGCGATCGGCCGCCTTGAGTCCGCGTGCCGTGCCGAGCAGGGTGCCGCCGGTGCCGAATCCCGAGACGAAGACGTGCAGCGTGTCGCCGCGGAAGTCGTCGAGGATCTCGCGCGCGGTGGTGCGTGTATGCACCTCGGCATTGGCCTCGTTCTCGAACTGACGGCACAGGAACCAGCCATGGCGGGCGGCCAGTTCGATGGCCTTGTTCAGCATGCCGGTGCCCTTCTCCGACGCCGGCGTCAGCACCACCTTGGCGCCCATGAAGCGCAGCAGCTTGCGGCGCTCGATGCTGAAGCTCTCCGCCATCACCACCACGAGCGGATAGCCCTTCTGCGCGCAGACCATCGCCAGGCCGATGCCGGTATTGCCGCTGGTGGCCTCGATCACGGTCTGGCCCGGCCGCAGCGCGCCGCTGCGCTCGGCATCTTCGATGACCGCGCGGGCCATGCGGTCCTTGACCGAGCCGAGCGGGTTGAACGATTCGAGCTTGGCGTAGACGTTCACCCCCGCCGGCGCGAGCTTGTTCAGCCGGACCAGCGGGGTGTGGCCGATCGTTTCCAGGATGTTGTCGTAGCGTGGCATGGTGGCTCCAGGGGGGTCGTGAGGGATCGTCGTGATGCATCGTGCGCGGCGACCGAGGTAGCCAGCGTTGAAGCGAACGTGGTTTCCGGCGCGCCGGCCCTTGTCGTGCCGCGGGCGGCCGGCCTACAGTCGGGTCTTCGAAACGGCGGGCAACTCACGCATGGCAGCGTTGGAGCTCCGGTTCCTGGGCGACTTCGCGGTGCTGCGCGAGGGTGTCGCCTTGCCGCTGCCGCCGTCGAAGAAGACCCGCGCGCTGCTGGCCTACCTGTGCCTGCAGCCGCGCCGTTTCCGGCGCGAGCAGCTGAGCGAATTGCTGTGGGAGGTGCCGGACGATCCGCGCGGCTCGCTGCGCTGGAGCCTCTCCAAGCTCCGCCGCCTGGTCGACGACGAGACGCACTCGCGCATCGTGGCCGATCGCAGCAGCGTCGGCATCGACCCGGCCGGCGTCGTCATCGACGTGTGCGAACTTCGTGGGCTCGCCGGCGGGGCGCTGGCCGATCTGCCGACCGGCGCGCTCGAAGCCGCCGCCGCGCGCCATCGCGGCAACTTTCTCGAGGGGCTGGAGTTCTCGAACTTCCATGAGTTCCACGCCTGGTGCGTGGCCGAGCGCGGGCAGTCGCTGCGCGATCGGTCCCGGCTGCTGACGGAGCTGGTCACGCGCCTGGCAGCAGAGCCGCAGCGGGCGTTGCCGCATGCGCGTTCGCTGGTCGGCCTGTTCCCGTATGACGAGGAATGCCGCGCGTCGCTGATCCGGCTGCTCAACGCCGCGCGGCAGCTTGCCGAGGCCGAGGAGCAGTACCAGCTCGGCTTGCGCATGCTGAAGGAAGTGGGCGCCGCGTCGTCGGGCGCGCTGCTGGCGGCACGCCGCACGCCGCGCATCGATGCCCCGCCGAAAGCGCCAGCCATCGTGGCGGAGCAGCAGACCGCGGCGTTGACACCCTTGTCGCAGCTCGTCGGACGCGAAGCCGCGATGGCGGTGATCGAGGAGCTGATCCCCGCATCGACGCAGCAGCCTCGCGCGGTGATGTGCGTGCTCAGCGGCGCGTCGGGCATCGGCAAGACGCGGCTGCTGGAAGCGGCCCTGGCGCTCGCGCGGGAGAAGGGGGCGCTGGTGTTGCAGGCCGCGGCCTTCGAGACCGACGCGCTGCGCCCCTTCTCGGTCTGGACGGATGCGCTGCGCCTGCTCGACCCGGCGCTGCACGAGGCGGTCTTCGGCGGGGCAGACCCGGCCCATCGCGACCAGTTGTTCGCGCGGCTCAGCGACCTGCTGGCCGAGAAGGCGGCGCAACGTCCCGTGGTGCTGGTGGTCGACGACGCGCAGTGGTGCGACGAATCGAGCGCTGCCGCGCTGCTGTATGTCGCGCGCATGAACAAGGGCCGGGCCTTGCTCGGCCTGCTCGCCGCACGCGAGGGCGAGGTGCGCGACAACGTGCCGCTGCAACAGGCACTGCGCGCGTTGCGGCGCGACGGCTTGCTGCGCGAGATCGAGCTCGGGCCGCTGTCGAACGCTGCGCTCGTGTCGATCATCGACCAGCGTGCGCCGGGTGCGGACAGCGCACGGCTGAGCGCCGATTGCGGCGGCAATCCGCTGCTCGCGATCGAGCTTGCGCGCGCCGAGCTGGCCGGCGGTGGCGGCGGATCGCTCGACGAACTGGTGCGCGACCGCGTGGCGCGCTTCGGGGCGGTCGGCGCGGAGGTGCTGCGCTGGGCCGCGGTGCTGGGCACGCGCATCGACGTCGGCATCCTCGTCAAGGCGTCGGGCATCGATGCGGCGGATGTCGGCGAGGCCTTCGAGCATGCCGGACGGCACGGCATCCTGCGCGCGGCGGAGCAGGGCCTGCGTTTCGCCCATGACCTGATCGCACGCGCCGTCTACACCGACATCTCGCCGATGCGGCGGCAGGTGATGCACCGGCACATCGCCGAACTGCTGGAGCGGGACACCGCGCAAGACCTGGCGCGCGCCGCCGACCTGGCGCACCACGCGAGCCTGAGCGCCGACCCGGGGCTCGCCGCGCGCGCCATGGTCTGCGCCGGGCGCCTCAGCCTGCGCTTCTTCGCGAACGACGACGCCTTGCAGCTCGCGCGCCGCGGCCTGCAGCTGGTGGACCGGCTGCGCGATGCCGACCGGGCGCGCGTGGAGATCGACCTGCACGACATCCTGCTCGCCGCCGGCCCGGTGGCCGACTGGGACGCCGCGGCGCGCCAGTACACCGCCCTGGCCGAAAGAGCCCTCGATCATGGTGCACTCGCGCACGCCCGGCTCGGCTATCACATGGCCGCCTATGCACGCTGGACGATGGGCCGCTGGAGCGACGCCCGCGAGCAGACGCTGCAGGCGATGCGCGTGGTGCGCGGCGGGCGCGACGAGGCGCAGATCGTCGGCATGGCCGAGACCGCCAAGTGCCTGGTGATGATCGAACGCGACATCTCGCAGGCCGACGCCATGCTGATGGAAGCCAGCGCGCTTGCCGAACGCAACGGCTTCAGCCATCACGCGATCGCCGCCGGACTGGGCATGCTGCGCTTCCACGAGAACCGGCTCGACGAGGCTGCCGAGCTCTTGCGCGAGGCGCGCACCTCGTGCAAGTCGGCCGGCGACCGCGTCGCCGAATACCAGGCCGTCGAGTACCTCGTGATGCTCGATCTGCAGCGCGGCCGGCTGGACGAAGCCCGCGAGCGCAGCCGGGAGCTGCTGGCGCTGGGCGACCGGCTGCGTGAAGGCAGCGAGGAGCCGTTCGCGCGGGCGATGGCATCGCTGTGCGACTACGCCATCGACGACCGGGCGGAGGGGCTCGACCAGGCGCTCGCCGACCTGCGCATCGCCGACGCCAAACATCGGCTGGCCTACATCCTGACGCGCGCGGCGTTGCTCGACTGCGAGCGTGGCCGCGCCGACAGCGCGACCCGGCGCGCGACCGAGGCGCTCGGCTACGCCACGCTGCTGCAGCGCGCCACCGAAATGCTGCTCGCCAACGCCGTGCTGGCGCGCGACTGCGCCGCGGCCGGCGACCGTGACAGCGCCACGCGATTCAGCGCCGAAGTCGCACGCCTGGCCAAGGCTGGCGCGGCGTCGTGGACCGGCGAGATCACCGCACGCCTGGCCGCGCGCCGCGGCCTTGACGCCCTGACGGAGGCACGATGACCGAAGTGTTCGTGGAGCGCCGGTGGCCGGCGCCGATGTCGCAGCAGACCATGCAGATGATGATGGCGATGGGGGCGGGCTGCCTGGCCCTGCACCGCGTGGCCTGGTGCGGGAGCTGGCTGAGTTCGGACGGGACCGAGAGCTACTGCCACTTCCAGGGTGCCGATGCGGAATCGGTGCGCATCGCGGGGCGCGACGCGCCGGCGGCCGAGGAGCGCGTCTGGGCCTGCCGCATCCACGATGCGCCGAGCTTCTCGGCGGATGAGCTGCGCGGCAGCAACGTCATCGTGATGCGCAGCTTCGACGAGCCCACCGAGGCGGCGGCGATGCGCGCCCTCGAAGCGGCCGCCGCCGGCCTCTTCGAAGCGCATCAGGTGCGCTTCGTGCGCACACACGTGTCGAGCAACGGCCGGCGCATGGCCTGCCTCTACCGGGCGCCCGACGAAGCTGCCGCGGCCCGGGTTCAGCGCGAGGCCGGCCTGCCGTTCGATCTGGTTCGCGGGGTACGTCAGTTCGGGCCCTGAGGCGGCAGCGAGCGCGCGATTCCACGCGCGCTCTCACGATGGGTTCCACGACGCGGGCGGACAGTCGCTACGGCCGGATTCGAATCGGCCATGACTTCCACCTCTTGCTAAGGAACTCCTCCATGAACATGCAATCAGCGACCGCCATGAACGGCGTCAATGTCGAAGCCCTGCTGGGCGCCCGCGCGGCGTTGAGCGAAGCCCCGCAAGCCGCACGCTTCAAGTGGCGTGCGACCAGCGAATGGATGCACGGCACGCACGCCCGCTCGACCATCGACGGCTACTACGGGCTCGGCGGCGAGCAGAAACACCGGCAGCCCTTCCAGTTCGACACCGACCATCCGGAGATCTTCGCGGCCGAAGACATGGGCGCCACGCCGGTCGAGTACGTGCTCGTCGGGCTGGCGGGCTGCCTCACCGCGGGCATTGCCGCGGTGGCGCAGAACCGCAACATCCAGCTGCGCTCGGTCAAGGCGACGCTCGAGGCGGGCATGGACATCCAGGGCATCCTCGGCATCGATGCGAACGTGCGCAACGGCTTCGACGGCATCAAGGTGCACTACCAGATCGATGCCGATGCGACGCCCGAGCAGATCGCCGCGCTGGTGGCGCAATCCCAGAAGCGCTCGGCGGTGTTCGACATCGTCACCAACCCGACCGACGTGCACGTGACCGCGAGCAAGGTGTGATGAGCCCGCACGCTGTCCGGCGCAGCGCCGCCAGCGTCGACGTGGTGATCGTCGGCGGCGGCCACTGCGGCCTGGCGATGAGCCATGCGCTGACACGGCACGGCGTCGAGCACGTCGTGCTCGAGCGCGGCGCGGTGGCGAACTCCTGGCGCACGGAGCGCTGGGATTCGCTGCGCCTGCTGACGCCGAACTGGATGACCCGGCTTCCCGGCCGGGCCTACGGCGGCCCGGACCCCGACGGCTACATGGGTGCCGGCGAGGTGGCCGATTTCCTGTCCGGTTACGCCATGCAGATCTCGGCGCCGGTGTTGACCGGCACGACCGTGTCGAAGGTCAGCGCGATCTCCGGCGGCTATCGAATCTCGACCGATCGTGGCGAATGGCATTGCCGCGCCCTGGTGCTGGCCAGCGGGGCGTTCAGCCTGCCGAACGTGCCGCCGTTCGCCTCGGGCATTGCGCAGGACGTGCAGCAGCTCAGCGCGCATCGCTATCGTCATCCCGGCCAGCTCGCCGAGGGCGGCGTGCTGGTGGTGGGCGCCTCGGCGACGGGGCTGCAGCTGGCGCAGGAGATCCGCCAGAGCGGGCGGCCGGTCACGCTCGCCGTCGGCGAGCATGTGCGCATGCCGCGGCTCTATCGCGGGCGAGACATCCAGTGGTGGCTGCTCGCCAGCGGCGTGCTCGATCAACGCATCGAGGAGATCGACGACGCCGAACGGGCACGGCGCCTGCCGTCGCCGCAGCTCGTGGGCACGCCCGAGCGGGCGACGCTGGATCTCAACGCGCTGCAGCGGCAAGGCGTCAGCGTGGTCGGGCGCCTGATGGGCGTGCGCGGCGGCACGGCGCAGTTTTCGGGCTCGCTGCGCAACGTCTGCGCATTGGCCGACCTGAAGATGAACCGGCTGCTCGACGCATTCGACCAATGGGCGCGTGGCCGCGGTGCGGCCTGCGATCTCGGCACCCCGGAGCGATTCGCCGCCACCGAAGTGGACGCCTCGCCGACGCTGAGCCTGAGTCTCGCCGGAAACATCCGCACGGTCCTCTGGGCCACCGGCGCCCGGCCGGACTATTCGTGGCTCGACCTGCCGGTGTTCGATCGCCACGGCAGACTGAGGCACGATCGAGGCGTCGTCGATGCACCGTCGCTCTATGTGCTCGGGCTGCCCTACCTGCGGCGCCGCAAGTCCAGCTTCATCCACGGTGCGGAAGACGACGTGCGGGAGATCGCTGCTCTTCTCGTTGCCGGGCTTGGTGCTCCTGGTGTGCAGGTCAAATATCTTCTCGGAACCGGCTCAGGCACCCACGCTCGGGGGCAGTCAACATTTGCTTGGAATCACACGGCTTCGCAAGCACGCCGTGATGCCGCTGCAGGCAAGGCGGACGTCTGCCTTCGATATGTTCAGCGAGGAACAGGCGAGCACAGCCTGGGCGAGTGAGACCGCCTTGGCTCGGTCCAGCGGATACGCCGCCTGGCTTCAATGCAATCCATTTCTTCGATCCGCGCGACGATTGGTTTGGCAAGGCGTTCGGCAGAGCGTCGACGCGGTGGCTCAAGTCAACGATGGCAGCAACACCGGTTGGATTCGGGCTGTGTGTGAGTCTGCGGCGTGACGCCGCGAAGCTGCCGAGCCAGCGGCATGCCGCTGTCTGATCACTCACCGTCTGCCTCAGCCCAGCATCGTACGGATTGGCCTTCGAAGCCTGACGGGACGAGGGCCGCGCGACTCGTGCCGGCCAACGCCTACATTGCTTTGCGCAGAAATCTGATTCATCGGGTGGGCTTGCCGCTGCACATTCGTCTTGGGTGCTCCAAAGGGATACAAGCAGGGAAGTAGGACCGCGGGCGCGTCGCTGCCAACTGAGAGCTTGGCAGGCTACGCCTGATGATTTTTCATGAAGACGGCGCCTCCTCAATGAGCCCCACCGTCGACAGGGGAAAGAGCTTTGTGGAGCGCCTCGCCGCGGTGCGACCCAAAATCTGGGTGTCGACGGCAACAGCGATCGCGATCTGGAACGGTGAAGAGCAGTTAGTCAGCTGCGGTAGAGGGTCGCCATCGAGGAACGAGCAAAGGATCATTGCTCATGGACTACCACGGAGTAAAAAGTGCAGTCAATCGATTCCTGCTTCGTTATGCAGGCCGGGATCGGCGTCCCGTCTTCTTCGACATCGACGCGATCTGTCCTGAGTTGCGCGAGCTGGAGAAGGCGTATCCCAGTATTCGCGCGGAGGTCGACAGCCTCCTCGAGCAGCGCGTCGCCATGCCGAAGTATCACGAAGTCAACAAACCGGCCACGGAAATCTCGGCGTCCACGGAAGGCAACTGGAAGGTCTTCATGCTGGAACTCCTCGGCCGCCGGCCCGAGAACAACCGGGCCCGCTGCGCTACCACTTGCGCCGCCCTCGAACGGGTGCCAGGAATCCTGCAGGCGTTCTTCTCGGTGCTGGAGCCGGGGAAATCGATCCCGCTGCACGACGGCCCGTACATCGGCTATCTGCGCTACCACCTCGGCGTGCGCGTGCCGAAGGACGATCCGCCGCTGATACGCGTGGCCGGACAGGAGTACGTCTGGAAGGAAGGCGAGGGCGTGCTGTTCGACGACTCCTGGCCGCACGAGGTGATCAACCACAGCCGCGAACCGCGTGTGGTGCTCATCGTCGACCTGCCGCGCCCGATGCCGCTGGTGCCGAAGCTGGTCAACAGCTTCATGCTGTGGGGACTGGCGGCGCCGACCTATGCCAGCAAGGTGATCGGCAAGGTCGAGCAATACAACGGCGACATCTTCTAAAGCGAGAAGCTCGTCGAACAACGGCCTCAGCTGCTCGCCGACGGACGCCCGGTTCACGGTTTTGGCAGTTGCCTGTCGATCGACTCAGCGTGCAGCTGCGATGGCCGCCTGAGCGAGCACGGAGCCCGCGCCTGGTGGCGTGGCCTGCGCGAAGAGGACTGAGAACAGCGTCGAGGTGACGGCGAACGTGGCGACGACGGCGGCGAGTCCGTGGGTCAAAAGGGTGTTCATCGTGGGCTCCTTCGGAATGGACGCACTGTCGACGCGCCACCCTGTTTCAGTCCTTTGGCGAGCTGAAACCGACCTGAAGCGTCATGAACGCCTTGGCGAGGGGGTCTGCCTCGGCCGGTCCGGGTGCGCACTACGCTTCGTGACACCGCCCCGACCTCTCGCCGCATGGCGGGGCGGTGACGGATTTGTGCCGTCGGCGCTGCGGGACCGCGCCGAAGGGCGGGCCTGCTCAGCCGCTCGCGCCGCTCGTCTCGGGGATCAGCAGCGGCGGCAATGCCAAAAGCGGCGGCAGCACGAAGCACCACGGACCGAGGGCCGCGAACAGCAACGCCCCGGCCGCGCAGCCTGCGGCGAAGAGGGCGACGCTCGTGCCCATCTTCGAGAGCCGGGCCCGCGCGGCCAGGCGTGCGTCGGCCGGCAGGTCGGCGCGCAACAGGTCGGCCAGGTCGATCATCATCTGTGTCGTCGTGCCCGTCATCAGCGTCGTCGGCGGGGCGCTGGCGAGATGGATGCGGTGCACCGCGTTCTGGATCGCCATCGCCGCGACCAGCACCATGCCGGTGATCACGAGCGGCGCGCCGTCGCCGTTCGGGAACGGGCCGTAGCGCACCGCCAGCAGCGCTCCCAGTGCGAGCAGCAGGAACTTCAGCGCGAGCATCGTGCGCAGCACCGGCAGCCCGGCGGCCGGCAGGTGGAAGCTGGCCCGGCGCGTGACGATGATCACCACGCAGAAGACCGGCAGGGCCAGCAGCTTTGCAACCGCGCCCGAAGTCCCCAGGACCAGCGCGGCGCCCAGCGTCACGAAGTTGCCGGTGACATGCGCCGTGAACAGGCCGTGCAGCGCGAGGAAGCCGGCGGTGTCGACATAGCCGGCGTTGAAGCTGAGGACGTGTGGAAGGGCCGTGGGTTTCATGGGCAGAGGGTCCAGGTGGTCCGAAGAGCGTTCACCAGCCGAACTTCAGCTCGACAGCCCCCGCCCTGACTCTCGCATACCATCAACCGCAAGTCGAATGGGGCTGCCTTCAGTCTGGAGGACATCTGCCGAAAAGGCTACGTCCCCCAACCTGCAAGAAGCGGAGCAACGACCGTGAATGTCGAGAGATTCAAACAAGATCATGCGGCCATCATGAGCAGCGTGACGGAGCTCAAGCGCCTGGTACAAGCCGGCATCGCCGACAACGCCGAGCCCATCGCGCGAGCGATCGTTTCGATGAGTTCGACGATCAAGCTGCATCTGGCCGCCGAAGATCGCGTGCTCTATCCGGCGCTCACCGGCTCCAGCGTGGCCGCCACGGCGCAGGTCGCCAAGAAGTTCCAGAACGACATGGGCGCGATCGCCGCGGCCTATACCGAGTTCTCGCGCAAATGGAACCTGGGCACCAGAGTTGCAGCCGAACCGGAGCAATTCCGCAAGGAGGCGGGGCTCGTCTTCAAGGCGCTGCACGAGCGTATCCAGCGTGAGAACCAGGAGCTGTACCCCATGGCGGAACGCGCCGCCTAGCGAAGTCCATGCCTTCGGGCGACCACGCGCCTCCAGGCGCCGGCGCGTCTCGGTCATGATCAAGGCTCATCGAACTACAGATTGGTAGGAGCCGCCCATGAATGCCAAGAACCCTCGGCAACGGCCGGACAAGGAGCGACCGGAGAGCCTCTCGTTCGACAGCCAGGCGGTGCACGCCGGGAACGTTCCGGACGCTACGACCGGTGCGATCCTCACGCCCATCGTCATGGCCAACTCGTATCGGCTGCCCGCTGATCCTTCGGCGCTCGACTGGTCGGACTCTCAAAGGCTCTTCTACAACCGCAACTCGGGTCACAACCAGCTCTGCCTCGAGCGCAAGCTGGCGGCGATGGAGCGAGGCGGCGAAGCTGTCGTGTTCAGCACCGGCGTGGCCGCGCTGCATGCGATCTTCTTCACACTGCTGAGGACTGGCGATCACGTCGTGGTCAGCGACGTGACGTACGAAGCCGTCATGCGTCTCTTCAGTGAGCTGCTGCCGCAACGGTACGGAATCGAAGCGACGTTCGTCGATATCAGCAATCACGACGAGGTCCGGGGCGCCATGCGGCCGAACACCAAGCTCATCCACGCCGAAACCATCGCCAACCCGACCACGAAAGTCGCCGATGTGCAGGCGCTTGCGGCAATCGCACGACATGCCGGCGCGCTGCTGTCCATCGACGCGACATTCACGCCCCCGCCGATGTTCCGCGGCCTCGAGCACGGAGTGGATCTGGTCGTGCACGCATTGACCAAGTACATCAACGGCCACGGCGATGCGATGGGCGGTGCCGTCATCGGACGTGCGGATCTGATCCGTCGGCTGAAGGGAGATGCACTCGTCGACGTGGGCGGGTCGATCTCGCCCTTCAATGCATGGCTGATCATGCGCGGTTCAGTGACCCTGCCATTGCGCTTGGCGAGGCATATGTCGACGGCGCAGAGGGTTGCAGAGTTCCTCGAAAGCGACTCCCGCGTCGCCTTCGTGATGTTCCCGGGTCTTCCGTCTCATCCACAGCATGAGATTGCGTCGCGCCAGTTCGGGAAAACAGGCTATGGGGCCGTGATGGCCTTCGCCCTCGAGGGGGGACCGGAGGTTCAGAACCGCTTCGTCGCGAACCTGCGTCTCATCACCTCGGCGGTATCCCTGGGTCACGACTCGTCTCTGATCGTTCACGTCGGAAGGGAAGGCCGGCGAGGGTCGGAGCGGTATCCCGAGATGTTCCGCAAGTACGGGCACCTTCGGCTTTCGATCGGATTGGAGGACCCGGAAGACCTCATGGAGGACATCAAGTCGGCGGTCGACGAAACGTTCGCCTGACCGCTGGGCTTGCGACCGTACTTGCGTGCGGTGGATCAGGTGAGCGCCTCGCGCACGAAGTCGAGCCGGTCCTGGCCGAAGAACATCTCGTCGCCGACGAACATCGTCGGTGCACCGAAGGCGCCGCGCGCCACCGCTTCATCGGTGGTGGCGCGCAGCCGGGCCTTGACCTCGGGGTCCCCCGCCAGCGCCATGATCTCGGCCGGGTCGAAGCCGGCATCGCGCAGGGCGCGCTCCGTCAGCGCCGGTTCGTTGAGGTTCATGGCGGCTATCCAGAGCGCCTTGAACACGCCGCGCAGGTAGTCTTGAAAACGCTCGGGCATGCGCATCTGGACGCCGGTGGCGCCGCGCATCAGCATCAGCGTGATGATCGGAAAGTGCGGATTGATGACGAGCGGCACGCCGTAACGCCTGGCGAAGCGGCCGAGGTCCAGCTTCGTGTATCGCCCCTTAACCGGCACGCTGGCCGGCGACGCGTTGCCGGTCGCCTGGAAGACGCCGCCCAGGAGCATCGGCCGGTGCACCAGCTCGGCGCCGGCCTGCGCACAGAGCGCCGGCAACTGCGTCCACGCCAGGTAGGAGGCGGGGCTGCCGACGTCGAAGAAGAACTCCACTCGTTTGCTCATGATCGAGGCGGCAGACAGTGAACGATCGTTAATTGAGCGAACGGTATGTTATGGTCTCGAGCGTGTCAACGGGGATTGCCTCTAGAGGAGTCGAGCCGTGCGCTACTCGAGCACCCACAAGCAGGAAACACGCGAGAAGCTGCTGGCCAGCAGCCGCGCCATCGCCAAGAAGGGCGGCTTCGACATGACGGGTGTCGACGCGCTGATGTCGGCCATCGGCCTCACCGGCGGCGCGTTCTACAGCCATTTCAAGTCCAAGGGCGAACTCTTCGGCGCGCTCGTCGAGCGCGAGATGGACAACAGCGCCGAGATGCTCGCCGGCGACGAGAATTCGCCGCCCGATCACGTCGCCAAGTGCCTGCGCAGCTACCTGAGCACCTATCACGCGCTGCACCCCGAGACCGGCTGCGCGCTGCCGACCCTGGGCCCGGAGATCGCCCGCGCCGGGCCGCAGGTGCGGGCCTCGGTCGAACGCTCGCTGAAGCAGTTGCAGCGCGGCTGGGCCGATCGGCTCGACGGCGACGGCGACAAGGCCTGGGCCCTGCTCGCGCAGTGCATCGGCGCGATCGTGATGGCGCGCGTGGTCGAGAGCGAACGCACGCGCCAGGAGATCTTGGCCTCGAACCGGCGCTTCGTCGAGAAGAGTCGGCGCGAACCCTAGGTCGGAGCGTCGCCGCATCGGTTGACACGGCCGCCGGTCTCGCCTACCGTCTATGCCTGAACGATCGTACGATAAAGAGGAGACTCTTCCATGACGACGAACGAGGGTTCATCGAAAGTCGCGCTGGTCATCGGTGCCGGCGACTCCACCGGCGGCGCGATCGCCAAACGCTTCGCGGCGGGGGGCTACACGGCTTGCCTGACGCGGCGCGATGCCGACAAGCTCGATCCGCTGATCAGGAGCATCCGCGACGCCGGCGGTCAGGCCCGCGGCTTCGGCTCGGACGCGCGCAAGGAAGAAGCAGTGATCGCGCTGGTCGAGAAGATCGAACGCGAGATCGGGCCGATCGAGGTGCTGGTGTTCAACATCGGCGCGAACGTGCCGTCCAGCGTGCTGGAGGAGACCGCGCGCAAGTATTTCAAGATCTGGGAGATGGCCTGCTTCGGCGGCTTCCTGAACGGCCGCGAGGTCGCCAAGCGCATGGTCACGCGCGGGCGCGGCACGATCATCTTCACCGGTGCCACGGCGTCGCTGCGCGGCGCGGCGAACTTTGCCGGGTTCGCCGGCGCCAAGCACGCGCTGCGCGCGCTGGCGCAGAGCATGGCGCGCGAACTCGGGCCGATGAACATCCATGTCGCCCATGTCGTGGTCGACGGCGCGATCGACACCGCCTTCATTCGCGACAGCTTCCCCGAACGCTACGCATTGAAGGAGCAGGACGGCATCCTGAACCCCGAGCACATCGCCGAGAACTACTGGTACCTTCACACCCAGCCGCGCGACGCATGGACCTTCGAGCTGGATCTGCGGCCCTACATGGAGAAGTGGTGAGCGGCGGGCACCGCGGCACGGCCTCGATGACCGGCGCGGCCTTCAGACCCGGCCCGAGGCCAGCTCAGGCCGCGGCGCGCAGTCGAGCGGCAGGGCCGGCTCACCGATGCAGTCGACGGCGTCCGCATCGACCGCGTCGGGATCGACGCGCAACACCTCGATGCCGAGTTGCCGCAATTCGTCAGTGAGCGACTGCGACGAGTGCTGCAGCGCGTTCGCCGCCACCGCATAGACATCCCAGCCGGCCCGCGGCGCGAGCGTGCGGCTCGACACGTCGACGATCCGGCCGTGCCCTTGCGCGCGCAGGATCGGCAGGGCCGCCTGCATCACGCGCAGCGGCCCGAGGAAATGCAAGTCGAACCAGTGCGCCGCCTCGGTGCTGCCCGGCGGCGGGTCCTCGGAATGAATCACGATCACGTCGATGCGGCCGTGCAGTGCCAGCGCTTGTGCCAGCGCGCCGCGCACGCTGCCTGCGGCGGTGGGTGTCATGTCTACCGGATGGAAGTCGCCGGCGAGGCGGGCGCTGCGAAAGCCGGCATCGGAGGCCAGTTCGCCGTCGGCGCTGGTGCCGACGACGATGTCGCCGCGCATCAGCGCGGCGCGGGCGAGCACGCGGCCGAGGCCGTGCGCCGCGCCGGTGACGAACCAGATGCGGGGTTGGTCGTGCATGTTGCTTTCCTTTGCTGTTCAGGCCGCGGGCATCGGTGCTGCGGCATGCCGGAATCGTAGGCAGCGAGGGCCGATGCTGGAAGCGTCAAAGCTCTACATCTATTGCCTGATTCTCTTCACTTGATGCAGTTTGGGCCGGACTTGCCGGTAAAGCTATACACTGTTTCTATGAAAAGTCCGGAAACACAGCAGCAGCGCATGGTGCAACTGATCGATCGTCTGGCGCCCGATCAAGGGCTGACGAAGACGGTGCTCGACGGCGTCAAGCTCTCGCGGGCGAACCATTCGTACCGCAAGGCCCCGGTGCTCTACGAACCCTGCATCGTGTTCATCGCCCAGGGCCGCAAGCGCGGCTTCCTGGGCGACGATGTCTTCGTCTACGACGAGCAGCACTACCTCGTGCTGTCGGTGCCGCTGCCGTTCGAGAGCGAGACCGAGGCGACGCCCGAGCACCCGCTGCTCGGCATCTCGATGCGGCTCGACCTGGCCCTGGCCGCCGAGCTGGTGCTGGCGCTCGACCAGGCCGGCGCGACGAGCGTCGCCGAGCCGCGCGGCATCTTCTCGACGCCGATCGATGCCGCGCTCGGTGACGCGGTGCTGCGCCTGCTGCAGGCGCTCGATTCCCCGCTCGATGCTGCGATCCTCGGGCCGTCGATCCAGCGCGAGATCTGCTACAGGGTGCTGATCGGCGAACAGGGCGGTTCGATCCGCGCGGCGCTCTTGAACCAGCAGCACTTCGGCAAGGTCGCGAAGGCGCTGCGCCGCATCCACGCCGACTTCCGCTCCGGGCTCGACGTCGAGACGCTGGCGCGCGAAGCCAACATGAGCGTCGCCGCCTTCCATGCGCATTTCAAGTCGGTCACCGCGACCTCCCCGATCCAATACCTGAAGGCGACCCGGCTGCACAAGGCGCGGCTGCTGATGCTGCAGGACAGCCACAGCGCGGCGAGCGCATCGGCTGCGGTCGGCTACGAGAGCGCATCGCAATTCAGCCGTGAATTCAAGCGGGTCTTCGGCCGGACGCCGCTCGAAGAAGTGAGCTACGTGCGCCACCAGTCGCTCGCGCTGCCGGTGGATGGCGCGTCGCGCTACGTGACCTCGGCCTGAGCGTTCGGAGGCGGATCATGGATATCACGATCGACGTGGATTCACAGCAGGTCTCGGGGCTGTTGCAGCACCCGGCCGATGCACGCGCCGCCTATGTGATGGCGCACGGCGCGGGTGCCGGCATGACCCATCCGTTTCTGGCTCGGATCGCCGACGGCCTGGCGGAGCAGGGCATCGCCACGCTGCGCTATCAGTTCCCTTACATGCAGGCCGGCAGCAAGCGGCCGGATTCGCCGAAGGTCGCGCACGCGGCGGTGCGTGCGGCGGTGGCAGCGGCGGCACGCCTGCTGCCGGGCCTGCCGCTGATCGCGGGCGGCAAATCCTTCGGCGCGCGCATGACCTCGCAGGCTCAAGCGGAGAGCCCGCTGCCTGGAGTCATCGGCCTGGCCTTCATCGGCTTTCCGTTGCATCCGGCCGGCAAGCCTGCCGACGATCGCGCCCGACATCTGGCGACGGTCCGCATCCCGATGCTGTTCCTGCAAGGGACCAACGACAAGCTGGCGGAGTTGTCGCTGCTCACGCCGGTCATCGCTTCGCTCGGCGGGCGCGCGAGCCTGCAGCAGTTCGAGGCCGCGGACCATTCGTTCCATGTGCCGGCGCGGTCCGGCCGCAGCGATGCGGATGTGCGGTCCGAGCTGGTCCTCGCGCTGACGCGCTGGATCGACGCTGTCGCCGGAGCCCGGTGACAGCGCTGCGACCGCACTCGTCAGTGCCCGACCTGCGTCATGTCCACCGCCCGCGACGGCCGCGGCGCGAGCCAGATCACGCAGGCCGCAAGCAGGAACGCGCCGGCGACGATGGCCATGATCTGGTTCGTCGCGAGCATCACGCTCTGCCCTTGCAGCAGGTTGTCGAGCGTGCTGCGCACCGCCTCCGGCGTCATGCCCGAGGCGCTCAGCGCGCTCGCCGCCTCCCCGCCGCGGTCGACCAGGCCCACCAGGTCCGCATGCATCGCGCTGGTCTTGTCCTCCCAGACGGTGGTCACGACCGAGGTCGCGACCGCGCCTGACAGCGTGCGCAGGAAGTTCTGCAGACCCGCGGCGGAGGCCGTCTCGTGTTCTTCCACGCTGCCGAGCGAGAGCGCCGTCACCGGCACGAAGAAAAACGGCAAGCCCAGCCCCATCAGGATCAACGGACCGGCGATCTGCCAGTAGGTCATGTCGGTGGTTGCCACCGTGCGCAGCAGCATCACGAAGGCCAGCCACGCCAGGCCGGCGAAGATCAGCCGGCGCTGGTCGACCTTCGCGATCAGCTTGCCGGCGAGCGGCGCCGCGACCACCGCGAGCACGCCGCTCCAGGCCGTGGTCAGGCCGGCCCAGGTCGAGGTGTAGCCCATGTAGCTTTGCAGCCAGAGCGGCGTCAGCACGTTCGCGCCGAACATCGCGCCGAAGCCGAGCGCGACCGTCACGACGCCGGCGGTGAAGCCGCGATGCCGGAACACCCGCAAGTCGACGATGGGATGCCGCTCGCCGAACTCCCAGATCAGAAAGGCCGCGAAGCCGATCGCCGCGACGACCGCCAGCACGCAGATCTCGGTCGACGCGAACCAGTCATGCTCCTTGCCCAGGTCGAGCATCAGCTGCAGCGCGCCGACGAAGACGATCAGCAGCACCAGCCCGACCGTGTCGATCGGCGCGCGCACCAGCGCCTCTTCATAGCGCTTCAGCATGCGCCACGCGACCGGCGCGAACACCAGCGCCAGCGGCACGTTGATGAAGAAGATCGCCGGCCAGGCGTAGGTGTCGCACAGCCAGCCGCCGAGGATCGGCCCGAGGATCGGCGCGACCAGCGTGGTCATCGCCCACAAGGCCATCGCGGCCGGCGCCTTCTCCTTCGGGAAGATGCGCAGCAGCAGGGTCTGCGACAGCGGCATCAGCACGCCGCCCGAGAGGCCTTGCAGCACGCGTCCGGCGACCAGCATGCCGAGCGAGCCGGAGAGCCCGCACATCGCCGAGAAACCGCCGAACAGCGCCATCGCGGTGCTGAAGACGCGCACCGCGCCGAAGCGCCCGGCAAGCCAGCCGGTGAGCGGCACGATGATCGCTTCGGCGACCGAGTACGAGGTGATGACCCAGGTGCCCTGGCTGCTGCTGATGCCCAGGCTGCCCGCGATGTTGGGCACGGAGACGTTGGCGATCGTCATGTCGAGCACGGCGATGAAGTTCGCCGCGGCGAGCACGATGGCTGCGAGCCAGAGCAGGGCGCCGCGCAGCGGCTGATTCCCCTGCAGCGCCTGTCCACTCTGCAGCGGCGCCGCGGCGCCCGGAGCGGGGAGTCGAAGTGAGCCGGTCATGGCACGCTCCTCATTGCGCGTTGGCGGCGCGGGTGTCGATCGTCGCGATCATCGACAGGCCGGCTTGCAGCGGCCGCGCCGCGAGCTGGGCCGGGTCGAGCTCGATGCGCACCGGCACGCGCTGCACCACCTTGATCCAGTTGCCGGTCGCGTTCTGCGCCGGGATGGTCGCGAAGGTCGAGCCGGTGCCGCCCGAGAGGCCCGACACCACGCCGTGGTACTTGACGCCGCTGCCGTACAGGTCGGAGGTCACGACCACCGGCTGGCCGACCTTCACCTTGTGGAGCTGCACTTCCTTGAAGTTGGCATCGACGTGCATCTTCGCCAGCGGCACCACCGAGAGCAGCGCCGCGCCGGCCTGCAC
>Ga0105239_10002390_pt1 | contig 23932 bp, 20 predicted proteins | sample KBSC44metaG_FD_92761 | JGI IMG/M metagenome (GOLD analysis project Ga0105239, IMG submission 92761) | Corn rhizosphere microbial communities from Kellogg Biological Station, Michigan, USA - KBS C4-4 metaG | ecosystem: Host-associated > Plants > Roots > Rhizosphere > Soil | place: Michigan, USA...
CCTTTCGCACGACCCATCGCGTGATGAAGTTGTCGTCGTCGCAATTCGGGACATCGATCTTCCCGAAGAACGCTTTTTCATGCGTGTATTCGTGCAGAAATGCGGGTCTTGGAGGATGATGCTTCGGAATGCTGCCGTGCGGCCACTTACCACGAAGAGGCCTCCGTCGACCGCATTGGTGGCGCGGAGCTCAAAGTTGTGTCGTTCCAAGTAGATAGCGCCCAAGAAGTTCCAGAAAGCAGCCCAGCTGAAGCCCAGGGGATGGCGGCGAACGACCTTGTGCGGCGCGACCGCTCCGATCGACTGGTCTTCGAACGGTGCGATGATCGAGGCCAGGAAATCCTGGGAACGCCAGAAGACGTGGTCGTCAGCCAAAACCGTGATCGCCGTGGTGACTTGAGGTAGGGCGTGTTTGATCTGCTTACGTTTGTTCGCCGTCTCGATAGCCGAGCCGAAGATGTTGACGCTGGGGAATCGAGGCTGGAAGAGTGCGATTTTCTCTTTCAGGCGCGATTGATTGGCGAGACCGACTGTGACGATGTGGATCTCCTTGGGGTGATTGAGAAGGACCGACAGGAGGCACTCGACCAGATCGGGATCGTCCGGGTCGACGGTTGGGATGATGACGGAGACGTCCCTGGTTGAGAATTTGGCTTTCTTCGGCTTGGGCGTGCGACTCGGTCGGTAGAGCCAGAAGGACGCTAGATGGACAAGCAGTCGCAGGTACCTGAAGACGAAGAGAAAGATGAATAGGCAGGTGGACTGGTATAGCCGAGCCTTGGGACCAGTGAGTAGTGGGAATATTACTTCCGCAAGGTATGCGTGAACCACCATGAAAACCGTGAACTCCACACCGGTGGGGAAAGCGTACAAACCCATGCCAACTCTAGTTGCACTCGTGAGTAACGGGCAAAGCCTGATGAAGAGTGGGAGCATCACCGACACGAGGAACTGGTGAAAACCCGTGAACATCACGGACATTACACCGGTGAGTAAAGCGTACAAATCCATGACAGCTCGAATTGTACTGGGTAGTAACGGGCAGAACCCGATGAAGACTGGGAGGGGACAGAAACCTTGAATTTAAGAATAGGTGAAGGCCAACCCCTAGGAGGTCCGAGGGATAGAAATATCGAGTTCAGAAAATGGTGGAAGGCCGAAACCCTTGAGACACGAGACAAAGTCGAACATTGGATCACCAAGACACAAGGTAGGGGCATTGTGTGGCTGAGAATATAGGCTGGTCTGTTCTCGGAAGTCTTAGGGGCGGGCAGTGAACAAATAGACAAAAGACTGACAAAGAGTGTATATAAAACAACCAAAGCTCGTTGAGCAATGTCACAATGGACACAATCAAGACCAGCAGACGCCAGGATCTGCTCGGGAAACCCGTCATTTTGGGATCAGTTACCCTGCATCGTATGGCTTGCAGGGACTTCTGTAGCGATGTCACATCATGTTCTCCTACCTTGATGATATGTATAAAAACTATGGTAACAAAATAAATCAAATGCACGCCTTGCTTGAACACCTCGCTATGCAAGTCGTTGGTTGTCTTCTGTACAATCGTCGGTTTCATCGCGTTATCATGCGAAGGTCATGGATATATTTCCGTCACGCTTCTGGCCAAATTCGTCGTCATCATCAGCCCAGGCATTGTGCCCGAGATCCAATCCTTGCAACGCTGGAGTAGCACCTCCATTCATCGTAGAATGCGAGTCCCACGCGGTGGGAGCCAGATCTGTTGCATGTGGTTTGAGGTCTGGTCGAGACGTTGAAGCCAGTGTTTGGGTATCCAGCCCTGGCGACGGGGTTAGAGCTAGCGGCGGTAACGTACTGGCGAGTTCCCTCGGCTCTGAGTAGTTATAAGAGAGGCGTCGAGCCGGTGCGGGAGACGCGTTCGAGGATCTGTGCGGACTCTCGCGTGGAGATCGCTGTGGGCTTAGTCGTGGAGATATCTGAGGGCTATAGGCGCGCGGCATGGGTTGTAACGAGGATGTCCTTGCCGGCCTCGCAGTGCCAGCACTTACATCGATGTCATCTGGTCGAGGCGGGAGATTCATTCTGGCAACTTCCTCGGGTTTCATGTCAGGCGGGAGTCGAAGGTACTCAACCTGCTTTTCTCCATCTCTGGTGTACGACGTAATTTGCATTGGTGGCAACGTGCTGTTCAGCTCGCGGACCTCGATCATTTCACTTTCGAGCTCCTTCCGAATGGCATCAATATCAAAGAGAACATTAAGATCTCCTCCTTTGGCAGTATCGGATTCCTTTCCCCCTCCGCTCTGAGACCTCTTGTGACCATTCTCATTCACGTTGTATGTTTCCCAGCCCCTCTTCTCTGCCAATTTCCCTCTCTTGAAGAGTCCAAATCGTTTCTTTTCTGGCTTCTCTTCTGCCTTTTTGCGTGCCTCGTCAATTTCCTGAATAAGTTCTCTCTGCCGCTGTGCATGATTTTCAGGATCAGGGTCTTCAATTTCAGTAAATTCATCACTCTCAACTTCCCAACCAGCCTCTCGCATCAGCCTTGGCATGGCAGTTCGATATGCCATGTGACCGTTGACAAACTTGCTGACATCCATGTTTTCGATTCCAGGAATACCTTCCACGGGAGCAAGACCTGCAACACGCATAATGCCACCAGATGTTGCCCGAAATAGATACCCCAAAATCCAATCATTGGATGCATAGCCATTGAGAAATCGACCTGAAACCACTGAACGGGCTCGTAAGTATTCATCCTTTTTAACAACCACGGGGGAACCAAAAAGGTACACATTTTGTATCAGCCCATATGCTGCACGGTTTGACAGCTCCTTCAGACAAGCGAAGATGACTCTTGATCCAAGTGAAAAGCCAACCAAGGTAATCGGCCTTTGTCCAAGATGTCTATCAATCAGGGAGTCAGCTAAGATAAGGCCTGCCGCATTGGCGCGATCCAATGAAACGCTCCAAGGATTGTCAATAAGGTAAGCCAATTTCGATAACACAACTGGCAGCTGGATTGATGCCATGAGCGCGACCAAAATGGTACTGCCAAGGACTTGCTGTACTGTTTGCGTCAGGGCCTCTGTTGCAAGAATATTGATGGTGTCACCCATAGACTGCAGCATTTCGGGTTCCCACAACAAAGAGTAGATATCCCCCATGATTGGATCGACCGTGCTGTAAGGCAGGCGTACATCATCGACTTTGCCGTTCATCCACCCAGCAATAGTTAGGATGAGATTCAGTCTTTTGTTATTGTGCAGAGGTCGATATTCGAAAGTCTTCACGTGCCCGGTACGACGATCTGAAGCTCGAACAGCAATTGTACCTCCAGCGAGGGTGGCGCCTGAGGTAATCAGTGCAGCTCCGCCGACTCCTCCCAGAAATCCCGCCGTGCCTCCAACTCCGATGGTCGTAAAGCCGGCAGCTAAGCCGGCTCCAATCATGGGGGCCAATAAGCCTGCGGACAGTCCAATAACGAGGCCACCGCCCACCGTGGCAAGGCCCATCACCACATACTTTCGTTTCAGGCCTAGCTTCCGCCTCCGCTCCATGTTATCGGACTCATCCCAATTTTCTTTGGCTTCAGCTTCTTGCATTTCTAGGGAATCAATGACCCTTTTTTCAAATCGACAAATTTGGACCCAGCTAATATCCATGGTAGAACCAACCCTCTCCATCAATCTTCTAGAGCGGGAATCGTATTCGCTATCCGAGATGAGCACCAAAAATAGGTCACAGAGCACAGTCCATCGTAGATCCAGCTCGATTTGCTTGGTCTGAGGCATGTCTGCTGGGCCGTGCACTTCGGGAACAGCCTCACCATCCGCAACCTCTTTCAGGGACAGTTCGCTCTTTGAAGAAAGGCGGGAAGAAGTCGAATTCCGTGCACTTGATACTGAGGGAAGCTCTAGTTCAGACTTATTTTCCTTAGCCATTGGGTTTTTCACTCTGGCGTTGAGCATTAACGTGGGGCTTAGATCCGTAGGCTGAACGCCGTGTGCTGCCAATTGCTCAATCATCATCTGTTCGTCCACACTGATTTCCATGTGTGCATATAAGCGAACCATCATCTTCTGACCCCATTTATCCATGCTCTCAAGAGCCTTGCCGATTTCCTTTTTGGTAGACCGGGTAGTTTCCATGGCAGTCAAGGCTTGAAACATCTTATGAATCGTCAGCCGTACAACACCAACATAGGCTATGCGCTGTCCTTCGGTCAGAAGATCTTTAGTGGCTTGCAGCTGGGTAAGGGCGTCTCTCTGCTCTTCATCCTCAAATTGGTCCATATGATCTTCGTCTTTAGACAAGTCCTTCGGCGCGCTTTTAAATAGATAATTCGTTTCCTCGTCCATGCTCGTAGCGGATTGTGCATCCTCATCAAGTTGGACTCTAGTATAGCCTTTACCAGCACCACCAATGCCCGAGTATGCGTTTGATTCTTCTGGATCTTCTTTGTTCCCCTTTGCAACAAGTCTGCCATTGTCGTCAAATATGTCAAATTCATCTATGGCTGGCATTGCCTGCCATTCAGCCTCTTCCTCATCATCAGATTCGTCTTTTGTGATCTGCCGTTGATGAGACCATTCAGAGACGGTGGGCCCACTAAAGCGATTTTCACGCTTGGTGATGGCAGCACTCGCCAACCCATGTGATTGCGTGGGTGAGGCCGACGCATCTTGGTCAGATGGGTGAGCGGGATCTGGGCCCGAAGACGTAGTAGTATCAACAGTTGAAGTGTCAGGAGGTTTGGGAGTATCCTTGACCTCCTCATCGATCGGTTTCTCCTGATGGTCTTGCAGATGCTTCTCAAGTTTCTTCTGGGAAGGAGAGCTGGACGTAGAGTCAGTGGATATATCGGATTTATTAGGCTTGTTTTCAGTCGGGCTCTCCGGGTTCTCCACCTCCTTGTGACTCTTGTTTTTCATGGGCGACGGCGCCGTGCTGATCTTCTCCTTCTTGTCGATAGCGTCGCCAGTTGCAATGGCTTCCGCATCGTGAAATGTATCGTTCTCGTCTTCATCTTCGCTATCCGACTGGGGAAGAGGCCGAGGCCGTGGAGTGACAGGACGCTTAGGGAGGCCAAAGTCATCCAGTTCAGGCGACTCCGGAATGGCGTGGGAGTCCTTTTTGCTGGGAGCAACTTGGCCAGGTATTTGATCTTTGACAGGCAGAGATTGCTGTGCGACTGTTCCGCTACTCATAGTGGTACATTGGTGGGGTGACCAGCATCAGGGACTGGGCTCCAATGCGACCCGAGGGCTTTAGAGGCGGTGTCTCGGTGCAGATCGACTGTGACTCGGGGTATGGCTGCTTTCGTCCATACAAGTGCTTTGGACTTGGGGAATTTGAGCATAAAGATGATATGAAATAGGGGGCCTTGATCCAGACTGACGCCCTTCCGTGGCTTAGCTCTAGTCGTTCGTCTGCCTGGATGTTGGTGACAGGAGTTCCTGTCCGTGTCGAGTGTCCACCTAAACAATTGAAACCAAATCGCTGCCTCCCGGCGAACCTTGGCGGTCACAAAGATGATTGAGTCACGTGAGCAATATCGCGCCGATTCGCGCTTCGTACTTTGAGATTTGAACAGGCCCATTGTTACAGTGGTAATGGAGTTGATATCATAGACTCAGGTACATAGGCAACACAGACAAGGATCGGTCAAAGAATACTTTGCACCGATATCCTGCTAACTCTAGCAGCAATGTCGTGAATGGAACACTCTCCATGTTGGCTCTCCCCTAAGCAAATGGCAAATTCACGGTCATGAATGGTAGATGCATCGGCCAAGTATAATATCCATTGTTGTTACATTCGTGACTTATTGTATCGTGTACTGTATACAAGTTCGAGTGGAGGGCCGACATAGTCCCAAATATGTACATCCCAGGTATGCTTTTAATTCTGTGGACAACACAGCGCAGTAACAGTGCGCTTCATAGCCAAATGGAGAGCGATATGCTGTGCGAGGTGCTCTATGCATGAAGGGCGTAAGTGGTCTTAATGCTCCTCATTTGTTGGGCTTCGTGAATTTCTCCAGGGCTGAAAAGTCGCCCTCGTCCATCTTCGCCCACACAGCTTCTATCCTCGCCCTCCTTTCTAAGCTGGTCTCCCTATTTTTTGTGCTTTTCTTCTGACGCTCGCCTGACAGGCATTTGTTGACCTCTCGTTTGAGCTCGTTGCAACCACCTACAGCTTTGTAAAGGAAACCGCGAGCGTGGCATTCGTCAAGTGCATTCATGATCTCTTCGCACCCTGTACTTCGTCAGTATATGGAGTAGAATGGCGTTGAATTGTACGAGAGCGATCAAGTAGATGCTGCCGGTGTACGGCGTCATTTCTCGAAGTTCTCATACATCATGCCACCAGGAGCCTCGATGACTACTTACCGACATTATCTTTCGTATGGAGATGTGAGTGCATCTTGGTAGACACTCTCCTCCAGTATAGATCATGTGGCTCAATCCAGGCCCACATGTGTTATCTTGCTGCGCAGATCTCGAAGGGAGAGACTTCTGTTCTAGAGCTAAGGTTTGATAAACTGCGCCAGCAACGGAAGAACCAAAAACAGCCGAGCCCACCAAGGCTCAGCCTTGTCGGGCCACTCAGCCTTGCATGCCGCAATGGAACTTGCCGAATCCGTTCGCCAAGCCCACCTCACCGCCAAAAAGTTCGCGATTCTGCCTCATTGTCAAAGAATTGTTGCGGTGCAGTGTGGGAGTGGGATGAATTTTTGGCCCGGAGACAGGACGACTAGCATCACAGCTACAGCAAACATGTCGATGACATTGGCAACCACGTGGGTGAGGAGGGGAGCCGCAGCACAGTTTCCCACCAAGTATCAAGTAGACGAGGCTGAATTAGGTCGGATATCTGCACTTGCCCGCCTGCAGTTAGAAGACGCCCAAGCAGACCTACACGAGGCTCAAACCTCCGAGACCAGGAGAAAAGATGGATCGGATGATTCAGATTCAGACAACGGGGTGCCCACGGGCGAGGCATCTGAAACGACCAAATCCACGAAAGACGTCGATGACGACGACGAACTGAAGGAATACAACCTCGAAGATTACGACGATGATCCAGTCGACGAAGAAGGCGAGAAATTCGCGCTCTTCGGAAACGTTGGCTCACTGTCATATCATGCACCACATGAACAAGATCCTTACCTAGTACTGCCTCCAGGCGAGCAGGACTCAGATGATGAAAGAGAAGAATTACAAGTGTTGGCAACAGATAACCTCATCCTGGCTGCCAAAGTCGAGGATGAGGTTGCCCATCTGGAAGTCCTGGTCTATGAGGACGAATCAGACAATCTATATGTTCATCATGATATCATGCTACCAGCGGTGCCTTTAGCTGTCGAATGGGTTGATGTGCCTGTGGGGAAGGACGCTGGGTCACGAACATCGGGAAGTTTCGTCGCAATTGGGACAATGAGTCCGGAGATTGAGATCTGGGATCTAGATGTTGTGGATAGTATGTATCCAGATGCCATTCTAGGTCAAGAACCGTCAAACGCGGAACAGAGCGGCGGGACGAGTTCCAGCAAGAAAAAGTCGAAAAAGAAGAAAAAGAGGGCCAAGGCCAATGACGAATATCACGTTGATGCAGTTCTTGCGCTCGCTGCGAACCGACAACATCGCAATCTTCTCGCATCAGCATCAGCGGACAAGACTGTTAAGTTATGGGATCTCAACACGGGGAAGTGCGCTAAATCCTACACCATGCACAAGGACAAGGTGTGCGCGTTGGATTGGCACCCAACTGAATCTACCATCCTGTTGAGTGGAAGCTACGACCGTACTGTTATTGCAACAGATATGCGGGCACCAGATGCCACAGCACCGAAATGGGTGGTCGAAGCCGATGTTGAAAGAGTGAGATGGGACATTCATGACCCTAACTTCTTCTTCGTCACTACGGAGGCCGGAACAGTTCATTATTTTGATGCTCGAAAAGTCCCAACTTCCCATGAAAGCCCCAGTAAGCCAGTATGGACCTTACAGGCACACGACAGTCCAGTCAGTGCCTTTGACATCAACCCATCCATACCAGGACTCCTTGCAACGGGCTCAGACGATAAGAAAGTCAAGCTGTGGAATGTTAAGGACAATATCCCCGGTTTGGTTGTCACGCGGAACCTTGAGGTTGGACGCATATTTTCGGCGCAGTTCGCTCCTGACCCCGAGGTTGCCTTCAGGCTTTCTGTCGCTGGAAGCAAAGGCCAGCTCCAGGTCTGGGATATCAGTACCAACCCAACTGTAAGGACTACGTTTGCACATAGGGTCAAACTGCCTGAAACAAGTGGCAAAGAGCGACTTATTGGAGTTAATCAGGACAGCGAAGATGAGGACGACGAGGATGAAGCCGGGGACGAAGAAGGTATGGGCACAGGCCGAGAAGCACGGGATGGGTGGGAGTCTATGGATGAGGATTGATAGGATAATCAGAAGGATTGGTGAAAGGTACGATTTGACGAAGAATAATGCAGTTCGAACGATACCCCCCCCCCCAATGTTGAAACTCTTTCTCTCACACTCCCTTTGGGAAATGGGGCACTGAATCCTAGCTACCATCTGAGCATTGTGGAAACTGGCCCCTATCCCAGCGTAGTTTCCAAGTTGAACTCAGCCACCAGAGTAAAGAGTTTACTTCTAGCTGAACGGAAGGATTGAGATCGCTTCGCCAGCGCCCCCACGGGCTTATTGATATGCGCACGATAGGGAAGATCAGTCTAGAGTCCGGAAAGGTGCAGCCACTGATCCCATCTTGTTCAACACAGTCATTGGAGTATAATAGTGTTGCCATTTTCAGCAGACATTTCTAATGCAGCGTGCTTGGCAAATCGAACCCATGGTTCACCCGCTTTCTTGTAGAGACCAAAACACGTCCTTCCACCCGAACCGATCTAACGGATAACGAAATCTCTCACATTTTAAGACGCTTCCCGGTAGTCGAGCCTTAGCCCAACGATACTTGGGCCTGACTGGACGCAGTAGAGGGACAGGCTACTCTGGCTCCATCCTGCCGATCTCGGAACGATAATTGGTTCGCGCATTGGCGCATGATGCACCCAATACGAACGACAGACCCCATGCGTCTGGACCGGGTTGACTTCCGCGAAAGAGGGGGTCATGATTACACGCAGTACGTCTTTTATATCTCCAAGGAGACGTTCAGTATTAATATGTTCTGTTTCCCCAATGGTTAGACTTGCCAATTGACTCGATCTCAGATCAAGGCATAGATCGGCAGCGATAAGCGCCAGGTTTCGTGATGCATGCTTTATCCCCAGCAACACAGTATACTACAACAGAGTATACTAGCCTGCTAGATCTTCCAGTTGAGATTCGCATTGAGATATATCGCCATCTCTTTCACGATGCCCAGCTATCCTTGGAAGGCGTGAATCCAGACACTAGGCATTGTGGATCGTCAATATGCTCCTGTGCCTTCCCATATCACATTCTCAATACCTGCCAACAATTGCGTGAGGAAGCAACACCGCACTTACCGGCAGCAATCACCTTGCAGGTCAACGGTACGCTCGAAAATCTCAAGCGACTGCCATCCAAGTACGTCCCGTCAATTGAAAGAGCCCTTGTAATGAATACAGAGTCGGTCTCCAAAGCTCCTTTGCAACTGGATATGCTCTCAGCTCTTAAAACTCTCGAACTCCGCAACATCACCGTCTGGTGTAAGTATCATGATGAGGCCTACCTTCAGAGCCAGGAGGGGGACGAATGCATGATCGCCTTAGCGCTGTTCAATCTCGGGAGGATCAGCTCCCGCTTCACGGTACTCTTAACTGATACCACACGTCCATACAATATCCTGCTTTGTTGCCAGTTTGTTGTGTCTTCCATGACGGATGAGACCATTGTATGGAATGCTGCGCTCACAGTATTGGTGGGAAATAGCTGACATGCAGATATAGCATTCAATCATTGATATTGATCAGATGGCTGTCCTCCACAAGTCCAAAGGCCCCAGGAACCGCGACAGGAATGCATGGGCTGGATTTTATTAAAGAGCATCATTCATCACAAGCACCTAGCTCACCACTAGCTTCTAACACCATTGACAGCACAAAAGACCCAAATCGTGGGTGGCCAGTGTGACAACAATGCTTGAATTCTTCAATGGAGCTTCTTATATCCTACGAAGCCAAGTTGGCAATTTGGACATCATGGATTCTTCTCTACCGGTGCCTCCAACACTCAACCTGTGCGGACTTCGTGAATGTAAAGAAGCTCCAAAGATGTTTATGCCCAGCACTTCAACCCTGCCCAACGACGGAAAAGGCAAGCTAAGATCCGCATAATCCGTTATGACAAGGCTGAGACTCCTCTCCAGGCGCAGGCAAAAGGTGCCTCTGATTAGGCATGGAAGAGCATCACTTCTCACATCCACATACCCCACTTCTGACTGCCTCTTAATTATATATATTAGCGCCACTTCTACCAGAGGTGTTTTAACTGCCTGTACGGTGCGTTGGCCGGACTCCCATGATACCCGCCAAGTATCCTCAACTTCCCTAATCTCAATCCCCAATCGCACGAAGTTCTGGAACTGTCAGCTAATCTCACCATCAAATTCTCACAGTTCAATTTGGTCGACCATCAAATATCGCGCAATAGCATCCTACCTCTCTCACTCCCACCATCTTCCACAATACCTACGTATATTTCTCAACCGCCCACCTCCAGTGTCTAGCGCCGTGGAGCCAGAAACAGACCCAGCCCATTCCCTGCAGCAGATTCTGCTCATTCGGCAAAGTTCTGTGCCCATCTTTACCTTCCATTGGTCAGACGTCCAATTTTATAACACCGCTTATAGCCACCTTTCTGCAAAATGCTTTACCAAGGGCAGATGGAGAACTCACCCGCTCCAGATTCAAACGCGAATAGGGGCAATCTTAAGCGCAAACGAAGTTCAAGTGATGCCAGTGCCAATGAGAGCACATCTCCAGATTTGGCTTCGCGTCCCCTAGTCAATCCTGTCCTGCATACTTCCCATGAAAGCTCTGTAACGACGCCACTCACATCCATTTCAAGAGTACTCGCTCTGCCCGTCGAGCTGCGTCTGGAATTGTATCGACACCTCTTCCAAAATAGTCAATTGGACATCCACAGACGCAACATGATGTTGATCGATCCCAATGACGAATTCTCGGTGTACAGCCTAGTGAGGAATGTCGACCTCAGCATCCTCAACTCCTGTTCATTCTTGCGAGACGAAGCAATCCCATCGTTAAATGCATCCACGGTTCTGAATATATTCAATCATTTCCGCCAGAGCGACCCATTAGCGAATCTTCCAGACGATTTTCTGATGGGCGTTAGAACAATACAGGTTGAAGTGAACGCGTTTCTTCATATCGACAGAACTCGGCTCCCTCTTTTAAGACAGGTCAACCTCATACATGAAGTGGAGGGCCTAGAATCGTTTGTTCAGACGGTGGCCACTATGGTCAATGCGACAGACCCTGTGAACGCATCAATGCAGGACGTTATAGATTGGCGATGGAAGCTGAAACAATTTGCCCACCTTGGAGCGGAGGAGGGCTTTACAGTCAACATGACAGTGATGTGGGACTGTTATTCGGAGGGCCCTGAGACTCGTCTCGATATGGATTTGGATCTTATGTCAGGTATGCTTGTTGGACTCAAGGGCTTGATCGGAAACAAGGAAGTTGCTGTCATCGATGCGCAACAAGCGGTTTTAGATTGGGAGATGTACGGAGCCGAGGAGCCAGACGAAAGCATCGCAGAATGAAGGCCTAGGCGAACTGTTGCATTCAACGGATGAACGTCATACCCTCATGTATGAATGACAATCGTTTCGATTATTATCTCGAAATTTTTCAGACGTAATTGGTACCTCTCTTTCCCCAAGCCGCCCGTCAATAGAGCATCTTAGAGATTAATGATTATCCAGCCATTATTAAGGGCCAATATTGCTTGTATGACAACTGTATCAGCACGTCTTCTGGGCCAATGAAGCAAGTCTTGGCAGTTTCGACGCGTCGCGTTGTCGCGTCACCACGTGATCTCGTAGGATTTCAATTTATGCGAACTGCGACGACACTGCCTCCAACTTACTTCCTTTCAACCAAAACAATTCGCAGCATAGTCTTGACTTTGGTTTTGATTATTCGAACTGGGGCGTTTTGTTCTCGAGCGTATGTGTTGGAGAAGTTTTGATTATCCTTCACAAATCAAAAACCATTCCCCAGTAATACTCCCGTGCGCCCATCTTCAGGAGGCTAATTTCCCCCACCATACGCCATATCTGAGCCAGCCTCGCGCCTGTCATGGAGGAGCAGGTTCTTCAGCTGCTTCAGGCAACGACCCGACCTGACACAATTGTGATTAAAGCGGCCGAGCAAGGGTTGCTCCAATTGTATCCACAGGCGGAGTTTCCCTTCGCTCTCCTCACCATTGCAACGCATCAGGACATCGATGTCGGCTCTAGGAAAGCTGCATTGACTTCCCTCAAGAACTATGTCCTTCAGACTTGGTCACCTCAATTCGATGAAACATTTACAGGAAACGTGTTTCTAAATGAGGATGCGAAATCCAGAATTCGTGATCAAGTTTTCTCCATTTGCACTGTCTCAGGTGACCAGGCACCAAAAGACGCGAGCATCCAGGCCTTGGCTGCAGGAGTGGCTAGCAAGATTGCAAGTGTTGATTTTCCAGACTCATGGCCAACATTATTCCCATCTCTACTTAACATTCTCAATACGTCCACCGACGATGGACCCATCCACGGTGCCCTTCGAGTCCTGGCTGAACTGATTGACTCTGGATTGACAGAGCAGCAATTCTTCGCCGTTGCGCAGGATCTTGTAGGCGCTTTGCAACATGTGGCGTTGGATAATAATCGTGCTTTGATTGTTCGAGCAATGACACTAAATGTTTTCCGAGCTTGCTTTGAGCTGCTGGAGATGGTCATGGCTGATCATGGCCCTAGCGTCAAGGCCTTCTTGGATGAGTCGATCAAGAATTGGATGCCATTTTTCACGGAAACAATAAAAGAGCCGTTGTCGCGGACGGAAGGCTCGACTCTGGATCAGAACGATAGCCAATTGCGTGGCTTGGTCGCATTGAAGGTTCAAGCCATCAAGGTATGCATCAATCGATAGATACTCTAGCTTTCTTTCGGATGTCAACGACTAACAACCTCCACAGACTCTCGATAAGCTCCGTCAAGTATACGTCCATGCTATCTCCCCTCATGCTGTTGGACTCTTCCAAGTTGTGTGGGAGGAACTCTCAAGGCTTACGGGTCCATATACGGATCTCTTTGTGGAGGGGACCGCAGAAGGCAAATTAGTCGACAGTGACAACCTTCCGTGCAGTCTAGATGCACTGGTCCTCGAGGAAATCGATTTCTTACAGGTCACCATTAAAGCACCACCAGTTCGGTCCGAGCTTTCTACACAAATGAAACAACTAGGAGATGCGCAGCACACGGTCCAGTGGCTCCAAGAGTTGATAAGAGTTCTTGTCCAGTATTCGAAGATCCCAAAAGAAGAGGAAGGATTATGGGAATATGATTCTAATCTTTATCTCTGTGAAGCAACATCCCTAACTGCAGCCTATACCCCTCGCGCTGCATGCGCTGAGCTCGTCGTCCGGAGCTTGGGTGAATGGCTCAAGCAGATGCCCATCATCGCAATGCTTCATTTCAATCAACAAACCAGTTCGACACAAAGTACTAGCTGGAAAGAACGAGAGGCTCTGCTGTTCCTTCTCAATCAAAGTGTAAAGGATGTCGACGATGTATCAGCCAAACTCAGTCAACCAACTGCCTCAGCACTTCTTGAGCAAGTTTCTACAGCTCTTCAGGACACGCAGCTCTTTATGCGCGCAGCAGCACAATTGACTCTTGGCTGCTTTTTCAAAGTTGCGGGTGAGGGCTACTATGAGGCCGGTGCCGCGTCATTCGCAAATGCGATTAGTGCAGCTGGATCTGATCCTGCAGATGTTGTTAAGGTCGCATGCATCAGTATCCTTCCTGACTATCTTGAGGCACTTCCGTCAAGTGTCACCCAACCAATGCAAGGTGCCATTGTCAACGTAATCAATGAGTTCATCTCATCGCATGATCTAAGAGACGAGCTTGAAGATGCAGACGACATTAAGGCCGCTTTGATTCAAACCTTGCGCGATGCTATTATGCTTAACACAACGACGATCACCGAGTCCAACGCGATCGATATCTTCTTCACTCTTGCCTCCGACGGAGCACCAAACTTTCAACTCTTTAGCCTTCTCACAGAGGCCTTTGAAGGCATTGTTAGTTCAGTGGCATCTCATGGCTCCGACCATTATGTTCGTCTTTGCGCAAAGACAATTCCCGCCTTGACAGGGGCTTTCGACATCGCCAATATGACCCAGGAGTCTGCCTTGACAAACCTTGCCGCAGAACTCGTTAGCGCACTCGCCGAGTTCGGGTCTGAACCTCTTCCTGACGGCTTCATCAACGCAGTCATGCCAAAACTCCAACGCGTTCTCATGGAAGCTACGGAAGCAGAACTAGTCCGTCCTGCTACCCTTGCTGTTGAGCACATGCTCTCAAAGGGAACGCAACAGTATTTAGCGTGGACAGACCCTCAGAAAAGATCCTCGATGGAAGTGACACTGACCATCATTAATCGTCTTCTCAATTCGCCAGACGTGGATGAGAACGCTGGCAGTGAAGTTGGCACACTGGCATCATCCCTTGTGAGCAAGTGCGGCGCAGATAAGTTAGGGCCTTACCTCATGGATCTACTACGTGCAGTGGCCATCCGCCTCGCTACCGCCGACCGTATTCAATTCATCCAGTCACTAAGCATGGTCTTCGTGGGCCTCACGATCGCAGCACCCAAGGAGGTGGTCGACTTCCTGTCAGAGCTCAACATCAACGGCTCACCGGGATTGAGCGTGGTCCTGACGAAATGGCTCGAAAACTCGGTCCACTTTGCCGGCTTCGACGAAGTGCGACAGAACGTGGTAGCCCTGTCCAAGCTGTTTGCACTACAGGATTCGCGCATCAAGGGCGTCACCGTCAAGGGCGATCTCATCATCGACGCTAACCCTAGTGGGCGCATCAAGACACGCTCCCAGGCGAAACTCAACCCAGACCGCTGGACCAGCGTGTCCGCCGACCTGAAGATCCTGAAACTGATGGTCGACGAGCTCTCGAGCGCCGCCACCTCCCAATTCCCAAATCTCGCCGCCGCACAGGCCGCAGCAGATGCGTTGGACGAGGCGGACTCGGATGCCGAAGACGCTGACGATTGGGAAGACGTGGGCACCGCCGGCGCGATCGACCTCGCTAGCGAAAGCGTTCGTAATGATCTGATGGGCCTCGTCGGTGAAGGCCCGCTCGCACATTTAGAGCGTGCTGGCAGCCCGACGGGATCGCGTGTCCGCGATGAAGAGACGGCCGAATATCTCCTTCAGTGGTTCAAGAATGAAGCGGGCAAAGAAGGCTTTCCTGCGTTGTTTGAGCAGCTTACTGAGGAGGAGAAGGGCCGCTTACGTGAGTTGGTTGCTTGATTCAAGAACTGCGGACTGAAACTTTGGCATGTTGGCCCTTTGCGATTGATCAACAAGAACGCTGTGCAATATCGTTTGCAGTCATCGAGAACAGCACGCACAATACCAGCTAGCGTCGAGCAGCATGATATGGGGCAACGCGATTGTGATCGTCACCCAAACGACACGTGGACGAAAATGTATATGGATGTGTGGGTTGATGAAAAGATGTTGTCAGTGTTACGAAAACTAACTTATTCCCTTGCCCTGCCCCTCAATTTTATCAAGCAGTCATCGTACCATTTTTAGACGAGAGAGCACAAATACCCCCCCCCCTTTCCTATACCTCATAGACTCAGTCATCGTCTATCCTTCCCATGGCTTTCAGTAAACGTCAGCCGTAACGTTAAGCTCTCTATTTCCTATCCATTTATTAGTTCCACCCCTTGTTGCTGGCAAGTAGCTTGCCGGCAGAGCCATTGTAAGTAACGATTGAGCTGAACAGTGTGTGGAAATCTTTAGAGGATGCAGGTTAGATACATCGCTAGACGTCTTTCCTTTGTTTAATGGGTAGTCGCGTGAGGCAAAGTACACCTTTCTATCAAGGCGCCCCTTGATTCCCGATGACGCAAATTTCCGTGAATGTAAGAATCAAGATTCAATAATCCAATATGTATCGATGCCGCCTAGACTTGATTGTATCTAAATACTCGTCAAAAGTCCCTTGATGCCTCCATCGATCGAAAATCGAACCTTCGCACCTCCAGTCCAAGGCAGCAGAAGCGAAACCTCGCTCCTTATTCGGCAACGGAAAATGCGGGATATGACTTCTGAGGCATCTATGAGAGCTTTGCAGATCTCGGGGGTCCACGAGCGCCTCTCTATCGACCCAAGTACCTGGCTACCGAAGTAGGAGTATCCATCCCCCTAGAAGGCTCCGGCCAGTGGTCTCATGATATAATGATGTGCTTATCTATGTCGTATGCAGTCAGTTTTTGCGGGGCGACGATTCAACATTGGTCTTACACGCGATTGAGACGAGTACGTGACAGAGACAGAGGTATTGATACAGTGCTGCACTTGGAGAGGGGGTTGGGAGGTTCCAAGATATATATGTGCTCTTTGGTTAAGATGGCTTGCTCAGTTCTACACTTCTGCAAGAACCACAGAATAACCTTCAATCAACGCTACAATTCTTTATTGTCTATCGCCTAGGGAGTACTCCAGACTTGGCTTCTCTACGCGTTAGAAGTGACGATTGATGATTATTTCTTCACAGCAGCACTTCTCTGAGCGCCAAACTTCTCGTGCCACTTGCGCTTCTTCTGGTTCTTAGCGTCGTCAGCTGCAGAATTCGCAGTGGTGTCGTCGTTCGAGGAGGTCTTGTTGCCGGGTGTCACACCCTTCGCTGTGACACCAGGTGCCAGCACATGTGTCGACGAAGACGTCCCTGCCCCAACAACGCGAATACACTGCTTTCCTTCCGGAACGCCGAACTCGTCCGTGACAGTCTCGTTGTACAGCTCCAGCGGCAGAGGTAGACCATCAAAGGGCGACGGAGTGCTCTGCCCTAGCAAGACCTCGACGTTGCAGAACCGATGCCACACGTCGGGGACAAGGTCTTTCCAATGCGTGTCGAAAAACACGTCGTAGCGGATACTTTTGCTCTCGGTCGTACGCAGCGCGCGTTGGAGCTCCCATCTCCCTAGCGTCGCGGTCAGTGCTTCGGCGTCCCAGCCCCCGGCCAGTGGTTCGGAATCCCAGTCGTCGTCTAGGAGTAGGTTTGGGGCCGGTTCGTTGTCTCGGTCTGTTACTGGTGTGGTTCGAGTCTTGAACCGCCGAAGAATGGCGCGCATGAGTGTGCTTGGGAAGTCACTGATGCTAACGGCGGATTTACCGGGTTCGTGCTGGGCGTCCAGATGTTGAAAGACCGGTCCGAAGCGGGCCGTCGTTCGATCTGATGATTGGGATGCTGCTTTTTGTGCTCGTTCTACTCCGTTGTCGACGTTGGCACCTAGAAGGATGCATTGCTGGGTGAAGTCTTTCCATGCTGTAAGAAGATGTGACGGCCTCACCGTCACCGTCTGGCTTGAATCTTGAACGGTCGGGTCGTGGATCAAGAAGACGTTCTTGGCGACCCGGCAGCAGAGCATCGTCGGGGCCGGTATGTTATCCAGTAGCTCTCGAAAGCTGTATCTTGTGTTATCGTGGCCTTTGGAGAGTATGTCTTCTATGGAATCATCGTCTTCGCCGTCGACGTCTGCTGCTGCTTTCTGGACCATGGAAAGCATTTGGTCTTCCACTGATTTCTCCGAGGGTTCTACGGGAATCAGTTCGAGGATATTCTTCACTTGGGCAATTGTGGTGATGCCTCTGTTTCCCGTTTCATTTCCGAGAGCGTCGGCATTATCATTCGGCGCTGTGTTATCGTCTAACTCGCCCATGTTGGTATCACCATCGGCATCGTTCTCAACGGCTTGTGCGTCGTGGACTTTGGTGACGAAGACAGTGTTGCTCGTGCTGACCTGCTTAACCGCCCACAACTTTTCGTCACTGCAAAGGTGGAGAGAGCCTTGCTGTGCCGAGCTATCCGGGCTAGAACCATGTGTACTCGACAGCAAATAACTGCTAGTGTGCTGTCCTGATGCGGGAGCTGCTGATACTCCCGATTTGAATTGAAGCCTACCATAGCCAGGAGATTGTCAGCAAATTTATTAGGTATATAGACGCCATGCTAATCCTTCACGCAGGTACAAGCCTGTCTTGGGCCATTATCTTGGGCTGTGAGTATCCATGGCGCTGTTTTCTCACTTACCTGACGGGGCGTGTCTCCTGCCGCGCTTCAATCAATGCAAGCAACTCTGGTGGCAACTCTAAGAGCCTGAAGTTTTGTTGCGGGATCGTTGAAGAGAATGTAATCGGTGGAAAGCGCGAATCTTGTGTCGACATTGTGGGCTTTTGCGGTGCTACTATGCTTCGCTTTCCCCCGAGTCCTTGAGAACTTTAGGCCTTGAATTACCACGTGTGCCAGTCACATTCACGCTGAGCAGTCACGTGGGATGCAGGCCAGCAGATGTTTATTTCAGGGGCACATACTCAAGGGTCGATCAGTGGTGTTCGGGCATAGAATTTTATAGGGTGGGATGTCCTAAAGCCTTTCGGTGGGATGATGATAGAGATGTAGTTGCAACGCGTACATGTCGCGTTCGGCGCGCCAAATGAGGTCCAATTAAATCGATGTCATCTTATCTAATCTGAGGGGTGCGGAGGAACACTGAAGGCAGTCCCCCGCATTCACATGCCCCGCGTTCTGTCACAGATACGTAGCCTTCTCAACGTTAACATCATGGGCGAGTTAATGATATCTATCGTTAGCTTATCCTTCAGAAGTATTGAGCTTCAACCCCACCAATTCGCGAGAAGGGATCATCCTTTCGTTCGCAGGCTGTGGGTTTTGGCTGTCCCATGCCCATCGATTTGCCAATTCAGGTGCAAGTCTCCCTTCCAGCATGTGTACAACATACTTACCCAATGTAGGTAGGAATTTCCATCCGTGAAATGAACCCCCAACTGCTAAATACAGATTCTCGCAATGGGGGTGAGCTGATATTAAGAAATCTTGCGAATGTGTTATTGCGTCCCTGGGCAAGGTGAGAATGGCCACTACTCGGAATTGAGGGATGAAAAACCCACCAACAAATATGGCAATCTCGAAAACCGTTTCGGCCTGCTTTCTCACCGAGAATGCCAACGCATACCCGACGGAGTTCCGATCTCATCTCTTCCAGCAGTACATTCTCTGTAAATTCAGGGTCGGTCGGAGGCACCGACATCGACAATTGGCCTGAGACTTCAGTGGTATTCACGAAACTAATATCACAAGTGACCTTGAGATCGTTCTCTGCAGTGGGTGGTATGATGGCCCCTTTTCTGTTCAGCACATCATAATGGCCAGGGGATGCTTCAAAATACCTTGAGCTGGTCCGCCAGCTTGTAAGAAAACTGGAGTGCCATGGTGGCGCATTATCTCGTCAGGATCGAGGTTGAGGACCCCCGTTATAAGGCCAGCTGCTAACAGTCGACTGCCGACATGGAGTTGTGGAAGGTCAGGAGCGCTGGCTACGAGAATTTTCGCCGTCTCAGCGCCAGTTGCCAGAATTATTTTGTCTCCCAAGAACACCTGGCCGTCCACTGCCCGAACACCAACACAACTGCACTCATCATTCAAGATCAAATTACTAGCTTCCGATTCGATGAGTTGTACACCTGCCGATGCTGCTGCTTGAATCACGGCTGTAAGGGCTTTGCTGGCCTCAACCCATCCGGCGCTCTTGTTCATGTATATGTTCTGTAGGTTTCCAAATTCAGCTTCGGAAAAGATACCACCGTAGCTTGCTTTCAGCTCTTTTCCAGACACCATTTCCCATTTCTCTTCAATACCAAGGGCACTGTAATTTGCTGTGGCACTCTTACTGAATCCAGACTCATCGACCCATATCAATCCAGTTTCGTGGTAGTTCCCACTATACAGAGGATTCTTTCTCCATTCGTCTTTAGCTTCAATGGCAAGCCTGGTGTAAAATATGTCCGTATAATCGGCTCGAATCACCTTTGTCCAGTCCCACGAGGCCCCCCGTTTACAAGGGATCTCTTTGTCCATGAGTACAATTGATTTTGAAGGGTAGCTTTGTGAAAGGGCTAAGGCAGTAGAGGCGCCGAAGGCCCCAGCACCGAGGACGATGAAGGAGTACGGGGTGGCAGCCATTAGAATTGCCGTCCAGATCAACCAGGTTAGAACAATGGTGGAAATGACGACAAACCAACGCCGAAGCCTGGGAGAGGCTGTTTCAAGCCAGCGAAGTAACTAAAGTTACTGAAGATAGAAATGGAAGGATTCCCCAACTTGGAATGGGTGAGCTCGCGGTATAAAACATATCAGTTGGATCCTTAGGAAGGCTCTAACATGCACCTATTGCTTTGGTGAAGATCACCAAACAAACTCATTGAAGCAGAAGGCTGAGGGCTGACAGCAAGTTCTCGTGGAGTCTTTTCGTGTCGTTCACAATCATCGAAAACCGTGGGCGGCCAATAAGATGCAACCACGTCTTCCTCCCAGGATCTTTGAACATCCCAATTGTAAGTAAAGGCCCAGGCTGATGAGAGTAGGGGAGGGCACTGTACCATGTTCTTAGCATCAGGGACCGTTGAGTTCCCAGAAGTTTGAACACCATTGCATGAATGTCCATTTCCAAGCAATAGCATCAGTAAGCCAACTGTCGGTTTGTCGATTACAGTTTGGCCCTAATTAGAGGCGGAGCAAAGGCAGCATTAACCTCGGTTTCAGCTAACCCTTGTGCTGAAGCATCACTGAACGCATCGACAGAGGACGTATTTTTCGTTCGATAGCTACCTACTAGGAATGTAGGTATCCTTCTGAGGTCAATCTGAAAGCCTTCTCGAACGTCGGGAAGTTGGCGGGAGCAGCTTGAGCCAGTCAGCGGGAAGGTCGATGATGGCTCACTCTTCCGTGGAATTGAAACCGGGCCCTGCATGGGGGTCGGATCGTCAGGCACAAGCATCGACACCAAGTCATATCCGTCAAATGTAATCGTCATCATGCATGTTACATTTTAGTCTTCACCTTCGAGCGGCGTCCCTTCTATCTCCAGGGCATTGAGTCAACATTTCACCCCAGCACTGATTCAAGCTCAGACTGAAACACGGAATTGAGCTTGTTACCTTCCATGGGATTCATATCCTGGTATGGCTGTAGTCTATGGTGCGGCGTCAACCGTGCCAGCCACACACGAGGCTTCAAACAGGAGCACGAATACCTTCATGAATTGTCAAAATGGATACAAACAAACTTCGGGCCCTTGGAAGCCATCATGACCGCTAAGTGATGCACTACCTGCCCCACCTCGCATTTACAGTCAATCCCCTTGTTTGGAAAAGCTGTTGGCAACGTGAATATTTCCGTCACTGGTGCATTCTGCGTCTCGGTCCTCCCCTCCTACACACGAGTGAAAATCATACAAGATCCTGGGAAAGTCCGCGTCATGCACTTGCTCTCTTCCTCTCTACTCGATTGTTCCTTCCCCAGCTATCTGTTCGCAGTAGACTCATGCTCTCTCAGCGTTGCATATTCGGTGGTGTTTGCATTCTGTAGCCCGTCGGTTCTATCTTTAATCACCCTAGAGCCAGTCCAGTATGACTTCGCTGGTGACTTCAGCGCTCGACCAAGTGCGCAACTATGCTGGCGCAGTCGCTTGGGGCCCATTAGTCCAGGCATCTCGACAACTCGTCCTCTCTTTACTCTCGCAGATCGAACATGGCACCCTTACCCTGGTCGAAAAAGATGGGACAAGTTCAGTATACGGGGAGACCGGCAAGGACGAGGCTCAGCCTGTCGCTCACCTGCGCGTAATTCGCGACTCCTTCTGGCTGAGACTGGCGCTTTTTGCCGATATGGTTCGCGATGTAGCCCCAAGTTCATCGGTGTAGAAACTAAGCCTCTGTACAGGGTTTTGCAGAAGCCTTTATGCTAGGCGATGTCGAATGTCCGGATCTGACACCTTTCTTCCAAGTGAGCGGCTCGCGGGAATTGAGGGAATTGCGACTAACTCGGCTGTAGATCTTCATCTTGAACCGCAAGAAGCTCGCCAACGCCTCCACCATAACCTCCTCCATATCGTCTGCTGTCAGCGGATTCTTGCGCCGAACGAACACTCTTGCGAATGCTCGACTGAATATCAGCGCACATTACGATATTAGCAACGCAATGTTTGAAGCATTCCTTTCCCCAGACATGACCTACTCTTGTCCAATTTGGAAACCAACGTCGGAGGTCAGCCTCGGGGAGAAAGAAGAATCTCTCGAAGAAGCGCAGATGCGGAAACTCGACAGATTCATTGACAATGCCAAGATCAAACCCACCGATCATGTCCTAGAAATTGGGACAGGATGGGGCAGTCTTGCCATACGAGCTGTGCAGAGAACTGGCTGTCGAATAACCTCCCTCACCCTCAGCCGAGAACAGAAAGACCTAGCCGATCGACGCATAGCAAAAGCAGGATTGACGGAGAACATCGAAGTGTTGTTGTGTGACTATCGGGCTCTGCCTATGCCGAGGGAGGGACCTTATGACAAGGTCATCAGCATCGAGATGATCGAAGCAGTTGGAAGAGAATTCTTGGCCACCTATTTCGAATGCGTTCACAAACTCCTTAAATCAGAAGGAGGAATCGCAGTCTTCCAATGCATTACGATGCCCGAGGCAAGATATGAGGCATATTCCAGAGGGGAGGACTTCATTCGAAAGTACATCTTCCCCGGTGGCCATCTACCAACAGTTTCGCTATTAGTTGAGTCGATCAATAAAGGCAGTCAAGGCCTGTTGGTAGTGGACGCCATCGAGAACATCGGCCCCCATTATGCGAAGACATTGCGGATATGGAGAGAAAGCTTCCAGAAGAATTTCGATGGTCGTATCCGGCCCGCCTTACTGGCCGAGCATGAAGGGATGACTGTACAAGACGTCGCTTTATTCCGGAGGAAGTGGGAGGTGAGTTCGCCCGCAGTCTCAGGGCGAGATTCATGAAGCTGACCCCGATTTGCAGTACTACTTCACATATTGTGAAGCTGGCTTCAACACAAAATCCTTGGGAGACGTAATAATTACTGCTGCACGTGAAGGCGCGCGGGAGACGATGGAGCAAGTCCCCTTGTAGCACGGACCTCATCATGACGGAGTAAATCGAGGGTCATATCCTTGAAAGCCTATCAATAGCCATCGGTTAATCAGCGCTTTTTCTTTTTCTTCTTTTTGCGAGGTTTCTTGTTACCAGTGGCTGACTGTCCTTCTGTTTCATTTGGTTCAATTGGGGCTCGATTAGGCCACTTCCTGGCGTGTTCCCGTTCGAAAGCTGCTTTATCACGACGAAATAACAGCATGGAAGCCCTAGCATCCTCCACACTGGAGTGGGCCCCATCTTGTATCTCGAAGCCCAGCAATTCGGAGGCGAGGATCTTCAGCCTCGGAGAGCTTCCTCCAGCTAGTTTCCTATATGGTGCATGACGAGCAGTGTCTCGAATGTCCTTTTTAGGGTGCCCGAGCATCAATGCCTCAAGATCGTGCCGAATGGCATGCCCAATGAGTATTCTGTCCTTGACCAGTCTTGAAATGTCCGCCTGCACCTCATCGAGTAACCGAGCGATCTTCATATGGTGTGGAGCGATACCGCTAACATGCGTTCTCCAGTCCGTCACAGGCTCTTTCGGGAGGACATATGAATCGTAGACCTGTTCGCCGTTATAGTTCACCACACTGACACGTGCGAGCGCAGATTCTCGATCGGGATGGGGCCCGATTCCGACCATTTCGCAGTCGATGGCAACATATCTTCCAA
>Ga0105239_10002394_pt1 | contig 23913 bp, 25 predicted proteins | sample KBSC44metaG_FD_92761 | JGI IMG/M metagenome (GOLD analysis project Ga0105239, IMG submission 92761) | Corn rhizosphere microbial communities from Kellogg Biological Station, Michigan, USA - KBS C4-4 metaG | ecosystem: Host-associated > Plants > Roots > Rhizosphere > Soil | place: Michigan, USA...
AAAAGAACCCCCCCCCCAATATGATGCAATGGTAGAATCCAGAAATACTAACCTCCCACACCCCCTCCAATAACAGTGCGCTATACCTGAAAAACGACCCGTACGAGACCTCGGACGCGGTCTTCGGCGTCAAGGACAGCCTGATCGTCGAGCTGGGCGCCGTCGACAAGGCGACCTCGGAGAAATACAACGTCCCCGAGGGCACCAAGCTGCTGACGTACGACTTCGTGCTCGTCACCGACCAGGAGAGCTTCGACCTCCGCAGCAAAAACAGTGCCGCCGCGCTCGAGAAGCTCGGCCGCAGGGTCAAGATCGTCGCGGGCTTGCCCGTGCCTGAGGTGGATTAGGAGGGTTGAGAATGTTGAGTGGGAAGGTGAGGAGGGGGTGGGGGGTGGAGGCGATTTATATATATATATATGTGTGTGTGTGTGTGTGTGTGTGTGTGTGTGTGTGTGTGTGTGTGGGGGGGTTTGGTGGGGAAGCTAGCTAGATATGTCTGTCTGTCTAGTCGGAACGTAATTACCTTTGTATATTGCATGAGGGTAAGTAAGACTCGTCACTCGAGTTTCGAGAGTGTGTTTGTTAAATAATGGCCAATGAAAAACATGATTGTACGACCAATACATCTGTATACGTACTTCTTGAGGAATCTGCAGCGCCCCTGACTAAGTGTAGCAGCAGCACATACATCTATGATCTGCCTGAGGAAGGACTCAGGGCTCGAGACTCAGGAGCCAGGAGTCCAGGACTATCAGGACATACCTATGGAAAGCTACATGACTTCAAAAGCTACGCGCTATCTTAGTAAATATGCCGAGTCTAGAATACAAGTCAATAACTCAATGCGGAAAGTGGGCAGGTAGTAGGGATAGTGCCCACACTGTCAATATAAAGGAAACTTCCTGGGGGTGTGGGGCGGAAGCTACCGACCAGTGAATATAGATTCCGATTCCCGACCCTGATCCTGATCTCTTTCCACGTGACACATCATTGATCGACCAGATGGTTGGTAGATTTGCATCTAGTTCCAGAAGCTCAGGGGCAGGCCCAAAAAGGTCACATGCCACATGCCACATGCCACACGCTACAGGCTACAGTCAACGAGCCGGAGCAATCCATGTCACCCCTTTACCGTGGTGCTGTGGTACTGTGGTGCTGACACCGGACAGGGCCTCGTCCCTTGCGAGTTGCCCAGCCATGAGTTTGGTTGGGATGTATGTTGAACCATTCACATCGTGCAATTGGGGTTCCGGGGCGGGGAGAAGGGAAGGTTGGAAAAGTGGGCGTGTTGGTCCTAGAGTCCTCGGGTTCTGGTAGATGTAGATTGTAATGGGGTCACTTAGTGAGTTAGACTTTAGACTTGTAGGTGGTGGTGGTTGAGGTCCATGAACACAACGTCTTTGACTTACCTGACTATTTGGGGAGTCTAAAACAAGGGGATGGAAGGGGCTGGTGCCTGGCTTGATCGCGGCCACATACATACATATATGCACCCAATCTCAGGAAGCACCTGTCGCGTACTCCTCGTCCAGGATTATAATCCCATCAAAGGGGGCAAATGCTAGGCGAGAGAGAGATATCTCGGCACGATTCTCTCTCGGATCCCTCGAATGACGGATGACTAGCCTCAGCGGATGCACCTGGAGATCAAGGTCCGCTCGAGGAGGCGACGTCGGCTTTATCAGGCGTGCACCGTCGCTGTACCGTACGGCGAATAAATTGAGTCTGTGGGAACGGATCCATAGTTAATCATATACAAGTAGTTGCGTAAAATCTGAATAGATTATTATATATGCCCGTTGGTGTGAGCGAGGATGGAGACGCGAGAACTGGACGCGACTTCGCAGGATGGTTGGTTCGGTTCGCTCGTTGCTCGAACCGAGGGAGTGTTCTGCAAGAAAGGCTTCACCGCAGAACATAGATAGCTGCACAATGATTTTAAGTAGACTCAGTTCTACCTATTACCATACCTGTCTATTTCAGAACAGGAGCGTAGTATCAGGTGTGGTAGTGCATCCTTCTATTAGATGAGAGAACTGCTTCAAGGGTGCGCGGCGTAGGTGCAGAGACATAACGCTGCTCCCGGCGGAGTAATGTGTCGAACAGATGAAAAGGGGGTGACCTACCCAGTGCGCGTAAGACCAATATTATTGTAGATCAACAACGAAGATGCACTGGCAACGGGGTGTCAAACTTCATCTCTCGAACAGGGCGAAATGTTGCTGTAACGGTGTTTACCTTATTGCACAGCGGATCCCGAGTGGGAACAAGAAGGGGCTGAGAGCTTAGTCGAAACTCCAAACTCCAAACTCCAAGGCGATGACCATAGGAAAGGGTGGTGTCTCTCGATGGGCTGGCTATTCGGGTCAATTGGGATCTCTCATCGACTTTCACTTTTTCTAACCTTCAAGACCAGACACGAATTGTGTGACGTTGATGTTTTACGGGCAAGTATAATCCCTCCAACGACAATTTACGAAAGGAAGTGTAATGCTCGACCGGAAGCCCCCCACCGTCCTTCATGCGAAGAAGGTCAGGTTCGTTTGAACGCTCGCTCAGGCGAGATCGGTGCTGAGCTACCTATGTAGTGATAGTACGGAGTACTCCGTAGAGCAATTGGATGTTCAATGCCTTTGATCCATGTACGGGAATACATCTTTTGCCTCTTTCTCTCCGTTTCCTTTCAATCGCTCCTATGATAGCGAACCAGCGAGTCGAAACACCAGACTTTTTACACCGTCTTTCTGACATAGGCCACAGGGCCGACATAATCATGTCTTGCCTGGATAATGAAGTAGATGAAGGCCAACAGCATCATACCCCCATATGCAGCAATTGCCCAGTTCATTGCATTTGCTGGTGGATTTGGCATGGGTGGGAAAAAAGCAAACACATAGACGATTGCGCAAAACAAGAGCGAGGCAATATTGATTGGGAGACCCAGCCTCCCCAGCTTGAATTTTGACGGAAGAAGTGGTTCTCCGCGAAGACGTTTGAAGGTCATCATGCCAATGGAGACCATATACGAGGTGAGAAGGGACACCGTGCCGATCGACATGATGATGTTGAATGCTATCACGGAGCCAATGTAGATGCAATGGAAGACGCAGGCCCACAACGCAGCAATGATAATGGCATTGACGGGGACATCATATCCAGAGGGGACTCTGGAAACCCAAGCGTGGAACGGAACTCCCTTGTCTCGAGCGAAGGAGAACATCTGTCGGGATGACCCGGCCATGGTGGTCAGATTGGCACAAATGTTGAGAAGGATCAAAATCGTCGTCAGGCCCGTGGCCCCACCGGCAGACCCGGTTGCGGTGTAGAAGACCTGGATGATGGGATACCCAGTCGCCGAGGAGATATCCTCTGCAAGGTCGCCGAGTGTGTAAAGGAAAGTGCTGGGTGAGTGTCAGTGGCTGGCTAATGATCTCATGGATGGAAGGCCCAATACTAACACAAGTATTATGAATCCGAGTGCGCCGTTCACGACAATCGTCCAGATCATGGCCCTCGGTAGCATTTTAGAAGCGTTCTTCAACTCTTCGGCCATGTGCGCTGCAGCGTCGCCACCCACCAAAGCACCCGCGTTGGTGATCATGCCGACCAGACAAGCAAGTCCAACTATAATGTGTGAGCGCCGAACCACCGGGAGAGACTAAATCAAGAAACTTACTGCTTCCCCAGGAACCACCATCTTCAAATGATGTCCACACCTGCGAGCTTGGAGTTCGCGGGGCCATAACCCAGAGCGGGACCATGATAGCGACAAACCCGGCAAGATGGAGGACCAGAATAATGCCCTCGACCAAAGGGAGATGTTTGGCCAGGAAAATGTTGAACAACGCCACGCATATGCTGAAAGACATTGCCAACAATGTTCCGTGCCACCGTTGAGGGTGGTATGTGTCCGGATTGTTCAAGATAATGAGACCCTGGATCATTGTGCCAGCCACATAGGCACCGATTGTCGTGCCAACTTGATACCCGAGGATACCGCACCATCCGATGAAATACGAGAGGAGTTTCTGGACCCTCGGGGGAGCAAACTCAGATACCCAGTGATATTGCCCACCTAGTTTCAAGCAAGAAAAAGTCAGCGTGCTTGGCGAGTAACAGCGCTGAAAAGGTGCATACCTGACGTGGGTGCCATCGAGGCCATTTCTGCCATGGAGAGACCAACCAGAATGAATCCAGTCCAAACGGCAAGGAATGTCCAAATAAGACCCCCTGGTCCGCCGTTTCCCAACCCAAATGCCACAGTGGATAAAATTGTTTCCCAAGTACTCATGATGATGAGGGCAAATCCAAATATTGACACGAAGCCAAAATTGCGCTGCGGTAAGGTTTTAGTCAAGATTCCTTTTCCAAAGCAACCACGGTCCACGCACCTTGAATTTCTGCTCTTTGCCCAGGCGTTCCATAGCCTTCTTGTCCGCAACAGTCCCGGTCTTCTCCCCAAGGACGACATCATCATTGATCTCGTCACTTGCGTCGATACTGTATTCGGCTGATTTGTCCATGGCTACCGTAAAACACTGAAGATGTGGTCAGGGTGATGAAGGATGGAAAGGAAGACAAACTGCAGCAATTAAAAAAACTCAGGGAAGGGGATAAACCCACCCTGGCAGGTGTGCGAAGCCCCGGCAGTTGGATTAAGATTCATAGAAATCTGCAACGCCCATGCCATGGAGTACAGTCTAGAGCAAGCTTCGGTGGTGCTTGCGTGGGTACCCACTACCTGTTACTGAGAACAGGGATTTAGGCACAGACTCCACGCACATTATGCATCTCCAGCGAGGCGAGAACTAGGGGCACAGGAGATTCCTACCTCGTTACCGCCTAGAGAATGCTGGAACCCAGGCCTTTCCGTTCTTAAACTGGTTGTCGATGCAAGTCAGGAGCGGGATTGGACGTGCTTAGCAGCGAGTAACCCCCAGTCCTTCGTGACTCGCCATGCTTTTTAGATCTACCATCTTGCTCATGGCTTCCACGTTGCATGGAGGAATGGCTGGGTTGCCACCTGTGGGCAAGGATTGAGAGCCGCCAGGGTTGTTTACAGACTGAGTCGTTGAAAGAGGCTAGCTACGAACGCGGGCGATCAGCACACCGTATTATTCCGTATTCCGTGCCTAAGTCGTCCAAGGCGATGCTATTGGGCGACTGAAAGGAGCTGGAAAGCCCTCTAGAGAGATATGAAATACGAAGCACATTTGTTAGCACGCGATACTCACTGATCCCCACCAAGGCTTGTGCTTAGTGAATCCCTGGTTAGATTAAGAGCTAAAGATACTCTAGCGTAGGAGGAAGTGCTGCGTGTACTTCTGGGCTACTACTCCGTACCTTGTACAGCTCAGACGACTATACTTGTACTCCGTACTCAGTAGAGAGATTAACTTGACACTCGCTACCATGGGTGAAAAGGGCCGACACAATAAAACAACACCATCAGCCTATTCTGTGGCGCCGAGAATAGGCCAACCAAGTGCGAGACTACGGGAACTTCTTACACACTAGGTATAAGGTTACAACTTTTACTCTTTTGAGCTGTGTTCTACGTTGATCGACCTGGTGGTGACTGGTTTCGCAATGCTGTGTTTTGATTTCCGGCCAGAAAATGCATTTGCTTCTGCTGGGCTTCGGGAGGGGAGGAAAGCTAGTCATGCCACGAGCGAGTGTCTGTCCAGTAGCGTGACATTTGCCAGTAGGCCTCTAGACTTCCTGCAGAAAAGCTAACGGAGTTCGTTGATAGATTTACTTTGCTGCGCTGGCGAGGCTTTCTTTCAGGGATGTCGGGGTTGGGTGGTTCGGTTTGAGTTCGCGAGCATCGTGGTCTGTACAACGAAAGTCCTCGTGTATGTGAGACTCCACATTCATGGATTCCACCAGATCGTGCCAATAGGGATGCGGCTGACATTTTCTTCTCTCCCCACTCTCCTACGAAAACGCAGATCACGAATGCAGGCACTGTCGACACTAAGTCTCTGGGTAGCTTACCATTGTACGCCACAAGGCGGGCCTTATGTCCATTTCCATGTTCGGGCAACGTATTTCCGTGGGAGTAGGAGTTGGTTCATTTATGGGTAGCAAGGATCTTTAGCGAAGGCATGGAAATGTGGCGTTTATAACTTGTCAGTTGCTACCCGCGCCGCCAAGTTGGAAGCACCCGGTGCCGAGTTTAGTAGATCGCTAGTGACGAACTCACTATCCCACTTCTTGTTGATGAATGTGATCAGGTGAAGCCCGCCCTTGTACGGAGTATTTGGTCGATAAGTCAAGGCACTCCGTGCTCCTTACGGAGAAGGTAGGAAATGGGACCCCCGGGGAATTGTGGTAAGTGGATCCCGAAGGGCAATCCCAGCCCCTCGCCGCAGTCGCTTCGGCGCTAGGGGAGATGGATGCAACGGAATCCATCAACCTCCTCGTAGCTGGACACTAATTACTAGTAGATATCTTCAGAGCCCACATTTACGAGTCATAAGAATACTCGTACTGGTACACATCGGAGCAAGTGTGCACTGATATTGTGTGGATCAGGCCGATCGCCCCACAATCTACTCGTATTGGACAATGGAATTGATTGCCAGTTCCTTGTCACATTTCACGTCTGTTTCGGAGGAGATAGTCGCGATTTACGAGGTGCATACCTCGAGACATTGCAATCCTTCTGAACTAGTGCAGCAGGGCTCTACGAGCAGTCTTTTCTCAATCTGGGCCGGGACGAGGCACGGATTGGTGAGACTGCCTGTGCCAGTGCCGCGATCTGAAATCCACCATTGCGTGTGTGTGACAGTGTGAGCATGGCCCTTGCGACGTTGCTAACAGAGTTTACACAAGCAACTTGAGGTTGGCCTATAGGGGCAACATTTTGAAGGCTCAAACCCCTGTCCTGCTTGGACATCGCTCCTGCAAGGGTAGATGGAGACGCAGTTGAAGGGGGTGCCTCAGCCTGCGGATTTGCTTGACTAGGGATTTTGAAAGACGAGTCTCGGAATCTGAGCACATATACCAGAGTATCCTCTGAATCATGATATCCAATTCCTCGGAGAGGTACCTGGAGCATTGACTACCGTGACACAAACCTGAACATGGCTGACCCAGTCTACGGTCCGCGCCCATATGGGCTCATAGAAGACGATCATCGTGGAATCGTCCTGACAATTGGCATCTTGTTCACCGTATATACCTTTATGGTTCTTGGAATCCGCATCGCAGCCAAACGTGGAAACATGGGGATTGACGATTGGCTGTCAATTGCTGCAACCGTATGTTCAAATATCTATCAACAGATTGAGAAAAAGTTGCTTACCATCTGTAGGCGCTTGCAATATCACAGTTTACAGCCGTCATAGTAGCGACAGTCAACGCAGGATTCGGATCTTCGTATTCGTTGCTCTCATCCGGCGATACTGCCGTCATCGCTCGAGTTTGTCTTCACCTATAAAGATCCCCTTGACATTCGCACTGACAGAGAGAAAACAGTGCATTCGTGCCAGTGACGTGCTCTTCCTTCTGTCAATATTCGTTACAAAATGCTCAGTCATTTGGTTTTGCCGACGCTTATTTGCTGTTGGACAGCATAACAAGCACAAGCTCTGCGAAATTGCCATAGGCGTGTCTGCCGTCTGGTGCCTTGGTTCCATCCTGGGAGTCACAGTGGGTTGCAGCTCCAATGAGGCTATCCATGCCAACAATCAGAGATGCTCAAATTTGGTAGGCTGTCCCTTGAAGAAGGCGTCTTGACGAAGTTCATCGGATCTAATTTGGATGACAGGTCTCCCGGTGGACTGCCATTGGAGTACTGGACGCCGCTCTTGAGATAATGATCTTCGCATTCTCTGCAGTGGCAATCTTCCCTCTGCAGATGAGTTGGCAAAGAAAGCTGCAAGCGTCCAGTTGTTTTATTTTGAGACTGCTGTAGGCCTTTCTCATGCTAGTGGCGCGAGAGCATAAATTGACGAGATATAGGATCATCGTCCTCATCGGCCTCAGCGTCAAGAATGTATCCGATTTTGATTCTGCGTCCAACTCTGGAATGGCGCTCATCCCTCCTGTTTTGTTTCGGCAATCCGAGCTATTCTACGCTCTCCTGTCCGCCGCTATTCCACCTCTCAATCAGTACCTACGCAAATTTAACACCTCACAGGCCACCCAGTTCGGGTACACTCCAGATCAATACGGATCCGGTGGTCGGTCATACAAACTCGAATCCATGCCAAAGCAAAGAACCAATAATGGCACCAGCCAAGGTGTTATGAATACTGCCAGGAGCAAGGCAGAGGAGATCTTGGGCAATAGCTCCAGCGTCAACTTCAACCCTACTGGGTATTCACAATACAAGACAAGGATCGAAGGACCCGTTAGCGGGAAAGAAAACGATAGCACCTCAAATGACTCGCAGGAGGGCAGTTCGATCAGGAGGGCCGATAGCGAGGAGCATATCATTCGCAAGGATGTCGTGTACGAGGTTCGGCGAGAATAGTGAAGTCTTATCCAGGAAAGCTGGATACTCAGACTCTCGTCGACAACCGTACTGGCCTTTCCTAGTATTTCAGATCGGTAGAGACACCGGTGCTACCCTGGTTCAATGCTGGTTGAACGCCAGTTCGATACAGCTTCAGATTGAAGAGATGTCTGTAATTACCGAGCTCTACGGTCTTCAGAGGTGCTTCAGAAGTTGTCTCAATACTGATTTGGACTACTAGAGAAGGCCAGTATAGAAGAACACCACTTCATTTGGCTATCCAAAATCTCCAATCCCTTGGTTCAGCAAATACGGAGTACTTGTACATAAAATTCTCTCCACCAGACACCACATGGTAAAACTAGTACTGTAATCTACTCAGGGTAGTCGTTCGATTCCCATATGCTCTAGGCCCTGCGCACCTTTGTAAAGCTAACTAGACTCTATATAGAGGCGACAGATGAATGATGGATCTCACAATTGCTGGAGGGAGAATAAGATCACGATATCGTGAGAAATTTGCAGTGCGTTTACAGTACTATCTTTGGAGCACGAGATATGAGTTTGAACCGGGAGCATACGAGAATGCACCGGAGCATCTGCTACATCCTGGTAGGTATCTGAGTGGGGCCAGAATTGACTCCAAATCATGGATCAGAAATAGTTTGAGACTAATTACTTCGTCTCGCGAGTTTCTTGACCCCTGTGGCGCCCTTTGCAGGACGAACCAGCCTAGCGAAGTCGATGCAAGGTTGGCACCAAGGAAATCTACTTAATAGGTGGGTTGTTACAATAACGTCCCCACGCAGCCCGGGCCGATACTTTCTAATTAGGAACGACGGATTACGTCCTTCTCCTTCGCAAGGATCGTAGATAATGGCTCAACAAAAAACGGCATGGACTTACTGTTGCATACAAAATTACAACGAGCAATCCTTTGACTCCTAAGGAGTGCAGAGTAATTACTTGGCACGGCGACAGATATCGACGAGGCCGAGCCTGGCCAAAACCTATGCTGCACAGTCCCCTCACTGTAGACGAACAGCCAGTTCTGAGTAAGGGAATAGATCATGCAATGGAAGGTCCAAGGTTCTGATAATTGACCATTCACACAGAAGGAGGCCTTTGGACTGTTGTCCTTTTAATATCATTCCGTACACAGTTCAGACCCCAGCTCTGATTCTTTCTGACCCTGCCCACCATGCCGGTCCGACTTGCAACCAAGGCCGACCTGCCAATCATGGCGAGAGTTCTTGCCGCATCGTTCGGGCCAGACCCTTTGTTCCAAGTCATATTTCCTGGCCAGCGAGAGCACCCGGATGCGTTTGTGCAGGCCATGGAAGAGTCGCTCTGGCTCTGTTGGTACGACTACAGTAGGAGGCTGATGGTTTCTTACTACGACGTTTCCACAGAGGTTCAACCCTCCGGAGAGCAGAGACCTCTTCTTTCGACGGAAGGGTCGAGATTGAGCATAGACCAGGTTGTGACCGGAGTTGCTGAGTGGAAAAGAGAAGGGGACGGCTGGGAAGCGGTTTATGGCATCTGGGGGCGATGGGATCCACGTAAGCATTTTATTCTCTCAACACCCCTTGAGCATTGCTTCGTTTTCAAGGGGCTGCCGGCTGACTTTCTTCATTCCTGTCAGGTCTCTTGATCAAACCGATATTGGAAACGTTCTACAACCTCCGACGGCAGGTGTTTCCGAATAAAGCTGCGGCCAGGCCTACACCAGATAATCCGACACCTTTGACTTACTGGAATTTCATGACCTCCATCATCCCATTCGCGCCAGAATTCTTCAGCGCCCCTCACCGAAAGATTCACTGGTCATTGGAGAATCTCGCCATCCATCCCGATTACCAAGGAAGAGGTTACGGCCGCCAGCTTGTGGAATGGGGCCTGGAGGATGCTAAGCACGACCCGACTGGAAACCTGCCGGCGTGCGTGATCGCCGCAGACGGCAAGGAGGTGTTCTATCAGAAATGTGGGTTTCACGAACTCGTCGGGTGGTTGAGCAAGACGGTCGACGATAAAGGTCGAGACAACCCGATGAGAGTGAACGGACTCGGTGGAGGGGCGGTCTTGTGGACGACATGATGCCTTTATTTCTCGGATTTAGTCGTAAACCTGCGTGGGAGAGGTAGGGCTGCGCGGATCCAAGTTTGGGGATTCCATCAGCATTCAGTGCTCGCCCAGCTTGTCATGCCATATATGGGTTTGAAGCGCAATTCAAGAGGCTAAACTGGAAAATACTGGAAAATTTGCACATCCTTCGCGTTCCACTCATGTCCTGGGTCAAAGTCGCTTGATGGGCTGCAAGTCATTTCTTTGGCAGAGCTACCGCGTGAATCGCAAGTCCCCTAGAGCCAGAGAGATGACTTGAATGCCGGACGTGCTCGGTGCAATGTCAGGACAGTCCGAAAGTGAATCGATCCTTCATTGTTCGCAGAGGCGAAGCAGGCAGGAAGAAACTTCAGCCTGGTCTTCCTCCGCGATAAGTTTGTCGAATAACCAACTTTTGGCTTAGTGATTTTATGGGCAAGGCGTTAGGTGGGATCGGCTAATAGTGAAGGATCTGATCTCATCATTACAAAGGAGAAGAGTGAGAACTATGAGACTAACGCTGGGTGACTACATATTATGCATCGCCAACTCGTAAGCGGGAGAGGCACTGGCCGTCAAATATTACTTAGTGTGCATGGCTCGCTGCTTTAACTAAGATTCGAAGCCTGGAGCCTGGAGCCTGGAGCTGAAGCCCCCAGCCGTCCAGGTTCGTTGCTTCCTATTGGGCAAATCGCATGGCCGGCGCGACTGCCCCTGCGTCCACGTTCGTACCCTGGGAGACCTTCCTGGCCTCAAAATCATCAACTTGAAGTATCATCAAGACCGTGATGCCTCTTTGCACCCTTTTTCGTCATGCGTGAGTTTGTGCTCAGAGCAACACGAGCTGAGTGTTGGCACACACTCACCACCTCGCTCAGTGGCTAGGAATCTACAGGTGGCTGACCGGTGAGCTTCCTTCGTCCTGCAATGTGTCGGCTGTCGAATCCCACCACTGGCACTCCGCATTGGGTGGGTGCCTGAACGAGCCTTCCGAGCGAGAAGCGAACAAATCAGGTCAAGCTTGGCCAGACACAAGTCCAACACCTGATACATCTGGGATTTCCAGCTTTCCTTGACCTCTAATTTTTGGTCAACATGAACAACCTCGCCTCTCATCATGACGGGGACGCTCTCCGACGAGTATGTGGTTGTTGAAAACCAGCCAGATGAGGTGGAAGAAGGCAATGGCCACCCAGAGCCTGATTCGGAGAATAACCTGAACGAAAGCAGTCAAGTCTCAGCGGAAGATCTCGAAAAGCTCCGAACCTGGTTGTCTCCAACAGACTATGGCTCGGAATCTGCAGATCTCATTAGGCACCTTGCTGCCCGCATTGATGGAACGTGTCAATGGCTTCGTACATCTACCGAGTTCCGCCAATGGGTCCAGTCCCGTACGACAGGCCTGCTCTGGGTGGAAGGAGCCCCAGGGACCGGAAAATCAGTCCTGTCAGCGCATATAATTGAGTATCTTCAGAACAAGGGCACTGCTCCTGTATTGTATTTCTTTTTCCGGAGGACGATCGATGCTAATAAGAGCCCGTCTGCCCTGGTTCGCGATTGGGCTTGTCAGCTCCTTCCATACTCAGCCTCCCTGGCGAACGGACTGCTCAGCGAGGTTTCTCATCATCCCAATATCAACACTTTACCCTTCGATGCCTTGTGGAAAATTTTCATGATCGGGATTGCCAACATACCTAGCGTCACCTGTGTCGTTGATGCACTCGATGAGCTGGAGGTAGGGGGCGAGCACTTGTACGAGAAGCTCAGCCAGCTCGCACTATTCAATCCCGAGAGAGTCAAAATCATGGTTACCACTAGACAATTGACCGCAGCTGAAGGAGTGCTAACCAGGCATTCGTACACAAAAGTCAAGTTAAGTCGCCAGAATACGGAAGGAGATATCGAAGCTTTCGTAAAATGCCGCTTTTCATCGCTTGATATCTTGGGCTTGGATGATGCCACTCGGACACAACTGTGCACTACAGTATGCACGCTCAGCAATGGACTTTTCCTGTATGCTAAACTCGCGATCGATGAATTATTGGAGAATGGCGGGAATCTGGAAAAGCAGGGGCTACTTTCAACGTTGGCTGACTTACCAAATGGAGTCGGAAATATGTATACTTCCATTCTGAACGAACAGCGCCGCCGGAATGGAGTATCGTTGGAGCAGCAAGTCACAATTCTACTCTGGGTCACACATGCTGTCCGACCACTCCGTCTCATCGAACTCGCTGATATGTTGAATATACCGGGTGGTGTGTCAGCGGTGCGAGAATGTCAAGCTGCAGCCAAGGCCACGGTGGGACGGGCATGTGGCCCTCTTCTTGTGGTATTGCCGGACGAGACGGTCCAGGTCGTTCATTACTCATTGACCGAATTCCTCACGGACAAGAGGCGAGTCATAGATCCCTTGCATCCAGAATCGACCTTCCCCTTCATCGAAAGCGCGGACGCTCATATTTGTATAACCAGAACGTGTCTTCGGTATCTGAGTTTTGACTGGTTTTCAGATCCTTGGGACATAAATGGCACTTTTCACGGAGATAGACACGAGTGGAGGATGAGATCTCAAGAATTCTCCTTCCTGGATTATACGGCAAGCAATTGGGTTAAGCATGCCCGGCTTTGTGGAACTCGTGGTAATGAATTATTCGACCTTCTAGATCGTTTTATGCTCCTCAGACCTGAGCCTCTTCAAAATTGGGTGAAGTTCTATTGGTTGCGCAGGCAAGATGAGCGCATATGCGAGTACTCCATTCCTACAAACTTTGGGCCCCTCCATACAGCCGCCTTTCTTGGCCTCACTGCCTATGCTGCAAAACTGATCAAGCATAACGACGACAGCGTCGCAAACAAGACGTATGTTTCGGACCGGACGCCACTATCATACGCAGCGGAAGAAGGCCATTCCACCACCGTTGAACTTCTTCTCAAAAACTCATCCTTCGATGATCCTTGTCTTCAAGGCCATCGCCCTTTGGACTATGCAGCTCTAAATGGACATGCCTCCGTGGTGAGATTACTCCTCTTGGCCGGCGCTGACCCATATTCTCCTGTACGCCCGTGTGATTATCTCGATAGCTGGCATAGCTGCACGCAGGGAATCGAAAATGGAAGCTACTCCTACTGCATGGCCATACGGAATGGGCATACACGAGTAGTTAAGGAATTGATCGGTCATTGCTGGCGTGATCCAAAACCTGGACAGAACACGCTTCTTCATGAAGCTGCAAAGTATGGACGAGCAGATATCGTCACCCTTCTTCTAGAAGATGGACGTATACCGGTTGACTCCAGGGGGACCTCTGGCAGAATACCTCTTTTCGAAGCCGCCTACCTTCGGAAAATAGCTGTTGTGAGGCGTTTCCTCGCACATCGCCCTGGTTATATCCAATGGCCGCTCCCAGAAGGATTAGATGACTCTTCTCCGGAAGACCCAAGTACCCGGAAAGGAAAATCGCTTCTCCATGCCCTCACAGACAGAAGCTCTCACGGTACTGAGCAGAGAAACATCAACAACATTCTTGAAACTGGTAAACTTGTGGTGGAGCTTCTCCATGCTGGAGCGGAAGTCAATGCTCGTGACTCTTTTGGACGAACTCCACTATTCGAGGCATCCGAGAATGAGTTTGACTCTCGTATAACCGGCCTCTTACTTGAGCATGGAGCAAACCCTTCTGCGATGGATAACAGGGGTAACCAGCCTTTGCATCACGCCTCGTCTAAGAATGTTCCACTACTTGTGGCAGCTGGTGCAGACCCTAACGCTCGTGCGAAAGACGGTTCCACTCCAGTACATGCTCTGCTTGAAGCAAATACATTCGATCGGAATGTACTAGAACAATTGATTAGACTTGGGGCAGATGTCAACATGCCGGATGGTGAGGGCACTACACCTTTGATGTTGGCTGCTCAACATCCGGAACCAATAGCACTTGATCTCGTAGCTGCAGCAGGAGGACGCCCGAACACCAAGAACTACCATGGAGAAGGTTTGCTACATGTGATGCAAGAGCAAATATTCCTCAGGCGCATTGACACGATTGAACTCTGGTCGTCACAAGGGCTTATCAATGTGAACGACCAGAATGAAGCTGGAGAAACTGCCCTTTTTCTCAGTGCGGTACGCGGCGAGGAAGGTATGGCAAATATCCTCCTTGAGCATGGCGCTGATCTTCGGATTCAAGACACCTGTGGAATGTCTCCATTGCATGCAGTTGTGGGATGCTTCCCTGTCGATAGACAGCTAAAGGACGAAAAGACCTTGTGGACGGCCAAACTTTCCATGCTGAAACGTTTTCTTCAGGCTGGACTCGACCCATCTAGGGTCGACCAAGCAGGAAATACGCCATTGATGGAGCTGGCGAAAGCCGCGTACTATAACCCAGATTGGGGAATGGGGGAAGAGGAGAATAATCGCCACCTTGAAGCTATTCATATGCTTGCCAGGGCTGGCACTCCATTGTCAAAGCAGAACACTGCCGGCCAAACATGCTTGCATTTGTCAGCCGCGAATATTGAAAGGCTGTGCAGGTTTTCCAAACTCAGAAGAGATTATGTGGGCAAGAATTCACCTCTACAAGCATTTGTGAAGCTTGGCCTGGATGTTAATTTAAAAGACCGGAATGGTAACACGCCCTTACATGCTGCTGCCGGTGTAAATAGATCTACTGGGCGCCTCGCAGAGTACCATGTCTCAACCCTTCTTGCTGCAGGGTCCGATCCTGGGTCGATAAACAATGAAATGAAAACAGCGCTTCACATCGCGGCGGAATCGGGGCAATGTGCCGCCGTTGACATATTGCTTGGGTTTATGTGGTCCAACAAGGCACGGGATCAACAGGATTCATTTGGGAACACCGCTCTTCACTATGCAGTGCGTTCTGGTAAATTTGCCACAGTACGAAGTCTCCTAGATGCCTGTGCAAACAGTTCTTTGAGAAACAAGGATAGAGAGACACCTCTCGAGGTGGCTATGAGGTATTCTGGGGATGAGTACTGCGGTCTTTCACTCAAGTCGCACCATAGTTATGAAATCATTCTTGCTTTGCAGCAAGAGGAGACTCGTAGGAGCGTTGATCACGACAGCGACGAGACACGATCGCAGGAATCGACCCTGCAACATACTCGCACTAAAAGTGTGGAGCCGCTTGCTCTCAATCAAGAGGGTAAGCTCGACGTGAAAGATGTTGAGGGTCGCAGTTCCGCAGCAGTGGCACTCCTGAAGGCTTCCCTGTTCAGGTTCGTGAAGAAGTATGGCGTCGCGAAGACCATCATGCTTGAGGCAATCGACGGCGACCAGCACATGGAGGAAGTAGGTCGAGTCCTTTGTGAGGTTGTCAGAAGATGGGATCGGAAGGGCTTGGATTTGATGATGGGTGTGTGGCCTGACCTATTGCTCAAAAGGTTCAACAAAGCTTGTTTGTCAATGGCCTCTCCGGAAAACGGGCCTGCGTTGCATATTATGGCGCTGTCTGGATGGGACCAAATGATAGAGCGATTTATTCGTCCGGAGACTATCGATACGCGTGGAGACCTGAACCAGACTCTCTTACACTATGCGGTTCTTAGAGACTGCAACAATCTTGCCATGCTGAAACTGCTGATCAGTTACGGGATAGATGTGAACGCAAAAGCTAGCAACCAGAATCTCCCACCCTCTTGTGCGGAAGTGGATGTGGGAGCGACCGCTCTTCACTACCTTGCAAGGAGTGAGTATGAGTGGCAAGTGGAGGGCCTATCCTTCTTATACCAGATGGGCGGGGACGTGAACCTGGTGGATGATAGGGAAGAAACCTGTCTCCAACTAGCGATATCATCGGGTGGGTACTACAAACATGAAATGGTCAAGACATTGCTTGAGATTGGAGCAGACGTCCGGACTCCCAATGGTGGAACTGTGCTATGGACAGCTGTCGAAAGCGGTGACATCGAGTTGGTTCGGGTGTTGCTCGACCACGGCCTCGAGATTGAGGACGGCCCACAAAATCCTCTATATGCTGCGATTCGACTGCAGAATATCGAAATGGTCAAGATTCTCATTGGAAAGGGCGCCAAGGTGGATTCGAAGCCATCCTCCTGCACGCCAGAGTACAACAACTCCGATTTGAAGTACGAGTCGTACTCGTATACATCGATACTGGCAGAGGCTCTTTGGGAAATAAAAATCAAAACACGTGCCGACGCTGAAATGGTTCGGGACATTTTCAACCTGCTACTTCAACACGGTGCGGACATCAATGAGACGGCATGCCACCAAGTTTCGCTGATACACTGGCTTGCGTATAACAATGGGTTCCTTGACTTGATTATTAAAGCTGGAGCCGATATTGAGAGGCTCGATTCCAAAGGCCAAACTCCACTAATTGTTGCGTGTGGTCGTCCTAATAGGGTAGAGGCCCAATTGACGGGTTGCCCACATCCTGCTCTTTCGTTGCTCGCAGCTGGTGCTGACGCTAAAGTTACTGATGAATCTGGCAAGAACAGTCTACATCACTTCCTTGCGCGATCATCAGGCTACGGTCTGGGCCTTGAGGATGGTGCAAAGATTGTGAAGGCGCTGCTTGAGGCTGGGTGTCCACCTTCAACCCCAGACAATGATGGTTGGACGCCATTGCACATAGCTTTGGAAACGGGCCGGTTCTCACTTGCCGTCATGCTCAAGAGCGCTGGCGCAGATATCATGGTAGCGGACCCTATGGGAGACAATGCCCTTCACCACGTAGGGCGATGGATTAGTCGATATCCGTTCCGCCTGCCTGAGATTAGTCTTTCTGATCCAAAACCCTTCATGTTGCGCTTCCTCAATGCTGGCATCGATATCAATGGCATCAACTCCGAAGGGGAGACACCAATCTTTCGGGCCGTGGAAGCCGATTTCACCCAGAGTCACCTTCAGCTATATGTTGACTGTGGAGCAAATATCAAGGCCCGAAACGCTAAAGGACAAGGGCTTCTGCACGCCGTTGCTTGGGGATTCAGAGGCGGGGTGCAGCGAAGCGAGGTCTACGGAATCGACTGGTTCGACCTATCCAAGTACGAACGTCAAGTCCTCGAGGGCGCAGACGGGAATGTTGAAGCGGCTAAGTTCAAATTGCTCATGGATGCCGGCCTGGACCCCCATATGCAGGACAATCTCCACCGCACACCTTTGGATGTTGCCGCTGCGAGCGGTTTGAGTGCGATTTTGAAGCTGTTTGCTGAGTGACTTATCGGGCTTAGAGATCCCCGCGAGCTTTGGCACTGGCCTGGTTCGATTGTGAGAAGACGAATGCGGAAAGTTTCAAAGGAGTAATCTGCATGAGATAGTTTGACATTTGTGCAGATGGGAAGCGCGGAAATGCCTTCCCGGGCAATTCGGGAGAACAGAATTGATACCAGATTCATCAGCGATCATTCCTCTTACCTTTTTTGTGACATGCGATCTCTGTGGGAACGAAGTCCGACTACACAAACACTGAGATTTAAAACCTGTAGAAACACAGACCATAAAATCAGAGTATTTCAAGGCCGGCATTCTTGGAACAGACTCCGAAGCCCGACCGGTTGGTATTTCATGTTTCAGAAGCAAAAGTCCGTCGAAGGAAAGCTGGTGGCAAGGTAGAGAGGTAGGGCTCACATACCGAGGTTATATATGGCAACACACGTGAGGGTCGGCATTCCCGTGCATCAGCACCAAGGAGTATAAAAGCCAGTGTGTATTCCCCTCAGAAATAGCGAAATGGCATTTTCTTGTATATCCATATCCGGACTAAGAACAGCAAGCAGCAGCCGACTGAGTTCGTTGCTATTACCTCGACCTTTTCCTTTGATAGTTGATAGGCGTGGAGAAAGAAGGAGAAGAGGAAGAAAAAGGAAGGATGCGAACCGACCGAGTTTCCTCACTGTTAATAAGCCTGCTTGCATTGGCAGGTGTGTCTTCTGCAGGGATTCTCCCCGACGGGTTTCTTCCTGCTGCTGGTGGACCCAAGAACCCCTGCTCCGAAGTTGCAACTGCCACCACCACTGTGACCGTCGAAGCGATTCGCCAGACAGTGACCGCAACGACAACGTACACGGTCTCAAGTGTGGCGACATGTTCCGCCGTCGGGGTCCCTGCTCCGGTGGTCACGGGTAATTACCTCAACGACAACGGTGGGAACGCGGGCAACACGAACGTCGACGTCAACGTGGCAAACTGCCTGAGCGACGAGCAGGCGAAATCGATCGTCGACGCCTTCAAGAAGATCCTCACTAGCCCGGACCGAAGCGTCGCGAAAAGCACGGCCGACCAGATTATCGCGGATGAGTTCCTCGAGACCAGCGATTCGGTCAATTCTTTGAATGGCCTTCCTGTGAGTATTTCTCTCCCTTTTGGATTTTCTGTTCGTTTCACCAAAGGTTATCTTATTTTCCTTGGACCAAGGCTGACCAACTCCTCACCTGGTGATCAACAACAGCTCGGCAGCACGACCTTCCCAAGCAAAGACGCCTTCGTCAACGCAATGGGTCATGCGCCTGCGATCCCGACCATGACGACGCTAGACGTGTTCCACATGTGCGGCCGCATCGCGTGGTATTGGTCTGCGACGGCCGTCAAGGGAACTGTTGCAGGGGACGTCAGGGGCTTCACGGTGTTTTACGTGACCCCCGATCAGCAGCAGGTCAGTATGGCCATGATGGAGTTCAACAGTCTGCACTGGGCGAAGCTGTTGGGTTGGAAGGTCGGCAAGCCTGATGGGAGTGTTTACTAAGTTGAATTTCGGATTGCTCGTGGACGATGAGGTTGGTGAGTGAGGTCTTTGATATTGGATGGTGAGATGAGTGGGTTGGGTTTGGTTGGGTTGGGGTTTTAATAACAGCTAAACTCGTTTCTTTCTTTCCGAGGGTGTTGGGTTGGCGTCGCTTTCACTTCTTGGGGCCTGAGGACTTGGGAGTTGGGGCTAGGGAGTCGGGAATGCTTAAGTAAGTATACTTAAGGCACCCAGGCGACCCTGGGGCCTACAACCTGGGGATCGTAGGGAGTCTTAGGCTTTCGTTTACTTAAAAGTTCTTTAACTAAACCTCTTGTAATATCATCATCCTTCTGGCTACGCATTCTTCCCACGTTGCAAATCCTTGGGGTGAATATCATGCTTCAGCTATATCTCAATGATTCAAACCTAGCATTTGAGCGAATTCACAATGTGCATGCTAGCTTCCAGTTCAAGGTACTCCGTAGTACAGGACATGCAGTATTTACCATATGTAGCAAGCAATCATGCGAAATGCTGTGCAGCTTGGCCCGAGGGGCTCGCCAGGCAACCACATTCTTTTGCCCCATTCCGCCAACATGGAAATGGTTACCAGATACCCACCCACTGGAGCACGTTCCACGCAGCCATCTCGCCCATGTGAAGCTGTGAAGATGTGAGTTGCTCGTCGGTGGTCCCGTGCTACAGCTGAATTGAGAATTTGCTCTTTTACTTATTATTCTATTCGCTCAATCCACAGCAGACTCATCCTCAAGTACCGAGCACCAACCTTAGCCTGATGTCGATCTGTCCTGGCCTCCTCTGCTAAATCCCACAGGGTATCGGTACGTATCTGACATCCTTCACCGACTGCTATACCAAGTGCATAACCCGCCCTTGACAGCCTTCTCATAGTCTGAGACATCCAGGCATCCTACCGAGGAGTCACCTGGATCGATCATCTGCATCCCTCCACCGCCAATACGCCTACTCGGCCGTGGGCTGTTGCCCTTGGCTCACGGGAGTCTATCCTGGGGGCGTTGGAGGCGATTGGATCAAGCACACCTGATTGCGCTTCTGCAGCATCAACACCCCTGCTGAACCTTGTGCTAACTTCAGCCCATCATCGTCCTGCTGGACCTGGAACCTGGACCCTCCAGTCTGACCGCATCAAACCCTTTTTACACCACCACTAACGCCGCCACCATCCTCCAGAGGGAAACCTGTGAACGTGAAATCTCAGACATTGGGATATATCCTCCTCTCACTCTTTACCTCCTCGCCATTCCAATTCACTATCCCTTTCTTCTGCTATCACGATCGGGGGCCTTCCCTTTGGACGGTTCTCGTCCTCGTCCTCGTCCTCGTCCTCGCAATGGCCACAGCAACGGTCACCGAGTTCGTGACCAGGACAGTCAATGTCACCGCCGCAACCGCCACCGCTTCCAACAGAGCAACTCCCCAGGGCGGCATCTTCGAACATGTCAACCCGACGCACTATGACACCAAAAACCCCATTACTCTATTCATCATCCAGGCCAGTATAGTAATTGTCCTGACTCGCCTCATCCACTGGCCACTTACCCTCCTCCGCCAACCCCGAGTCATCGCAGAGGTCATCACTGGCATATTGCTGGGCCCATCCGTCATGGGCAGAATTCCAGGTTTCACCAGCCATATCTTCCCCCCGGTTTCTATGCCTGCCTTCTCCCTAGCCGCTAATCTCGGCTTGGTGCTATTCTTGTTCCTCGTCGGCCTGGAAGTCGATATCCGCTTCCTCGTGAGCAATTGGAGAATTGCCTTGAGCGTCGGAGCCCTCGGGATGGCTCTCCCTTTTGGCCTGGGTGCTGGTATTGCCTATGGCCTGTATCATGAGTTCCGGGATGATTCGGGACTGGCTCCTATCAGTTTTGGTGTCTACATGCTTTTCATCGGTGTTGCCATGGCCATCACGGTATCTATATTACTCATCCCGCCTTCCCCTTGAGTTTCCATTTTGGCTAATTTTCACAGGCGTTCCCCGTCCTATGTCGTATTCTCACTTCACTAAAACTACTCGGGACGCCTGTCGGAGTGATCGTCCTGTCTGCTGGTGTTGGAAATGACGTTGTCGGCTGGATTCTTCTGGCTCTTTGTGTTGCTCTAGTCAATTCTGGTGCCGGACTGACCGCTCTATGGATCCTTCTCGTCGCTGTTGGATACAGTCTTTTCGTTGCCTACCCGATCCGCTGGGCCTTGCTCTACCTCCTCCGTCGCACGGGTAGTCTGGCTAATGGCCCTACTCAAACCGTGGTTGCCGTCACTATTATGCTCGTCCTTGCTTCCTCGTTTTTCACTCAAATCATCGGCATTCACGCCATTTTCGGTGCCTTCATGATCGGTCTAATCTGCCCGCACGAAGGCGGCTTTGCCATCAAACTTACCGAGAAAATCGAAGACCTGATATCGGTTTTGTTCTTGCCCCTCTATTTCGCGCTTTCGGGTTTGAATACCAACCTGGGTCTCCTCAACAGTGGAATCACTTGGGCATATGTTGTTGGTGTCTGTGCGATTGCCTTCATCGGCAAGATCGCAGGTGGCACACTCGCTTCTCGATTAAATGGGCTTGTTTGGCGCGAATCTCTCACCATCGGATGTCTCATGTCTTGCAAAGGTCTCGTCGAACTGATTGTCCTCAACATCGGCCTCCAGGCCAGCATCCTCAGCACGCGGACATTCACCATTTTCGTCGTCATGGCATTGGTCACCACTTTCGCCACCACTCCTTTGGTTGTGTGGCTTTACCCACCATGGTATCAACAGAAGCTCGAGCTGTGGAAGCAAGGAAAGATCGACTGGGATGGAAATCGCCTTCATCATGATGACGACGATGAGGACGAGAGCTCCGAGTCCACCGAGCTGAACACCCTTCGGAAAACAGAAGTGGCACGGAAAGTACTTGTCTACCTTCGCCTAGACGGCCTGCCCTCCCTTTTCACCATGGTGTCTCTTTTTGCTCGAAAACGTGAAGATCTAGACACGCTCTCGCCCCCAAGCTCTCCAGTGGCAACTCGAGACGCAAGAGGCCTGGCTGAAGCTGTCTTGGCACAACCGCAAGCCATGAGTTCCGTTGTCACACTCCGTCGACCGTTGCAGGTCCACGGCCTCCGCCTAATGGAACTGACCGAGCGTGAATCCTCAGTAATGAGAGTCAGCGAGATCGAAGAATTCGCGTCGCGCGACCCCGTCATCAAAGCCTTCGGCACCTTCGGCCAGTCGCGCGACATCGCCGTGGGCGGACAAATCGCGGTTGTCCCCGACCACTCCTTCTCTGGCACCCTCCTCACCCGGGCGCGCGACCTGCGAAGCGATCTGATCCTGCTCCCATGGTCCGAAACAGGCACGATGAGCGAATATCCGAGCCTCTTCGACGCCAAACCTGCGAGTCCGCTCACCAACCTCGAATTCTCCTCCCTGGCCGCCGAGATCTTCCGCAAGGCCCACGATACCTGTGCCGTGGGCGTGTTCATCGATAAAACGGCCCTCAACGCAGAAGACCCCGCGTCCGCCGACAGTCCAGTGGAATCACGCACACCAAAGCCGCTGGCCCGCACGGTGACGGGGGTGAGTATCGCTGAGCAGGTCAAGTCGACCGTTCACTTCAAGCTCTCCGACTCAGGGCGCTATCGCCTCTTCGTCCTCTACAGCGGCACAGATGATGACGTGTACGCGGTGAAACTTGGCCTACAGCTCGCGAAGAACGACACCGTCGACCTCATTATCCTCAACGTGCGGCCCACGCCACCCCAAACCCACGACGATGGCGATGAAGGCGACCACGGCATCATAATGAAATCCTCCAGCGCACGCTCCCGTGCTGCAGATATCGAATTCGAGACCCTGCGCACCTCGCTCCCGCCCTCCCTCTCCCAACGGGTTTCCTTCGTGGACCTGGACATCCCGGCCCTCGACGCCATCACCAGCGCGCTCGCAGAGCCCTCCGCCGCCGAGACGATCGCGCTGCTCGGACGTGGCGGCCCGGGGGCGTCATCGGGCGCGCTTTTCAATTCGCTGTCTAACTCCGCGATCCTCGGTGGAGCGGGCCCGTCGTCGTCCGCGTCCGCCGCTCTTGGGGATTCAAGAGCCCTGGGTCCACTTGCGACGCGTCTGGTATGTGCTGTGCGTGAGAAAGGCCTCGCGACTGCGGTGCTTGTGGTGCAGGCGAGGAAACAGGTCGATGATGAAGCTGGAGGGGCCGCAACTGCCACCACAACCATGGGGCTCGGAGCCGGCAAGGAGGCCAAAGGCACCATCTCTGCCCCCGCTGCTACCCACGCCCACCACCCTCACCATTTAGCCCGCAAGTCGAGCCAGATGAGTGACGACTGATTGATTGATGCGTCGCTCACTGCTGCTGCTCGTGATTCTCTTGGTGTTTTCCCTCCTGGGCTTAATTCTGGATTTGGATACAGGACGCCGCCAATGGATGGGGTGTGACATGCTTACTGCATACCAAAAAGCTACGGTTATCTACGATATAATACTGCTCTAGCTCTACGCTAGATATCTGCACTGATGCAAATCGAACGAAATACTAACAACAGGCTTTGGACATGACACGGACATGGACACGGACATGGACACGGACATGGA
>Ga0105239_10002396_pt1 | contig 23907 bp, 22 predicted proteins | sample KBSC44metaG_FD_92761 | JGI IMG/M metagenome (GOLD analysis project Ga0105239, IMG submission 92761) | Corn rhizosphere microbial communities from Kellogg Biological Station, Michigan, USA - KBS C4-4 metaG | ecosystem: Host-associated > Plants > Roots > Rhizosphere > Soil | place: Michigan, USA...
ACCCCGATCGAGCCCGTCGATCCGAGGATCGTCACGCTGCGCGCGATCACGGGCGCAAGATCGGGCAACTCGGCGAACCGGCGCGTTGCCGCAAGAGCTTTCATGGCTGCGCCCCGAATAGCAGATCGGCTTTGAAGACCAGAACCAAGAGCGCGAACGCCACCGCCGCCGACAAGGTGCTGTCGATACGGTCCAGCGCGCCGCCGTGACCTGGGATCAGAGACCCACTGTCCTTCCGACTGAAGCGGCGCTTGACCCAGGATTCGAAAAGATCGCCACCATGCGCGACCACCGAAAGTGCGGCGCCATAACAGAACGCCGGCGCAATCTTTCCGCCGAGAATTCCCACATATGCGGCTTCGATAAGCGCTGCGGCCAAGACACCGCCCACCGTTCCCGCCCACGTCTTGTTGGGTGAGAGAACCGGCGCGAGTTTGGGCCCGCCGATCAGATTCCCGCACACAAGCGCGCCAGTATCGGTCGCCCACACGGCAAGAAACAAACCGATGATCAGCCACGCGCCTTGCGGCGCGAGCGCGCGTGTCGCCACCAGTGCAAGCGCCGGAACGCCGATATAGAGAACGCCGCCTGCCTGCCAGAGCGGGTGACCGCGGCGCATGGGCGCCAGCGTAAACGCCAATGCTGCGCTGAACCCCAAAATGGCCCACGCGAACCAGCCGCGCGGCCACAGAGTCAGCGCCAGAAGAGCGAAGGCCACGGCCAGCGCGGTGACCAGCATTTCGGGCAGGAAGGAATCCCGCGTTCCCACCAGCCTGTGCCATTCGCGCGCCGCGAGCACCGCGCCTATCGCGATCAGCGTCGCAAAATATTGCGGCCCGTAGAAATCCGCCGCCACCAGAAGCCCGGCGAGCAGAAGGCCGAACAGCGGTCGCGTGATCCAGTCGGACGAAAACGCGACGCCGCGCAAAGGCGGCGTTTGAGCAGGCGAAGAGACGGGCCGGATCTCGGTCACGCCACAGCTTCCGGCAACGATCCGAACCGGCGTTCGCGCTGTGAGAATTGATCGATGGCGGCGAGGAATTTTTCTTGGCTGAAATCCGGCCACAGCGTATCGAGGAACAGGAGCTCCGCGTAGGCGGATTGCCACAGGAGAAAATTGCTCAGCCGCCGTTCGCCGCTGGTGCGGATGACGAGATCCGGCTCCGGCAGCGCGCTTGTGAACAACCGCGTGGCAAACAGTTCGGTGGTAATCGTTTCAGGATCGAGACGGCCCTCTTTGGCAGCGCGCGCCAATTCGCGTGCGGCCGCCGCAATCTCTTCCTGTCCGCCGTAATCGAAGGCGAAGGTCAGATTGAGCCCTGTATTGCCCACGGTACGCCCTTCCATCTCTTCGATCATCTGACGGATGTCGTCGGCGACGCGTGCGCGCGTGCCTATCACCCGCACTCGCACCCCGCGTGCAACAAGATCGTCGAGGTCGTTGCGAAAATAGAGGCGGAAGAGACCCATCAGGGCGCCCACTTCCGTCGCGGGCCGCTTCCAGTTCTCGGACGAGAACGCATAAAGCGTGAGATTCTGAAGACCGATTTCCGTTGCCGCGCGCACGACGTCGCGCACAGCATTCACGCCGGCGACGTGGCCGGCCTGCCGCGGCAGATGACGCTTGCGCGCCCAGCGGCCGTTGCCATCCATGATGATGGCGACATGACGCGGAAGGCTTTGCAGTTCGCGCGGCGCGCTGGCCATCGTCATCCAATCCCCGGCTGAACGATCATACTTGCATGATTTCCTGCTCCTTGCCGTGGAGCATCTGGTCGATCTCTTTGATGTGGGCGTCGGTCAGCTTCTGCAATTCGTCGCCCTTATCGTGGTGTTCGTCCTGGCCGATCTTGTGGTCCTTTTCGAGCTTTTTGAGGACTTCCATCCCATCGCGGCGGACATTGCGCACGGCGATGCGGGCCTGCTCGGCGTATTTCGAAGCGAGCTTGGCGAGTTCCTTGCGGCGCTCGGCGTTCAGTTCAGGGATCGGAATGCGCAAAAGCTGGCCGTCCATCTGCGGATTCAAACCCAGACCGGCGTCACGAATGGCTTTGTCCACGGCTTTGGCCAGCCCCTTGTCCCACACTTGAACCGTTAGAAGCCGCGGTTCCGGCGTCGAGATCGTACCAACCTGGCTGATGGGCATTTGATTGCCATAAGCCTCCACCATGACCGGGTCCAGAAGCGCCGGACTGGCGCGGCCGGTACGCAGGCCGGTGAACTCGGCTTTGAGCGCCGCGATGGCGCCATGCATCCGCCGGGACATTTCGTCTTTGTTATAGGTATCGGCCATGGATTCCTCCAGATATACGGAGCCGGTTAGACCTGCTCGGTGATGATGGTCGCCCGGCCCTCGCCTCGCAGCACTGCTGCAAAAGCGCCCCTATCATGAATCGAGAATACCAAAATCGGAATCTTATTCTCACGGGATAGGCTGATCGCCGATGCATCCATAACCTGAAGATCGCGCGATAAGACCTCATGATAGCTTAGAGAATCGTAACGCTCGGCATCCTTCTGCTTCTTGGGATCGGCGCTGTAGACGCCGTCTACCTGGGTTCCCTTCAGCATGGCGTTGCAGGTCATTTCAGCCGCCCGAAGCGCTGCTGCCGTGTCCGTCGTGAAGAACGGGTTCCCGGTGCCAGCCGCGAAAATGACCACCCGGCCCTTTTCCATGTGCCGGATGGCCCTGCGGCGGATGTAGGGCTCGCAGACCGATTCCATGGGGATGGCGGATTGGACCCGGCAGCCCACCCCGATCCGCTCCAGCGCCGCCTGCATCGCCAGAGCGTTCATAACGGTGGCCAGCATGCCCATGTAGTCGGCGGTGGCGCGGTCGATGCCCTTGGCGGCCGCGGAGAGCCCCCGGAAGATGTTCCCTCCGCCAATCACCATGCAGATCTGGCTGCCGGCGTCGAAGGCGTCCTTCACGTCCGCGGCGATGCGGTCGACCGTCTCGAGATCGATCCCATAAGAGCGCTCGCCCATCAACGCCTCGCCGGAGACCTTCAGAAGGACCCGGGCGTATTTCGGCGCTGAGGGCATCGACCGCTCCGTGGAATCAGTTCCCGGCCATTTTGCTGACTTCGTCGGCGAAGTCGCTCTCGACTTTTTCGATGCCCTCGCCCACCTGGAAGCGGACATAGGCGTCGATCGCGACCGGGGCGCCAAGATCCTTGGAGGCCTTCTCCAGCACCTTGGAGATCTGGGTCTCGCCATCGATGACGAAGGTCTGCGACAGCAGGACGGACTCCTCGTAGAATTTGCGCATCCGGCCCTCCATCATCTTCTCGATGACGTTCTCCGGCTTGCCGGACTGGCGCGCGATGTCGGCCTGGATGGCACGTTCGCGGTCCACGACCTCCTTGGACAGGTGCTCGGGCGACAGCGCGAGCGGAGCCGCGGCCGCGATATGCATCGCGATCTGCTTGCCAAGCGCGGTGAGCTTTTCCTTGTCGGCCGTCGACTTCAGGGCCACGAGCACGCCGATCTTGCCGAGCTCCGGCGAAGACGCGTTGTGGACGTAAGACGCAACGACGCCCGGGTTGACGCTTAGCGCAACCGCGCGGCGCACGCTCATGTTCTCGCCGATGGTGGCGACCATGTGCGTGAGCGTGTCCTGGACGCTGGCGCCGCCGTTCACCGGCTTCGCCATCAGCTTTTCCATGTCGCCCGCTTCGGCGAGCGCAATGTCGGCCGCGCTCTTCACGAAGTCCTTGAACTGGTCGTTGCGCGCGACGAAGTCCGTCTCCGCGTTCACCTCGACCAGCGCGCCGGCATCGCCACCCACGGCGACGCCGATCAGGCCTTCCGCCGCGACGCGGCCGGCCTTCTTCGCGGCCTTGGAAAGGCCTTTCTTGCGCAGCCAGTCGATGGCGGCTTCCATATCGCCCGCCGTCTCGTTCAGCGCCGACTTGCAGTCCATCATGCCTGCGCCCGTCTTGTCGCGCAGGTCTTTCACCATCGATGCGGTGATGTTCGTCATCGTCTCAAACTCCGAAAAATCAGGCGCTGGCGTGCGTTTCCGCGGACGCGGCCTCGACGTGCGAGGCCGTATCGGGCAGCTCTTCGGACTCGCCAGCATCGATGCCGGCATCGACATGACCCTGGCCGATACCGTCAATGATCGCGCGGGCAGCGAGATCGCAATAGGTGACAAGTGCGCGAGCCGCGTCGTCGTTGCCAGGGATCGGATAGGCGATGCCGTCCGGATCGCTGTTCGAGTCCAGGATCGCCGTGACCGGGATGCCGAGCTTCTTGGCTTCCGAAATCGCGATCGCTTCCTTGTTGGTATCGATCACGAACAGCATGTTGGGAAGACCGCCCATTTCACGGATACCGCCGAGCGAACGCTCGAGCTTGTCGCGCTCGCGCAGAAGGCCGAGTAGCTCTTTCTTCTTGAGGCCCGAGCTCTGCGCGGATTCCAGCGTTTCCTCGATATTGCGCATGCGCTTGATCGAGTTGGAAATCGTCTGCCAGTTGGTCAGCGTACCGCCGAGCCAGCGCTGATTCATGTAGTACTGCGCGCAGCGCTTGGCCGCGTTCGCGATCGGCTCCTGCGCCTGGCGCTTGGTGCCGACAAACAGGATGCGCCCACCACCGGCGGCCACGTCGCGCAACGCCACGAGCGCCTGGTGCAGCAGCGGAACCGTCTGGGTCAGGTCGATGATATGGATGTCGTTGCGCGAGCCGTAGATGTAGGGCGACATCTTCGGGTTCCAGCGCTGGGTGCGATGGCCGAAATGCGCGCCTGCTTCCAGCAATTGGCGCATGGTGAATTCTGGCAATGCCATTGGAACACGTCTCCTTTACCGGTTGGCCAGACGCGCGGGTTAACCCCCGAAGGGGCCACCGGACGGGGACGAAGGAACACCCTTCGAAACCCACCCGCGCGTGCGAGTTGGCCGGGCTTATAGGGGGGCAGGCGTCCTTATGCAAGCTGGCTTTCCGGGCGGATCAGCCCTGCATGCAACCGGCTGCAGACGATCGGGAATCTGTGCTAACCCCGCCGGATGAGCCCCATTCGTCCCGCCATCCGCAACCTCGCATCCAACGGCATCGCACAGGTCGCCGGCCTCGGCCTCGGCGACCCCGATATCGTGCCGCTATGGTTCGGAGAGAGCGACCTCGTCACTCCCAAATTTATCTGCGACGCCGCTCGCCAGGCTCTCGACGAAGGCAAGACCTTCTATAGCGGCCAGCGCGGCATCCTCCCGCTGCGCGAGGCGCTGAGCGCATTTCACAAGCGAACGGTGGGCGCGGACATCGCAGTCGAGCGGATTTCGCTGCCCGGTGCCGCCACGCTGGCGATGGTGACGGCACTCCAATGCCTGATCGATACCGGCGACAATATCGTGGTCGTCTCGCCCATCTGGCCGAGCATCTTCGAAGCGGCGCTGGTTGTGGGCGCGGAGATCCGTTTTGCCCGGCTCGAGGAAGACTGGAATGCCGGACGCTGGCACCTCGATCTCGAAAAGCTGTTTGCGCAATGCGACGCGCGTACCAAGGCCATCTTCGTGTGCTCGCCGGGCAATCCGACCGGCTGGGTGATGACGCGCGGCGAGCAGAAAGCGATACTCGATTTCGCGCGCAAACGCGACATCGCGATCATCAGCGACGAGGTCTATGGTACGCTGGTCTTCGACGGCTCGAAGCACGCGCCCTCATTCCTGGAGATCGCAACGCCGGACGACAATCTGTTCGTCGTCAACAGCTTCTCCAAGCCCTGGGCGATGACGGGCTGGCGTATCGGCTGGCTGGTGCATCCGGTCACGCTCGATGCGCAGATGAAGGTCATCTGCATCGCCAACAACACCGGCCCCACGTCGTTTGCGCAATTCGGTGCGTTGGCGGCGCTGTCGCCGGAGGGCGATGCGTTCCGTGCCGAGATGCTGGAGCGCTGCCGAAAAGGACGCGACGTGGTTCAGAGTTTCGTCGACAGCCAGAACCGCATCCGCTGGATGCGGCCGGAAGGCGCGTTCTACGGTTTCCTCAAGATCGACGGCATGACGAACAGCCTCGCCTTTGCGGAAGATCTGCTGCGGCGTGCACGCGTGGGCGTCGCACCCGGCTCCGCCTTCAGTTCGCCCGATGACGCGCAGGCGGATTCGTACATCCGCATCTGCTTCGCGCAGGATGCCAAACTGCTGTCCGAAGGCCTCAACCGTATTGCAGCCGCGGTGTGATGCATCGCAGCTAGTAAAATCGTCACGCAAACGCCGTGTCAGTTTTGCACCTTCCCCGGAAGATATCTGTCACCAACTTTGTGATAGTTGAAGAGAACGGTCGGGTCTGCTTCCAAGACGCCTTCTTTCTCGCCTGAGCGGATCACCAAAGGCAGGCCGAGCTTAATAACTCGTTCGTCCCCGACGTAAGACATCATCGTATCGCGTGCACAGTACGCTGCCTTCGCTTGTTCGGGGGGAACGGCCAGTTGCTTTGGATCACTCGGCTGGAGTGCTCGATCAGGCTGTTCGATCAACCCATCGCGTTGCTGAACAAGCCATCCGCAATTCTCCATTTTGGCTTGCGGCGCAGCCATCACAGGCGCGCTGACACACATAAGTGCCAAGGCAAGAACAAATCTGTTCATTTGACCCCCACGATCTCGTTGCACTCACACCCCGATGCGCAACAAAATTGCGGAATTGAACCGCAAAATTTGAAGCCGTTCAAACCGACTCCACAGCCGACACACCCGGCATCATCTTGATCGCGTTGCGCAGCGGTGCGGAGACCAGAAGCTTCTTCGGCAGCGCGATCTCGACCTCTTCGCCGCGGCCGCCCGGCACCACAATGGTAACAAGCCCCTTGCCCGGCTGCTTGAGCTGCGCCGCGATCGGCCCCAGCGCGGATTCGTCCGCGATATGAATCCTGAGGCCCTCGCCCGCCTGCGCGGCAGCGGCATCGAGATCGGCGATGGACGCCGCGCGCAGCTTGAGATCGTCGCCATCCCAGTCGGCACTGCAGGTGACGAGAACGGATTTTCCCGCTTCCAGCAGCGGACGCGACGCCGCAAGCACCTCCGGGAACAGCATCACCTCGAACATGCCGGTCGCATCGGAGAACGAGACGAAAGCGTAGGACTGGTCGTTGCGACTGCGCCGCTCGTGTTTCTTGATCATCGTTCCGGCCAGCACCGCCTTGAAACCGGAACGCCTGCGGTCTTCCAGGAGCTGCGCGATGGTCACCGCGCCCAGCCGCTTCAGCGATGCGGCATAGGCATCGAGCGGATGGCCGGAGAGATAGAAGCCCATCGCACTGAATTCTTCGCTCAGCCGTTCATGCGCAGGCCAATCGGTGACGGGGGCAAGGCGGACGTCTTCGACCGTCTCAGCAGAGCCCCCAAACAGCGTCGTCTGTCCCGACTCGCGCTCCCGCGCGTTGCGCTGGGCGTTGCTGAGCAGCAGATCGGACGATTCCACCATCTGGCGGCGGTTGGCGTTGAGCGCATCGAACGCGCCCGCGCGTGCGAGACTTTCGAACGCGCGCTTGTTCACGAGCTTGGGATCCACCCGGCGCGCGAAATCCGACACGCTGCGGAACGGACCATTATCTGTGCGATCAGCAACAACGCAGTCCATCGCCTGACGGCCAACGCCCTTCACGGCGGCCAGCGCGTAATAGATGACGCCAGCTTCCGCATTACAGGCAAAGGGCGCTTCGGAGCGGTTGATATCCGGCGGCAAGACCTTGATGCCCAGCCGCTGCGCTTCCTGCTTGAAGATGTTGAGCCGGTCGGTGTTGCCGATATCGAGCGTCATCGATGCGGCGAGGAATTCGACCGGATAGTTCGCCTTGAGATAGGCGGTCTGGTAGGCGACCTGCGCATAGGCGGCAGCATGGCCCTTGTTGAAGCCGTAGCCCGCGAACTTGGCGGCTTGTTCGAAGATCTGTTCGGCTACGCCTTTGAGGATGCCGTTCTTGCCGGCGCCTTCGATGAACTTCTCGCGATGCACCGCCATTTCAGCCGGGATCTTCTTGCCCATAGCGCGGCGCAGAAGGTCGGCCTGGCCCAGCGAATACCCGCCGAGCTCACGCGCGATGTTCATGACGTCTTCCTGATACGTCATGACGCCGAAAGTCTCTTTGAGGATCGGCTCCAGCGCGGGATGGAGATATTCCGGCGGCTCCTTGCCGTTCTTCACCGCGATGTATTTCGGGATCGAGTCCATCGGACCCGGGCGATAGAGCGCCACGAGCGCGATGAGATCGTGGATGCGGTCGGGCTTCATGCGGCGCAGAAGGTCGCGCATGCCCTGCCCTTCGAGCTGGAACACGCCCACGCTGTCACCGCGCGCCAGCATCTCGTAGGTCGCGCGGTCGTCGAAATCGATGTTCTGGGTGTCGAGTTCGATGCCGCGTTTCTTGAGAAGCTCCTCCGCCTTGGCGATCACGGTCAGCGTCTTGAGACCGAGGAAGTCGAACTTCACCAGCCCCGCTTTTTCTGCGTCTTCGTAATCGAACTGCGTCACCGGCATTTCGGAGCGCGGATCGCGGTAGAGCGGCAGAATCTCGTCGAGCGGCTTGTCGCCGATCACCACGCCCGCGGGATGGGTGGAAGCATGACGGAAAAGCCCTTCGATCTTCTCGACGATGGAGAACAGCTTCTGGGCGACGGGCTCCTGCTCGGCGATCTGCTGAAGACGAGGCTCGCTGTTCACGGCGTCGCGCAGCGTGACGGTCTTGCCACCGATCGGATTGGGGACCAGCTTGGCGATGCGATCGACAAGACCGAGCGGCATCTGCAGCACGCGGCCGGCATCGCGCACCGCCGCGCGGGCCTGCAGCGAACCCAGCGCCATGATGTGCGCCACGCGGTCGGCGCCGTATTTGTGGCGCACATACCGCACAACCTCGTCGCGCCGCTCCTGACAGAAATCGATATCGAAGTCCGGCATCGAGATACGTTCGGGATTGAGGAAGCGCTCGAACAGCAACCCGAACCGCAAGGGATCGAGGTTGGTGATGTCGAGCGACCACGCCACCAGCGAAGTGGCGCCAGATCCGCGGACGCCGACCGGAATGCCCTGCGCGCGGGTCCATTTCATAAAGTCGGAGACGATCAGGAAGTAGCCAGCAAACCCCATGCGGTTGATGACGCCCATCTCGAATTCGAGGCGCTTGGTATAGGTATCGTCATCGGCATAGCGGCCGTGCTGCGCCAGCTTCGCGGCGAGCCCCTCCTCTGCAAGAATGCGCATTTCCTCTTCCGGCGTGCGTCCGGATTCCGGCACGAATTTCGGCAGGATCGGATTGCGCTTCTTCGGGCGAAAGGCACAACGCCGCGCGATCTCCAGCGTGTTCTCGATCGCTTCCGGCAGATCGGCGAACTGCGCGGCCATTTCCGCCGCGCTCTTGAAGCGATGCTCGCGCGTCAGCCTGCGGCGGTCTTCCTGTCCGACAAAACTCGCATCGGCGATGCAGAGCAGCGCGTCGTGCGCCTCGTACATATCCTCGCCACCGAAATGGACGTCATTGGTCGCCACCAGTGGAAGCGCTTTGGCGTAGGCGAAATCGATCAGTCTGTCTTCCGCCGCACGTTCTTCGGCCAGGCCGTGGCGCTGCAATTCGACATAAAGCCGGTCCGGAAACATCGCGGCCAGGCGATCGAGCATGTGCGCGGCCGCATCCGGCTGACCGTCGACAAGCAGGCGATTGATCGGACCGCCCGGTCCGCCCGTTAGCGCGATCAGACCTTCGGCATGCTTAGCCAGCATCGCCGCCTTCACATGCGGCCAGTCGCCGGGCTCGGCATCCAGATAGGCGGCGCTCAGAAGTTTGGTCAGGTTCTGATAGCCGGCCTCGTTCTGCACCAGGAGCGCCAGCGAGGGCGGCTTGCGCCGCGTGGCCAGCGCGTTGGCGGGCGCCCCTTCGTCAAGTTCCACGGAGAGCAGGCAACCGACAATCGGCTGAATGCCGGCTTTGGCCAGCGTATCGCTGATGTCGTAGACGCCGAAGAGGTTGTTGGCATCGGTCACCGCGACCGCGGGCATGCCCCCGTCGCGCGTCAGTTCCGCCAGCTCGTCAGACCGGATCGCGCCCTCAAGCAGCGAATAGGCGCTTTTCACCCGCAGATGAACGAAACCGGCCCGCTTGTGCTCTGCCATCTGTGCCTCGATTCACAAGCTGCAGTATCCTGTCCCCGCCCTCCCGCGCGAGAACAGAAGCCGCTTCATCCACAGCGACTTGGCGCAGCGATTAGCCGGCGAACACCGCATGGGTTGCCGTCGTCAGCACAAACGACGACCCTACGAAGATCACAAATGTCAGACCCGCCGCGATATCCTTGATCCAAGCCATGTCCGCCTCCATCCAAAGGGAGCAGGAGACTATTTGTTCTCATTACGTTCTGTCAAGAACAAAACGGGAATACGGGTGGCGGCTAAGCCGATGAAATCCGTGAGCAATCGGACGAACCCGTATGAATGGCGTTCGGGGTCAACCGGCGCTAGCGTCGTCCCATGCGCACGATCCTAACCACCACAGCCATCCTCCTGGCCTTCCTCGTTATGAGCAGCACTGCAGAGAGCGCTGCAATCACGAAGCTCAATGCCGCCGTCACAGCGGCAAAGAATGGCGACACCGCGCAGGCGCTGACGCTGCTCAACGGCGTCATATCCTCCGGCGATCTTTCCGGAGAGGATCTGGCCGTCGCCTATTACGACCGGGGGATGATCTACCAGTCGCAAAAGGACAGTGCCAAAGCGCTCGCCGACAGCGACATGGCGATCAAGCTCAATCCGAAATATGCCGATGCCTACAATCTGCGCGCCGGGATTCACCTGGCAAACCACGAGCACGACAAGGCCATCGAGGATATGAACGCGCTCCTGGCGTTCGATCCCCAGAATCCCGGCGCGCACGCCAATCTTGCCAGCGCCTATAACGGCCGCGCGCTCGCGTCTCTCTCCAAGGGGCACCCGGACCAGGTCATTGCCGATTTGACCGAGGCCATCCGTCTGAACCCGGAGACCAAGGCCTACTACGCCAATCGCGCCAACATCTATCTGGCGCTGCGCAAATTCGATCTGTCCGTGGCGGATTTCGACGTCGTCCTCAGCGCAAACCCGAACAATGCCGCCGCCCTTGTCGGCCGCGGCAACGCCTATGCCAAGCTCGGGAAGCTGGATCTGGCGAAGGCCGATTTCGATGCGGCGAAAGCGATTAATCCGGGCGACGCCGCTGCGTCGGGCCGTGCGCTTGGTGACGCAGACGTGGCCAAGCACGACTTCGCCCAAGCGGTGATCGATTACACCGCAGCGCTTCAAACCGCGCCCAACGATGCAGCGAGCCTGATGAACCGCGGCGCGGCCTATCACAATCTCAAACAGTTCGACAAAGCGATCGCGGATTATACGGCGGCTATGAAGTTCACGCCGAACGACGCACGGCTCTACAACAACCGCGCCAGCGCCTATGCGGCCGAGGGCAAGCTGGATCAAGCCATCGTCGATTTTGACGAAGCATTGCGCATTGATCCCAACAATGCGGACGCACAGCGCAATCGCGACGGCACCCTGAAAGCAAAGGCCACTGGCAAGGCTATTTCCGGCCAATAGGCAAGAGATTTTCGGCGTCTACGATCGTGCTGTCTTGCGTGACGAGCTAGCGGTCCATCCGGGCGGCGAGTTCGATCCTTCCGTAAAGTGGCGACTCAAGTATCTGTCGTCACCTCATCCCAAACAGCGCCGCGGTCATAACCGCATATCCAATTAATTGCCCGGTGCCGTTCTTGGATGATCTCGATGTTCACGGATTTTGCGGCTGCTTTGCTTTTCAGCTTCGCATCGCGTGCGTGCCAATGAAGGTCCAGGCAAGCGTCCTGCATGGCGAGAAGCTGATCCGCATCACGCAAACGAGCGCGTATGAGGAAGTCATTCACCGTCGTATCCGCGAATGGTGGCATGACGGCAAGGAAAGCATCCGTGTCACATTGCTGATCAGCCGGTGGCATTTTGTCAATCAAGTCAAGCGCCCAGAGAAGGACAACGAGGCATTCTGATTGCCACGACGCATCGATGATCTGCTGGCGCGAAGGTTCGACGGTATCGACAAAGCCCTGTTCGCGTGGAGAGAGCTGTCGCCATAAATCATTGTCGCTGAGCCACTGCAGAAGTTGACGTCGGTTCGCCTTAAGTGCAATTCCAACGACTGCGAAGAGGGCAAGCGCCCTTTGAGCTACCTCAACCGGCGTAGGAATTTCATCCGGAGGATACTCCGGATCATCTGGTGTCACGTCCTGGCCCCAAGCTTGCCGCCGTCAACGAGCTTGCCATCCTTCAGGACCAGCGACCGGTCCATCTTGGCGGCGAGTTCGAGGTTGTGGGTGGCGATCAGCGCGGCGGTGCCTTCCTTACGGACGACGGATACGAGTGTGTCAAACACGCCCGCGGCTGTGCGCGGATCGAGATTGCCCGTGGGCTCGTCGGCCAGAAGAATGCGCGGGTGATTGGAGAGCGCGCGGGCGACGGCCACGCGCTGCTGCTCGCCGCCGGAAAGCTGTGCTGGACGATGCGTCAGGCGTTGGCTGAGGCCCATGAGGTCGAGAAGACGCTTGGCTTCTTCCTCCGCCACGGCTTTCGATTTGCCGGCGATCAACTGCGGAAGCACGACGTTCTCAAGCGCGCTGAATTCCGGCAGCAGGTGGTGCGCCTGATAGACGAAGCCGATCGTGTCCCGGCGCAGGCGCGTGCGATCGGAATCCGAAAGCGTCGCCGCGGCAGCGCCGCCAATGACGACGTCGCCGCTCGACGGCGCTTCGAGCAATCCCGCCATGTGAAGCAACGACGATTTCCCCGCGCCGGACTGGCCGACCAACGCGACCACTTCGCCCTGCCGGATCGAGAGGCTAACATCGGAGAAAACCTCGAGTTGGCCCGTGCCTTCCGAATAGACGCGCGCAACCTTGTCAAGGCGAAGCGTGGCGGGCGCGTCACTCATAGCGCAGCGCCTCCACCGGATCGAGGCGCGCCGCGCGCCAAGCGGGATAGAGCGTGGCGAGGAACGACAGCGCCAGGGCCATCACCACGACAGTGATCACTTCATCGGTTTCCATCCGCGCGGGCATGCGTTCGAGGAAATAGATGGTGGGATCGAACAGGGTCGTGCCGGTCAGATGCGAAAGCCCCTGCCGGATCGACTCGATATTGGTGCAGAAGGCTACGCCGATGATGAACCCGATCGTCGTGCCGGCGACACCGATGGTCGCCCCCGCAATCATGAAGATGCGCATCATCGCGCCGCGCGTGGCGCCCATCGTACGCAGGATCGCGATATCCTGGCTCTTGTCCTTCACCAACATGATGAGGCCGGAGATGATGTTGAGCGCCGCCACCGCCACGATCAGGGTCAGGATCAGGAACATCACATTGCGTTCGACCACGATGGCGTCGAAGAAGCTGGAATTGATGTCTTCCCACGTCACCACGCGCGCATAGGGCCCGGCGGCGGTGCCGATGGCGCGCGCCATGTCGTCCGCCTTGTCGGGATCGGTGATCATCACCTCGACGCCGCTGACGGTCGCACCCATGTTGAAGTAGAGCTGCGCCTCGTCCAGCGGCATGAAGATATAGCTCGAATCGTAGACCGACATTCCGATCCGGAACGTGCCTGCGATGGTGTAGGTCTTGATGCGCGGCGTGACGCCGAACGGCGTGACGTTGCCGCGCGGTGCGATCAGCGTGATCTGCATGCCCGGCGCAAGGCGGAGCTTTTCGGCCAGACCGGCGCCGATGATGACACTCTCATCGCCCTGATAGTTCGCAAGCGCCCCCGGCGAGAGCGAGTTGGCCACGACCGGCATATTGGCCAGATCGCTGCGGCGCACGCCATGAATGAGCACACCTGTCGAAGCACCGTTCGATGTCGCCATCACCTGGCCTTCGACGATCGGGGCCACCCGCGTCACGCCGGGAACACCGCGTACATGCGTGGCAACAGCATCGAAATCGGGCAGCGCACCGGTCACGCCCTGCACCATGATGTGCCCGCGGAGCCCCAGGATGCGCTCCAGTAGGTCGTGGCGGAAACCGTTCATCACCGCCATGACGATGATGAGTGCCGCAACACCCACCGCGATGCCCAGCAGCGACAGGATCGAGATGATCGAGACGAAGCCTTCCTTCCGCGTGGGCCGCAGATAGCGCCCCGCGATGATCCATTCGAATCGCGAGAAGGGCCGCGTCGCAGAGGCCATCAGCGTGCGAACCTGTTGATCGCCGCTTCGATGGACATTTCCTCCTTGGCGCCGGTGGCGCGGGATTTCACCTCGACAACGCCCTTCTCGAGTCCGCGCGGGCCGACAACGACCTGCCACGGAATGCCGATCAGATCCATGCTTGCGAATTTCGCTCCGGGGCGGTCGTCGGTGTCATCGTAGAGGACATCTTTGCCGGCACCCGTGAGCTTTGCGTAAAGATCGTTGCAGGCGCCATCGGTCTTGGCGTCGCCGCTCTTCAGATTGACCAGCGCGATATCGAACGGCGCGACGGGTTCCGGCCAGATGATGCCAGCATCGTCATGGCTCGCCTCGATGATGGCGCCCACGAGCCGCGACACGCCGACGCCATAGGAGCCGCCATGGATCGGCACATCCTTGCCGTCCGGACCAGTCACCGTCGCCTTCATCGGGACGGAATACTTGGTTCCGAAATAGAAGACCTGCCCCACTTCGATGCCGCGCGCCGCCATGCGCTTGTCCTCCGGCACTTCCTTTTCGAAGCGCGCCTGGTCGTGCACGTCCTCGGTCGCCGCGTAGAGACTGGTGCGCTGGCGCACGATCGGTTCCAGATCGCCGTTGAAGTCGATGTCTGCGCCCGGGATCGGCATGTCGAGCAGATCCTTGTGGCAGAACACGCCGCTCTCGCCGGTGTCCGCCAGCACGATAAACTCATGGCTGAGATCGCCGCCGATGGGGCCCGTCTCGGCCCGCATCGGGATGGTCTTCAATCCCATGCGCGAGAACGTCCGCAAGTACGCGACATACATCCTGTTGTAGGAGCGGCGTGCGGCGGCCTCGTCGATATCAAAGGAATACGCATCCTTCATCAGGAACTCGCGCCCGCGCATGACGCCGAAGCGCGGGCGCACCTCGTCGCGGAATTTCCACTGCGTGTGATAGAGGTTCAGCGGCAGCGATTTGTAGGACTTCACATAGGCGCGGAAGATTTCCGTGACCATGTCCTCGTTGGTAGGACCGTAGAGCAGCTCGCGCTCGTGGCGGTCCTTGATGCGCAGCATCTCGGGCCCATAGGCATCGTAGCGGCCGGTCTCCTTCCACAGTTCGGAGGGCTGCAGGGTCGGCATCAGGATCTCGATCGCGCCGGCGCGATTCATCTCTTCGCGCACGATCTGCTCGATCTTCTGGAGCACGCGGAAGCCCAGCGGCAGCCAGGCATAGATACCGGCCGCCTCCTGCCGGATCATGCCGGCGCGCAGCATCAGCCGGTGCGAGACAATCTGCGCCTCCGACGGCGTTTCTTTCAGGAGGGGCAGGAAATAGCGGGACAGGCGCATCTGTAAGCCAGTGATTTGCTGCAGCGCACCTTCATACGGAACCGCTGCCGGAAGGGCAATCCGGCGCAAATCGCGGCCTTGCCAGACTACCGGTCGCCCGGCTTCATTGGCTGGAACGCGACCTGATCCGGCATGGCGTCGATCAGTGCCTTGATATCGACAGGCGGCGGGCTGTCGATGCCGCTCCATCGGACATTGTGGTTCAGTTCGTCGACGCTGAAGCCCATCTGTGCGTCATAGGTGCGGTCGGGCTGGTTCCGGAGGCGCTGTTCCGCCGCATACCATCTGAGCTTGACGGGTCCATCGGGACAGGAATCCCGTTCCGCGTCCTCCGCGCCCCAGCGCAATTCGATGCAGTGATAGGGATCGAAGGACATCTTGAACAGCCGGTGCACCATATCATCGAAGGTCATCGATACCGGTCTCTTCGCCGTACTCAGGTACGTGATCGTGCAGGCGGCCGATTGCGCGGCGTAGGCCTCGCGCAAATCCTTCTGCAGGAACACACCGTCATAGACGATGCGCGGATCGCGGCGGATCCAGAGATCGATCATCTCCGATAGGTCCTTGTAGAACTGTGCAAACGCCGTCTTGATCCGGGCATCGCGCGAGGGCGTGGAATAGTCTTCCCATTCCTTGTCGTCGGAGCCGTAGATATTGTCGGGTAACCGGGTCGGGTGGTTCTTAGCCGAGATGCCATCCTTGATGTCCAGGTCGACATACTGGGCGCGGTCGTTGAGATCGTTGCACAGCGTCTTCATCGTGGCCTTCAATTCGTAGATCGGATTGAAAGACATCTTCCCGCCCGAGACCGCCACACGGACATATTCATAGAAGCCAAGCTCCGCGCCGTTGTAGACAAAGCGCGCGGCCTTCACGTCCCTCGACGGATTGGGTTCCGTCCCGGCGTACTGCACCAGGGAGAAATCCTCGGTTTCGTCGTTCCCCGCGAAAGCCGTGTGGCCGCCGATGAGATGTCCGGCATCGTCTCGATGCGCGCCGACAAGCCGGAACGGCCGCCAGTTCTTCAAACCGCCGCCGAGCCGCACCGGGCTCTGACCGAACTGCGCACCATAGACGCTGCGTGTGATCGTGAAATCGGGGTGCGCGTCCATGTAGAAGATGCGTCCATCGCTGTCGACCTTGTAGACGATCGCGACGTGTCCGTTGACGTCGTAGATCAGCGTGCCGGCACGGATGGTGCCGGGCCTCAACGCCGGCGAATAGAAATCGGACAGCACGCCGCGCTTCTCCGAAGCATCCGTGCGGTAGGTGCCGGAATAGACCGTGTCCAGCATCCGGCGGATCGCCTCGGGCGCTTCGATCCCGTCGCCGTGGTCCACGATGTCGTGGCGCGAGGTCGCGTGATTGGCGGTCTTGGTGAAGCGGAGGTCCCCGCCCTCGCCGCTCAGCCCGTCGACATAGGAGAACGGCAAACCGTTCTTCCAAGCGTAGTAAGCCCGCAGGAGATAGGGCCATTTCGCGCAGTCGACATCGATGTCGAGGAAATGCTGATCGGTCCTGCGATAGGGGTTCGCCGTATCGCGCAGACAGCTCTCCGACGAGCTGCAATTGCTTTCGCCGAGGGCCGTAACAAAGCGGCCGAACCCGGCTTCGTCCTCCGCGCCCCAGTGATCCTTGGCGATGCGCCATGGCGCCGCCTGTGCGCACAAGGAGGCGCACGCAAACAGCCCGGCCAGAGCCGCTATGCGAAATATCCCCACCAACACCGCGTCACGGTCGAAGGGCAGATGTGCCAAGTCAAGACAAGTATTAACGGCACGTTTACCATACCGATGAAACGCTAGCCATTTCAGGCGCTTATTGTAGCGTTGCGGAAGATCGAATCGTGCGGGGCGGCGATGTTCGAGCGATTGTTCGCGTTGAAGGCGCAGGGAACCAGCGTGCGGCGCGAGATCGTGGCCGGTGCGACCACGTTCCTCACCCTCGCCTACATCATGTTCGTGAACCCGAAAATCCTCGCGAGCACCGGCATGAGCGAGAGCGCGGTGTTCGTCGCCACCTGCCTCGCCTCCGCGCTGACGACCGCGATGATGGGCGTTTACGCAAAGCTTCCCGTCGCCCTCGCGCCGGGCATGGGGCTCAACGCCTATTTCGCGTTCACGGTCGTGCCAGCGCTGGGCGGTGACTGGCGATTGGCGCTCGGTTGCGTGTTTCTGTCGGGCATCCTGTTCGTGGCGTTGTCCCTCACGCCGGCGCGCGAATGGCTGATCAATGCGATCCCAAAAAGCCTCAAGCTCGCCATTGCCGCCGGTATCGGGTTCTTCCTCGCGCTTATCGGATTCGCCAATGCCGGTCTCGTGGTTGCCAGTCCCGCAACCCTGATCCAGGAAGGCGTGCTGACGGAGCCCAAGGTTCTTATCGCGGCGGGCGCATTCGTCTTGATGTTCGCGTTGGTCGCACGCGGCATAATCGGCGCGGTGCTGATCGGAATCGTGGCGGCAACCGCCGCCGGCATGGCCGCCGGACTGCAGACACTCCCTGCCGCGATCGTAAGCCCGCCGCCATCGCTCGCGCCGACGTTTCTGCAATTCCACTTTACCGGCGCGGCTGCCGGATTGATCGTCAGCAGCGTCTTCGTGTTCCTCCTGATCGATATGCTGGACACCTCCGGCACACTCACCGCCGTCGCGCAGCAGGGAACGATGCTAGATCCCGACGGGCATTTGCCGCAGGCACGACGCGCGCTCGCAACCGATGCACTCGGCACGATGATCGGCGCTGCGCTGGGCACCTCGCCCGTCACCGCCTACATCGAAAGCGCGACCGGCATACAGGCCGGCGGCCGCACCGGCCTGACCGCACTCGTCGTGTCCGCCCTCTTCCTGCTCAGCCTGTTCTTCGCACCGCTCGCCGCCGCCGTGCCGGGTTATGCCACCGCCCCGGCACTCATCTTCGTTGCCGCGCTGATGGCAAAGGGATTGAAAGACATCGACTGGAGCGACCTGACCGAAGCCGCACCAGCCTTGCTCACGGCGCTCGCGATCCCGTTCACCTATTCCATCGCCGCCGGCATGGGCATCGGCTTCATCGCCTACGCAGCAATCAAGATCGTGTCAGGCCGCTGGCGCGATGTGAATGCGGCGGTCGCGATGATCGCTCTGGCATTCGTTGCGAAGATCGCACTGACCTAGTTTGCTCTTTGAGCCCATAAAGCGAAAACGGCGGCCTATTCGGCCGCCGTTTTCTTATCTTGCGCTCATCCACGCAGCGCGCGGAAGTGCGTAGCTGTTGGTGTCAGCTTAGGGGATCGCGAGCGTATGTTTCACCGCTTGGGTTTTCACCCGATGAACCGCTGCCCCACCGACCGGACACTGCGCTCCCTTAGGGCAGTAGATGTAGGGATTTGTTCCGCTGTCGGTGTCGAGAACGACCAGGCCGGCATTGTTGATGCCCCACGCCTCCTGGGCGGTCGATCCATCACCCGGATCGAGTATCGTGTAAGTGCCTTTGCGGGCATTGTACACGAAGGCATGCCGGTTGGCGGAGTCGTCCGTATAAAGTCCGGAGACCTCCATTGAATCGTTGATGCCTTCCGCCGTGGTCACGCCAACGGAGTTCGGAGCGTCAAACGTAATCAGCTTCCCGTTGTGCAGCACAAAGCCGTGCTGGATGCCATCTGAGGCGATATAGCCACCTGCCACGTCTTTCTTGTTGTTGATCTGACGAGGATTGGTCGACGTTATGCCCTGAACATTCAGAACGAAGTCGGACTTGTACTTTCCGGATTTCCCTTCAAAGCCCAACCGGGTGACGAAATCCGTGTCGAGGTGGTCGCCGACGTACACGCCTTTGTCGTTACCGCCTTGAGCGACACCATCCATGACGTTTCCGGATGGGTCCTTGAGAAGTTTGATCTTGCCCGATGGAGACCGGTAGAATTCCTCACCGAAGGTGAAACCGTTACCAAGGGCAAGCCCGGTGATGCTTCCGTCATTGCGGATGCCGCGCGCTTCTGGCGTGCTTCCGTCGTCCATGTCAAAGGTGGTGTAGTTGCTGCCGTCCGGCGGGCCGTAGAACCCGTGCAGGACGCCGTTGCCATCCGTGTATCCGCCGGCGACGATATTGTTGTCGTTGATCCCGAAAGGAAGCACGGTCACCGCTCCGCTCGGCATCGCTATGGGTATGTACGTCCCTTTTCCTGCTTGTGCTGCCGTACTCGCGAGCAACGCTGCACCTACGAGTGCGCTCGCGCCAATCAAGAGATTCCGCATGCTGTCTCCCCACGTTGAATGAGCCGTAACTATAGGCCGAGACATCCGGACTACGTCAACACTTGCAGACCCCGAAAGCGCTCATTCTGCAACCCCCGGGAATCCCTGAGCGATTTATGTCAATCCGCATGGCTCTAGAGATCGAAAACGCCAAACGCGATCAGAATATAAAATCCCACCCACAGCACCGCCGCGATGGCGGTAGCGATACCGGCTTTGAGAAGCAGTTTGGGGGAGAGCGGCGCGCCGGTTTCCGGATCGACCCCCCCGAGACCAACCGGAAGTAGACAGAACAGCGCCAGGAACCAGAAGATCACATAGGCGCCGACGAGCACCGACGCATGGACGACGGGAATGACCGCGGCCTCGGTGCTGGGGGCCATCACGCCTGTTCGAGTTCGACCAGCGTGCCGACGAAATCCTTGGGGTGCAGGAAGATCACCGGCTTGCCATGGGCGCCGATCCGTGGCTCGCCCGTGCCTGTGATGGTCGCGCCTTCGGCCTTCATCTTGTCGCGCGCGGCGTAGATGTCGTCGACCTCGTAGCAGACATGGTGCATGCCGCCATTCGGGTTCTTCTTGAGGAAGTTCGCGATCGGCGAATTCTCGCCCAGAGGCTCGAGCAACTCGATCTTGGTGTTTCCGAGATCGACAAACACCGTGGTCACCCCATGGTCGGGTTGCGGCACCTCTTCCGAAACCTTTCCGCCCAGCACGTCGCGATAGACCTTCGCGGCTTTCTTGATGTCGCCGGTCGCAATGGCAACGTGGTTCAGTCGTCCGATCATACGTTTATCCTCGATTGCTCTGACAACAGATTAGGTCGGACGCCGGAAACGGCAAGCGTCAAACCCACACGACCTCCACTCGCGTCACTGGTTTCTTGCCCCAGGCGTCCTGGGCGGCGCGGCGCGCGGCGCGGCGGACGTTCTCCTTGAGCGCGTCTTCGTCGCCTTTCTTGTGGCGCTTGATCGCTTCATCGGCCGCGTCGCGGATCACGGCATGCACAGGTTCGGGAATCCCGTCGATGATGATGGAAGGATCGGTCGCCACGCGGCCTTTGCTGTCCAGCACCAAGGTGATTGCGATCATGCCGGCGTACCCGAGCGCGCGGCGGGCGCGCGCATAACCCGCGCTCTCCTCCACCAGCACCCGGCCGTCGAGGAAAATGCGGCCGGACGGCACTTCGTCCACCAGCTGCGCCGGTCCGGGTGCCAGGCGCAGCATGTGGCCGTTCTGGACCACCACCGCCTGCGGTACCTGCAGCGATTTCGCCAGCCGCGCGTGCTCGCTCATGTGCCTAAGTTCGCCATGGACCGGGACGGCGACCTTCGGGCGCGTCCAGCGATACATCTCGGCCAGCTCATCGCGGCAGGGATGGCCGCTGACATGGACGAAATGGTCCTGCTCGGTCAGCACCTCGACACCCAGCGCCGCCAGATTGTTCTGAAGCTCGAAGATGCCTAGTTCATTGCCGGGGATGATGCGCGATGAGAAGATCACCGCATCGCCCCTGCCGAGGCTGACATTCGGATGCTGTCCGGCGGCGATACGGGAGAGCGCGGCGCGCGGTTCTCCCTGGCTACCGGTGCAGAGATAGAGCACGCGCCGCGCCGGGAGTTGCGCGGCATCGGCCTCATCGATGACGCGCGGGAAATCACCGAGGTAACCGGACTCGCGCGCCGCGCCCACGATCTTGTGCATGGAGTAGCCGACGAGCGCGATCTCGCGGCCATGCTCGCGCGCCGCCTTGGCCACGGAATCGAGCCGCGCCACATTGGACGCAAACGCCGTAACCGCCACACGACCGGACAGCGATCCGATCAGTGCTGAAAGCGCCTGGCGCACGCGCGCTTCGGACCCCGAATGGCCCTGCACCAGCGCGTTGGTGGAATCGCAGACGGTCGCGAGCACGCCCTCGTCGCCAAGCTTCATGAACGCGTTCACGTTCGTGGTCTCACCCACCATCGGATCGGGGTCGATCTTCCAGTCCCCGGTGTGGACGACGACCCCGAGCGGTGTGCGGATCGCGAGCGCATTGGGCTCCGGGATCGAATGGGTGATGGAAACGAAATCGATCCCGAATGGTCCGATATCGATATGTCCGCCGAGCGCCACCCGCCTTGTGCGCTCGCGATGGCCGGCCTCCTCCAGCTTCATGTCGATGAGCCGCGCGGTGAACCCCGTCGCATAGATCGGACAGCGCAGCATCGGCAACAGATGCGGGAGAGCGCCGATGTGATCCTCATGCGCGTGGGTTAGCACGATGGCGAGCACGTTCTCGTGCTGCTCCGCTAGGTACCGGATATCCGGCATGATGACGTCAACGCCTGGTGTCGTCGTCTCGCGCCCGAACAGAACGCCGCAATCGACGACGATCCATTGGCGGTCGTCCGCCGGGCCGAAGCCATAAGCGTTGAAGTTCATGCCGATCTCGCCCGCGCCCCCAAGGGGCAGCAGGACCAGCTCGTCGTCACGTCCGGGTTTGTTCATCACGCCTTCTGCGCCCGCGGCCTGCCCGCATTGCGCTGATAGATCAGCACAAGCCCGCGCACCGTGAGGTCAGGATCGATGTGGTCGATCGACGGAATATCGGGCCTGAAGAGGGGTGCAAGCCCCCCTGTTGCCACGACCGTCATGGGCCGGCCGTATTCCGCCTTGATGCGGTCGATCAGCCCGCCGATAAGCCCAACATAGCCCCAATAGATGCCCGACTGCATGGCCGGAACCGTGTCGCGACCGATGACCTTCTGCATCCGGTGGATCGCCACCCGCGGCAGCATGGCCGCCGCCTGGTGCAGCGCTTCGACGGAGAGATTGGCGCCGGGAGCGAGGACGCTGCCGTCGAAGTCGCCGTGCTCCGCCACGATGTCGAAATTGGTCGTGGTCCCGAAGTCCACCACGATGACCGCGCCCTTGTAGCGCTCATGCGCGGCAACCGCGTTGCAGAGCCGGTCCACACCGACGGCAGAGGGCCGGTCGGCATTGATGCCGATGCCGAGATCGAGCGTGTTGTCGACGATGATCGGCTCGACTTTCAGGTAGGTCCGGCAGAGCGCGCGAAGGTCGAACAGGGTCGCGGGAACGACGGTCGCGATGATCGCGTCGGTCAGATCGGCGAACGACAGTCCCTCCAGCATCAGAAGCTGGCTGAGCCAGACCGCGTATTCGTCGACAGTACGCGCTGTCTTCGTCACCGCGCGCCACTCCGCGCGGATCTTCTGGCCGTCATGGACAGCGAAGACAATGTTGGTGTTGCCGGCGTCGATCGCGAGGAGCATGGCCTACCCGAAGAAAACCTCTCCCGCGGCGATCGCGCGCACGCGATCCTGCGTTTCGCGCAACAGCAATGCGCCGCTCATATCGATGCCTTCGAACACGCCCGTCAGCTCTCCGTTCTGCAGCCGTGCGCGGATGCGGGTTCCAAGACCGGCCGCGCGCGCGAGCCACGCGTCGCGGATGGGCGCAAAACCATCCGTGCGCCAGACCTCATACCATTTCGCGAAGGCGGCAGCGAGTTGAAGCAGGCCGTCCTCCGGCAAAGGCGCCGCAACACCCAGCGCGGGCAATGACGTCGCCGGAAACTCCGTATCCGGAGGATGCGCCGCGAGATTGATACCGATCCCAATCACGAGCCAGCCGGGTTCGGCGCCGCCGCTGCTTGCGGATTCGAGCAGGATGCCCGCGATCTTGCGGCCTTCGGCGAGCACGTCGTTCGGCCATTTGACCTTGATGCCGCTGCCGGGAGCGAGCGCGGAAACCGCATCCGACGCCGCCAGCGCCGCTACAAAGGAAAGCTGCGCGCATTCACCGGCAGGCCTGCCGGGATCGAGGAGAAGCGTCGCGCTGAGGTTGCCGCGCGGGGAGATCCAGCTCCGTCCACGACGGCCGCGTCCGGCGGTCTGTTCGCCCGCCGTGATCCAGAGCGGCCCGCGCTCGCCCGCCTGCGCCAGGCGGCGGGCTTCCTCGTTCGTGGAGTCGATGGTGTCGAACTGCTTCAGGCCGTAACCGGCCGGCCAGGACGTCACTTCAAGAGGGCCTTCGCCGCCGTGTCGGCATAGTCGAGCAGGAAGTCGATCCGAAGCACGAACAGCAGCGTGAAGGCCGTGGCGATGCCCGCGATAGCCGCGACGCTCCAACCCATGTCGTGGTCGAAG
>Ga0105239_10002397_pt1 | contig 23901 bp, 18 predicted proteins | sample KBSC44metaG_FD_92761 | JGI IMG/M metagenome (GOLD analysis project Ga0105239, IMG submission 92761) | Corn rhizosphere microbial communities from Kellogg Biological Station, Michigan, USA - KBS C4-4 metaG | ecosystem: Host-associated > Plants > Roots > Rhizosphere > Soil | place: Michigan, USA...
ATAGAACGGAATACCATGGGCGCTATTAAAGCCATTACTGCTTCGCAACTGGCCCTGCAAAGCACACCCGACTTTGCCAAAGTATCGCTCGATACAGTGATCAAAACCATGTGGGATACAGCTACCGATATGAGTTTCAAATACAAGGAAACCGCTGAAGGCGGATTAGCCGTTCACATACCATTGAGTTTACCCGAGTGTTAAGTTTTGCATGTTTTCCGCAAAGACGCTAATAATACTACTTTGCATGCTGGCGTCTTTGTGCGAAATTTGTTCAATGAGCTCTGATCGCGATTTCAACTCCATCAGTCCTTCGGCCAAAGGATTACTGGTTACAAAGGCTTTAACGACCATTCCCTTTGCCTACGAAGCCGCAACCCTGATCTGGGATGCCGATAATCTTAACAAGATGTTTTCGGAGAAGGCTAACCGCGAGTCTTTTATCTGGCTGATCCATTTTGAAAACCGGTATCGCACCATTGATACGTTGTTATCTCCTCCCGAAACAAAAAACATTCTTGAAATAGCATCAGGGTTCTCTTTTCGTGGCGTACAACTATGTACAGAAGAAGACCTGGTATACATCGATACCGATCTGCCCGAATCGATGGCTATTAAACAACTGCTGGTAAAACAGATAAAAGACCGGAATGCCATTCAAACAAAAGGCACCCTGTTAATGGAGCCACTGAATGCATTGGATGAAAATGAATTTAACAGAGTGATTGATCTGTTTCCTCCCGGCCCTGTTACCATTGTGAACGAGGGATTGCTCATGTACCTCGATGAACCGGAAAAGCGGCAATTGTGCAGGAATATTCATAATGTCCTTTCACAACGCGGTGGTTCCTGGATCACTGCTGACATCTATCTGAAAAAAAGCGAAGAACAAATAGATCGTACCAGTGAAAAGGCGCGGGAGTTCCTTGCTTTTCATAAAGTAGAAGAAAAAAAGTTCGACAGTTTTGAAGCTGCTGCTGCCTTTTTCAGTGAATGCGGATTTTCCATCGCTCAAAAAGAAGTGGTAGCCTACGAACGCCTGAGCGCATTACGCTTCATTCAGGACCGGAATATACCTGAAGAAGTAATAAAGGGGTGGTTTAAAAGAAGAGAAACCTGGAAGCTTGTTTGTGCATAGCTTCCTCTCTGTGGCCGTTTTTTAATGTAATAAAATAGTAAAGGGTGAGTGATTCGCCAGCTGGTGGATCACTCACCCTTTAATGTTATACTTCGTTGTTTTAATTCATCAACGGATTCACTTCAATCTCTGCAATATCCATATCTGTGTAATCTCGTATTACGTTGTACAGTGTATCGCGTTCAACCGGTTTTCTTTTGGCCTGTTTTATCAGTGTTACCAGTTGTGCAGTACTCATGGCAGGTGTTTGTTCTTCTGATCCGGCCATAGAATAAATTTTAGTAGTATCATCGATGGTGCCATCGATATCGTTTACACCAAACGATAAAGTGAGCTGCGCGTTTTGACGGCCAAGCATAGGCCAGTATGCTTTCAGGTGCGGAAAGTTATCCATGTATAAACGCGCTATAGCGTACATGCGCATATCTTCAATAATGCCCGATTCAGGCACCTTGCTCATGTCGTTATCTTTATTTCGGAACTTAAGCGGTATGAATGTATTAAATCCTCCTGTTTTATCCTGCAGCTGACGCAGGCGTTCCATATGGTCTATACGGTGACGATATTCTTCAATATGACCATATAACATAGTGGCATTACTGTGCATGCCTAAGCTATGAGCGGCCTCATGAATTTTCAGCCAGCCTTTGGCATCCACTTTATCAGCGCAGATCTTTTCCCTTACTTCGGGATGGAAGATTTCAGCGCCGCCGCCGGGTAATGAATCCAGTCCGGCTTCATGCAGGTATTTCATGCCTTCATCGGCACTTACTTTTGCTTTGCGGAACATATAATCCAGCTCAACCGGAGTAAAGCCTTTAATATGCAGTTCGGGTCTGTGCGCTTTTATTTTGCGTAACAGGTCGGCAAAAAATTCCATAGTTAATTTGGGATGTACGCCGCCTACAATATGAACTTCGGTAACCGGTTTGCCATCGTAGCCTTTTACAATGTTCAGCATCTGGTCGGTGGTCAGTTCCCATCCTTCTTCGCGATGGGCATACAAACGCGAGTAGGAACAAAACGAACAAGCAAATACACAAACATTGGTAGGTTCAATATGAAAGTTGCGGTTAAAATAGGTGGTATCGCCATGCAGTCTTTCGCGTACGTAATTGGCGAGGGCGCCAACAAAGGGAAGCGAGCCTTTTTCAAATAATAACAATCCGTCTTCCGGACTAATGCGTTGCCTGTTAACTATTTTTTCGGCGATGGTACGTAGGGCCGGGTCCTGCTCTGCGGCTATAACAGCCTGAATATTAGTGCTCATGTTCATCGGATTTTCCGTATTAAAGGTATCTTCCGTTTGCTGAAAGATTAACCTTATAACACATTAACGGGCGTAAAGTTACAGAAAAAGTGAGTAGGCAATGGGCTGTTGGCAGTAGAGAAGCTTTTTTGACTGTTTCCCTATTGCCCACTGCCCGCTCACTACTGCTTTTTTCACCTGGCAACTACCGTTTTGCTCTGTAAAGTATGGGCACTAAAATAACCAAGGGCGCCGCCCTGTATGTTACTTACAGGATTGGCCGGGGTGGCCGACGACATACCGCTGCCTCCTGTGGCGCCTTTATTCAGGCTATACCAGTATTTATATACGGCAGAATCAATGCAAAGCATGTCGATTTTTACCAGATCGCCCGTATTGATCTCATTATCGCCATTGTCATCTTTCGGATACCGCAGTTTGGTGGTTACTGTATTCCCATTGCTCAGGTCGTCGTTGCGAATGAAGATTTGCTTTTCCTTACGGCCATTCACATATTGAACAAAACGATAATTGTTGCCTGTTTGGGGCGGGTCTTTATACTGCACATTGGCCAGCATGCGGTTTTTCCCCAATTCATCATCTTTTATAATAAGAACAGTATCCAGGTTCACTGGTTGCGGCATAGTGGAAGAGGCCGTAAACTGATGCCCGTTGATGGTAACAGACAATAAATAGGTTTTACTACTGGCGCCATATAGGGTAGTGGTTTCATATACGCCGGTGCTGGTTTCGGTAAGCAGGGTGGTGGAGCCGCCCTGTTCTGTTATTTGTATAGTAGCGCCGCTGACACCGGCAAAGTCGTTGTCGTCTTCAAAATTCTTTGTTTGAGACAACAGCACTGAACAGGTGCCAGGCTGGTTGGTAATTACACCTTCAATAACATACTGTTTATCGGCGTCATTCAGGTTTACATGAATAACTTTTTTACAACCGGTAAAAATCAACAATGTAAAGCAACAACAGATCAGTATAAATCGCATGCATTTAAAATTTAAAGTTGTACGAAACAGAAGGCACCCATCTGAACAGCGCTGTTCTAACGGCTTCCGTTTTCTCGGGGTCTTTATCGCTTTGCTGAAATGTGATTGAATAAGCGTTCGGGCGGCCATACGCATTATATAAGCTGAATGATAATTCAGATAAAGTGTGTTTGGTTTGCTTTAAAGTGCATGTAGCGCCCAGATCGAGGCGATGATAAGCCGGCATGCGATAGCTGTTACGTTTTGTATAGTAAAAAACTACCTGGTCATCTACACGATATTTACCAGCCGGAAAAGTAACCGCGTCGCCCGTATAATAAACCCAGTTGGCAGAAAGATTCCATTTTTTACTTACCTGGTACGAGGTTACAATGGTAATATCATGGGTTCTGTCCTGCCGCGCATTATACCATTCGTTGTTATTGATACCATCAATTTTGCGTTTCGTTTTAGAAAGCGTATAGCTTACCCATCCGGTAAACCGGCCTTCTTTCTTTTTGAACATCGTTTCTATACCATAGGCTTTACCCTTACCAAATAGCAGTTGTGATTCTATAGCGTCCATATTATTGAATACATCGGCGCCATCGCGATAGTCGATCTGGTTTTTCATGGTTTTGTAATAGGTTTCCAGCGTAAGTTCGTAATGATTGTGCGAGAGGTTTTTGTAGTAACCAAACGATATCTGGTCAGATATTTCGGGTTTTATATTGTTGGTACTGGCAATCCATTTATCAGTCGGGTTCGATGAAGTGGAGTTGGAAATGAGATGCAGGTTTTGTACGTTCCGAACATACGATGCCTTTATAGAAGTAGAAGGATTGAACGAATAACTGATCGCCAGCCGTGGTTCGGGATTGACATATGTTTTTACAAACTGACCGCTGTTATAATGAAACGTATCAGTAACATTTCCATTGCTGTCGATATTATAAAAATCACCCTTGCCCAGAATGCTGAAGGCTGTTAACCGCATACCATAGGTAATATTCACTTTTTCAGATGCCTTCCATGTATTGCTGAAAAACAGTGCATTTTCCCATGAATACCTTTTCTGCAATGTGAGGTCGTTGATATTGGAATTATCGGGTGAGGTTACTTCGCCGGGACGGATCTGGTGATAAATAGAATTGAAGCCTACCCGTATTGTATTGTTGCTGCCGGCATACCATTGAAATTCCTGTTTCAGGTTCCAGTCACGGATCTGTGAAAAAATATCGAAGTTGTTGGCTCCGTTGCGAATAGACACGGTATAATCGTAGTTACTATAAATGAGCGAAGTGTTTGAAAACAGTTTGCTGTTGAAAATGTGGTTCCAGCGTAGCGTACCTGTGCTATTGCCCCAGGTTAGACCAAATGTTTGCCCCGCGCCAAGTTTATCTCTGCCAAAATATCCCGACAAATACAACCTGTCTTTGCTGCCCAAACTATAATTCATTTTGGCATTCAGATCGTAAAAGTATAAGGCGTTGTTCTTAACGGTAGAATCTTTCGATAGTTTTAAAAACATATCGGCATAGGTTCTGCGGGCAGTAACTAAAAAAGAAGATTTATCTTTTTGTATCGGTCCTTCTACATTTACTTTAGCCGATATAAGTCCTACGCCACCGCTCACACTATAGTCCTGGTTATTGCCTTCATTCATTTTTATATCAAGCACGGAAGATAAACGTCCGCCATATTGTGCCGGCATACCGCCTTTGTATACGGTTACATCTTTTATAGCATCTGAATTGAATGTAGAGAAGAAACCCAGCAAATGCGAAGCGTTATATACAGGTGCTTCATCCAGTAAGATCAGGTTTTGATCAGATGTTCCGCCGCGTACATAAAAACCTGCATTACCATCACCGGCTGATTTTATACCCGGCAACAGCTGTATGGTTTTTAATACATCCCGTTCACCGAATAATACCGGGATATTTTTGATTTCCCGGGTTGAAATATGTTCAACGCCCATTTGCGGACTGCTTATACTGCGGGCCTTTGAGGTAGAGGTAACTGTTACTGAATCCAGGCTTTTATCAACTTCCGTCAATGAAATATTCAGCACGGTGTTTTTGCTGAGCGCTACTTCTACTATCTGGGCCGCCATACCAACAGCACTTATTTCAATACTGTAATTGCCCTGCGGAAGTGTAAGCGAGTAAAACCCATATTCATTGCTTACGGTGCCCGAAGGCTTACCGCTTATTTTTATTGAAGCGCCGATAATGGTTTCACCATTTTGTTTTGATTTGATTGTGCCACCGATGGTAAAGCTGCTTTGCGAAAAAACAGGCGAAACCATTACCAGCAGGCAAAAGAACAGGGATAGTTTCTGCATAATTGTAGGTTATAAATGCCTTATGAGGGTAAAAATGCAACTAACACGCAGATAACCTGGAGGTAAAACCGATGAAGCGGACAAAGTGAGGGGTGAAATGGCAGCTACTTTTCCATCCACTGTAAAAACTCTGCGGCTTTTACTTTACTAACGATAATATTTTCAGGTGTAGTAACGCCCAGCTGCACAATCAGCCTGCGGGAAAAGTAATGCTCAACATTTACAATAGCATTCCGGTTGATGATGAACTGCCGGTTGGCGCGGAAGAATACATCCGGATGCAGTTGTGTTTCCAGCTCATCTAATGTTGAGGGAACCACATATTTCTGATGATGAAGATAAACACTTACAATGCCATTGTTATAGTGAATAAAAGATATGTCGCTGGTCTTAACGGGAATGATCTTTTCCTGGAAATGTATCAGCAGGGTGCTTTTATAGCTATGGGTAAACTGCGCCAGCAGGTTTTCGAGTTTCTTTTCGTAATCGTTTTTCTCAATGGAAAAAGTGGCCTTGAGCTTTTCGTATTTATCCAGCGCCTGTTGTAAACGGTTTTCGTCTACTGGTTTCAGCAGGTAATCGATTCCATTGGCTTCAAAAGCGCGTATGGCATATTCGTCAAAGGCGGTACAAAAGATAACCGGCGTATGAATGTGCGTGTTTTTGTATATATCGAATGATAGGCCGTCTGCAAGCTGAATATCTGAAAAAATAAGATCGGGCTCAGGGTGGCTTTCAAGCCATGCAATGGCGGCTTTTACCGAAGCCAGTATATCGGATACGGTAATATCTTCGCGCAGCTCCTCTACCAGTTTTTTCAGTTCACGGGCAGTTTTTATTTCATCTTCAATGATCAGTACGTTCATGACGGCAGTAAAGGTAATTTAACAATAAACGTTTTTCCGTTGTCGATAATATCAATTTGTTTGCCTGAAAGCAGGTGGTAGCGGTCGTTTATGTTCTGCAGACCTTTACCGGTATTTTTTTCGATAGACAGTCTGGTTTGTAAATTATTCTCAACGATTAATTTATCCTCTGCATCACCATGAATGTTGATGTGCAATGGCTCATCCGGCGAAATGACGTTGTGTTTAATGGCATTTTCGATCAGGATCTGTAAAGCCAGTGGCGGTATTTTTTTGCTGAGAAAAGCTTCGGGTACCTGTATGTTCATCTGCAATGCATCTTCGAACCGTTCTTTTAAAATATACAGGTACGAATTGGTAAAGGCGAGCTCGTCTTTAAGCGTGGCCACATTGTTGTCGTTATAGTTCAGTAAATACCGGTATACATTCGACAACTGCATAACGTATTGTTTGGTATTGTTGTCGGGGGCAATGGTGCGCAGGGTGCTTAATGAGTTAAATAAAAAATGCGGGCTGATCTGTTGTTTCAGCAGGTTGAGCCGTACCTGCAGGTTTTCCTGCTTCAGGTGTTCAATTTCAATTTTTGCCTGTTGTGCTTCGTTAAGCGCCGCTATGTAATACACCATAAAAAACTGGAATCCGCCAATGATCATTCCGCGCAGGTTGAGAAAGAACAGCTTTCGCAGCGGTTCATCTTGTCCCGACAGAAAAAAACGATTACGAAGAACCCATTGCACCAGTTCAAACCCATGCGAAAGCAACATGCATAGTATGATACCCGCCATGCTTTTTACCCAGGTTTTGTTGAGCGCCTGCCACGAAAACCGGGTTTGGATAATGTATTGGTGAATAAGCCAGCAACAAAACGCAAACAGCGAAATGATAAATACAGAAAACAGAATATCGCTCAACCCAACATCTGCCGTGCGAAAATTCTGTCGCGGAAACATTTTTTTCAGCGGCAGCAATAACCGCAGCGAAAATATGCAGCCAATCGAGAGCGAGATGATCAGTCCGGGTTTGATGTAGTACATCTTCACAAATAACAGGTTTCAGATTGCCGGTTGCAGCAACCACTTTGGTACAAATGTAGTTTTTTGCTATCCGAATTTATGCTGGTGCCGGGTGAACAGGACGAATTGCCGTGTGAAAAGGACATTTATCTTAAAATTCTTTATCTTTCGTTTTTGACTATACTCAACAACCCCGCGCCCTGCCGGGCGCGCACTAAACCCGGTTTTCTAACAAAAACTATATCATAGTGAATATCAGAATTCGGCTCATTATAATGAATTTCCTGGAGTTCTTTGTTTGGGGTTCGTGGCTAATTTCACTGGGCGCATATATGTTCAATGTGCTGCATTTTACCGGTGTTCAGGTAGGAAGCATCTACGGCACCATGGGCATTGCCTCCATTTTTACACCGGCCCTGTTTGGTATTGTGGCTGATCGCTGGCTGAATGCCGAGCGGGTATTCGGCATCGCTCATATCATCGGCGCCCTGCTGTTGTTCTGGGCTTCTAAAGTAACCGATTACCCCACCTTGTACCTGATCATGCTGTTGAACTCCTGCGTGTTTATGCCTACGATCGGACTGAATAATACAGTCTCCTATATAGTGCTTGAAAAAAGAGGCTTTAACATCGTAAAAGACTTTCCGCCTATCCGTGTATGGGGCACTATTGGCTTTATTGCCGCTATGTGGATGGTTGACCTGTGCGGATTCAATAAAAGCCCGCTACAGTTGTATATCAGTGCCGGCTCGGGACTGCTGCTGGGCATTTATGCTTTCACTTTGCCAGGTTGTGCGCCTGTTAAAACAAAAGAAAAGAAAAGTATTGCCAGTTCTCTGGGCCTCGATGCGTTTGTGCTGTTTAAAAGAAAGAAGATGATCATCTTTTTTCTGTTCGCCATGTTGCTGGGTGCGGCGCTGCAGATTACCAATACCTTCGGTTCTACTTTTCTCGACGACTTTAAAACCACCTATCCCGATGCATTTGGTGTAAAGCACTCCAATCTGCTCATCTCTATTTCTCAGATCTCTGAAACACTGTTTATTCTTACCATTCCCTTCTTTTTACGGCGGTTTGGTATTAAGCAGGTAATGCTTATGAGCATATTTGCGTGGGTCTTCCGCTTCGGTTTGTTTGCGATTGGCAATCCCGGCAGTGGTTTGTGGCTACTTGTTCTTTCAATGATCATTTATGGAATGGCTTTCGACTTCTTTAATATCTCCGGTTCTTTGTTTGTAGAAAAAGAGGCTGATATCAGGATCAGGGCCAGCGCGCAGGGATTGTTTATGCTGATGACAAATGGCATCGGCGCTTTTCTGGGAAACTATATCAGCGGGCGTGTGGTAGATTATTTCACTGCCAACGGAGTAAAAGACTGGCAGTCTATCTGGTTCAGTTTTGCAGGATATGCACTAATCTTAGGAATTATTTTTCCGCTTGTGTTCAGATATAAACATAAGCCGCAGGAGGCAGGGGTGGTGGCTGTACAGCATTAATAAACTCAAATTTTACCGCAGAGACGGGGAGGTGCGGAGAAAAATTCTCTGCGTCTCCCCGTCTCTGCGGTTATAGTTTTTTCTACGCTTAACTCTTCCTCTTTACTCTGAAAGTACATGTGATAGGTACTACCGGCGATCCGGTGCCATACTTATTCGTTAAATTTCCTGAAAAGTTACCGGATATATAACCGTTTACAGGCCCATATTCAGTAATATTCACATTGATCACACCACTTTTCTTCCATGTGTACTGACCACCTTCTATATAAACAGAATCCATGGTTACTGTTGCAGGCTGCGCATTATCGGTAAATACAAAGTAGGTGTAATTCGATTGATTGGAATGATAGCCTGAGATAGCGGTTGTTGAGTTGGTGCGGTTTCCTCCCACGTTATCGGGTGGTATTAAAACAACCTGCGTACCATTCAGGGTATAGTTAATAAATTCATTGATGCTGCTGCCGCAGGCAGAAAGTTGTCCGGCATTTACAGTTCCTCCGCTAATGGTTAAACTGGTTTCAGCACCTTGCTGCGTGGTGGTATAATTATAAGCCTGCAGTTTGGCTGTTACCGTTGAATTATCGCAACGATCTACTGTAATACTAAAGCTACCATTGCTCAAAAGGGTGCGGTAGTTTTTGCCTGATACAGCAATATTTACCATACCATTGGTTACCAGGTTACCTGAGCAATCGAGAACCGTTCCCGTAACTGTAGTTGATAATGGCGTTGCGGTATTAATGGTAATAGTGCCCGCATCGGTAGCAGCGGTGTATGGGCCGATATTCCGCGTATCGATGACAGCGCCACATGAATTGTATACTGTCATCTTCATAGTTTGGCCCGAAGGAACAGCTCCTGATATTACACCTGTACTATCGGTATAACCCATAGCTGAACCAAGGGTATCACCTGATATGGATAATGTCACTTTTTTAAAGCGTATAGGATTGTTGTTTTGGTCTTTTAAAGTGGCCTTAAAGAAAACAGTTTGAAAAGGCGCATCGCAGTTCCAGAACGAAAAATGACTTACGGTACCTACATAATCAGTGCCTTGTTTTGTTGCAGTTCCTTCCTGAATCCATAAGCCTGTTGTATCATTAAAATGCCATAACGGAATGGAGGCTGGCGCCTGTGCCTGCAAAATGGTGGCTATAGGAAAAGTAATAGTGGCCTGTTTGCCCGATGCTAATTGTAGCTTTTCGCCTGAAGCACCGGTTAATTCTACCACCATCATGCCATATGACTTTAGCCCGATTACCTGGTTGCCGTTTACTGCGCGCAGACTGCCGGGCATAATGTCATTGAAGTTTGATGAGGCAGAATTAATGAAATAAGCGTTTACCGACACATTGCCCGAGTACGAAGCATTGGTGGAAGCGTTGATAATGCTGTTGCCGGGAAAACTGATGCTTCCTCCGGATGGCACTGTTACATTACCACCGGAAGTGCTGCTTATTGTACCAGCTACCGTTTTTTTAATAAGCTGAATGTTTACATAATTGGTAGTAGAGGCATTTACCGTTAAGGTACGGCTGCCCTGAAAGAAACCGTCTTTTTCGGCTTTCACAAAGCCGGCATTTTTAGCAAGCGAAACATTACTGATGCTGAAACTTCCGTTCACATCAGTAGTTGTGGTAAGTGCACCGGCTGTTATAACCGCTCCTTTAACAGGAACGTTGGCATCATCAACCACACGACCCGAGATGGTAGCAGTTACATACTCAGTTGTGCCCATGCCAGGGTCACCACCTGGTGAATCGGAATTGCCTGACTTTTTACAACCGACATATACTATAAGGGCTAATACTAAAAGCGCATAAGGAACAATACGCAATGTTTTCATAGCTAAAGGTGTTTCTTTGTGCGCAAGGATATATAAAAACCATTATAGTTCATAACGTATATTGCTATTCGATATGCGTTGCGACATCGATGCTCCTTCCATCCGATAGTTATCAGATCCGCTCAAGACAAGAAAAGAAAAAGCGGCCCATGCTATTTGCATGGGCCGCTTTTTATAAAAAAAATAGATTAACCGTTTATATGCTGTTCAATCTTTTTCACAAAATTGCTCTTAGGTTGAGCGCCTACCAGTTTATCTACTACTTTGCCACCTTTTATAAAAAGAATAGCAGGGATAGATGTAACGCCATAGTTAATAGATAACTGCGGGTTATGGTCAACATTTACTTTACCCACATTGATCTTTCCGTCATATTCTTTCGATAATTCTTCAATTACCGGACCGATCGCACGGCAAGGGCCACACCATTCTGCCCAAAAATCAACTACAGTTAATTTATCTGAGGAGAGCACTTTATCCTGAAAGTTTGTGTCTGTGAATTCTAAAGCCATAAATATTAAATTTATTGTTAGTTTAATTAAGTTAAAAGTGAAGCGTAACCCTTGTTACGCACCTTCCAAAGTACTCAATCTTTTGAAAAGGTTATAGTATAGCGCAAATTATCGACCAATTCAAATACCTGCAAACCTGTCAGCTTCTTTTACTCCTCTCTATACGCCGGAAACATCGAAAAGGTTGTGACTTAGGCCGTCACTACCTGTACCTCCATTTCGGGACGATTTTGCAAAAAGGCAGCCATTTCGTCATTCATTTCAAACCCGTTCTCAATGGTCTGCAAACAAACCCTGCACATCGTTTTGGGGTCTTTTACATTGAATTTCAACCCCGAACGTCCCGGAAAGTTTTTCAGGTTCTTTTCAAAGAAGCGGATCATCTCCTCATTCACGTGTCTTGCCTCTATATCTATAATAACCTGTTTGGTAAGATTTTGTTTAATGCTCTCCAGCAATATGATCTTATCTACTTTAAACTCATATTCCGGTTTGTTAAACCGCTGTTTAAAAGAGCCGGTAATGAACAGATTCTTTCCTTTTTCGAGGTAGTTGGTAAAGCGCATATAATCATCGCTCCATAGCATGAATTCGCTGTTACCTGAATAATCTTCAATTTTTAATGAACCAAACTGACGGCCGGTTTTGGTAACCCGATGCTGCGCATCGATCACCAGTCCTGCCAATCTGAACGTTCTACCCGGATTAGCCTGAAGACCAAGTGTTTCTTTTATTTCATTAAACTCGGCCATGGTGGTGATGCCGTAGTGCTTTATCTCGAACCGGAAATGATCGAGCGGGTGGCCGCTCATAAACATACCGGTTACTTCTTTTTCGTAGTTCAGCAGCTCAGTTAAGGACCATGGCTCGCAGGGCGGAATTTTAGGCGGCGCAATATCCATTACAGTTGGCAGGTCGCCAAAGAGGGTATTGCTCGAATGCGTATGCTGCGCCTGGTAAATGTTTCCAAACCGTACGATCTTCTCCAAACCGGTGCTGGTGTCGTTAGGCGGCGTAAAGAAATACTGGGCGCGATGCAGATCGGGGAAACAATCGAACCCCCCGGCATAGGCCAGACTTTCCAATGTTTTCTTGTTTACCGTACGCTGGTTAATACGTTTGATCATGTCGAAGATCGACAGGAACGGTCCGTTCTTTTCCCTTTCTTCGATAATGCTTTCCACGGCAGCTTCACCAACCCCTTTCATGCCGGCCAGACCAAAACGAATGTCGCCGTTTTTATTTGGTGAGAAACCTTTTTTCGATTCGTTAATATCAGGACCAAGACACTTAATACCCATTGCCTTACACTCTTCCATAAAGAAGGTGATCTTTTCAATACTGCCGGCGTTGTTCAGTACGGCGGCCATGTATTCGCTTGGGTAATGCGCCTTCAGATAGGCCGTTTGATAAGCTACATAGGCGTAACAGGTTGAGTGCGATTTGTTGAACGCGTACTGGGCAAATGCTTCCCAGTCGGTCCATATTTTTTCCAGCTTATCGGCAGGATGCCCCTTTTCGGTAGCGCCTTTAATAAACTGGGCCTTCATTTTATCAAGTACCGACTTTTGCTTTTTACCCATCGCTTTACGCAGTACGTCGGCATCGCCCTTGCTAAAGCCTGCCAGTTTCTGCGCCAGCAACATCACCTGCTCCTGATATACGGTGATACCGTAGGTTTCTTTCAGGTATTCCTCCATTTCAGGCAAATCGTAGGTGATGGTTTCGCGGCCATGTTTACGATCGATGAAGTTGGGAATGTAGGCGAGGGGACCGGGCCGGTACAGGGCGTTCATCGCAATAAGATCGGCAAACTGGTCAGCCTTCAGGTCGCGCAGGTATTTTTGCATACCAGGACTTTCAAACTGGAACGTACCAATGGTATCGGCCCGCTGGTATAGTTCAAATGTTTTTTGATCGTCGAGCGGTATGTTATCGATGTCTATTTCTACGCCATGATTTTCTTTAATCAGCCTAAGCGCGTTTTTAATAATGGTAAGGGTTTTTAAACCCAGAAAGTCCATCTTAATAACGCCGGCATCTTCGATGATGCTTCCTTCAATTTGTGTTACCCACAAGCTGGAGTCTTTGGCGGTACAAACCGGAATAAGATCTGTTAGATCTTTTGGCGCAATGATAATACCGGCGGCGTGTATACCGGTGTTACGGACCGATCCTTCCAGCCTTTCAGCTTCATGCAACACGGTGCTCGTAAGTCCGGTACCATTATAGATCTCACGCAGCTTTTTTACCATTTCCATTTCATCCGGACCTATGCCATCTTTTTCTTCCAGTGATTTTTCACCTTCTTTGGCTGTTAAAGGTGCGTGCAGCACACGGCGCAGTTCGGTACCCGGTTTTTCAGGTACCATTTTAGCCATGGCATTTGATTCTGCCAGCGGCAGGTCCAATACACGGGCTACGTCTTTAATACTGCTTTTCGCGGCCATGGTGCCATAGGTAATGATCTGGGCTACCTGGTTCTTGCCATATTTTTCTACCACATAGTCGATTACTTTCTGGCGGCCTTCATCGTCGAAGTCAGTATCAATATCTGGCATCGACTTACGGTCGGGGTTCAGAAAGCGCTCAAACAGCAGGTTATACTTAATAGGGTCAATATTGGTAATGCCAATACAGAATGCCACAACGCTTCCTGCTGCAGAACCACGGCCCGGACCGATAAATACGCCTCGTTCACGACCGGCTTTAATAAAGTCGCTCACGATCAGGAAGTAACCGGCAAACCCCATGGTTTTAATGGTAAACAGCTCAAAATCAAGCCGCTCCTGTATTTCGGGAGTAATATCTACATAGCGCTCTTTGGCGCCCTGCATGGTAAGGTGTTTCAGATATTCCCACTGATTCAGGTTGCTGTCTGCATGAATCTGAAACTCTTTCGGCAGCGGAAAGGCCGGCAGCAGGATATCTTTCTTCAGGTTCAGTATGTCAACCCGGTCAACGATCATATTGGTATTGTCGATCGCCTCCGGAATATCGCTGAACAACGCCTTCATTTCCTCGGAGCTCTTGAAATAGAACTGGTCGTTCGGAAATTTAAAGCGCCGGTCTTTTATGTTGGTATCGTCGTTTACAAAATCGTCGAAACCGGGTGTACTTTTCTTTTCACCAGTATTGATACACAGTAAGATATCGTGGGCGTTGTAATCGTCCCGGTCGGTATAATGGCTGTCGTTGGTGGCAATAACCGGTACATTATATTTCTTTGAGAACTTTAGCAGTACCTGATTGATCACTTCCTGTTCTTTCAGGTTATGGCGCTGCAGTTCAATGAAATAATCTTCACCAAACATGTCGAGCCACCATTTAAATTCCTGTTCAGCTTTCTCTTCGCCATCGTGCAGAATGGTTTGCGGCACATAGGCGCCAATACAGCAGGTGGTGGCGATCAGCCCCTCGCGGTATTTCTCGATCAGCCCTTTATCTACACGGGGATATTTGCTGTACATACCCTCGATATAGCCCAGTGAAGTAAGTTTTACCAGGTTTTGATAGCCGATTTTATTTTTAGCGAGCAGTACCTGATGATAGCGCTCGTCTTTTTGTTCTTTTGAGAATACTTTCCGGTGCCGGTCTTCTACTACGTAAAATTCACATCCTACTATGGGCTTTACCTTCAGGCTACCATCTTCATTTTTATGTTTATAGGCTTCAGATACAAATTCAAATGCGCCAAACATATTACCATGATCGGTAATAGCTATGGCTGGCATATTATTGCTGATGGCCTTTTTATACAACGCCTGGATCGATGCCGCCCCATCGAGCAGAGAAAACTGTGTATGTACGTGTAAGTGTGAGTATTTACACATGGATTATTATAATATTGAAAGCCGAATGATTGTGGGTTTAAAACACGAAATTGTGGTATAAAGTTCTTTAATCAACAGTGAACGCCGTAAAATTCTATCCACAAAACCTGAATAAAAAAATATGGTTTTCAATGGGAAGTGGTACAAGGGTTATGGAATTGAGAATGATTCAATTATATTTGCCGCATCTGGCAACGTATTTGCTGGCTTAAAATCCGTAAATGTTTGAAGTTCGTGGTTGGTAGTTTGTGGTTAACACGGCAACAACTACAAACTATAAACTTCAGACTTCAAACCACAAAATTCTGTGAAGCACCTGATTATTATATTATCCGCCCTGCTAACGCTGACTTTTTCAGCAAACGCCCGCTTTCCCCTTAATAAGAAGGTGAGAAACGATACATCTGTGAAACCTGCTCAGGACCCTGAATTTTTAGACAATATAGTGATTGGAGATGATGAAGGAAATCAGGATGACAAGGGCAAAAAGAAAAGTTCCTCAAAAAGCGCTACCAGTTCAGATAAAAAGAAGACAAAGCTGGCAGCTCTTACCCCCGCTGAAAAAGATGAGCTGCGCGATATTCCCCGCAAACATGAGAAAACCATCGGAATTGAGTTAACTCCTCCATTGAGTTTTAAATATGCCATTCTACTGGATCAGCCCGTTGAAATGATCAACGATACCAAACTGCTTGATCTGATCGACAGCTGGTATGGTACAAAATATAAATATGGCGGCGACAGCCGGCAGGGAGTGGATTGCAGCGGTTTTACGCAGGCTTTTATGCTTTCGTATTACGATAAAAACATTCCGCGTAATTCAGAAGAACAATATCAGCAGAGTAAGCACATTAAAAAGAAGAAACTGCGCCAGGGCGATCTGGTATTCTTTAAAACAAAGGGAAAGAAGGGTGGTATTACACATGTGGGTGTTTACCTGTGCAATAATAAGTTTGTACATGCTTCTACCAGCAGTGGTGTAATGATCAGCGACCTCGGTGAAGATTATTATTCAGCACGATATGCCGGAGCAGGAAGAATGGAATAGAAGATTGTAAACCAGGATTTAAGTTTAGCCGTCGTTCAGGACGGGTTCAAAATAGAGTGTGCCACGGTTCAAAACCGTGGCACACTTCTTTTTCTGGTCCCCTGATGGATATTGGATTCTAAATTCGGTCCTGGTGCGGGCTCGCTCTGAGCGAGTTGAAGGGCGAAGAGCTGCTTTACGCGGCCATCGACAATGTGATCACTGTTCCTTCGTTGCGCTGGTTATAAATATTAATGCTTCCACCCAAACTGCGGGCTGCATTTAAAATGTGTGAAAATCCATGGGATACGGTGCTGTAAAAGTAAGAGCTGTTATTCCGTACGCGGATTTCGAGGCCCTTAGTGGTTTTAACAGCTTCTACACGAATGCAAACATTAATTGAGCTGGTGATTGCATGGTGCAGCAGATTGCCCACAACGAAAGCCAGTACCTGTTCATCGGCCTTCATGTCAAATGTTTTGTCTATATCGTTGATAATAAAGCTCTTTTGGGCTACGGCCAGAGGTATAAAACTGTTCATCAGCTGGTTTACCAGTGTGTACAGGGAAACGGATGTTGTTGTAGTCGCTGTTTCGACTGTTTGTTCGGGGTGTAATGCAATTGACAAGCTTTTCATAACTGGGACTTTATAATATTGAATAATTGAATAAATAAATCCACAGGGTACGTATTAAACCAGGAAATTGGAACGGATTTTCGCTTTCATCAGGTAAGTAACCAAAAACTCCGACATCGTTAAATGCTGTATCAAATTAACGACACAAAAGAGGCGAACGCATCAACCACCATGTTGTTATCAAAAAAAATATACTAAAGCATAAAATCGCACTAAAGGTTTTCCTGTAAAAATGCAGGGATTGTAATTGCTGTTGATTACACATTTAATCCCCTTTAAAGGGTTAAATGACACTTAATGTTGTTTAGCAGACACTTAATGTTAAATCTTTGTGAAGGCACTACTTGTCATAGTTACATGCGGTGCATTGCAATTTGCCAATGAAGAAGTATAGAAATAATTCAATTACCACGTGCAGAAAGAAGTGTTCATTAGAAGTTATTTAACGAAAACGATTTCGGTTTTTCAATATGCGTGTTGAGCAATTATTTTACTCCCAGTTTTTTCTTTATTGTATTCCACACAGGTAAAATATCAGGTGAAAGATCAAGCAATAATACGCCGGCTCCATACAGGGCAATGAACACACTGCTGCGTAATACAATCCATCCAAATCCCTGGTGTGCATGAAATAGTAAATAGCAGATAATATAACCGGCCACACCCAATAAAATGGGGTAAATGGTCTTTACCGTAAATGGCTGCATATTGAACTTTCTCAATAAAAAAAAGTACCTGATTGCATTGAAAACTAACAATGCAATCAAATTAGCGATGGCCGGTCCTACAGCCTGCAAATGTTTGGCGAGTATGTAATTTAATGGCAGGGTAAGCGTGAGTAAAATCATACCACTGAAAAATTCGAATTTCCAGTAAATGCTTGTTCCGATGATTTGCGAATTTACGCCTGTACCCAAATCGATGATACGCGAAATACCAATGAACAAAAACACATAACGCGCATCGAGGTAACCCGATTTTAAATGAAAGGTAAGAACGCCATCGGTAAAATTCATCCATATCAACATAAACATACCTACCGCAAAAATCAGCATGTTAATACTCGATCGCTGGTATATGCGGGTAATTTTTCCATAGTCTTTATCTTTCCATGCCTGTGCAAGAGGAGGTATAGAAGCCGCAATGATTGCGCGTTGCGGGGCCTGTATGAGGCTCGATATATTTTGCGCCAGTGTATAGATACCAACATAGGTCATGCCATGTTTTATAACCGCGCCTATCACCAGCGTATCAAAAACGTGGGCGATATTAAATACCAGTGAACCTCCCCAAACGAATATCGATACAGGAATTATTTTTTTATAGAACTTCTTCGTAACCCGGCTTATCGAAAAAGGAAAGAACAGCCGGCGGGTCACTTTTAAGTATATAAACAGGGTAAGGGCAATCGCCAGGTATGTAAAAGCAAACAGTTTTATAAAAAGATCGAAATCTTTAATAACGTGAATAAAAGTTAGTACAATAAGTGCAGAGGTAAATAAACGGAACAATACTTCTTTCAGGAAATTAGTAAGAACCGATTTTCGCAGTTGCCAGGCAAACGCTTCGAACAGCGAATAGATCGACAATCCAAAGCCAAAAGGGAAAAGCCAGTAATAGTACCTGATCAGTTCGGGCGAGTTGGCGGCATATTTACGAACTACAAAATCTTTAAACACTATACCGCCCAGTACTACAAAAATAAAAGACGTTAAACTGACCAGCAACGCCAGCGACATCATATCATTTTTTTCGAGCGGAACATTATCGTTATAATACGGAAAAAATTTGCCAATGTAATAGGTGAGCCCTACGTTCGAAAGCGTAAGCATAATGGTGGCAAAAGCCATAAACGCGCCATACACCCCATACTGTGCTTCGGTAAATCCCTTGGCAAACAGGTAAGTATTAAAAAAGCCGAGGGCAAAGCCAAAATATACCCAAAATGAAGAAATGATACTTTGCCGCCTTATGCTCATCGTTTGGTTTGTAGTTTGTTGTTTATTGTTTGGGGTCCATTCAACATTCGATATTCAGTATTAATTAATCTTCTTACTATAGATGTAAAAATTTTTGTCAACTGTAAAATCGCCTGAATTGCTTCCGGTAACTGTGTTCCATTGGTCAGATGCGTGGATCCATTTTTCTTCATTACCCCATTTTACTTTTACAGGCATGGTAAAACCTTTAATGCAATTAACAAACCGGAATTTTAACTGATTTCCATTGATGGAATATTCCAGCACCGGTATTTCTGTGGTGCGAAGATATTGATCAAATATTTTTGAAAGATCAACGCCCGACTGTTTGCTGATATACTCTTCAACATCTTTACTGTTAACTGTTTTGTGATAATACGTTTTGTTCAAACCACGCAGGATCCTGCGGAAGGTGGAATCGTTGTTAATGATCTGCCTGATCGTATGCAACAGATTGCCGCCTTTGTAATACATATCGCTGCTGCCTTCTTTATTTACACCATAGGTGCCGATGATCGGAACATCGTTTTGTATCAGCCGCCTTGTACCAATGCAATATTCATTGCCTGCTTCAACACCATACTGACAGGTAGTGAACAGCGTTTCTGAATAATTGGTAAAACCTTCGTGGATCCACATATCCGCAATATCATTGGTTGTAATATTGTTGGCAAACCATTCGTGGCCGCTTTCGTGCACAATGATAAAATCCCATTTGTTGCCCCAACCGGTGGCCGACAGATCGCGACCCAGATAGCCGTTCTGAAAACCATTGCCATACGCTACTGCGCTTTGATGTTCCATGCCTAAGTGAGGCGCTTCAACCAGTTTATATCCATCTTCATAAAAAGGATAGGGACCGAACCAGTATTCAAAACATTTCAGCATCGCGTCCGCTTGTTTAAATTGCTCTTTTGCTTTTTCCAGATCGTAGTCAAGCACCCAGTAATCGCAATCCAGTTTTCCTTTCTCACCTGCAAAATCCTCGTGCCATGTAACATATTTTCCTATGTAGGGAATGATATTGTAATTGTTGATTGGGTTTACCACACGCCATGTATAGGTGGCTGTTCCATCGTTGTTCGCTACTTTGCTTTGCAGTCTGCCGTTTGATACCGCAACCAGCGTATCGGGCACTGTGATATGCATGATAGCCCCGCTATCCGGCTCATCGCTTTGGTGATCTTTACAGGGATACCATACGCTGGCGCCCAGTCCCTGACAGGCTACCGTCATCCAGGGCCGGCCTTTTTTGTCTTTCGTCCATAACCAGCCTCCGTCCCAGGGAGCGTGAACAGCTTCGCGGGGTTTACCATGATATACTACTTCAATGGTTTGAAGTGAACCGGCTATTAGAGAAGGTACCGTAACAAACCATGCATTGCCATCGCGCTGATATAATAAACTCGTTTTGCCGGGTTCTGAAACGGCGGCTGTACCGGTATGGTGGACGCTGCCGGATTCTTTAACGAGTAGGATGCTATCGATGATCAATGGCTCCTGCAGGTCGATCTGCATCAGATTATGCGGCTTTAAAACATGTATAGTGATGATGTTTTTTCCACGGATTGTTTTGGTGGTATAATCGGGTGTAACGCTTATTTCGTAGCGCATTACATCCCACCAGGCCCTTTCCGGTGTAATAGTGCCCCGCAGTGTATCCTGCCGGGTAAACTTTGTTTTACTGCTCAACGGTTGCGCAACGCAGGAAGACGCAACAAAAAGGAGAAGTGAAAAATTAAAAATCAGAAATGAGAAAGGGAAGGATATGCGGGTATGTTTTATCATTGTCGTAATTAGTTAATTGAAAATATGTAAATGTGCGAATTTGAAAATGTAAAATTTCTAAACACACAAATTTGCAAATTGGAGGTTCTGAAAAGTTATATATCTTTCCTAAACTCAAGATACTTCATTTGCACATTTTCAAATTTTCAAATTTGCACATTCATTCGCACATTCGCCCATTGGCTAATTTGCAAATTATGCGGGGTAAAGTTATAGGTTTTGCGGTCTTTTGCTGCCTGATTTTATTTAATTCGTGTGGCCGCCACACCAGCGGCAACAAACAGGTGTTTCATTACAATGAACCGTTTGGCATTGCCACGCTTGACCCGGCATTTGCCAAAAACCTGTCAATAATCTGGGCCGTTCATCAGCTCTACAATACGCTGGTACAAACCGATGATGACATGAACATTGTGCCATCGCTGGCATACCGCTGGGATGTATCGAATGACCGTAAAGTTTATACCTTTCACCTGCGTCCGGATGTGTTTTTTCACGATAACGATGCCTTTCCCAACGGAAAAGGCCGCAAACTCACCGCTTTTGACGTTGAATATAGCTTTAACCGCCTTATTGACCCTGCCACCGCCAGCAGTGGCGCATGGATCTTCAACGACCGTGTAGATGACCAGAAAGGTTTTAAAGCCCTTGATGATTCTACCTTTCAGCTCACCCTCTCAGAACCTTTTGCTCCCATACTAGGTTTGCTGAGTATGCAGTACTGCTGTATTGTTCCTAAGGAAGTAGTTATTAAATACGGACCCGATTTTCGCAATCATCCCTGCGGTACCGGTCCGTTTAAATTCAAAACATGGGAAGAAGGGCAGGCCATGATCCTGCAGAAAAATGAAAATTACTTTGAAAAGGACAGTGCCGGCAAACCGTTGCCTTATCTGGATGGTATTAAAATAACTTTTTACGACAGCAAGGCTACCGAATTTCTGCTGTTTCAGCAGGGCGAGCTGGATTTTATTAACGATATCGATCCTTCTTTTAAAGATGAGGTGCTTACCAAAAAGGGTGAATTGCGGAAGGACTGGCAGAATAAGATCATTCTCTCAAAACATTCCTTTCTCAATACCGAATATCTGGGCATTTTAACAGACAGCAGCAATCCGTTGGTGAAAAATTCGCCCCTGCGCATAAAACAGGTGCGGCAGGCCATTAATTATGGGTTCGATCGCCGCAAGATGATCATGTATCTGTACAATTCCAAGGGTATGCCCGCTGAAAGCGGATTTATCCCCGCCGGTTTACCTTCCTTTGATTCCTCTATTGTAAAAGGCTATACCTACAATCCTGAAAAAGCCCGTAAACTGCTGGCGCAGGCCGGTTTTCCCGATGGCGAGGGATTGCCCGAAATAAAGTTGCTTACCATTGCTACCTACAGTGATATCGGTAGTTTTATTGCCCGGCAACTGCAAGAAATTGGTATAAGAATACAGGTAGAAGTAGTGCCTAAAAGTTTGCTGCTTGAGCAAACTGCCAAATCAGAGGCGTTGTTTTTCAGGGGAAGCTGGATAGCCGATTTTCCAGAAGCAGAAAATTACCTCAGCGTTTTTTACGGTAAAAATCCGGCGCCGCCCAATTACACCCGTTATAACAATCCCCGTTTCGATGCATTGTATGATCAGGCAATGGTAACGCAAAACGACAGCCTTCGTTACCGGCTTTACCGGCAAATGGATCAGATGGTAATAGATGATGCACCTGTAGTGCCTTTATGGTACGATGAAGTGATTCGGCTGGTACAGCCACGCGTGAAAGGTTTCAAACCAAACGGCTTGAATTTGCTGGAATTGAGGAGAACGTCGCTAAAATAGTTTGAGGTTTGAGGTCTGTCGTTTGTCATTGTTGCCACGCTTTGATCTTTAAACTATTGGCTAATGTTTTATTATCAGGTCGGAATCATAAACTACAAACAACAGACCTCCAAACCTCAAACCGCCTTAATGCTTCAGCTTACTCTTAAACACCTTCTGAAACTTCTCCACCTTCGGTCTGATCACTAAAGAGCAGTAAGGTTGGTCGCCATTCTGCTCATAATAATCCTGGTGATAATTTTCGGCGGGGTAGAAGTTGGTAAAGGCTGTAACTTCCGTTACGATTGGATTGTTGAAAGCACCGCTTTTATCCAGCTCTGCCTTGTATTTTTCAGCTTTTTCTTTTTGTTCGTTATTGTGGTAGAAGATGACGCTGCGGTATTGTGTACCTACATCATTTCCCTGTCTGTTCAGCGTGGTAGGGTCATGTGTTTGCCAGAATACTTCGAGCAGTTCATCATAAGTGATCTTTTTAGGATCATAAACCACCTGAATACATTCGGCATGGCCGGTAGTGCCGGTGCATACTTCTTTATAGCTGGGGTTGGCAACATGTCCGCCGCCATAACCCGATGTTACCTTTTCTACGCCTTCCAGTTGCTGAAAGATAGCTTCTGTACACCAGAAGCAGCCGGTACCAAAGGTGGCGGTATCGGTTGCGGTGTTTGTTCCGTTTGTGTTTGTTGTCATATCCTTACTTATATTCTTTTTTTCTTTTTGTTTTTGGGCTGCACAGGAAATCAAAGTGGCCAGGGCTACCAGCGCACTTGTGAAGATTAGCTTCATACTGTATTGTTTTATCTGTTTTGACATTGTACAGTAAAGTACGTACAGGAAGGCTGTGCGGTTTTGCAGAGTGGCTGGCATAGAGGTGCTTTTACCATTTAGTTAACATAACAAAGGGGAAGGTACAAGGTTTAGCCGGGAAAGTAATAGAGATTAAGGGCTTCGTCTGACGGGAAATCAGAAAAATTGACAAGAAACCACAAAAGTTGACAAGAAACGGGAATAGTTGATTAGAAAACGGCTTTCTTGCTAAAAATGAGCAAAATCTGATAAATAATTAGAGAAATTGAGTGGAAATAGAGTCTGATCAGAAAACGATGTCGCAGGGTTGATAGTAACAGCAGGAAAACGTTTTACTTTCGATATTTTCTTCTGGGATTTCGCTTGTGGTGGTACACTGATGAAATAATGACAACTTTTTTAACCTCATCTATCAGATATACTATTGAATAAGGTGTAGTAGCTAGTATATGATCCGACAGTTAGGATTATTTTTTTTAGTAATTCTAGGGAAACGGATTAATTGTTTTATGCTGCGGGAGGAAGATCCTGCAGCATTTTTTGTTTAGCTAAAGGTA